>OGYY01001756.1_pt1 | contig 17816 bp, 6 predicted proteins | sample 1576671 | NCBI WGS metagenome assembly OGYY01 (sample SAMEA3541593, study PRJEB24748) | human gut metagenome | biome: human gut; feature: human-associated habitat; material: faeces | place: China | collected 2012 | reverse complement strand
TCCAACGAGGACGGCGCGAACGAACCCGGTGGCCCCATGACGAGCATCAGCGTCACGACGGAGCCGGTCTCGGAGCCTGAGCTGCCCTCGCTCGGCGGGCTGACGCCGGACGGCAACCTCGCGCTCATCGACGACATCCTCGACGGCAGTTACTATTCCAGCGAGGAGATAGGCAAGGGCGGCAAGATGCAGTTCGTGACGGTCGAGACCAAAAGCGGCAACGTGTTCTACCTCGTCATCGACCACAGCACCGGCGACGTCTACTTCCTCAACCTCGTGGACAGCCGGGACCTGCTGGACATCGTGGACGAAAGCCTGATCGAGCCGGAGATCATATACATCACGCCGGAGCCTACTGTCCCGGCTACGCCGCAGCCGGTTTCCGGGCAGGAGCCAAAGGACGCGGGAGCAGCGCCCCTGCTGGGGCTGGCCGGGCTGCTGGCTGTCGCGGGCGGCGGGGCGCTGGCGTATGTCAGACTGAAAAAAACCGGCAAGCACCGCAAACCGGCATATGATTATGCGCTTGACGATGAGGAGGACGAGGAACAGAGCGAATGACACGGCGCATTGAAGCAGGCGTCATCCCATGATATAATCATACAAAAGGAGGCGCTGCCGATGGATACTGTTCAAACGTCCGACGAGCGCACATGTGCGGCGCTGGAGCTTCTTCGCATGCTGGAGGAAGCGGAGGAGAATGTGCGTGCGGGCTGCATCGCACCCATGGAGAATACGTTTTCCGCTTTGCGGGATAGTCTGCTCCAGCGAAAACAACAATAACCAATTTGCCCTGTCTGCGCCCGTTGAGGGCGTTTTTTTGTGCAAACCAATAAAGAAAGGAGTGATTGATTGTCCAGAACCCGACGCCGTTTTTCCATTCTGCCGTTAGCCGCGGCGCTGCTGCTGTTGGCGGGCATGGGGGTTATCCTGATGCCCGTTTTGCAGATGGACCGGGAGATTCGCAGGGATGTGGAGGAATATGCGCAGCTTCGGGAAACGGCAAGTCTTCCCGCCGAAGCGCCTTCCCGGCCGCCCGATGCGGATGCCGAAGGAAACCCGCTTGCCTGCCGGGTCCAGCCATCTGCCGCGCCCCCTGACCGGTTCACCGGAGCGGACCTTGCGGCGTGTCAGGCGCAGAACGAAGATTTTATCGCATGGCTGTCCATCCCCGGAACGCCCATCGACTATCCCGTTGTGCGTACCGGCGATTCGGATTATTACCTGAACCACACGTTTTCAGGCCGCAAGAGCTATCTGGGCACGCTTTTTTCCCTCGAAGGGACGGACTACGAAACGCCCGGACGCAATATCGGCATCTACGGCCACCATATCCGCAGCAGCGGCGAAGCAATGTTTTCGCCGCTGCTTTCGTATAAGGACCCGGAGTTCTACGCCGCTCACGCCGTGATCTATCTGGATTCCCTGTATCACAGCGCGGCCTACCGCGTCTTTGCCGCCGTCAACCTGCGAAGCGGCGAGTGGGACCCCGCCACGGCCCGCTTTGCCGGGGACGAGGACTTTCTTGCCTTTGTCCGTCGGGCACGGGCGCAGGCGCTGTACGATACGGGCATTGAACCCGACGCGGAGGATGAAATTCTGACGCTTATCACCTGTGACCGAAGCTATAGCGACCCCGACGGGCGGCTGGTGGTCATGGCCGTCCGGGAATACTGAAGGAGGAATGAAAGATGAATCATAAACCACACACAAGACTGGCCGCGATGCTTCTGGCCTGTCTCCTGCTGTGCCCTTCGCCGGGCAGGAGCGAAGCGGCGGTGCAGACAGACGTGCCGGTGCCGCAAGAAGCGGCGATACCGGCAGAAGAAACGCCGGAGTCCCAGGAAACCGTGCAGGAGCAGGCTGCAACGCCGGCAGAGGAAGCGGCACAAGAAGTGAAGCCTACGGAAGCACCTGCACTTCCTACACAGGAACCCATGCCGGAGTCAACCGAGGCTCCAACGGCAGAGGAAGCGGTACAAGAAGTGACTCCTACGGAAGCACCTGTGCTTCCTACACAGGGAGCTATGCCGGAGCCAACCGGGGCTCCACCGGCAGAAACAGCGCTTCCAACGCAGCCTCCTGCACAAGCCCCGACCGAAGCACCGCCCAATTCGATAGAGGAACCGGCTTCTGCATCTCAAACAGAAGAACCAGCTCCCACAGATGTGGTCCCCCTGCCGCTCTCCCTGCAAGACGCCATGGCCCAGCGCGGTTACGCCTATGTGCTGGTTGCAGCCATCCCACTGTACGCCGCACAGGACCTCGCCGAACCCGCCTATTGCATGGCGCAGGAAACGGCGGTGCTGCTGGTCCATCGCCTTGTGCCCGAAGGGTTTGCCGAGGTCTGGCTGCTTAACGAAAGCTATGGGCTCATCACAGCCTATACCGCCGTGGACGCGCTGCCCGAAGCTGCGCTGTCCGATCAGGAGGTTGCCGCGCTGGCCGGTGAACGCCCGTCGGCCCTGACGGCGGATGAACGCCTTGTCTTTGTTGTGCCGGGATATGTGCCCGCGCAGGAACCCGTTCCTGAGCCGGGTGCAGCGGAGACTGTGACCCCCTCCGCAGAGCCGGAAGCCACCGAAACCCCGCCCGCGCAGCCCGGTGCGTTTGTACAGGTGAGCACTCAAACCAATGTATTTTCGGATGTGGACACTTCTTTCCCGGAGAACGACTCCGGCGACCTGTGGCTTGGGTATTTTACCCGTGACGCAACCGTGCAGGTAGAAGAAACCCTCCAGGATGCCCTCGGCCGCTGGTGGTACCGGGTACGCTACCTGTACGGCGATGATTTTGCCGACGGTACGCTCAAGTGGACGGAGCTGGGAACGCTCTGGGTGCTTGCGCAGGAAACCTGCGCCACCGGCGCGGCGGACCTCACCGTGACGGATTACGCCCTGCCCGTAAGCCCTTCCTCCCGGATGATGCGAATGTCCGCCAGCCCCATGCCCGGCTTTTCGCTCAAGACCATCAACGCGCCGGTGCCGTCGCTGTATGTGGGGCAGGGCGGGCTGTATGGCAGTTCCGGCAAGGACAGCGCGTATTTGCAGATCGCCAAGGCCCCCGGCCATGGCACGGTGTATGCCACCCCGCACTATCTGGACGGATACACGGTGTATTGCCTTGAGCACACGCTACCTGGGCCCGGTGAGAACATCTCCGGCGGCGGCCAGCAGCCCACCGGCCCGTATGTCATCGTGGACATGGATTCGTACCGTACCAATCCCGGCTATTCCTCCATCATCTATCACGAAAGCACCCTGCACGCCATCGGCTGGGTGCTTCGCCATACCTACCCGTTCATGGTCATCGACGATGATGACCCGGACAATGAAACCTGGTCGCGCGTCGCCGGACAGTTCGCCATCCGGCAGGTCATCCGCGAGCTGGAAGGGCCGCAATACGTCCGTGATTACTGGAACATGGACAACTTCTACCGCGCCAGCGGACAGGCTCCCGGCGTGTATCTGGAATACGCGCGCTGGCTTGCGGCCAACGGCATCGCCCGCGCGTCCATGACGGGGGCCATCTCCGTGAGCAACCAGTCCACCCGCTTTTCGGGCGGCTCCCTGACCGGCACCGTCACCCTTACCACAGACGCGGACCTCATTCGCGTCAGCCGGTCCTATGGGGTTTTGATCGGAAACACCGCCGGCCAGGATGAATCCTACTACTACCTCAACAGCGGCGACACGGTATCCATCACCGCGCCGGGGACCCACCTCAGCTTTGTGGCCGAATCGGTTTCGTCCGACGAGGAGGAGGCGAGCTTTCTGGTGGGCGTGCCGGATGTGGCCATCCAGAAGGTGCTCATTCCGCAGTACGGCGCGCCCTACAAGCTCCAGTCCGTGACCGTCACCTTCGATATGCCCCTGGGCGCGGCAGCCGTCACCAAGACGTCCGCCTCCACCGGCGCGCCGCTGGCGGGCGCGGTGTTTGAGCTGGTCAGCGGAGACGCCGTCATTGCAACGCAGACCACCGGCGCGGACGGCGTGGCGCGCTTTGAGAACCTCCAGCCGGGCGTGTACACCATCCGGGAAAAGAGCGCCCCGGAAGGGTACCTCGTATCCGTTCCGGGCGAGCAGAGCGTCACCGTCACGGCGGGCGGCACGGCCCATGCGAGCTTTGCCAACGCGGAGATCACGGGCAAGATCCGCATTGTGAAACGGGACAGCCTGACACGGGAGGCGCTGGCCGGAGCGGAGTTCACCGTCACCCGTTTGTCGGCTCCCGCAGGCGCAACCGGCGTGGGCGACAGCGTGGTCATCGTCACGGATGCAAGCGGCGTTGCCGAAACCGGCTGGCTTCCCTGGGGCCGATACCGCATCGAGGAAACCAAAGTACCGCAGCACTTTGTGGACGTTGGCTTTGAAACCGAAGTCGAGATTCGGGACAGTGGCAGGACCTGCGAGATTGAAGTGGAGAACGAGCCAACAAAGGGGTACATCCGCATCATCAAGACCGACCGCCTGAACGGCAACCCCATCGAGGGCGTGCGCTTTGATATTTACGAAAACGATGAGTATGGCTCGGCGCTGGTCGGCAGCATGGTAACGGATGAGAATGGTGTGGCCGTATCCGAACTGCTGCGCAAGGGGCGCTACATCGTTCGGGAGCACGGAGAAACGGCGGGGTATGTGTTTGAGGAGATTGCGCTGGATGCGGTGGTAAAGCCGGATGAAACCACCGACCTGTCCGTGACCAACCAGCCGGTGCGGGTCCGGTTGAAGCTGTACAAGCGCGATGCGGACGAATACGCCGGGAAGCCCGCGGATGCGCCCGGCACGCGCGGCGACGGCGAGCTGACGGGCGCGGTCTTCCGCGTGCTCGCGGCGCAGGACATCACCGACCGGCAGGGCAACGTGATCTATAAAAAGGGCGCTGTGGTCGTTGATTCCCTGACCACGGCGGGTGAGGATGCTTCCGTAACCACGGATGCGCTCTGGCCGGGCGTGTATGAGATTGTGGAGCTTGCGCCGCCTGTGGGGTATCAGGCAAGCGATACGGCTATTACGATTGATACACGCGACGCTGCCCGGCAGTCTGTGGAAGCCGTCATTACCTATGAGGGTGTTGTCACCAATGAAATCCGCTATGGCGCGCAGGCCATTGTCAAATTGCTCGGAGACATGAGCGACGATCCCGACCCGGACCGCGTGGAGACGCCGGAGGCGGGCGCGGAGTTTCTCGTGTATCTTCGCAAGGCCGGGTCTTACGAAAACGCCCGCGCGTTGGAGCGCGACCGGCTGGTGACGGATGAAAACGGCTACGCGAAAACCAAAGCCCTGCCCTACGGCGTCTATGTGCTGGAACAGATAAAGGGCGCGCCGGGGTATGAGCTCAAGGGCCCGATCCTCTTTGAGATCGACGGGACCGAGGATATCCTCAACCCGCCGCCCCTGACGCTCTCCGACCGGCCCATCCGCTACCGCCTGCGCCTGATGAAGACGGACAGCGAAACAGGAAAGGCCGTCACGCTTTCCGGCGTCTCCTTCAAGCTCAGAGACGAGACGGGAGAGTTTGTTACCCAAACCGTCTCCTATCCCACCCGGCAGGAGACCGACACCTTTGTAACCGACGAAACCGGCAGTGTGACATTGCCCGAAACGCTCACCTGGGGCCTGTACTTCGTTGAGGAAGTCACAGCCCCGAAAGGCTATCTCATCCGCGAGGAGGCGCTGCCGGTGTTCGTAGGGCAGGACGGCGACGCGCCCGGAGAAACGTACCAGATCGACGTGGAAGTCCCCAACGAGCCGGTCAAGGGGCGGATTCTGCTTGAAAAGAAGGGGCCGCGGCTCACCGGGTTCGAGGTGACGGCAGATGCTTACGGGAACGAGGCGCACCGCCCCGTATACGAAGAAAGGTATCTGGCGGGGGCGGTGTTTGAGCTTCGGGCGGCGGAAACCGTCACCGGCGGGGATGGCACGGTCTGGTTTGAACAGGGCGAGCTGGTGGAAACCCTCACCACCGCTTCGGATGGGCCGGCAGCCTCCGGGCTGCTGCCGCTGGGACGGTATGTGCTGGTGGAAATTCACGCGCCCGAAGGGTATGCGCTGGATGACACGCCGCATGAGGTGGCATTGACCAGTGCAGACAATCAGACAGCCATCGTGAATCTCACGGTGGAGGTCGGTAACGACTATTATCCTGCCGAAATCACGATTCAGAAAGAAGCCGAAACCCTGCAAAGCGTTCCGCAGGATGATGGGATGATCATCCGAAGGGTAACGACCGTCCCCGGCGAGGACTTTGTATTCGGTCTGTTCAATGCCTCCGACATTCCCTATGGCGGCGGCGTTCTCCCCGCCGGTACGCTGGTGGCCTCCGGCGCGACGGATACGGACGGGCGGCTGGTGTTTGCCGGGCAGTACCCGCACGGGGAATACTATGTGAAGGAGCTGCAAGCGCCGGAAGGATGGAAATTGTCTGCCGGGACGTTCCCCGTTTCAATCCTGCCTGAGAAAGCGCAAGAGGACGCCGTCATCCGCGCCGGTCTGACGGTGCATAACGAGCTGATCTGCACGCCCGTCACGATCACCAAGACCGACATCACCGGCGCGGCCCCAGTGCCCGGCGCGCTCATCGAGGTGCGAAACAGCCGGGATGAGATCATCTATCGTGCGCGCACGGATGAAAACGGCGAGCTGCCGGACATTCTCCTCATGCCCGGACAGTATGCCTTCCGTGAGGTGCTCGCGCCGGACGGCTACGCGCTCAACGAGGCCGTATGCATCTTCGTGGTGGACGCACAGGGCCAGGTGAGCGGCGATACGGAGATTCGGGATGATTGGACGCGCTTTTCCCTGCGCAAGACCGACACAGGCGGCCGGGTACTTGCGGGCGTTCAGTTTGCACTGGTCGATGCGGACGGAAACCAGATCATGACCGCCGAGACGGACGAAAACGGGCTGGCCTCGTTTGAAAGGATTCCTCACGGGCGCTACAGCGTGGTGGAGACGCAGCCTCTGCCCGGCTATCTTCCTGCCGGAACGGTCGCGGAGCTGACCGTAGACGGGCAATACGTCAATCCCGACGCGCCGCTGGAGGTCGTCAATGTTCCCGCGGACACTCCCGACATCCAGACCGGAGTGGACCTGCCGTTCACGCCCCTGATGTGGGCAGGCGTGGGGATGACGGCGGGCGCGCTGGCACTTATCGGCGTCTATGGGTACAGGCGCAGGAAGCGCCGGTGACAGCTTTAGGGAGGACGGCTCTGCTGGCCGTCCTCCTTGCCTACGGTATAGTGAAGTCAATTCAAAGGAAGTAGCGGAGCGAATGACGGACCGGCTGCCGCGCCCCATGCGCTCATGCCGAAAAAAAGAACCAAACGCAAGAAGCAGTCCTCTCAAGGTCTGCTTTTTCTTATGCAAATGAAGGAGGAAACTCATGAAACGGTTGATTATTGCGGAAAAACCCAGCGTTGCTCAGGCCATTGCCGCGGTGCTGAACATCCGGGAGAAGAAGCCCGGCTATCTGGAGGGGGCGGACGTCCTGGTGAGCTGGTGCGCCGGGCATCTGGTGGAACTGGCCGCGCCGGAGAGTTACGATGCGCGCTACGCCAGATGGCGGCAGGAGGACTTGCCCATCGTCCCAGGGCCCTGGAAGTACGAGGTCATTGAAAAGAGCGCCCGGCAGTTTGAAACGCTCAAACGCCTCATGCGCCGCGCCGACGTTTCCGAGGTCGTCAACGCCTGCGACGCGGGGCGCGAGGGCGAGCTCATCTTCCGCCTCGTCTATGATCTGGCGGGCTGCGATAAGCCCGTCCTGCGGCTCTGGACCTCCTCCATGGAGGAAGACGCCATCCGCGAGGGGCTGCGGCAGATGAAGCCGGCCGCGCACTATGACGCGCTGGGGCAGGCCGCCCTGTGCCGGGCACAGGCGGACTGGCTGGTGGGCATCAACGCCACCCGCCACTTTTCCCTGCTCTATGGACGGACGCTCAACGTCGGGCGCGTGATGACCCCCACGCTGGCCATGCTGGTGGAGCGCGAGGCGGATATCGCCGCGTTTCAGCCGTCCGCCTATTATCATGTGCGGCTGGACTGCGGCTCCTTCCCGGCCGAAAGCGAGCGCACGGAGGATCGCGCGGAGGCGGAGCGCATCGCCGCCCTGTGCGGCGGCAAGGAAGCAAGGGTCGTATCGGTGGAAACCAGCGAATGCAGGGAACAGCCGCCCAGACTCTACGACCTGACCGCGCTCCAGCGCGACGCCAACCGTCTGCTCGGCTACACCGCGCAGCAGACGCTGGACTACGCGCAATCCCTGTATGAAAAGCAACTGCTGACCTACCCGCGAACGGACAGCCGGTATCTGCCGCAGGGCATGACGGAGAAAGCGCGCGAGCTGGCTGCTTATGCGGCGGCGGCGCTTCCATTTGCCGCGGGCCTTTCCCTGCCCTGTCATCCCCGGCAGCTTGCCGGAAAGGTCAGCGACCACCACGCCCTGCTTCCCACGGCGGCTCTCCGGGACCACCCGCTGGACGCCCTGCCCGCCGGCGAAAGGAGCGTGCTGACGCTGGTGGCGGCGCGCCTGCTCTGTGCCGCCGGGGAGGCATGCGTGATGCTGGAGACAACCGCCCGGCTGGAATGTGAGGGGGTCTCCTTTACCGCCAGGGGAAGAAGGACGGTGCAACCGGGATGGAGGGCGCTGGACGCCGCTTTCCGCGCCACGCTCAAAAGCCGGGAGCGCGAGGAAGAGGAAAACGGCCTGCCGCCCCTGAACGAGCGCATGACCTTCCTCCCCGTGACGGCTTCCGTCAGGGAAGGGAAGACCACGCCGCCCGAACGGTATTCGGAAGATACCCTTTTGTCGGCCATGGAGAACGCGGGCAAAGAGAATCCCCCAAAGGATGCGGAGCGCCGCGGCCTGGGCACCCCGGCCACCCGCGCCGCCATCATTGAAAAACTGCTCAAATCCGGTCTTGCGGAGCGAAGGGCGTTGCGCAGGCGCATCTGCCTCGTCCCGACGGACAAGGGGATTTCCCTGATTACCGTGCTGCCGGAGGCGATTCAGTCCCCGGCCCTGACCGCCGCGTGGGAACAGAAGCTGCGGGAGGTGGAGCAGGGCGCGCTGGACGGGGAAGCGTTCCTCAAAGACATCACGGACATGGTGCGGGAGCTCGCCTCCTCCGAGCATCCCGTTCGGGACGTGCACATGTTGTTTGCCGACAACCGCCGGGCCGTGGGCGTATGTCCGCGCTGCGGCGCTTCGGTCGTGGAAAACGCAAAGGGTTTCGTCTGCACCGCGCGTGGCTGCGGCTTCGCGCTGTGGAAGAAGGACCGCTTTTTCGTCGCCATGCGCAAGGAGCTGACAGCCTCCGTCGCGGCCGCGCTGCTCAAGGAGGGGCGGGTGAGCCTGAAAGGGCTGTTTTCCCCCAGAACGGGGCGCACCTATGAGGCGGACGTCGTGCTTGAGGACACGGGGACGCCGTTTGTAAAGTATCGTCTGGAATTTGCGGAAGGGAGGAAACAAAAGTGAGCCAGGAAAAGACCATTCGCTTTATTGACACCAATTACCGGACGCTGTTTACCCTTCCCGACGGAGGGAACCTCCGGATGATCTTCCCGGATGGCAGAAGCAAGGTAAGCCGGTGCCGGTATGTGGACGAGTACCACACGGAGGTGGCCGGGCGTGTGTACCACATCTGCGAGTTTGCCGGGCATATGGAGCGGGGCGGCATCGCCTGCGCGCCGGAGGAGCCCCTGCCCAGGCAGACGGACAAGCAGGCGTTCCAGGAGCGCCGTTTTCTCCGGGCTCCCTTCGGCGCATATGCCATCTACCAGCTCACACGCGAAGAGGCGACCCGCAATCTGCGCTTTGAACCGCTTGAGCATCTGCGGGCGGCGGGGCTGGCGGTGGACCGCGCCAACTACGATCTCGTCTACACCGGCGCCCTGCCGTCACGCCCCGATCTGTCGCGGGAAGCGTTGCTCGAATCGCTGTACGAGCGGTTCAACCTCGACCCTCCACGCGATTTCACCGGCCATAGCCTGTCCGTCAGCGATGTGGTCGGCCTCAAGGGAAAGAGCGGCGTCAGCTTTCATTATGTGGACAGCTTCGGCTTTGCGGAGCTTCCGGCCTTCCTGCCTGCCCCTGACAGGGCTATGGAGGAGGCAAGCCGTGCGGCGGAGCTGGCGGAGCAGCCCTTTGAGCTGGTCTCCTTTCGGGGAAAGCCCGCGCTGCTGGCGGACTGGCGCGTGGACAGGAGCCTGCTGCCCCAGGAAATTTATGCGTATGACCTGCGGTATGGGGAGGAGTGGGGCGTGCCTGTCACGCTGGAAAATCAGGCGCGCGTCAATTTTTGCGGCACGCTTCTTTTTAGTGAACCTCTGACCCTTTCGCCCGACGGGCGCATCACGCTGGACAGGGATGCAATCGATCATCTGGATGGAAAAGCGATCTCCCTTTCGGAATTTCAAAAGCAGCAGGCACTTCAGCGCCGGCCGCCGTTGCTGAAGCGGCTCAGGGAGCCGCGCCCCGCGCAGACAGAACGCAAACCGGCAAAAGCAGAACAGGAGCGATGACATGTTCAATACGACGGAAATGAATCTCATGATCCTCTACAACCCCGGCACCCGCCTGGGACTGATGGAGGAGCTGGGCAACATGCTTGGGTATCTGTCCGGGGAGGAAACCGGGCTGCGCCGCACGACGGTGGGCGTCATCCGCAAGCTCCAGGCCATGACCGACGAGGACTTTGACCGGCTCGACCTCGATCCGTCCGGCCTCTGCCTGAAAGGAAGGTGAACGCATGCCCGACAACAGGACGGACAGCCTTGTGCAGCTAGCGCAGGATACGGCCCGGCGCATTACCGGCAGTCACACGGCGTGGATGGCGTATCTTCAAACCGCCGCCCGCCTGTACAAATACCCCTATCACGAACAGCTTCTCATCTTTGCCCAGCGTCCGCAGGCCACGGCCTGCGCGGGTTACGAGGTCTGGACAAACACCATGCGCCGCTATGTGCGCAGGGGCGCGAAGGGCATTGCGCTGCTGGATACCTCCGGGGACGCGCCACGGCTGCGCTACGTCTTTGACGTGGCGGACACCGGCGAGCTTTCGCAGTCGCGCAGCCTGAACCTCTGGAAACTTTCGGAGGAAAACGCGCAGGCGGTTTCGCTTTCGCTGGAAAACGGCTACGACGTGCCCGCCCGCGAGGGGTTGGAGCGGCAGCTGCGCGCCATCTCTTCACAGCTTGCGGGCGCTTGCTGGGTGGACCGCAAGCAGGAGATCTTCGACATCGTTGACGGTTCGTTTCTGGAGGGGTACGATGAAGGTGCGATAGGAGCTTCCTTCCGCAGAGCCGCATCCGTCAGCCTGGAATACGCGCTGCGTTCCCGGTGCGGGCTGGCAAACGAGGGGCGCTTCATCCGCGAGGACTTCATCCCCGTGATGGAATGGAACACCCCGGAGGCAGCCGCCGCGCTGGGCACGGCGGTCAGCGAGATGAGCGGGGAGGTCCTGCGGACCATTGAAATCAGCATCCGAAACCATGAAAGGAGCCTTAGCCATGATTACCTACCGGCAGAGCGGAGAGACCCTGATTCCCGACCTGAAGCTGAACGAAACGGAGGAGCGGCCCCTGGGCAGGTACGGGCGGATGCGCAGGACGTACCTGCAAACGCATCGGACGATGCTGTGGAACAGCCTGCTGCTAAGCGGGACATTGCAGGAGCACCTGCTGGAGACCGACGCGGCGGCACAGAGCCGTCTGGAACTGCTGATGCCGGAGCTGATGAAGAACGCGGGCGCGACGGAGGCATTGAAAGCCAGCGACCCGATGCGATGGGTCGGCCTGATGAACGCCTGCAAGGCGCAGGCCGAGGAAATCATCCTCAAGGAGCTGGTGTACAGCTAAGTTTTCTGGAGGGGCTTGCGGCCCAGCCCGGTACGGAAAGAGCGGAGAGCGATATGCCCTCCGCTCTTTCCATTCCCCAGGAAGTGGTGGACGAGGTACTCCGGGTGGGCGGGAACACGGCCCATCACCGGGAACGGATCGTCGCTGCCTTTGAGAAGCAGAAACCTGATACCCCGGATTTCCTGAGAAGCCTCCTGCATGGAGGAAACGGTATCGTCACCGATGCAGGAACCTTTGCCGTATGGTACGACGAGACCGGCATCCGTATCTCACGCGGCCGCGCCGCCCGGCATGCTCCTTCCGCGAGGCTCGTTTCATGGCAGGAAGCCGCAGGCCGTATCGGACAGCTTCTGGAGGAGGGACGGTTCGCCGCCAATGTGGAGCTGGCCGGAGCCGAAGGATATGAACGCTTCCGGCTTGCCGAAAAGCTGTGGTACCTGCGGCAGAATTTCAGCGGAAAAGCCATAGACGCCGGGTATCTGCCCAGCCTCGCCAAAGACGGAGGACGCCATTTTTCAGAGGATACAGAATGGCTTGCTGAAAAGCTGACGGACCCTGCGTTTCGCACGCAGCTTACTCGTGAGTACCGGCAGTTTCTTTCGGACCAGAAGCAAAGCGGCGATCTGCTTCGGTTTCACTTTCACCGGCCGGATGAAATACTGGAAGCCCTTGAAGACCTTGACCTTCCTCGCAGGGCCTTTTCATCTGAAATGGCGGAAATTCCGCCTGTCCGGCAGTTCATCACCGAAGATGAAATCGACGCAAATCTGGCGGGAGGCGGCCTCATGTACGGCAGCAAGGGACGCATCTTTGCCTTTTTCCAGCAGCCCTACTCCGACAGGGAACGAGTGGATTTTCTCAAGCAGGAGTACGGTACGGGCGGACGTTCGCACGCGCTGTCCAATGCGGATGGAAGCGACGAATCGCATAGCGGAAAGGGGATACGGTATCAAAAAAGGGATTGCCCTGAGGTGCGTCTTACCTGGCAGAAAGTCGCCGGACGAATCGCCGGACTGATCCGGCAGGGCCTTTATCTGACTGAGCAGGAGCAGGCAGAGTATGACCGAATCCAGGCGGAAAAGGTCCAGGCCGAAAAAGATGCCCCGCAAGCCCCGCAGCCGGACCCGGCTGTGTGGGAATACAACGGCGTCAAGGAACGCCACCCGGATGATCTGGTCCTGTATCAGATGGGCGACTTCTTTGAGCTGTATGGCGAGGATGCCAGAGAAGCCGCACCGGAGCTGGGACTGCAACTCGCCTCCCGTGCCATCCCTGCGGGTGGGCGCGTGGAGATGTGCGGGTTTCCGGCAAACCGGCTGGATCAGTACCTGGAACAGCTCCGGGCCAGGCATGATGTGACGGTTTCCGCCGCGTCGGAGGGTAGCGCCCAGCGCCGGGAGTATTCGGTTCTTTCTACCGGCCATGAAGCGCAACAGGAGCCGTATGAGCAATACAAGTCCATTGTGCTGGAGGCCGTCACCCAAGACACCGCATATCGCAATGCCTGCGGCCACAGCGACTACGAGAACGCTGTGATCGAGGGCAATGCCGCTATCCACCGTGCTGTCCTGGGGGCCGGTAATATGGGGTTGCTCCGCGCCTATTCCGATATGCCGGAGTTCCGTCAGCGCCTGCAGCGCGAGATTATCGGCGAGACCTATCCCAAGCTCCATGAGCTGCTGCGCCCGCTCTCGCAGGATGACATTGATGATGCTATCAGGACATGGAACGGCGATATTCAAAGCAAACAGGCCGTTGTCCGTTACATGGAGGCTCATGCGCGGGAAAAAGACACCGCTGCGTGGCTGGCCCATGAATATAGCGGCAGAGACAGCAAGAGTCTGTTTGTGATTCGAGCTGGAAGTCCTGAAGGAATTGAACTGCCCTGGCCGAAGGTACAGCGCCTGATTGCCCGGCTCATCAAGGAGGACCGCTTTCTGACCGAGCAGGATCGGCAGTCTGAACCGCAAAGCCAAGAGAAGCGCCCCTATCAAGTGGTGGTCTATCACCATTTTGAAAACGGCTTTGATGAAAAGAAAGAATACCCGACGCTGGAAGAAGCGGAAAAAGCGGCGAAAAGCTATGTGGACGGCACAATGGAGCCGGACGGCTTTGCCTATGACGGCGCGGCGGTCTATGATCTGGAAGCCAGACAATATCTGCGTATCTATGGGGATTACCCGGATGAAAAAGCCCATGAACAGATCAATGAGTTAGCTCACCCCCATGACCTTGATGCAGAGGTGGAAGCATGGGAAGCTGAACAGGCCGCCCAAAAACAGACGGTAATTGACACGCTCTCCGAACAGGAACAGCTTACCGTCCGAGCTATGGAAACTGCTGGCTTTATTTTCAATCCGCAGGCTGCGAACCCTGGCTTAAAGGAAAACCTGGTCTTTACGGCTGGGGAATATGGGTATCCCATCACTTTTGAGAATTGGGAACAGGCTTATTTGTGGATTGATGGAGCGGAGCTGCGGGATACTCCCGGTCTGCGTGAACAGGTACAGCACATTCTCCATCCAGAACCCCAGAATGGCGTCCTCACCAACGAGGACTACGCTGCGGTCCGTGGCACACTCCGGGAGCGGACTTCTTACGATCCGGCGGTGCCTCCCTACCATGTAGGGGATATTGTCTATCTGGATGACCTCGCTCACCAGATCACGGAGCTGCGGGATGACACAGTGCAGCTGCTGCCCACCGGCATGAGCTACCCCATCTACCGGGCCGAGAGCCGGGAACGGTTTGTGCAGCTTCTGCGGGAAGATAACCGCAACGACTTCTATACCGAGTTCCTGCCTGCAAACCTGGATACGGTGAACCAGGACCTGCGGGATGTGCTGTCGCATGGTCTGATCGGTGAGGCGGATAAGGCGGAGGTATCCGAGCTGCTGCACAGCGGTAAGAGCAACCGGGAGGTAGCCCTATGGTTGAGCCGTGCCTATTCCAACATTGTGGAAACGATGGAGCTGGAGACCGGCGACACCGCTGACTACCGCACTACTTCTGAAGGCATTGAGCTGGAAGTGCTGGACGCAGACGAAAAGCGGCTGGCCATGCTGTTTTTCCGCTGGGAGGAGGTTGCGCCTTTGCTGCGCGGGCTGTATGCCCGTCAGCTGGACGGTTTTGGGCAGGAACGCCCCGAACCGTCTGCCGAAACTCCGGCTTATCACGCCGAGACGGTGGCCGTCTATCCGGGCGATAAGAACCATCTGCCCTATGATGTGATCGTTCAAACCATGCGGACCAATGAGCCGGAGCCGCCAGCGCCTGCCGCCGAGCCGGAGAAAATCCCGGATGAAGTGCTGGACGAACACCCCATTTCTATCCAAGTTAATGGTGAGTGGCAGACCTTCCCCAATGCCAGGGCTGCCGAGGAAGCCGCCTACGGGGAATACAAGGAGAACCTGCGCCGCACCGCCGAGAATTTCCACATCATCGACGATCATCTGGGCGAAGGCGGCCCCAAGGCCAAGTTCCAGGCCAATATCGAGGCAATCAAGCTACTGAAATACCTGGAGGAAACCACCGGGCAGGCAACGCCGGAGCAGCAGCAAGTCCTCTCTCGGTATGTGGGCTGGGGCGGCCTTGCCGATGTCTTTGACCCCGACAAGGAAAGCTGGAGCAAGGAATATGCTCAGCTGAAGGAGCTGCTGACCCCGGAGGAATACGCTGCCGCCAGAGGGTCCACCCTCAATGCCCACTACACCAGCCCCACGGTGATTCGCGCCATCTATGAAGCCGTGGGCCGCATGGGGTTTGAGACCGGAAATATCCTGGAGCCGTCCTGCGGCGTGGGGAATTTTTTCGGTATGCTGCCGGAGAACATGGCCGGAAGCAAGCTGTACGGCGTGGAGCTGGATTCCATCAGCGGGCGGATTGCCCAGCAACTCTACCCCAAGGCCGACATCACCGTGGCAGGGTTTGAGACCACCGACAGGCGAGATTTCTACGATCTGGCGGTGGGCAATGTTCCGTTTGGCCAATATCAAGTTCGGGACAAAGCCTACGACAAGCTGAATTTCAGCATTCACAACTACTTTTTCGCCAAGGCTCTGGACCAGGTGCGTCCCGGCGGCGTGGTGGCCTTTGTCACCAGCCGCTACACGATGGACGCCAAGGATTCCACCGTGCGCCGGTATCTTGCTCAGCGCGCCGAACTGCTGGGGGCCATCCGTCTGCCCAATGACGCTTTCAAAAAGAACGCAGGTGCCGAGGTCGTTTCGGACATCATCTTCCTGCAAAAGCGTGACCGTCCGTTGGACATCGTGCCGGAGTGGACGCAGACCGGGCAGACCGAGGACGGCTTTGCCATCAACCGCTATTTCCTGGACCACCCGGAAATGGTGCTGGGCCGACAGGAACCGGAAAGCACCGCTCACGGCATGGACTATACCGTGAACCCCATCGAAGGTCTGGAACTGGCCGATCAGCTGCACGATGCCGTGAAGTACATTCGCGGTACCTACCAGGAGGCCGAGCTGCCGGAGCTGGGCGAGGGCGAAGCCATCGACACATCCATCCCCGCCGACCCTAATGTGAAGAACTACTCCTACACCGTGGTGGATGGAGTTGTGTATTTCCGGGAGAACAGCCGTATGGTGCGCCCCGATCTCAATGCCACCGCCGAAGCCCGTGTCAAAGGCATGGTGGGGCTGCGGGATTGCGTCCAGGAACTGATCGACCTGCAAATGGACGCCGCCACACCGGACAGCGACATCCGGGGCAAACAGGCGGAGCTGAACCGGCTCTATGATGATTTTTCCACCAAGTACGGCCTTATCAATGACCGGGCAAACCGACTGGCCTTTGCTGATGATTCCAGCTATTATCTGCTCTGCGCGCTGGAAATCGTGGATGAGGATGGCAGACTGGAACGCAAGGCGGATATGTTCACCAAGCGGACCATCAAACCCCATGAGGCGGTGACTTCGGTGGACACCGCCAGCGAAGCTCTGGCTGTATCCATCGCAGAAAAAGCCCGTGTGGACATGGAGTACATGGAACAGCTCACCGGCAAGACCAGCGACGAGCTGGCCGCCGAGCTACAAGGCGTGATCTTCCGTGTGCCGGGACAGGTGGAGAAAGACGGCACTCCCCATTATGTGACCGCCGACGAATATCTGTCCGGCAATGTACGGCGCAAGTTGCGTCAGGCACAGCGGGCCGCACAGCAGGACCCAGCTTTTGCCATCAATGTGGAGGCCCTGACCGCTGCCCAGCCTAAAGACCTGGACGCTTCGGAGATCGAGGTGCGCCTGGGCGCTACCTGGATTGATAAAGAGTATATCCAGCAGTTCATGTATGAGACCTTTAACACTCCGTACTACCTCCAGCGCGCCATTCAGGTCAATTACGCCTCTTACACCGCCGAATGGCAGGTCACGGGCAAAAGCTCTGTATCCGAAAAAGATGTGGCGGCCTACACCACCTACGGAACGAGCCGCGCCAATGCCTACAAGATTTTGGAGGATTCCTTAAACCTGCGGGATGTCCGTATCTATGACACTGTGGAGGACGCGGACGGCAAAGAGCGCCGGGTGCTGAATGCCAAAGAGACCACCCTGGCAGCCCAAAAGCAGCAGGCCATCCGGGATGCTTTCAAAGACTGGATTTGGAAAGACCCGGAGCGCCGTCAGACGCTGGTGCGCCAGTACAATGAGGAAATGAACTCCACCCGGCCCCGTGAATATGACGGGTCCCATATTACCTTCGGCGGCATGAATCCGGCTATCACTCTCCGAGACCACCAGCTGGGGGCTATCGCCCATATCCTCTATGGCGGTAACACGCTGCTGGCACACGAGGTAGGTGCGGGCAAGACCTTTGAAATGGTCGCCGCCGCGATGGAGGCAAAGCGGCTGGGATTGTGCCAAAAGTCCCTCTTTGTGGTGCCGAACCACCTGACCGAACAATGGGCGTCGGAGTTTCTGCGGCTCTATCCTTCCGCCAACATTC
>OGYY01001753.1_pt1 | contig 17854 bp, 22 predicted proteins | sample 1576671 | NCBI WGS metagenome assembly OGYY01 (sample SAMEA3541593, study PRJEB24748) | human gut metagenome | biome: human gut; feature: human-associated habitat; material: faeces | place: China | collected 2012 | reverse complement strand
GACGAAGGAGGTGTTGAAACTTGAAAAGCAGCGCGAAAAAAATAGAGCTGGCCTCGGTAGATGATCTGTTCTCCACCGAAGAAGGCCGTCAGGATGCAAAGCTGGAAAAGATTCAGGAGATTCCGCTGTCTGAACTGCATCCCTTTAAGAACCACCCATTCAAAGTCAAGGATGACGAAGCCATGATGGAGACCGCTGACAGTATCAAGCAGTATGGCGTTCTGGTTCCGGCGATTGCTCGACCGGACCCGGAGGGCGGTTATGAGCTGGTAGCCGGACACAGGCGGCACAGAGCCAGTGAGCTGGCAGAAAAGGAGACCATGCCGGTCATTGTTCGGGATTTGGATGATGATGCCGCCACGATCATTATGGTTGACAGCAACTTGCAGCGAGAAAGCTTGCTCCCAAGTGAAAGAGCCTTTGCCTACAAGATGAAGCTGGATGCCATGAAAAGACAGGCTGGCAGACCGAGTAAAGAAAATGTGTCCCAAGTTGGGACACAAAAGCGATCAGACCAGTTGCTTGCTGAACAGGTGGGGCAAAGTCGAAATCAAATTCAGCGCTATATCCGTCTGACAGAGTTGATTCCTGAATTGATGGATATGGTGGATGAAAAGAAGATTGCCCTGAACCCTGCCTATGAGCTGTCCTTTCTCAAAAAGGAAGAACAGGTAGACCTGCTGGACGCGATGGACAGCGAACAGGCTACCCCTTCTCTTTCTCAAGCCCAGCGGCTCAAGAAATACAGTCAGGAGGGGCATCTGACCCTCGATATGATGCGTGTCATCATGGGTGAGGAAAAGAAAAGCGATCTGGACCGAGTGACATTTACCTCTGACACCTTGCGGAAGTATTTCCCTAAAAGCTATACGCCCCAGCGGATGCAGGAAACTATTATCAAGCTGCTGGAACAGTGGCAGAAAAAACGCCAGAGAGATCAGGAACGATGAAAGGAGCCGCCTATGAGGGATATTTCAGCCCGCGAGCTGAAAGGACACAACATTCTTGCCGTGGAGCGTTTTCAGGATAACACCCGCTGGATGATTGAGTTTTCCGTCCTGCGTCCCAGCACAGCTTACGGTAGCCCCGGAGAGGAAATACGACTGTTTTTGACTGAGGACGGGTATCAGGCCGCCCTGCAAAGCCAGCAGCGTCGGGAGATCAAGATCAAGCGTTACGCTCGTGTGATTGAGGGACATATCCTCGATTTCAAACCGGGAAAACACCGCCGCCACTCATAAACAAATCATTACTGCGAAAGGAAAGGATTGAAATGTGTACTGTAAAGGAAATCCGGGAAGCAATCCGGGAGGATTGCCATTCCCAGCATGGTATGGAATTTATAGAGATTGACCGTGTTCTGCAAACTCTGCCATTCTCTCAGGGAAATGACCTGTTGGACAGACCGCCCATTCCCAAGCGCCCCTACCGGCGCAGAAAAAGTGAACAAAACAGCTGACTGCCACAATTCTTTTTACAGGATTGTGGCTTTTTTCATACCCTGAGAAATTTGGAAGGAGTGAGGTCAATGGCCGTATTTCGCATTGAACGAACCAGAGATTATACCGTGATGAGCAATCACCATTTACGCAACGGGAAACTGTCCCTGAAAGCCAAGGGGCTGCTTTCCATGATGCTGTCCTTACCGGAGGACTGGAACTATACCACCAGAGGGCTTGCCGCCATCTGCAAAGAGGGCGTGGACGCTATCGGCGGCGCGCTGCGGGAGCTGGAAACTGCCGGGTACATTGTCCGCCATCAGCTGCGAGACCGGCAGGGTCGGATCAGCGATACCGAGTATGTTATCTACGAGCAACCACAGCCGAAGAACCCGGATACGCCCCAGCCGGATACGGCTTCACCAGATACGGAAAACCCGGATATGGTAAAACCGGATACGGAAAAGCCCGCAGAATTAAATATAGAGAAATCAAATACAGAAAAAACAATTACTTATGGATCAAGTACCGATTCCATTCCCTTCCGGGAGCCAGCGGCAGCACAGCTGCCGGAACGGAAAGGAAGGGATGCGATGTCTGTCTCAGAGATAGAAAATTATCGGGAATTGATTCTGGAGAACATCGAGTATGACTATCTGTGCAGAGAGTTTTCGACCTACCGTGAGGACCTGGACGAGATTGTGGAGCTGATGGTGGAGACCGTTTGTGCCAAACGTAAAACCACTCGGATCGCTGGCAGCGACTTTCCCCATGAAGTCGTGCGCTCCCGGTTCTTGAAGCTGGATAGCGAGCATATCCGATTTGTCATGGACGGTATGCAGAAAAACACCACGGAGGTCCGCAATATGAAACAGTATTTGCTTGCAGTGCTGTTCAACGCGCCCACCACGATCAGCAATCACTACACCGTACAAGTCAATCACGATATGAACACAGGCGGCTGGTAAACAGCCGCTTTTCTGTTGCCCGGCAATACCGGGAGAAAGGATTTTGCCATGAAACGACCTCTTGCCTACATTACGGCTCCCTGGAGCAACAGCCAGTATGAGAACGCCGAGAACGCTGCGGCCTACTGCCGTCAGGTGTACGACGCCGGGTATTCGCCCATCTGCCCGGTGCTGTTCCTGCCTACCTTCCTCAAGGACGAGATTCCCCAGGAACACAAGGACGGGCTGGATATGGCGCGGGACTACCTGCGCCGGTCCCATGTGCTGGTGGTCTGCGGCCACGGCATCGACGAGACCGTGAAGAATGACATCGCCACCGCTGAGCGCCTGCGGATCACCGCTACCACCCTGGACGGTATCCTGACTGTGAAAGGCCAGGGACGCGGGAAAGGAGGTGCGCGCCATGCCTGAGCGTAAGACCGTGGGCCAGCTGATGGAGGAAATGCGGCTCAAGGCCGGGGCGCAGAACTACCACGGCCATGAGTACATGGATTTGGAGCGGTTTGCCGAGGACACCCGGCACATGATTATCTTCGATGTGCTGACCCACGATTCGCCGGTGGGCTGGAAAGGCGAACGGACCCGCCTGTTTCTGACGGAGGCCGGATACCAGAAAAGCCTGGAGAACCAGGAAAAGGGCCACATCAAGATTCTCAGCCATGCCAAGGTGCGCCAGGGACATCTGTACTATGACCGCTCCGATCAGCTGCGTTGAAAGGAGCCTGCCATGATGAAATACCTGCTGCGGCGGCTGGTGGTCCCGCCTTAGTATCAAGCGCCACCCCTGCAAAATCCGTGGAAAGGAGGCGATGACCTATGCAGGAGGAAGTGGAAAACAGGACTTTGACGCTGGTAGTCAGCGGAACAAAGTTTACCGGGCGGCTGTTTAAGGCCGCCATCACCAAGTACCTTGCCCACCGCAAGGAAAAGAAGCTGCAAAAGCAGAAAAGCCGGGATACCCCCGTGATTCCCCACGGCAAACAGACGGTGAAGCAGCTGATCGGCCAGAATCAGGGCGTTTCCAACATCGAGATCACCGACCCCTCCATCAAGGAGTTTGAAAAGATCGCCCGGAAATACGGCGTTGACTATGCGGTGAAGAAGGACCGCAGCAGCTCCCCGCCCAAGTACCTGATCTTTTTCAAAGGCCGCGATGCGGATGCCCTGACCGCTGCCTTTACCGAGTACACCGGCAAGAAGGTCAGAAAGGCGCAGAAAACAGAGCGTCCGTCCGTGCTGGCAAAGCTGAGCCAGTTCAAAGAGCTGGTGAAACACGCCGTTGTGGACCGGAACAAGCGGAAGGAGCTGGAACGATGAAGATGAAAAAGCAACTTGACATCAAAAAGCTCCTTTTGCTGAATATGCCCTATATCCTGATGGGGCTGTTCGCAACCAACTTCGGTGAAGGATGGCGGATGGCCGTGGGTGCGGACGCTTCGGCAAAAATGCTTTCGTTCTTCTCCACGCTGCCGGTGGCGCTGGCCAGCTGGTGGCCCAGCCTGCACCCTTTGGACCTGCTGGTGGGGCTGTGCTGCGGCGCTGGCCTGCGATTGGCCGTGTATCTCAAAAGCAAGAACGCCAAGAAGTACCGGCACGGTATGGAGTATGGCAGCGCCCGCTGGGGCACCCATGAGGACATCGCACCCTACATCGACCCGGTGTTCCAGAACAATGTGATTCTGACTAAAACCGAGAGCCTGACCATGAACAGCCGCCCCAAGGACCCCAAGACCGCCAGAAACAAAAATGTGCTGGTGATCGGTGGCTCCGGTTCCGGCAAGACCCGCTTCTGGCTGAAACCGAACCTGATGCAGATGCACAGCTCCTATGTGGTGACAGACCCAAAAGGCACCATCCTGGTGGAGTGCGGCAAAATGCTTCAGCGCGGCACACCCAAGCTGGGCAAGGACGGCAAGCCCATGAAGGATAAGCACGGCAAGGACATCTATGAGCCTTATCGGATCAAAGTCCTCAATACCATCAACTTCAAGAAGTCCATGCACTATAATCCCTTTGCCTACATCCACTCCGAAAAGGACATCTTGAAACTGGTCACGACGCTGATCGCCAACACCAAGGGCGAGGGCAAGGCCGGGGACGATTTTTGGGTTAAGGCCGAGACGCTTTTGTACTGCGCCCTCATTGGGTATATCCACTACGAGGCCCCGGTGGAGGAACAGAATTTCTCCACCCTCATCGAGTTCATCAACGCGATGGAGGTCCGGGAGGATGACGAGGAGTTCAAGAACCCCGTGGACCTGATGTTTGACGCGCTGGAGGCAGAGAAGCCCAACCACTTCGCCGTCCGTCAGTACAAAAAGTACAAGCTGGCTGCGGGTGTAATAAGATTGAAAAGACTTCTTAATCACTATTTTTTATATAAGTGGAGCTCCAAAATGATTAAAAAGTCTTTTGAGTCTTATTTTTTTAATTAAATAAATAAAATTGTATTTTGACCTTGTAAAAACAACTCTGCGGGATGGGTTAAGTGAGGGGATCTTTTTTGGTGATTCCTTACACGAACCTTGAAAACAGAGTGGCCTGTCCATAGTGATACCAGATTTGAATATGCATTCAGCGTGTCTTTTCTGGAATATACGTCCCGGAAACATCAGAACCCGGTACAGGAACGGATATGGGATGAAAACAGGCAACAAAAATTGAAGGGAGGAGGGAAAAGATGCAGAAGAAACTAACAGCACTGTATGAACGTCTCAGCCATGATGATGATCTTATGGGTGAGAGTAATAGTATTTCAAATCAGAAACAAATGCTTTCAGAATATGCAGAATCCCATGAATTAACACCATATATCCATTTTACTGATGATGGTATATCCGGAACGAGATTTGATCGACCGGGCTTTATTAGTATGATGGATGCCATCAAAGCTGGGCAGATCGGTACGGTCATCATAAAGGATATGAGCCGGTTGGGCAGGGATTATCTGATGGTAGGGCAAATTCAGGAAATGATGAGGCAGAAAAAGGTCAGGCTGATTGCCATCAATGATGGACATGATAGTTTGAACGGCGATGATGATTTCCTTCCTTTTCGCAACATCATGAATGAGTGGTATGCGAAAGACACAAGCAAAAAGATCCGCTCTACATTTAAGGCGAAAGGTAATTCAGGGAAACACGTTGCCAGTACCACTCCATATGGTTACCTGAAAGATCCCGAAGATAAAAATCACTGGATCATAGATGAAGACGCGGCGCAAGTTGTTCGAAGGATCTTTCAGATGACGATGGATGGCTGTGGACCTTATCAGATTGCAAAAAGGTTGAAAGAAGATCAGGTAGAGATCCCGGCCGTACATATGGCAAGACATGGCGCAGGATTATGGCAGGGAAGGGTAAAGGAGATCAAAGATCCATATGCATGGGGTTCTTCTACGGTTGCAGGGATCTTGAAAAAGAGGGAATATCTTGGACATACTGTTAATTTTAAGACAAGAAAGCACTTTAAAGATAAAAAGAGCCATTATGTGTCAGAAGATAATTGGACAGTATTTGAAGATACCCAGGAAGCAATTATTGATCAGGAAACTTTTGATCATGTACAGAGAATCCGGAAAAATGTTCGCAGATACCCGGACGGATGGGGAGAAGCCCATCCACTGACAGGATTAATGTATTGTGCGGACTGTGGTTCCAAAATGTATGTTCATCGTGTTAATAATGGAAAACGAATCCCACAATATACCTGTTCAGCTTATAGCAAGGTTCCAGTCGGGACACTTTGCCCGACACAGCACCGAATTAATGCTGACGTTGTGATACAGCTTATTAAAGACCTGTTAAAAGCGATAGCGGAATATTCCAATCTGAACAGAGAAGAGTTTATTGAGACGGTCAGAACAACACAGAATTCTCAACAGTCCAGTGAAATGACAAAAATGAAAACCAGGCTGACCGAAGCTAAAAAGAGAATGCAGGAACTGGAAACATTAATCTGCCGGATATATGAAGATAATATTCTCGGAAAACTGCCAGATGAGCGATATTCAACTCTTAATGCGCAGTATTCAAAAGAGCAGAAAGAATTGATAGTAGAAATATCTGAATTGGAAACAGAGATTTCCGGAGGGGAGAATGAAAGACGTTCACCGGATAAATTTATTGCATTGGTGGATAAATATAAGAATTTTGATGAATTGACTACCTATATGTTAAATGAGTTTGTGGAGAAGATTCTGGTGCATGAAAGAGACAGAAAAGGAAGCCAGCAGACGACACAGGAAATAGAGATTTATTTTAACTTTGTAGGAAAGTATCTTCCGCCACATTTTGGAGAAATCCAAATGACTCCGGAAGAAGCGGAAGAAATGCGCAAGCGGGAAGCTAGGAAGGACAGATTACACCAGAATTATCTGAGGCGGAAGGCAAATGGAAAGCAGAAAGAATACGAGGACAAGGTAAAACAAAAGAAGAAAGCAGAGATCGAGGCAAAGAAGGAAGTGATACGGCAGGAAGATATTGCGAAAGGTGTGTTTGTTCCTGTATCAATGCTTCTGCCTGTGGAACCAAAGAAGGGAGTGGCAAATGGATGAGAGATTTAATATTGATATTAGAAATAGATATAATTATATCTTTAAGGAAATTTGTATTTGAGGTATGATAAATGATTGGTTTACGTGATGGAAAGGGAATATAAGTATGAAAGATCGTGAGATAAATGAAAAAAACATAGACAAACTGAAGTAGGCATAATATAATATTTTGAGCAGGATAGTTCACAAAACAGGAGGAAACGCTTAAATGAATAAAGTGCAAGAAATCAGAAAAGAGAGAAATATTACACAAATGCAATTAGCAAAGTTTGTTGGAATTAGCAGAAAATATCTATCAAACGTGGAGAATCAGCTTGCAAATCCTTCTGTGGAGGTTGCTTTTAGAATATCTTCAGCTTTGAATGTGGACATAGACAAAGTGTTTTTTGATGTATCAAAGGAAAAACCTACTGTTTATCCACAACCATTAAAATATATCGACTTATTTTGTGGTATTGGAGGATTTAGATATGCAAGCCAAAAAGCTTTTGAAAACTTGGATATAACTGGAAAATGTGTTTTTAGTAGCGATATTGACAAATATGCACAACAGGCTTATGAAGCTAATTTTGGTGAAAAACCAACAGGAGATATTACAAAAGTTGATGCTAGAACAATACCTGATTTTGATTTGTTGTTTGGTGGATTCCCATGTCAGGCATTTTCAATTTGTGGCTTGATGAAAGGATTTGAAGATAAAACGAGGGGGACGCTATTTTTTGATATTGCGAGAATTATTAAAGAAAAACAACCCCAAGCTTTTGTCTTAGAAAATGTAAAAAATCTTGCAAGTCACGATAGTGGAAGGACGTTGCAGACGATATTGGAAACACTAAGAGATGAATTAGGATATCATGTCGATTACCATTTATTAAATGCACTTGACTTTGGACTTCCACAGAAAAGGGAGCGAATTATTATAATAGGATCTAAAAAACCATTTAAAATGGATTGGAAATTTTCTGTGGAAAAGAAAAAAACATTAAATGATATTCTTGAAAAAAATGTTGATACAAAACATTATGCTTCTCCTGAAATAGTGGCTAAACGAAAATCCATGCATATAGCAAAAGAATATCCATCAATATGGCATGAAAATAAATCTGGTAATATTTCTTCATATCCTTATAGTTGTGCATTAAGAGCAGGAGCAAGTTATAATTATTTGCTAGTTAACGGTGAAAGGAGATTAACTCCTAGAGAAATGTTACGTTTACAAGGATTCCCGGATAATTTCAAAATAGTTGTTTCTGATTGTCAAACAAGAAAACAGGCAGGAAATGCAATTCCAGTAGATATGGTTGCTATGGTAATAGAAAGATTTATTCCGATGGCATTTTGAGGAGAAATGTGTTAAAATTACCCCATATGATTTTGTATGGAGGGGATGAGGCACATGGCTGAACCGAGATTAAGAACGGTAAATAAAGCGGTTGCTCCTTTTTCAGTAAATAAGTTTCCCGCATCTTTTGTTGAGATTTTGGCTCAGAATATTGTTTATATGACAGCTACAAAGCAAAGTATGTCATTAGAAGGAAATGAATGGGAACAAATTTTTGCAGAATGCGTCGGAGCAGAATGGAAACCATCGAACGTTGGGCTTGATGATGTTGTATTAGATAATTGTTGTTGGGGAGCAAAGACAGTTTTCGGTCAGACAGATATTGAGCATCAAGAAAAAGTAAGACTCATATGTGGAAGAAATGCAGTTACATATAGCTTTGGAGTTGATAACTATTCAGAAGTTGATCCTAATGAGTTGGGGAAAATGGTTCTGCAAATTTGGAATGAAAGAGTATCAGCAGTAAGGCAAGTATTTAAGTTTGTTCGAACAGTAGTTTTGGTAAAATCGAAAGATTATAAAGATTATTTGGTTTTTGAATTTGATACAATCCGATATGACCCAGAATTATATACGTTTCAGTGGAATAAACGCGGAAATCTGGAGGGATTTGAAAAAGAATCAGGTGAACATAAATTTACCTGGCAACCAGGAGGGAGTCAATTTACAATTATTGAAAAAATTCCTCAAGAAAGGTTGCATATTTCCGTTAGGCAGCCAGATCAAATAGACAAGGCAACTATTTTAAGTGCTGTAGGATTCGATAAAACTTGGTATAAAGTTGTATCAGATAAATTACCTGAAAAATCATTACGAAAAAAACACGAAAAAAGAATAGAAATGTATAAAAACAAACTCAGTAAATAAACAAAAAGACACCATCCTTGAAAACTTGGTTGGTGTCTTTTGAATTATGTGTTTTAAATAATTGTTGAAAAACAGAAAAATTATAAAAGCAAATCTGACGCAAAAGGAAGACGAGAAGAGGGTGAAAAGAAAAACGATATCTTGAATAAAACAGTTTGTTGTGTTATAATCACTATGGACACAGAAAGGAGGCGAGCAAGGTGATTGATTTATCAAACTTTAAGACGTTTGACTTTAGCGAAGGTGTACCATATATCTCAATTACGAATAATGGAATTACATTTAATAAATCTGTAATTATGAAAATGAAATATCCTGCATACGTAAAACTTCTAATCAATGAAGCTGAAAAGCAAATTGCTGTTCAGACTTGTGAAGAATACGATGATAAATCGGTACAATTCTATAAAGAAAAATCGAATGGAGTTTTATCGGTTAGGTGGAATGCTAAAGATTTGATTAATACGATTGCACGATTGTGTGATTGGGATTTGAGTCAGACTTCATATCGAGTGAATGGGGTACTTGTTCCAGAACTGAATTTGATGTTATTCGATTTGAATGAAGCAGTCACAATGGTATAAGCTTGCCATACTTCTGAATCCAAAAAAAGAGCTCATTCGAGATTAGGCCCTCAAATGAACTCACTCGGAAATAGCAGGGACAAAAGATCGTCTACTAAATCCATACTTTTCAACTTATATTTTAGTATTTGTCTCTGCCGATTTCCACACTTTTTCCGATTCGTCTGGAAAAAATCTTTTGGAAAGGAGGCAGATTGCGTGCAGAAATGTGATCAGAGTGAACTGGTTTTTACGCCATATATCACACTGAAAAATGGGCAGCGTTTGTATGCTCGTCAGTTTGGTAAGAAGGTATTTTGCTTTCCGCGTAAAGAATCTCAGGACAAAGATACCAAAAAAGACTAATTCATAACTATTTAATCAAGGGTGTTTGACGATCACATCCTTTCTTTTAAGAAAGAGAGGCTAAGCATGAATAATAAAGTAAGTGGAGAAAAGCTTGCATCAGAAGCATCGGATATTATGAGATCAAAAGACAGTTCCCAGATTCAAAAATCATTGGCTGCTAGTGTTTTATCTCAGAGAAATTCCGGAAACATGACAGGAAAGGAAATGGAAACAAAGGCTTCTATGGTATTGAAGAGTAATAAATATTCAGATACAACAAAAAGCCTTGCAGCCAGCGTACTTTCTCAGTCGGACAAAAATAGATAACACAATTGAATAATAAATAACCCAAAGGGCATCAACTACTGTAGAAGAGTTGGTGCCTTTTGTTCGTTACAAAGAAAAAATGCATATAATCAATAAGGTCAAATATAGGAGCCGAGATAATTGGACTTTTACCAGAAAAGTGACAAGGTTTTGGCTCTTATTTTTTGCGAAAATCCGATTTTGAGGATTTTTGAAAAACCGGGCGAGACGAAATTTTGACAGATGGGACAGTGTCAGAAATTTCATTTTGTCCGGCGGGAGTACAGAGGGCAGAGCCCTTTGTGCAGGGAATGCAAAGGGGCGGCAGCTCCATGCTGGGCTTAAGGGGCAAAGCCCGTTATCGGGTCAAGGGTGAAACGCCTTGCCCAGTGATTTGATGCTTGCGTCAAGTCGTACTGGGTATTATCTGGCGAATTGTATTACCGAAAACTATTTTGAGTAATGACCGCCACATGAAAAAGCTTCTGAAATGCAAGAGGCAGATAATGGGAAGATCTTAGAGAAAGACAGAATGGAAAAAGAAAAATGATGATAAGGGGGAATGCAGAAAGATGAGAGCAACCAGGCATAACGGCAGATCGGGAAAACATGGTGTTTATAATCCAAGGCATAATGACAGACAATTTGATGTTTCCAATAGTGAGCATATAGATGCGGAAAGAGAAAAACAGAATATCTATTGGGATTGTTACAGGGGATATGTTCAGAACCCATCGAATGAGATTCTTAGTAATTTAGGAGCAATAGAGCCGGATGTAAGTTTTCATGATATTGAGAAAATGTATTATGAAGATCACTACTATAATTTCATTCAGGCACAGAATGCGAGAAATGAGAAAAACCGTCATCCGGAAAGAAATAGGACAACGGAAGATCTGTTAAAAAATAAAATGACCTGCCCGGAAGAAACAATATTTCAGATAGGAAAGGAAGGCGAGCATATATCGGGAACTCAGCTTTTTAAAGTTGCAGATACTTTTATGAAAAAGTTCGAGGGAATGTTTGGAGACCACGTTCATATTTTGGATTTTGCACTACACATGGATGAAACGACTCCTCATATCCATGAACGGCACGTTTTTGATTGTAAGAATAAATATGGGGAACTTTGTCCGCAACAAGAAAAAGCTTTAGAAGCACTTGGGATTCCTCTTCCAAATCCTGATAAACCAAGAGGCAGAAATAACAATCGGAAAATGACATTTGATCTGATCTGCAGAAACCTTCTTCTTGATATTTGTAGAGAGCAGGGATTGGAGATTGAAGAAGAACCAGAATATGGTGGAAAGAAGTATTTGGAAAAACAGGAATTTATCATACAGGCACAAAAAGAAAAGATTACCCAGCAGGAACAGAAGATAAAGGATCAAGAAGAGAAAATTATGAATAATGAAACTTTGATTGATGAAGTGGCAGAGATTGCTTATGACAAGGCTGTGGAAGTCGTTACAGAAAAAGTAAGAGTACAGACACAGGAAGAGGACATAAGGATTCTGGATCAGCTTTGCAACAGCATTGTTCAAAATCCCAATAACTCTGACAAGGCAAAAACAATTACTAAAAATGTGATTAAGATGGCGAAAGATAAATTACGGAATGCAACAAAAGCAGTTATTGCAAAAGTGCAGAAAAATCTACAGGAGCCAGAGGTCAGAAAAACGAATACGGAACAGATTAAGAAGAAGGCAAGGACGAGTATTCTTGAGAAGTTGGCTGCCAATAAAAAGAGGATTGTTGAGGATGCTACCAATAAGAAAAATAAAACGAAATATCATGACAGGAATTTCCTGTAAAGAGCATTTTGATTTATTCAGTTTTGAATAAAAAGTCAGGATGCTCTTTTTTTATTATGAACGAGTTAGAAGGGAAGTGGATAGATAGTGAATGTATTTGAAGAAGTAAAGAAGAATGTGACGGTCAGACAGGCTGCAGAATTTTATGGATTTAAGCCCAACAGGAGTGGACTGATCCAGTGTATCTTTCATAATGACAGTACACCGAGCATGAAAGTGGATCGAAGATATTACTGTTTTGGGTGTGGGTGTACTGGAGATGTAATTGATTTTATTTCTCATCTTTTTAAGCTAAATTCTAAAGAAGCAGCTTTGAAACTGGCAGATGATTTTGGAATTTCTTATGAGAGCAGAGGAAGGGATTCTTCTATTATTGGGAAAAAGCCTTCGGTTAGTAGAAATATCTCTAAAGCGGACTGGAGAACAGAGTGTGTCAGATATATAAAACTATTTCTGGATTACCGTTCTCTTCTTCAAGACTGGAAAGATATATATGCGCCTAAAACACAAGAGGAAGAATGGGATGGACATTTTGTTACAGCACTTAACGAATTAAGTGTTGTTGAATATTATCTTGATATTCTCTTGTTTGGCGATGAATGGGAGAAAAAAGTACTGATTCAGGAAAAAAAGAAGGAGGTGGAAAGAATTGAATGGGAATGCAGAAAAAGCAACCGACAGGGAGAGAATGAGTGCATTGCAGAAAATGGAACAGATGGTGAATTATGTTCCCGTAGAGAGTATAAAAGAACATCTGGAAGTCACAAGGCAGGGGACGATCAAAGGAACGATGCAGAATTACATCATTGTATTAAAAGAAGATCCACTTCTCGAAGGGAGTCTTCGATATAACCTGTTGAATCAGAGAATTGATATTGTAAAGGCTCTATGGTGGAATGATGAGATATGTTCCCTGACAGATGCGGGTCGGGATTTTTTTTATTTATATTTTGAGAAATATTATGATCTGGGAAATGAGAAAAACATGGACAAGGCACTCCGAACCGTAGCAACAAGTAATCAGTATCATCCTATCTGCGAATATCTGAACAAACTTAAGTGGGATGGTACAGAAAGGATCCGGTACGTATTGAAGCGGTATATGGGAGCAGAAGACTCCGATATGGTATATGAGTGTTTGAAACATTTTATGATGGAAGCACTGCTCCGTATTTTTAAGCCAGGCTATAAAGCGGATGAAATGCTCTGTCTCGTAGGAACACAGGGAGCAGGGAAATCAACCTTTTTTCGTTTTCTGTCTCTCAAGGATGAATGGTTTTCAGATGATCTGAGGAATCTGGGAGATAGTAAAATCTATGAGAAGCTTAGAGGACACTGGATTATAGAGATGTCTGAGATGATAGCTGCGATCAGTGCTAAAAACAATGAAGAGATAAAATCCTTTCTAAGCAGACAGAAAGATACTTTTCGGAATGCTTATGGGAAATTCGAGGAAGACAGACCAAGGCAGTGCTTATTTGCAGGGACAACGAATACAAGACAGTTTCTTCCGTTTGATCGAACTGGGGCAAGACGTTTTCTTCCTATTGAGGTGGATGCTTCCAGAATGGAAAAACATATCTTAGATAATGAAGAAGAATCAAGAGCTTACTTTGATCAACTGTGGGCGGAAGCAATGGTCATTTACAATTCCTACGACAATAAAAGTGAATTGTTGAAATTTTCAAAAGAAATGGAAACGCAGATCAATGAATATCGGAAACAGTTCATGCAGGAAGACACTATGGCAGGACAGGTACAGGGATGGTTAGATGGTTATGCCGGGATTTATGTATGTTCCCGGCAGATATGGAAAGAGGCTTTTAATCATTATGATGGGGAACCAAAAAAATATGAAACCAATGAAATATGTCAGATTATGGACACACAGATTATTGGTTGGAAAAGAGGCGGTTACCATCGCTTTTCTAAAGAGGGATATGGTACACAGCGTTGTTGGATCAGAGAAGCAAAGGAACACACAGGAGTTGTCAACGAACCAGATAAAGACGGATTTATAAAATTGACAGAAGGGGAGCAGATGGGGCTACCCTTTGATTAGCCTGACAGAGAGAGGAGGCTCATACTACTCAAACCTGAGATTTTATCAGTTTTTGTTTCGTTTGTTGACATTTCTGTTGACATGAGAAATCCTTTAAATATAAGCTTTTCTGGCATATTTCTTAACTGTCAACAAGGATATCTAAAAAAGATAAATATTGATATGAAGAGAGAGGACTTTGGAACAGGTATTCATTTATGAATATGTTAAAAGTTTCAACTGTCTTGTTGACATTGGCAGAGCCGGTGGTTCCAGAATCGGGAGACTGCCCCGGCAGGAAGAATCATAGTTCTCTCTCTGTTAGGCAAATATCTGAACTGAGGGCAGACAGAGGACTCCTCTCTTCTGCCCTATTCATCGATCATGAGAAAGGAGAATCTTATGGAAAAGAGTATCAATACAAAAACAGAAAGCAATACATTTACAAAAAGGATCGGGCAGACAACTTATGTTGTTCGATATCATTTTAATGAAGATGCGAAGGAGAGTATGCAAGAAAAGATAAATCGAATGTTGAAACAAGAAGCTAGAAGGGGGCAAGAGTGATATTTAAAAATAGTAATGGATATATAAATATGCTATTATCATATTATGAATTTGAATTGTACAATACTATATGAAGTTGAGGTGATAGTATGAAAATTAAGGTGGGAAAGTTTCTTATTGAATCTTTAGATGATAAAACAATACAGATATTAATTGAAAAAAGAAATAGAATTATTTGGGAAGGGAATATTTCAGATATTGAAATAACATTTTATCATCCAGAAAAAACAATTTCGAGAGTGCCAAGTATGATTTTGGTTCTCCCTGTAGAACATTCATCAGTTAATATTGTTAGCAGACATGATAACGGAGAAATAAACAATTTGTATGAATATTTAGTTAGTCATGGTTCAGTGGTAAATTTACATAGTATTTTTACTGCAGGAGCGGTTTCACATTCTACAATAAGGAAAGAAGCTGAAATTAATAAAGCGAAATTAAAAGCAAAAAGAGTAATTGATAAAGAAAATAAAAAGGAAGAAGCAAAAAAAGAAAGAGAAATTAAGAGACAGATCAGAGCAGAAAAAGCAAAAATAGATTTGGCTAACCGTAGAAGAAGAGATGGATGTAAAGAAATGAAGGAAGAAAAATATACTTGTACAGTATGTCATACAGTTTGGTATTCAAATGATATGGATAAAATTAAAAATATTCATAATGCACTTACTCTTTCTAATTACTCTGTGAACCATATGAAAGATATTTCTCGATGTCCGAAGTGTGGCTCAAGAGCATCATCTCATAAAACAGTTACATATTGGGTTGATAAAAAAGGAAATTGTGTAGATAGAGAAGAATAAATTTGATTATTAACAGAGGGCTGGTTATTGAACCAGTCCTTTATTGTTTGGAATTTGAGAAAATATGATGAAAAAACTATTGACATTTTGTTACTGGCAAAACCGCAAAATCCATCCTGATTTCCTGCGGTGCGCGCCTTGCCGTGTTCGACATCGCGGAGCTGCGGGAGGTCACGGCCTACGACGAGCTGGAGCTGGATACCCTGGGAGACCGGAAAACCGCCTTGTTCTTGATTATGAGCGACACGGACGATAGCTTTAACTTCCTGATCTCCATGTGCTACACCCAGCTGTTCAATCTGCTCTGCGAAAAAGCGGACGATGTGTACGGCGGGCGGCTGCCGGTCCATGTGCGGTGCCTCATTGACGAGGCCGCCAATATTGGACAGATCCCTCGGCTGGAAAAGCTGGTTGCCACCATCCGAAGCCGTGAGATTTCCGCCTGCCTGGTGCTGCAAGCACAGTCCCAGCTCAAAGCTATCTACAAGGACAACGCCGATACCATCATCGGCAACATGGATACCTCCATCTTCCTGGGCGGCAAAGAGCCGACAACCCTCAAGGAGCTGGCCGCCGTGCTGGGCAAGGAGACCATCGACACCTACAACACCGGCGAGAGCCGGGGCCGCGAGACATCCCATTCTCTTAACTACCAAAAGCTCGGCAAAGATATGCCATACTTGTTGATGAAGAGTTCAGCTGCCTTGAATTTGACATGAACAGGGACACGATCAGCTGGATTCGGAGAAAAATCGAATACAGGAGGTCGCTTATGGAACACTTACCGAAGAAAACCTGTCAAAACGGCATCAGCTATACGCTGGTCGGTGATTACTACATTCCAGACTTACAGCTGCCGGAAGAAAACCGCCCCATTGGGATTTGGGGCCGTATGCACAAAGCCTATCTGGAGCAGTGCCATCCAGCCCAGTATAATGACCTGATTTTGACCGGAAAACTCTGTACATATCTGGCTGATCTGAACGAACAGGCACAAAACCGGCTGCATTGTATCATTGCCCAGATGAAAGAAACAGAAGAAATCACCGAGGAATTGAAAGCCCAGGATCAGATGGCATGGGTCAGGGCAATGAACAGCATCCGAAACTGTGCGGAGGAAATTGTCCGTCACGAGCTGATCTATGATTCAAAGGAGGGGCTGTGAGATGGTGTTAGATGACTTATATTGTGGTAATATCTACCCCGCAGAACAGGTAGTTCCTCATAAAAAAGAATACCGCAAGCTACATAGGCACACCGGAGAGCTGCTTACCGAGTTAGAGGAAAAACTTTCTAAAGAGCAGATGGAGCTGGTCAACCAGTTTCACACTCATGTGATTGATGTTCATTGTATGGAGTTAGAAGCACACTTTCAGTACGGATTTTCTTTGGGAATGATGTTAATGAAGGAAGTGTTTGACTTGATGGGAAAATGTGCAGAAGAGTCATAAAACTACAAAAAGGATGATCTTAAAATGTATCTTGTCAAATTTGTTAGAAATGACGGACAAGCCAATGAACTATACTATTATTCAAAAAGAGCTGATGCTCTGTACCACATAAGCTTGTTTCACAATGACAATTCTAACCTTTATAAAAAAATTGAAATAATCAAGGTGTGAGTCAGGTTATCTATTATCATGTTCATTATATGATTCAACAAGTCTGCACACACCAATAGGCAGCATAAGTCAGGCACTGAAAGTGTCTGATCTATGCCGCCTTTTTAAATGCTATTTTTTAGAAAATGATGGATCTAAAACCACCTCAATCAAGGCAATAAAAACACAAACTGCACGATATTTCTTGTAAATTTCTTCCACAGTAATATTTACATCAAATTCTGCAAAATTTTCATGAACGAGTAAATTTCTTTGCCGTCCAAGTTCAATAAAGCTCTGTTCAGCTGTTTTCAGGGTATCGTCACTATTTATTCTCTGCCGGACACTATCTTTAGTTGCTTCACCAAACAACTTCCAAAAAGCATTTGTATTATTTGCCTTCCAGTCAAACAAGGTATGGTATTGGCGCTCAATCACTTTTGATTCAATGAGGTTTACGATTCTTTTATCTGAGCCACTAACTTTTGTAGCATATTTAGATATTAATTCGGAAACCTTACTTTCAAAATAGCTTGCCGCAGATAATACCAGAACTTTTTTGTAAACACTATCTATGTATGTAGCAAAGGATACCTCACCTTTGCTAAGAAGATAATTATATAATTCTTGTGAATCTTGATAC
>OGYY01001748.1_pt1 | contig 17886 bp, 18 predicted proteins | sample 1576671 | NCBI WGS metagenome assembly OGYY01 (sample SAMEA3541593, study PRJEB24748) | human gut metagenome | biome: human gut; feature: human-associated habitat; material: faeces | place: China | collected 2012 | reverse complement strand
GCCCACAAACGCCGCAACACTCGCTTCAATGGGCTTTGGCGGGTACACACTCCACCCCAGCCCTTAAACGCGCACACAGCGGCACACAGGGCGAACGGTGCGGGGAAACGGGGAGCCGCCCTGCGCGGCACATTTGAAAGCACAAAAATCTGCGCAAAAACGCTTTCAAATTCGGGACGGAGAAAAACCGCGGGAGCAGAATAACAGCCGATGAACTGCGGCTGCCCGCCAAGGGTGGGTTGACGCAGTTCGGCGGCGCCGCGGGCCCGCAGGCACGCGCAGCCTGGACGCTGTTGTTTCCGCAGCCGTGAGTGCTTCAGCCTTGCTGTGCCTGCGTTTGTACCTACAGCTTCATCACCGGCCCCTGCTGCTGTTCCGGTTCCTCGCGGAATTGCTGCGCGTAGTCGTGGAGACTCATGCCGGTCTGCTGTTGACAGTATTCCTCCATCTTCCGCAGCAGGACATCCTTCTCTGCTGTGTTGAGCGGATAGCTCCAGCTCTCCTCGGAGCCGTCACCCTTGCAGAGCGTCAGCTCCAGTGTGTCGCAGGATCTATCCTCCGCGATGTCGTAGTTGGCATAGATGTTGAGCCAGTCATCGTTTTTGCCCGTGAGGACGAAGGTGCCGAAGGCAGCGTCCACATCGAACTCCGTCTGTACATAAAAATTGAGCTTGCCGTCCGATTCGATGATCTCATCACCGAAAGAGAAATTTCGCGCGGAGAGATGTCCCGCCGAGGTGATCTCTTTACCGCTCAGATGATCCAGCAGCTTGCGCCACTTATCATCGCTCGACGCGAATTGCGGCCGTGTGGCATGGTACACCGCCGCTGACACATCCCGCATCGCCCAGGTCCGCCAGCCATCCATGATGTGAACGGCAGAGAACTCCCGTTTGTCAAAGTCGAGTTCAAACACGCCGCGCACCTTGCCGGTGTTCTCCATGCGCTCCGCAATCATCTGCTGATATTCCTCCGATGTGAGCAGCGTCCCACAGGAGAAAAGGCGAATGAATTTGCTGCCTGTGTCGGGAGGCTCTTTCAGGTAACGGTTCAGTCTTTCAGCGGCATTCAGCAGTTCCTCACCGGGCGCGACTTTGAAGCACCATTCCTCACCGTTTTCGAGTACACGGTAGGCAGACCATGTCTGCGCTGCTTCTTCCCGCTCACGAGCGGCAGTGCTTTCCGCCTGAATTGCTTTACTGATCCGAGCGTACTCCCGCTCCGGCAGTTGATTGCAAAGCTCATCCAGCACATCTTCCATGTGCTCCTGCAGCGTCTGACCGTTGAGGCGCTTTTCGATAGCGGTCAACCAGCGCCGGTCGATCCACAGCACGATTTTTTCCTGCCGTGCCATCTCAACCACCAGCCTTTTCAGAAGCGTCAGGTGACGCCAACACAGAGGGAGGCTCCACCCGCATCTGCGGCTTCGTCGGTCTTGCCGGACGGCGGGGACGGGCAGCGGGCGCTGTGCGGCTGGCGAGATATTCCCGCACCGGCTCCGGCACCTCGGATTCGTAGAGACATTTGAGCAGTTCCTCCAGCTGCGCCTGCACGCTGGTGTTTTTCTTTTTGAGCGAAAATTCGAGAGCGGCAAGCTGCTCACTCTCGAATGGGATCGTGACATTTTCCTTTTTCATGATCATACCTCCTCGTAGTAGTCGCGGAGCTGGAAGCCCAGCGCCTCCATATCGCCGTGATCCATGCCAAGCGCGTGACGCAGAATGTCATAGAGATTCCCAGCGTCGTAGCGGCTGCTGAGAAAATCCACGAGCTTCGCAACCAACTCCTGCTCACGCTCCGGCGTGATCGGTTTTATTGCAGTATTCATAATCATCTTTTCCTTTCAGCCTTTCGGCAGATACGCTCTCGGATTCGTTCGCTCCCCGTTGACGCGCACCTCGAAATGGAGATGCGGCCCGGTGGAGCGCCCGGTGCTGCCGGAGAGGGCGATGATGTCTCCCGCTTGCACGGTCTGACCCACTCTCGCCAGAAGCTGAGAGCAGTGGCCGTACAGCGTAACGAGTCCGTTGCCGTGGTCGATGCATACATAGTAGCCGTAGCCTCCGGCGTTGTACTTGGAGACCGTCACCGTTCCGCCCAGCGCGGCGCGGATGGGCGTGCCGGTGGGGACTGCCAAGTCCATGCCGGTGTGCCCCTTGCGCTTCCCGGTGATGGGATCGATGCGGTTGCCGAATTCAGAGGTGACACGGCGCTCCCAGCCTGAACCGATGGGTGAACAGAAGCCGTCCGCGCCAATGTACGGCACATCCGCGCCTGGAATCCAGCCATCTGAACCTCCGGCAACGCCATAGCGCGCCAGATTGTACACACTGTCGGCGTTGGACTTCTGTTCCTCGGAGAGCTGTAAGTGAAGCACGTTTTCAAGATTGCCGTACACGGCGGCTATGTCCGCAACAGGAATCGCCACGGTGTAGCTCTCCTCGGTTTCCGTCCCGTCCTCATCGGTGACGGTGCGGGTACGTTCCTCGTAGGTCACGAAGCAGTCCACGAACTGCTTATGCGCTCTCTTGCTCGGCGTGTCCTCTCCAAAGAAAATGGCATAGAAAACAGCCTTGACGCGGATACCGTCAAGGCTGTCGCTGCCCTCCGTCATGTCATTGACGGCATCAATGGCGCTGTCCAGCAGTGTGAAGCTGCGGCGCATATCTTCAATGTAAGCAACATATTCCGCAGGCGTTTTGTCCGGGATCGTTCCGCCGTGGAAACACAGCAGGACGGCGGAATTGTTATGCTCCGCGCTGCCGGAGAGCAGAGAGCAGATCAGCGCCAGCGTCAGGATCAACGGCGAACAGATCGCCGCCACGATCCAGCCCAGCCTTTTCCGGGTGTCCTCATCCGAGAGAGCGGCAGCGGCGAGCTTCGCCAGTGCTGCAACGGGTACCGCCATTACCGTCCACCTGCCGTTCCGAAAAGTGCCTGCTTGTACTCTGGGGCCTGTACCTGTAAGAGATAGCGTTCGTTGCCGCATTTGTAGAGGCAGGAGCCGCGCTGCGGGTCCCGAATCAGGGCATATTCGGACTCCTCCAGCTGGAGGTTATCCATGAAGAACTTCTTATCCACGTTGCCGCCGTTAAAGATAAATTGATGGACGGGGATGGAAAAGAGGGGGCGTGTCAGCTCCCGTATCCCCGGTTGGGTGAAGTCCTCCAGATTCTGGCTGGCAAGGAACAGGGCGGATTCCTTTTTTCGTACTCTTTTAAGCGCGTTGCGGATGTAGGTGATGACGGTGGGATCGGACAGCCACAGGTACAGCTCGTCAATGGCTGCCACGGAATTGCCCAGCGTCAGAAGCTGATCCGACATATAGGACAGCAGGCTGAACAGCAACGTGTTCCGCAGATTCTCCGCCATGTTATCCAGTCCCTTGACACAGAAAACAAGGAATTTGGAGTTCGTGATATTGGTATGCCCGTTGAAAAACCGGGAATCCGCGCCGCGGCACATGGAATGGAGCCCCAGCAGCAGATCCCGCAACATTTCCCGCGGGTAGAGGCTGTCTGCGGCCTCGTAATGGTCGTAGCTTTCCTGAATGGCATCGTAGAGGTCAGAGAGGATAGGATAGTCCTCCGGCCGCATCGACGCGAAGTCCGTGTGGTCGGTGATGTTCCACTTTTGATAGAGCCGCTCCACCATCAGCTCCAGCGTGTCGATGTGGGGTGTGTCAAAGCCCTTGTAGACGCGGAACACATCCCGCAGGAAGGAGATGTGCTGAGAGAGCAGCGTCCCCCGGAAAGCGTCCGGCGCGTCCGGGTCTTCCGGCCCGCTGCCATCGTCCCAGCAGCGCGGCTCCAGCAGGTTGATGCGGTACTGCCCGCTTAAGTAGTCCAGAAAGCAGCCGCCCAGGGCGCGGCACTCGTCCTCCATCTCGTGCTCGGAGTCCAATGAAATGACGCTTTTGCCCGCCTCCCGCACATTGCAGAGCAGGAGTTTCAGAAGATAACTTTTGCCCTGCCCAGTGTTGCCGAGGATGAGGGCGCTGGCGTTGGTCTTGTCAGAAGACCGGCGGTCGAAGTCCACAATGATGTTGGAGCCAAACCTGTCGCGGCCAATGAAGAAGCCCTTGGGATCGGTTTTGCCGGAATAGTTCATGGGGTATAGATTGGCAACGCTGCGTGCGGGTAATACCCGCTCCGCAAAATTTGCCAGCTGGCTGCCGCCCGCGGGGTTGGCGGAGAGAAAGCCCTCCCGCTGGCGCAGGAGCAGCGGATCGGCACCCATGCGGGAGCGGACCAACTGTGTGGATACCGTGTCCCGCGCCGTGCGCAGCTTTTCCGCATCTGCCGCGGCAATGTCCAGATACACGCCGCAGTGGATGAGCGGCTCCTTTTCCTGCCGCTGCTTCGCCAGCAGCTCCGCCATATCCCGCAGGTTGGCCTCCGCCGTGACGCTCTGCTTGTAATCGTTGGTGTTGCTCCGCTCCATGCGGCTTTTGTTGGTGGCGGCGTGGAGGATAGCGTCCTCCTCGGCGGGCGTGACCTGCCGCGCCGTCAGACGCAGGTCAACGCCGCCCATATCGCCAAGGCCCCGCAGCAGCGCCAGCTCATCCGTCATGGGCGGGTAGCTTTTCAGCACCATCGCCGTGTGATACCGGCTGCCGAGGATGAAGTGATCTGTGTTGAACTTCACCGCCGCGGGCGCGATCATATCCAGAAAATCTTTCGGGCGCTGCACCTGTTCCGGCATCTTCTTTTTCTTCTTCTGTTTCTTTTTAGCCATGTGCCATATACTCCTCTCCATCGAAATCACGGAATACCTCCGTGGTGAGATCCTGCCGGTAGTAGATCGCCAGCAGGCGCTTCACATCCTGCTCCTCCGCCAGACGCACGCGGAGCCCGTGGTCACAGATGGCTTTCTCCAACTGCCGCAGCGCGCTTTCATCCGCACCGGCTTTTTCATCCAGTGGGAGCACCAGCACAAATTTGCGGGAGGAGGCGGATGAGAATTGAATGGCATCCAGATGGGCCATGTCCCGCTCCAACAGCTCCCGCACGGCAGGCTCCGTTTCCTCCTCCAGTCGCCGCAGGTAATATTCCTTGTTCCGCTGGAAGGACTCACGGGAGTCCAGCGCCAAAATCTCCAGTGAGGGCTGTGTGCTGAGAAGCATGGTAAGGGAGCGGACGCGACCCCGGATGACCTCCGGGGACAGGACAGAGAGGTTGTCCGGCTGAATCAGGAAGAAGACCCGCTCTCCGGAATCTGTCACGATGCCGTGGGGCGTCACACGGACGATCCCCATGAGCTGCCGGGTCGACTGCCGCTGGCGCAGCTCCTTTTTCTGTTTCCGATTCATGTGTCCAGCCTCCATTCGTAATATTGTTGGCATAGAAAGAGAAAACAGGCGGCGCGGCGCAGGAAATCTAAGATACTGCTGCCATCCACCTGAATGGTGAGAAAGGCGTACAGCACCGTGACCACCAGCAGTCCCATGCCGAGGCCCTGGGTCAGCGCCAGCACAGAGAGCAAAGCGCCGATGCCGATCACGGCGATGTCCCGCAGCAGCCAGAGCCACAGCATGGGCTTGGCTTTCAGGTTTTCGGGGTAAATAAACATTTTGTTCCTCCAAAGCAAAACCGCTGCCGAGAATCTCAGCAGCGGTTTGCGCGATATATTTCTTATTCTTCGGCGGCGCCGGTGTCCTCCGCCAGCGCCTGCTGGATGCAGTCCAGGAAGAAGGCGTTCTGCTTGATGCCGTTCCGCTTGAGGTATGCCTTGAGCTGCTCAAACAGCTCGGTGGGCACCTGAAACGCCACCGTCCTCACATTGTCCTTGTCCATCTTCGCATTGTCCTCCATTTCATAAAATTTGGTAATAAGCACGGTCATGTACCGGCTCAGTGTCTCGCCAGATTCCGCCTGACGCTGCCGCACCTTGTCATGCAGCTCCACGGGGATCTGCGCGCAGAGGTTGCGCGTTTTTCCTGCCATAGCAGTTCCTCCGATCTTTTTAATGGTAAAGCTAAGATACCCGAAAGCAAGTGTGAAAGCTATTACCAAAGCCAACTAAAAATCCCATTCCAAATCAAGCGTAATGACCATAGCCACCCGCTGCATGAGGTATTCCACGCAGGGGATTGCAACGCTGTTGCCGAGGGCTTTGTAGCGCGCGGAGTCCGAAGCGCCGGGAACATCGGTCCAGCCATCCGGGTAGCCCTGGAGCCGTTCGCACTCCAGCGGTGTGAGGCGGCGAATGAGATTCCGGCAGTCCGTATCCCAGGTAGAGGGCGGCTGGCAGATGAGGTCTGTAGCGTCCTTATGCTGCCGTGCGCTCTCTGTGGAGGCAATCTCGTCGTCCCTGAACTGATCTACCCTCTGGCGGGCATAGACGCTGTGGCGGTCTGTGGCGGTCAAGGTATAGGAAATATCCCGCTGCCAGCCGAAGCCGTTGCCGCCGTTTTGCGGCTGCCGGTCAATGGCGTTGCCCGCAATGCAGATGACTTCCTCCTGCTGTACGAGAGGAATGTTGTTCCCTCCGGTCCCATAGCGGGCGGACATGGTGGGCGCTACATCATGCGGCCCCGTGTATCTTCCGTCAATGCCGTGGTTTTCGTAAACCTTGGGTCCTGTCGGACGCAGAATCAGAGGCTGGTGTCCGTGTTCCTGCGCCCGCAGGGTTCCGGTAACATCCTCGCTGCACTCCATGATCTGCCCGCCCTGATCGTTGATACAGAGGATGCTGGGCATACAGTTTCCGCTGGGGCTGCCTTTCAGCGTGGGCGATACGCCTTCCTGATATCCGATGGTTCCGGCGCTTGCACCTGCCCCGGCAGAGAAGCCAGCGACAAAAATACATGGATATCCCTGTCCCGCCTGTCCTCCTCCGGTTAAGAGTGCAGCGTGTTTTTCCGGTGTAAGAAAACAATCTCCGTTTCCTTTCGTTACAAGTCCAGCGACAAAGGTTTGTTGCTTTATCCCCGGCTGAGCCTGCAGCGCGCCTGCTACATCATGCAGGTCACGCACCTCGTCCCGCTGGTTGGCGGTGAATGCGATCTGTTTTTGCGGACCACTCTGACCGCTGCCGGGATTTGTGATAAAGGTCTGCATTTGAAGGTTCTGAGTCGCCATCAGGGCACCGGACACACCGTTCAGGTCAATGCCTTCGCTGCGTTGGTTGATATGATAAGCTTTCGCTTCGCCGGATATGGGCGCGGGCGGGTCAAGCCCTGCCTGCATACGCAAAGCTGTTTCCAATAAGGGCGGCAGCGATTTGCCGCGGCACTCTGCGCGGCGCAGAATACCCAGGCACGCTGTCTGAGATAGCGAGTATCGGGATGGCGCTGTAGCCTGCAAAATCTGCCACAAGGAACACTCGACGGCGTCTTTGGGGCACTCCGAAGTGTTGAGCGTCCCAAACGATCCAAGCCACGGAGGATCGTACTCCCAATATGCCCCCAGCATATTCCCAGCGCCCGGTCTCAGGTCTAACAGCATGAAGGTATGGTTCTTCAACTTGGAGGAACGCTTCGAGGACCTTTTGAAAATCCGCCCCAGGCTTTTTTTGACCCGTTTCAGCGTCCCGTCCACTTGAGAGAGCGCCGACGACATTTTCCCAAATCCCGAATCTCGGCCGAATATGGATTCCTGTCCTTCCAGATTTTCTGTCTGCATCTCGCATCTCCTGAATGATTCGTATTTGTTCCATAAAGAGGCCGGAACGCGCACCGTTCAATCCGGCGCGCATTCCGGCCACGCTGAGTCCTGGCACGGGCTGCCCCCGCAGATGATGTCTACAGGCGGCAGATATGCACCGTTCAGTTTTGTGATGTCTCCCATCTGCTCCATGCGTGGGAAACGTATTTTTGATACCAGTATAGGGAACGGTTCGATCTCGCTGGCCCAGATTGGCTCGATACCGCACCGCACCGAAGCCAGAGGAAAGCCGGAGATGCCATCGAAAAGGCTCCCCATCGTAAGTTTCCTTATTGACTGTGTCATTTCATACGCACCTTTTCATTTGATCGCCGCGGCGATGGTTCTCGTCACATTCACCGCAGACTGCGCCGTATAAACAGCGCTTGTAATATTGGCCTTTGTCGTGGTGTCCAGACCGAAGCTGCCGGCGATGCGGGGAACTTCGCCTGCGGAGAGCATGAGTCCAACGCCCATCAGCGCGTGGTCTTTGAACACCATAAGTCCCGCAATGAGGATGGTGGACTGGAGGAAGGCAGTCAGGCACAAGCCGATGACCTGCCGCGTCCAACTCATAAAGCCATCCAGATAGCCACGCGGAACGCTGAACATATAGAGGCTGCCCACTGCGATCTGGATGAGCAGGATGCCCCCGCGTTTCAGGTTGGCAAAAAACACCTTCAGCACCGCATAGCCCATAAGGATCACGCAAAAGAGAAGCATAATGGGGCTGGTGATGATGCCGAGACCAAAGTGGGAACTGTTCACTACATCGGCAAGTGTCTGTATCTCACTGAGTTCGGTAATGATGTCCTGTCCCACCTCACCGATGCTCCGACCGTAGCCGGTAAGCCCTGCGGAAAAGGTTCCCTGCAGCGACACCGATAAGGCATAGAGGCGGACGGGGACAACGGTGAAGAGGCTCACCGCCAGAAAGCCCTTGATGATATTCATGCCGCACTGCTGGAGATTGCCTCTGCCGGTGGAGTATTCGATGCCGCATTCAAAGGCGCAGACTACCACGCTGACGGCGAACAGCGCCCAAGCAAGGCGGGAGAAAAAGAGAATGATGGCGCTGACCCATTCCAGTTCAAAAAGTTCCACGCCCATATTGCCCATGAGGGCAAAGAAATTGCCGAGAAAGCCCACGATCTGCCCGTAGATCCAATCCACCAACTGATCCAGAACTGTCGCGGCAACAAAGTCCCAAATAAATATCTTCGCTCACCTCCGAAAATGCAGAAAGCCGCCGCCCAGGTGGGCGACGGCCTTTCATATAGAGTATTTTGTTTTGCATCTGACTGCAGCGCTTACTTGAGCAGCCGCGGATAATCTGTTGTGCCATTGACGATCGCATAAACGTAGACGGTGTCCCCAATCAATTTGTAGATGGCAACATAAGTCTTCGTCAGCACAAGTTTTCGGTAACCGCTTGCCGCAAGGATCGGGTCCGGATGCGTTTGCCCCATCAGCGGGAAATCCCGCAGACGGTTTATGGTCGTTTTCATCGTACTGTAGATTTTCCGCGCGTAGGGAGTTCCTGCCTCCGCAATGTGATACTTTACGATCTCCTCGAAGTCGTGTTGAGCAGGTGGAAGATAGACCAGTTTACTTTTCGTAGGCACGGAACAGCTCCTCCATTCTTTCGTCAAGCTCCTCCGGCGTGCAGACAGGCTCTCCGCTCAATCTGCTGAGTTCCGCAGCATAAATTTTGTCGCGGTGTCGGAACATTTTTTCCCGCTCCTCGTATGCTGCCATGCTCATATAAACACCGTCATCTTCACCCTTGTTCGTGATGAAGATCGGTTCACCGGATGCCTTTGCCAGCTCGGAGATCTGCGTGTACTCATTCCGCAGAGCAGAGGATGGTCTGATTTGCATAGAAAGCCCTCCTTATCAATTCCTTGATAGTATTATATCAAGATAACACTTTTTATGCAAGCTTTTTATGAGGCTCCTTGCTAAATACGGGGTGACACCATCTGCCTACTTCCTAATCCAGGACTGTCGCGGCAACAAAGTCCCCAATAAATATCTTCACTCACCTCCGGAAATGCAGAAAGCCGCCGCCCAGGCTGGGCGACGGCTTTCCTTATAGAATATTTTGTTTTAGACCATTATAATGTAGATCAATCGAACATGACCGCATCCGCTAAGTCCTGATTGGTATTTAATATTTCCGTGTCCACGATTGACACGGGAGCATTATGCTTCACAATTTCCGCTCCTGTGAAATTCCATCCACCACCAGAAGCAGCCTCGTTTGTATTCACTATGACCTCCATACCGTTATACATGAATCTTAACCAACCTGCTGCAGTCGTATCTTCTCCTAAATACTCATAATCGTCAACACCAATCAAGGAGAAGAAATCTTCAAAGGACATTTCATCTTCCATGTCCGGAAAGAGTATGCATGCGGTGGTGACAAAACCGGAACATTCCAGCTGGTCTTCATATTCGTTCATAGCCTTTTCAGCATCGCCACTCTGTGCGCCGAAAAAGCAGTAAAGATATTCCGACTCTGAGGCTCCAAAGCATATAGCAGCACTGTCTGGAAATCCATCCGGCCTTACAATCACGTTGCCTTCCGGATGCTCGTTTTTCAATTCATCAAGCGTTTTCCCGAGGTCATTGAAAAACTCAGGCGTGCTTGTATTATCATAGCCTGAACAGCCCGTTGATGCACCATTCTCCGTAATATTGGAATCCTTTGATGTTTGGTCATCAGGAGTTACAGATGCACAAGCGGAAAACGTAAATAATACAAGCAAAAGCATCGTTGTAATGACGGCATTATGCTTCATAGTATTCTTGGTAGACACAGAACAATTCCTCCATTCTCATTAAGATTCTCTGGTACCTATCTCTCAAATGGTATTTATAGCAGGATTGTGCTTTTAACGCAAGAGTATCTTTGTGAAGCAACCATGTCTGCCTACTTCATCCACATACACTATCCATGCAACCATTGCCTCATCGGTTATATCCGGCAGGAGGGTCCTGATCCGGCTTTTAATTGTTCTCTCTTTTTGGCTCAGATCCCAATGATATTCCAGATGTATTTCGGTGCGATTAAGCTGAAAATCAGGCAGGCAAAGAGGATAGCGGGGCCAGTCCATTCAAACTGTCCTCTCTGGCGATAATCAAAGTACGCGCCGCCAAGTTTCACGAAGAATGCGATGGCGAGGATCATATCCAATGCCGGGAACACCACCTTCTCCACCACGCTCTTGATCTGTTTGGCCGCCTCCGTCCACGTCTGCTCCACCGCTCCCGCCACATCCCCGCCTGCGGCGAGCGCCGAGGTGCAGCAGAGAGAGGTCAGAAGCAGAAGCGTCAATGTCAGAATAATCATTTTTCTGTATTTCAAGAAATCTCCACCTCCTTAAAATGTGGATGCCGCCCCTTGCGGAGCGACATCCGTTGTTAGTCCTTAATAACCGGTGCGAGGCAGGGGCTTGCTGGGGGCATAGACACGGGTGACCCAGCGGGAGGTCGCCATGATCCACTGCCCATTGTAGACGCCGCCTGCATCCGACGTGTTGACGAACTGCGTACCACCGGCGAGCTTTGAAAGCACCTTGCAGTCCACGCGAGGGGCCTCCACCTGACGGAAGTTGGCGGGGACGATGCCGAACGCCGCCATGAACTCCGTCACATACTCATTGGCGGCAAGCCCCAGCGCCGCGGGCGAAGCATCCAAGACGTAGTTTTTGGATGTGCTCAGGTTATCCACCAGTGTGCGCCAGGTATCGCCGCTGAGATTGGTTCGGTAGACGATTTTATAGTTGCCGGGGGTATTCCACGTGCCGGTATAAATCTTTTCAAGGCGCACCGCCTTGACGGGCAGGGTATCGCGCCAGTAGAAGGATTCCAGCGCCGTGGTGGAATTGTTGGCAATACCGGTGAAGTTGTAGCGGACAAGCTGCCCCGGCATGACCTCCACGTAGCCGGTTTTCTTGATCGACACATTCGTGTACAGGCTCTTATTGGTCATGCTCGCCTTAACGATCTGACCGGCGTGTTCGATCTCTACCTCGATGGGTGTCTTATCCAGCCCATAAAACTCCGCCGCCTTGGATTCCACGATTTTATATCGCGCCAAAGGCAGGGGCTTGCTGACCGCCAAGCCGTTTTTATCCGTCTTGATGGTATCCACCAGACGGTTGGTGCGGGCATTGTAAACTTCAAAGACGGTGTTGGGAATCGGCGTTCCGGCGGGCCAGCCATTCATGGAATTATAGTCCGCCGAGGTCTTGAGCACCTGGATCTGACCGGTGATGGGCGTATTCTTCCATTCGATTTCCGTGGTTTCGCCGCTGCGGACATAAACCGTCTTTTTCTGCGTGTCGGGGATATAGCCCTCATTTTCCAATTCACGCAGATAAAAACGGCCAGTGGTCAGATTTTCAAAACGGACATAACCGCGGTCATCGCTGGTTTCCTGCGCAATGGGATTGTTGCCGCTGTCGTAGAGAATGAAGGAAACGCCGTAGATGCCCTCGCCGGTGGCCGAATCGACCTTGTGGATCAGGATACCGGAGATGGCTTTGTTGGTCACCGTTTTGGTCGTGGTTTTACCGTCCTCCACGGCGAAATAGATGGGGGTATTGTCCAGCTGGAAGCCCTTGCCCGCCTCGGTTTCCACGGCATAGTAGCTGCCGCTTGCCAGCGGCACATACACGCGGCCGTCCGTTCCGGTGGTGACGGTGTCCACCAGACCGCCATCGCTGACACAGCGGATCTCGAAGGTGGTGTTGGGGATACGCTGGGTTTTGTCCGCCGCATTCACTTTCACCAGCTCCAGCCCGCCGATGGGAGCATTATAAAAATAGAGGGACTGCGTGTCATTGGGGTTGACCACCACGGTCTGCGTGCGGGTGTTCTCGTCGATGGTGTAACCGGAGATAGATTTTTCCTCTGTCACCACCAGTGTGCCGGTGACGCCCTTGAGAATGATCTGACCGTTTTCGTCGGTATAGTACAGACCGTTGGAGCTGATTTTTCCGTTTTCGTCGGGGACAAACTCGCCGGTAGCCGTAGTGATTTTGAAGGTAACGCCCTCCAGCGGCGTCTTGCGGTCCAGAGAGGACAGCTTGTTGATGATGAGCGCGCCCTGTCGCTCATTCCAGAAAGTCATGCGCTGGGGAGACTGGTTCTGGTCGATCTTGATGCTCTGCGGTGTCCCGTCCAACACGAATCCATCCACAGATTTGACCTCTTTTGCGGTAACAGTCATGCCGTCGGTCAGACCCTCAATGACGATCTGGCCTGCAGCGTCGGTGGTATAGTAGCCGTTGTTGGGGCCGACTACCGCACCGGAGGAGTCCGTCACAAGGAACTGTACTCCGGCAAGCGGTTCATTTTTCGTGCCGGAAATGTATTTCTGGAGAATCAATGTTGTAGTGGGTTTGTTGTAAAAGGTCAGCGTCTGCGTGTCGTTGGGATTGACTACCACCGTCTGTGTGCGGGTCGCTTCATCAATGGTGAAGCCCGGAATCGTCTTGCTTTCCGTCGCTACCACGGTGCCGACGACGCTGGAGATGCGAATTTCACCGGATTTATTGGTGTAATAAATGCCGTTGCTGGACAGTTCGCCGTTGGCGTCTGGGACGAAGCTGCCGTCTGCATAGGTGATCTTAAACTCTACGCCCTCCAGTGGCTCCTTGTTGGGACCGGAGCTGACCTTGCGGATGATGAGATTTCCGGCAGGCTGGTTCAGAAACTGCAAATGCGCCGTTTCGCCGCTCTTGATGAGTGCGTGCTGGGGGCTGTCATCCAGCAGGTAGCCCGTTTTTGCTCTGACTTCACGGGCAATGACCGCCATGCCGGGTTCCAGACCATCCACCAGAATTTCGCCCGCGGCATTGGTGGTGAAGCGGCCGTTGTCGTTGCCGAGATAATGGCCGCTGCTGTCGGTCAAAAGAAACTCTACGCCGGAGAGCGGTTCGTGCTTGCTGTCGTCGCTCAGTTTGGTAATTAAGAGCGATCCCAGAGGAGCATTGCCGAAGCGGAGCGTCACCACATCTTGATCCTCGCCGGAGATCCACACCGTCTGGGGTTCGCGGTCGATGATGTGATTTCCGTCGCTCTCAATCTCCTGGCAGATATAAGTGCCTTTTTCGAGGTTTGTCACGGTGAAGGCTCCGTTGGGGCCGGTCACATAGGACCCGATGACCGTACCGCCAGTGCCGGAAGTGTCGCCGCCTAAATATCTCAGTTCAAAGCGGCAGCCCTCCAGTCCTTTTCCGGTTTTTGCATCATATTTGTACACAACGAGGGCACTGTGAGGCACATTGTCCACCGTTACGGTCTTGGAGGTGTTGGCTTCCAGATAGAACTCAGTCACGCCGTTGCCCTGAATGCCGAAGCCCTTGGGAGCGGACTCCTCCACCAGTTTGTACCAGCCACGGTTTACATCGGTGATGGTGATTTTACCGTCGGAGGCCGTTGTGAACACACCGAGGTCGTTGATCTCGCCGGTGGTGGTATTGTCCGAGCCGTAATAGATATGGAATTTGGCATTGGAGAGGGGATCACCGGTGACGCTGTTTCGCTTCAGGATCGTCAGGGAGGGTTTGACCGCGTTGAAGAAGGTCACCGTTCTGGTGCAGCCTGCTTCCAGATAGACCTCCTGGGGGATCTCAGAGAGAATGACATGGGAAGGCACATTTTTCTCCGTGATGCGATAGCTGCCCACGGGGATGGAATCGAGGAAGATGCGCCCCGCGCTGTCCGTCGTGGCGCTGGTGGAGTAGCTGCCGTCGATCTGCTCAATGAGATAGGTGACGCCCTCGATAGGCTCCCCGGTGGCAATATTTTTCTTCAAAATTTCGAGTCCCGGCTTTTCATAGTCAACGAAGATGACTTCGGAGGTCTTGCCGGGGCGCAGTGCCACAGTCTGCTCGGTATTGCTCACGATGTACGGCTCTGGTACGGATTCCTCGCGCACGACATAGACACCGGCAGGAATGGCCGAAAGCGTTGCGGAACCATCCGTCCCCGTAGTGACGGAAGTGGAGTAACTGCTGGTCACGGACTTCACCGACAGCACCGTGCCGGCAATCGGTTTGCCGCTCATGGCGTCGCGCTTGATGATCTTCATATCGGGCTTTTCGTAGTTGACCGCCGCAACAGTGTATTCGCGGTCACCCTCAGTTACATCTACGTACACGCTCTTCGGCGTGGGATCGACACAGTAACCGTCCGGTGCGGAGGTCTCGACAAAGCTCCAAAGGCCGGTCGCGGCGTCCTCAACATAGATCTCACCCTGTGCATTGGTGATGTCGCTGCCGACGATCTGCCCGTTGAAATAGATGCTGAAACGTGCACCGGCGAGACCGGTTGTGGTTCCACCAGCAGTTTTTTTCAGCACGATCTTGCCAACGCCTGCAGGCGGTGCAGGTTCTTCTCCGCCGCCTCCGGGCTTATCCTGAGTGACCAGTTTGCGGGGACCATAATAATTGAAGAATGACTGATTTTTGCGGTTACTGGAAATTGCGTATACCGCCCATTTTGCACTCTGGTCCTCCACAATGGATGCAGACTTACCCTGTGCAGTGTACTCTTCAATCTGGCGCTGGAACTCGGCGTCCTCCTGTGCTTTCTGCTCCAGAAGCCAGTCGATGAGGCTCAGATACAGATCATAGGTGTCGGCGTTGGCATAGCCGCCCGCATCGCCGTCTCCACCGGGCTCGCCTTTATAGCCTTGGTGATCCCACACATACGTCTGCACGGCCATAAAAAGCTGGCCAACATTGGATGCCTTGCAGTCGTTGAGGTAGGTCATCATCCATTTGACGTTCTCGACGGTCGCGGCGTCCATTTCACTGAGGCCGCTGTTCGTGACAGCCGACTGCAATACGGCATCTGCGTCTGCACCGGTGCCGGACGTCCATGTAAAGGAATTCAGGTACGAAGGCGTTGCGTAATGATAGCCGAGGCCGCTATCCATGCAGTACACGAGCTTACCGTCCACAAGCGGCGGGCGGTAGCTGTATGGGGTACCGTTGGCGAGCAGGCGCGTCGACCAATATGCCTGATTCTGTGTGATCTGGATGCCGGAGCCGGTCTTAGCCGCGGCGAAGGCCGAAGTCGGCAGCAGGCTCAAGATTGTCACCAGCGCAAGCAATAATGACAAGAATTTTGTTCGAATCGTTTTCAAGGTTATTCCTCCTTTTGTAAAAGAAAAGCAGGCCGAGTAAACTCGGTCTGCTTTGTTTGTATATCGTTTAATTTTCAGTTTTCTGCAAGCTGCTCCTCGCAGAACTGCTTCAGGGTGGGAATGTCATTGACCGCGGTCTCCCAAATGATCTCGCGATTCATGCTGCCGTAGCTGTGCGCGACAAGGTTTCGCATTCCCTTCATCGGTCCCCACTGCACGCGGCTGCTGGTCGCTTTGCGGTATTCTTCGGATAATCCGCCGCTCAGTTCACCGATCTGCAAAATGGAAAATGCAATGGAACGCTGATAATCCGCATCCTGATCAAAGACCGCAAAGCCGTCTCCGTAACGTTTGATGGTCTTGCGGATCTCCTCTCAGTAATCGCGGATATGCTGGATGCGCTGGCGGTCAGGCTGCGTCATATACATTCAGTCGCTCCTTCATCACGGTTTCACGGAACATCTCTTCGCTGGGCATCTGCGCACGCTGTTCCAGCGCGCTGAGAGTGATCAGATCGATTGGTTTTTGCAGCGCCGCTTCAAGGTCGCAATACAGTGCGCCCAAAGAGAGAAGACTGCGCAGGTTCGTTCCGCTGGTATCGACCAGCAAGTCGATATCGCTGTCCTCACGGGCTTCACCTCTTGCGTAAGAGCCAAAGAGGAATACCGCTTTCACACCATACTGCTTCACCACCGGCGCGATCCGCTGCTGAATTTCGTGGATTGAATAGATCATAAGCACTCCTCCTTCGTTTTTATTATACCCAGCGAATACCGGAATGTCCACGTTTTTGTTCCGGCCGCGCTGATATATCATTTCATTGCAGGAGTATCCACCCAAGTGACTTCACAGCCGTCCAGCAGGAAGACCTGCACGCAGTACCAGCAGTCAAGACCGTTTTGGTTAACGCCACGCGCCAGTCCGACGCCGATCTCACTGTAGCGGGAGCTTGTCATGTTGTCCGTGTGAGCCTTGGAATTGGACCACAGATTGACCACCGCCTCGGAGAGCGTTTTGTGCTGTTGCTCGAGGTACAACTCCGATATACTGTGAATATTTTCTCCAGTGTATTTGCTGTCGGTGACGGTATTGCTCTTGCGCCCATCCGGACGTGTGTGAGAGTAGACGCCGCTCGCTGCCATCTCGTCGGCTCGTACCTGCGCCGCCTGCATGAGCTTGTCGTTGACGCGCAGCGCGGCAACGCCTTTTGCGCGCCGCAGGGTATTGGTGCGGTCAATGATGTCCTGCTTTGCGGTGGCAACATCTGCCTGCGCAGGCTGCTCCACGGGCTTTGCCTCCGCAGACGTTACCGGCGCTTCGCCGGTGTACGGCTTTTTCGATTCGACCTGTACACATTTGGCATCGCTGTCCCAGCAGACATTGAAGCCGACCGTTCTGCCGACGTCACGCAGCATAACGTAATTGTTGCCGTTGATGTTGTACGCCGTCAGGCGGACTTCCTGCCCGTCTACAAGGATGCGGTTGGTCGACAGTGTCACTTTCAGCGATTCCACCGCCCGCGCCGCGGGAGAACTCAGGGCGAGCCCCAGCACAAGACCGCAGAGGATGAGTCCAACATTTTTCATTCTGTTCATACGCTGCCTCCTTTTATTTAGGTACGCACACCATATCACAGAAGACTTGCAGTTGTCGAACAGAACCGATTTGGCAAAACGGAGAAAATCAAGTCTCTACCGCGGTCACGCACCACCGCTGGTCACGCTGGTTGCGGACGCAGGTGTAAAGCGTGAGCATGTTCTCACCGGAGTCCGCAAGCCCGCTGCGGTCCGTCTCGCTGACCTTTCTGACATCTGTCACCTTGTAGGTGCGGGTGCCCAGTTTCGTCGTCAGGGTGATCTTATCGCCGATGTTCAGCGTGTGGATCTGCCCGAAGTAGTTGTTGGCGCCGCGGTTGTGGGCGGCGAGGCAGACATTGCCCTCCCACATGGAAGTGTCCTCGAAATGCCCGACACCTTTGGCGAGCGTCTTGCTGTCCGTTCCCTGATAAATACGGACACTCAGATCCAACGCGGGGATCTCCAGCCTGCCGAGGGAACCGTTTTTGTAGTAGAG
>OGYY01001747.1_pt1 | contig 17890 bp, 13 predicted proteins | sample 1576671 | NCBI WGS metagenome assembly OGYY01 (sample SAMEA3541593, study PRJEB24748) | human gut metagenome | biome: human gut; feature: human-associated habitat; material: faeces | place: China | collected 2012 | reverse complement strand
TCATAGAACGCCGGAACATAGATACCTTCTACCTCTGCAGCTTTTGCCAGATAATCCCATCTGCTTCCACCATTTTTCTTATTTTCTTTGTAAATATCTAAGAGCTGGTCATAAACCGTTTCTCCTTCACCGATATAAAACATATCAAAAAATTCTGCAATCGGTTCCGGATTATAGGTGCAAGGACCGCCGCCAATTACAATTGGATCATCCTCCGTCCTTTCTTTCGCGTGAAGCGGAATTCCACTCAGATCCAGAATCTGCAAAATATTCGTATAGCACATTTCGTACTGGATTGTAATACCAAGAAAATCAAACTCTTTCACTGGATCCTGAGATTCCAATGCAAAAAGAGGAATATGTTCCTCGCGCATCACCTTGTCCAGATCTACCCACGGAGAATAGACACGCTCACACCACACATCCTCACGGCGGTTGAACATGTCATAAAGAATCTGGATGCCAAGATGGGACATTCCAATTTCGTAGACATCCGGAAAACACATAGCGAACCTGACATCTACCTTTTCCGGGTCTTTCATGACCGAATTATACTCGCCTCCGATATAACGGGCAGGTTTCTCGATTTTTAGTAATATTTCATCGTTTAAAGCAAGTTTTCTCATTAAATCTCCTCGATTCTTTATGCAATACCTCCAAGGCTTTCATAATCGTGGAAAAGTCACTGGCCAATGAATGGCAAGAGCCAACCCACAGGTCATAAAGAAAATCCAGAATATTATTTTGCACCCTGAGATGGTTCCAGTAGCGCTCCTCTAGTCTGCCCTCGGATTCCAAAACAATAATGGCGGTGCTGATGGTACTTTTCATCGTAATCTCATAAGCCGTGGTAACGCTGATTTCAGAAGCACTCTTCTCAACGTTGTCAAAAAATTCCGTGAATTCCCTGAAAATGCGGTTATTTACATCATTCATGGCTTGCTCCTTTATGCTGCGGCCAGCACCATCTTGTAAGCCTTGTCGATCATCGGGTTGCCCTCTGCGGTGCGCAGGAACAGGTTCTCGTTATAGTTTTTGGTCTTGCGGAGAGGGTCTGCGTGGGTGGCAAAATCAGAGACTGCGTTGATAAAGCGCCAACCGTTCTTGCCGACCCATTCCAGATCCGGTGCGTTGTAGTAGCGAGCCTTCAGTTCTTCCTGCAGGCGCAGATTATTCTTCCGCTGGCAATCGGACAGGTCCTCAGAAATCGGGAAAAACTCATTGATGAACTCCTGCACCTTGTGATCGGATAAATCGATGCGAGCCAGCTCTTCGCCACGGTTGCCGAGTTCAATCATATAGTTGCTGGCCAGCTGCAGGTTTTCACGGGCATCCTGCACGCGGAGCAGAACATTTTCGGTGTGGCGTGCAGTCCAGCTGCGCTTTGCGGTATTCAGCGCAAGGTTCAGAGTATTCTGGCAGACCACGCGGATTGGAGTCATGGCCACTTTCACACCAGAACTGCCGTCATGACTGTTAAAGATTACAAGATATGGTACTACTTGATCTCCAGCGATAAGATATTTCCTCGGAAGCCTTGCCAGCATCCAGACCTTCTTGCCGCCCTGCAAGGAACCTGCGGTTTCATAGGTGACCCCCTCACCCAGCAGGTCATCCGTGAACTGGAACGCTTCTTCGTTCTGCACAATGCGGTAGCGGTCAGACACCACGCCCAGAACAGCTTCATCCGTGCTGTGGACATTGGCACGATAGCCGGGGATCATAGCACCCGTGCCGGAATAGATGTTGCGGCTTTCCACCTGCCAATCCAGACCAGCCAGCTCCAAGGCTTCACGGCTTGCAGGGGCATCCATAACGATACGGCCAAGACCATGCCAAGGGGTCTCACGGACAGAGAACATCGTTTCAACATTTGCGGGCATAGTAAAATCTCCTTTTCAGTGTACTGTGATCAATTGTTGTTTTCCATTTCTTCAGCGATGCGGACGAGGACTTCCACCAGGACGGTGCCAACCTCTTTGACGATTTCGGACCAAAAGTTCATAATGCTTTCTCCTTTCTGCGCAGCTGCGCTTTAAAATACGATGGTAATAATGATAGTGATGGTGCGGAATAACAAAATGCTCACCTCCAGACATGAAAAAGCCCCTGAGTCTTTCGACTCAGAGGCTTTGGATCATGATTATTATATCTGGGTGAAAAATGGAAATTTATGAATGGCTGTTGCAGAGTGCGCCTTTTAGCGTAGGCTAAAAAAGCACAATGGACACGAGTGCAGACAATCAACTCAGAACTTTTCTTTGATAGAGCGTCCGGAACAAGTGTGCAGCCCGGTACTACGGACAACATTTTAATTTATTGGAAACTGTCTCTAATAGACAAAAAACATTTTGAACGCACAATTTTTCGTTTACTAAAAAACTGAAAAGTGCTATACTTGAAAATAGAAAAAATATAATATTTAATAGAATTTTTCACGCGGGAGGCAAAGACGATGGCAGTATCGTACAATAAGTTGTTCAAGCTGTTGATTGACAAGAAAATGAAGAAGAAAGAGCTGTGCGAACTTGCAGGGGTCAGCATAAGCACCATTGGCAAAATGGGACGTGGAGCGCCTGTTTCCATTGAGATGGTGGAAAAAGTTTGTCTTGCGCTAGGCTGTACGGCTGACGATGTATTGGATTTTATTCCTGATGATTTGGATAAAGAGACAACTGATAGTGTAGAATAAGGATGGTGGCTGAATGGGAAATATAATACAGTATCGGTTGCATCAAGCTGAAAGTCAGGTAGGACTGATGAGACCCGTCATCTATTGTGATGAAAAATACTGCGAAGATCTACACCAGGTTGCATTGAATGAGGAACTTGCGGCACTGCTCATCAAAATCAATCCAGAACGAAGAACTTTGAAGATTGAACGCTGTTTCCAGAAAGTCCTTGCTGATGTTCCGGAAAACAGTTGTATCCGAAATTTTGACGTGCTGTTCAATCCAGCATACAAGATAGATGTACTGCAACTTCTTACAGTTGCGAACCGAAGCAAGGCATTTTCTGTTTTGTGGCCAGGAACTGTGATAGACGGAAAATTGGTTTATGCAGAAGATGGATATGATGACTATAAAGAATACGATATAGAGCAATACGACATAATCTGTGTTGTTTGAGGGAGGATAAAACGGTGAAGTACTCTGACTTGATCAGCTTTAACCCGATTGAGGATGTTATTCAGCTTGTGACAGCGGATGACAGCAATAAGGCACGAGAGTATGTGAAAACATACATAATGTCAGACGCGATGGTACAGAGCTTGAAAAGCCCTGTGCTAGAACAGCTTCAGATGGATGAAGTTGTTGACAACAAGGGTGTCCTCGTTGTGGGTAACTACGGTACTGGTAAATCGCATTTGATGAGTGTTATCTCAGCAATTGCAAAAGATGCTGATAACTTGCAATATCTCCAGAATAAGAAATTTGCTGAAGAAATGGAATGTATTGCAGGTAAATTTGAAGTCCTTCGCATCGAAATCGGCGGAACAAGAATGTCCCTGTATGACGTGATCATGGGATATGTTCAGGATGACTTTGATGAGCGTGGCATTGATTTTGATGTGCCAGAGTATAATAGTGTACGAAGCCCTAAAGCTGTTGTCAAAGATATGATGGCAGCATTTTCGGCAAAATATCCGGATAAAGGCTATCTGATTGTTGTAGATGAGTTCCTTAGCTACTTATCTTCTCGGAATGAACGTGAAATCGTTTTGGATCTGGAATTTTTCCGTGCGCTGGGTGAGATGTGCTCCAAGAGCAAGCTTCGAGTTATCTTTGGCGTACAGGAAAAGATTTTTGACAATCCTCGGTTCAGTTTTGTATCGGATAATTTGAAGCATGTCTCTGATCGTTTTACACAGATGATCATCACCAAAGAGGCAACATCTTATGTTGTGTCTGAGCGTATTTTGAAGAAAACGCCGGAGCAGAAGGCTTTGATCCGTAAGCATCTGGAAAAATTCTCGATGCTTTACACAGGCATGTCTTCCCGGATGGATGAGTTTGTGGACCTGTTCCCAATCCATCCGTCCTACATTGACGTGTTCAACAAAATTTACCTGATAGAAAATCGACATATTCTGAAAAACATCTCGATGACAATCCGCGACATTTTTAACCGTGATGTGCCAGAGAACGAGCCGGGCATCATCTCTTTTGATAATTATTGGCCTGCAATCAAATCCAACGGATTGCTCAAGAGTGACGTAACCATCAACCGTGTTGTTACTGCCAGTGGACAGCTGGAGGATATCATTAACCGTGCATTCCCTAAACCCGCATACAAGCCGCTGGCAATTAAAATTATCTATGCACTGAGTGTCCATCGTCTGACTACGAATGGCCTGGATGTACATTTCGGACTGACGGCAGAGAACTTGAAAGATGATCTTTGCTTGTTCCTGACGATGCCGGAGCAGGATGCGGACTTCTTGCTGGCTCTAATCAAAACTACGTTGAAGGATATTATGACCACGGTATCCGGTCAGTTTATTATCTATAACGATGCTAATAACCAATACTACATTGATGTGGATAAGGTTGTTGACTATGATGAGAAAATCAAACAAAAAGCTTCCATCATGGCAGATGGCGAGCTGAATCGTTATTTTTATCAACTGATTTATAGTTGCCTTGATTGGGACGCAAAGCAGTATGTTCCAGGATTTGAGATTTACCAGCGTGACCTGAACTGGGACAGCCATAACATTTTCCGTGAGGGCTATCTATTCCTTGGTCTGCCGGGAGAGCGCAGTACTGCACAGCCGGAGCGCGATTTCTATATCCATATCATGCCGCCATATAGTACCGGCAGTATTGCGGTGAAAAATCTGGAGGACGAAGTTTACTTTTTCTTCAAATCTACCGCAGAGTTCAAGGAAATTCTGGGAATCTTCTCTGCTGCGAATGCACAGGCGCAGATCAGCGAAGGCAAAGATAAGGATGCGTATCTGAACAAAGCAGCGATGAATCGCAAAAAGCTGATTAAGTATCTGAGTGAAAACAAGAACACCTGTTTTGATATCCAGTATAATGGGCAGAAGCGGCAGATGATCGAAGTGCTTCGCGGACGCTATAACAGGGATATGGATTTTAAGGACACCGTTGATCTGGCGGCTTCCCTGTGTTTGGATGAATATTTCTGCGGAAAATATCCGGATTATCCCACAATGAAAACAAAGGTGACTAGGAAAAATATAGCAGAAAATGTACGGCAGGCGTTTGACTATTTTGCAGGTCGTAAAACGCAGACTGCGACCTTGATGCTCCAGAGTTTTGGTGTTCTGAATGGCGATAAGATTCGACCGGAAGGTTCCAAGTATGCAGCTTACTATATTGACCAGCTGAAACAGCTGCCGCCGCAGGGCGTTATCAATTATTCGGATATCTTTGATGTCAAATACGATGATCAGTACGAAGATAAGCATTTCAAGATCAACTACCTCTTTACACCGATCATCTTCCTGTCCATGGTATATGCGGGCTATGCAACGATGACTCTGCGCAATGGCACTGTTCTGAGTGCATCGAATCTGGATACGGTGCCTCGCATTGGTGCTTTGGACTTGTATGATTTCAAATATCTGGCACGACCTGCACAGATGGCAATGGCAGAGCTGAAAAAGCTCTTTGATGTGCTGGAAATCAATCCGGCTCTGCTGGACAACCCGAATGATCGTGATGAGGGTGTGAAGCAGTTGTTGAAAAAAGCGCAGGAAACGAGCAACTCTGCTGTTCTTGTGAACCAGAAACTGAACAATGGCTTTGAGCTTTGGAATGAACCGCTTGTGGATGCGCAGCATCTGATTGCTATGCAGAAAGCCTGTGCAGCAGTTAAGGATGAATTCAGCAATTATTCCGCTCGGTTCAATACTCCGGCGAAGCTGAATAACTTCACGCTGACCTTTGATGAAATTGATAAGCTGGCGGAGCAGATTGCACTGATCAAGGCGATTGCGGAGTACGTGACTTTCAAAACGGATTGCGCAAACAATGTTTCCTATCTGAGCAACATTGAGTTCATCGACCTTGGCGCAAACTTCAAACAAAAGCTGGAAGCTGCAAAAGATGAGTTCCGTTCTGCGCGCGATAGCATTCTGACCGGTACATCCGGAGATGCTGCTGCACAGAAGGTAAATGCTGCCCTTGAAAAGGTAAAGGAAGAGTACATCGGCATTTATTTTGAGGAACATAAGAAAAAGCGTCTAGATATTGACGATGCAAAGCGACGCGGTAAATTACAGGAGAGCCTTGCACTGACAAATCTGCGAAAGCTGCGCGGCGTTGAAATCCTTTCGGCAGCCAAACTGACAAAGATCGAGCAGGACATGGCAAACCTGAAGGTCTGCTATGAGTTGACCCCGACCGAACTGAAAACAACCCATATCTGTCCTCATTGTGGCTATCACCTTGGTGATCCGGTGCCGAATGTTGCAGGTCAGCTGGATAATCTGGATATTCGGATTGATGATTTGGTGACGGAGTGGACGCAGACTCTGCTGAATACGATTTCTGACCCGATTGTGGCAAGCCAGAAAGAGTACCTGAGTGCAGAACAGCAGAAAGCCATTGATGATTTTATTGCATCTGGTACTTTGCCGAAGCGTGTTGATGACTTCTTCATCAAAGCGATTCAGGCATTGCTGAAGGGCTTTGAACCTGTGGTAGTAGATGCAAAAGATTTGATGGACAAGCTGACGAAGCTGCCGCCGATGGATGAAGCTACCTTCAAACTGAAACTGAATGAGCTGATTGCTGGCTATACCAAAGGCAAAGACGAAGGTAAACTCCGCATTATTGTCAAATAAGATTGTGCAAGTGCCGCTTGCACAATTCAGAAAACGAAAGCGAGGAAACAGCTATGGAACGCAGAAAGCTGACCAAAGAAGATATAGATAAAGTGCGCAACATCGAAGGCTTTCCAATTGGTACAGATGAGGATATCATTGCGCTTTCGGATGCGCCGTTTTATACTGCCTGCCCGAATCCCTTCATCGAGGACTTCATTAAGGAGTATGGTACTCCTTATGATGAGGCAACGGACAATTATCACAGAGAACCATTTGCAGCAGATGTAAGTGAGGGGAAAAACGAACCGATTTATATGGCACATAGCTATCATACAAAAGTTCCGTATAAGGCCATAACTAAATTTATAGAGCATTATACAAATCCAGGGGATTTGGTGTTTGATGGATTTTGTGGAACGGGCATGACAGGTGTTGCTGCAAGGGCACTAGGGGAAAAATCCTTTTATGTTGATGCTTACGAGGATAACAGTAGACATGCAATTGTTAGTGACTTATCCCCGGTGGCAAGTTTTTTGGCGAGCAATTATAACTCATTAATTGATCCTATAAAATTTCAAACAGAAGCAATGGGCATAATTGACGAATGCGAGAAAGAGTTTGAGTGGATGTTTCAGACTGAACATCATATAGATTCCACCGTTGCTCAAGCAACATTGCAAACTCTATCAGGAGAAAAGGCTTACGGTAAAATCAACTATACAGTACTATCAGATGTATTTATCTGCCCTACTTGTGGAAATGAAATTGTATTTTGGAATGCTGCAGTTGACCATGAGAAGGGTAAAGTAACAGATGAATTTGCATGTCCGCATTGTGGAGCCTTGCTAAAAAAGAAGGACTGCAAAAGAGCTAAAGTTAAAGTGTTTGATGATGCTTTGGAAAAGATTGTTGAACAGTCGAAACTTGTGCCGGTTCAAATTAATTACAGTTATGAAGGTAAGCGTTATACTAAAGAACCAGATGAGAATGACTTTGCATTGCTGAATAAAATTGATAGTTTTAAGATACCGTATCCATATCCAATTGCAGCTTTGCCGAAAGGAGATAAAACGACCGATCCATTTGGAGCAGATGTTCGGTATGTGCATCAGTTTTACACGAAAAGGACTCTTGCGGTGCTGGCAGCATTTGCATATAAAGCACGTGGGAAAATATGCCATATTTTAGTTCACTCAGTCGCAATGGTCAATACAAAAATGTATAGATATCGTTGGGCTGGTGGATTTGCTGGTGCTGGTGGTGGCCCACTTTCCGGGACATTATACATACCATCTTTAATTAAAGATATAAATATCTGTAAATCGCTAAGGGACTACGCTAACAAAACGATTAAAGCAAAAAATATTTTGGCAAAATTTCCTGAAACCGGCCTTGTTTCAACTCAGTCAGCAACGGATTTGAGAAATATTCCCGATAGTAGCTGTGATTACATTTTCACTGATCCTCCATTTGGTAATAACTTGATGTACTCTGAACTGAACTTTATTTGGGAAGCGTGGCTTCATGTCGTTACTAATTGTCTGCCTGAAGCGATAATTAACAATACACAGGGAAAACATCTTGTAGAGTATCAATCACTGATGACTAAAGCATTTTCAGAGTTTTTTCGTATATTAAAGCCAAATAGGTGGATGACAGTCGAATTTCATAATTCAAAAAATAGTGTCTGGAATGCAATTCAGACAGCTCTGCAAAGGTCTGGTTTTGTTGTGGCGGATGTAAGAACTATTGATAAGAAACAAGTAAGCTTTAATCAAGGTAAGGGTGCATCGCAAGCCATTAAGCAAGATCTGGTTATTTCTGCATATAAGCCAAGGGATAGTTTCAGACGCGATATTTTAGACAAGGCAGGAACTGCAGAAACAGCATGGGATTTTGTACGCCAACACCTTGCAAATATACCTGTTGTCGTTGTAAAGAATGATCGTATTGAAGTTGTTGCTGAACGTCAGGCGTACCTGCTCTTTGACCGTATGGTTGCCTACCACATTATGCAGGGTATCCCTGTGCCGTTGGATGCTACCGACTTTTACTGTGGCTTGGATGAGAAGTTCCTGAAACGTGATAATATGTACTTCCTGCCGGATCAGGTCAATGAGTACGACACTGCCCGTATTACGACCGAAGTAGAGAATATCCAGTTCGAGCTGTTTGTTACGAATGAGAAGTCTGCTATTTCCTGGCTGTATCAGCAGTTGGATGAGCAGTTCTGTGGCCCGCAGACCTATGCAGAGCTTCAGCCGAAGTTCATGCAGGAAGTCAAGGCCGTGGATAAGTATGAGCAGATGCCAGAGCTTGCTACCATTCTGGAAGAAAACTTCCTGCAAGACGAGAAAGGCCGCTGGTACATCCCGGATGTGACCAAGGAAGGCGATCTGGTCAAGTTGCGCGAGAAGAACCTGTGGAAGGAATTTGAAGGCTACATGAACAGCAAGGGCAAGCTGAAGCTATTCCGTTCGGAGGCCATCCGTGTGGGATTCTCTCGCCTTTGGAAAGAAAAGAACTATAAAGCCATCGTTGATATCGCAGAACGTCTGCCGGAGCAGACCATTCAGGAGGATTCCAACCTGCTGATGTATTATGATATCAGCCTTGGAAGAGTGTAAAGATTTCAAAAAAAGGACAGTAAAATGAGTATAATCAAGTCTTTCTCTGTCGGCGAAGGAGATATGTTTTACATACAACATAATAGTGACAATTTTACAGTAATTGACTGCTGCTATGATGAAGAAGATAGCCGTGACAAACATTTTGAAGAAATAAAAAGTAAATCGGAAAATGTTGGGATAACTCGTTTTATCTCTACCCATCCTGATGAAGATCATATAAAGGGTCTGCCAGAATTCTCTAATACAGTAGGCGTTAGTAATTTTTACTGTGTTCAAAATGAAGCAACAAAGCCAGATGAAACAAATAGCTTCAAAAAATATTGTGAGTTGCGTGATTCGTCAAAGGCGTTCTATCTATATAAAGGATGTTCACGCAAATGGATGAATCAAACAGATGAAACGCGCGGAAGTGCAGGATTGTCTTGCTTATGGCCGATTACATCTGATTCGGACTTCTGCGATGCTTTGCAAGCGGCTAAAGATGGAGAGGCATACAATAATATATCACCTATCATTAAGTATTCGGTAAGTTCGAATATAACGGCATTGTGGATGGGGGATATGGAGCACGACTTTTTGGAGAAAGTCAAGGATAAAATTGAATGGCCCCAAATTGATTTGTTATTTGCTCCTCACCATGGACGTTCATCTGGTCGAGTTTCAACTGATGTTCTGAAAGAATTAGATCCGTTTATTGTTGTAATCGGCGAAGCTCCATCAAAATACCTTGATTATTATCAAGGCTACAATACAATTACACAGAATAGTGCTGGAGATATTGTTTTCAAATGTACTGATTCAAAAGTTCATGTCTATTGTAGCAATGATTCATACAATGTTTCATTTCTTGACAATGAAGAAATGTATGATGTATCACTGGGACATTATTTGGGAACATTTACGCCGAAAGGAGCAGTTTGATGGATATTAAGGTTCCGTTGTACAATGTGTTGAATTTTCTCTTGACAGGATTCGTCTTTATAGGCTGTCTTTTACTGATGCATCCTGATATTGTTGGGAATTTTATTATGAGCGAATATTATAATAGAATTACAGCAATGTCTGAAACGGTTCTTCTTTTATGTGTTATTTCTATTGCCTATGAAATTGGCTTTGTGCTTAATAGAACAGGTTCTGTGATAGTAGAGCCTATACTGAAAAAACAAAAATAGTTCCTTTCAATGACGATTATGCGCTGTATAATAGAAAAGCTAAAGAATTCTCTATAATGAGCGTATTGTCAAGAGAGTACGCGTTATCGAGGACAAGCGTCTTGCTATTTTTCGCACTGTCAATTATTGCGATGATTTCATGTAAATGGAATCTAATGATAGCTTTTGCTGCATGTGTGCTTGTTTTTGCTTTATCATGCCGTAAACATGCCTCCAAAATTGTTGAGTTGATGGGAGAAAAGTAACAAATGCTAAACACAGGTGATTTCGTTTTTGACACAATAGAAAAAGCAAATGTGCAGGTTTTGGAGAAAATCGAAGCATGGGGCTATGTCTCCTACAGGGTTTTCAACCCGGCAACCGGTCGGGTGTATAAGGCAAATGAGGAACAGCTTAGCTCAACGGGCAGTACTATGCAGTACGATGAAAATTATCTGCGCTATGTTACGCTGCTCTCTAAAATCAAAAACGAAACTGCCGGTGGCTTTCTTTCTTCTCTTGCCAGCGGAATTATTCCCTTGCCGCACCAGCTTCATGTGTTGAACCGTGCAATGGAGACCAACAACATTCGCTATATTCTGGCGGATGAAGTTGGTCTTGGTAAGACGATTGAAGCTGGTATGATCATCCGTGAATTGAAGAGCCGTGGTCTTGTCAGTAGGATTCTCGTTGTTTGCCCGACTGGTCTGGTGACCCAGTGGGCAAGCGAGATGCAGGAAAAGTTCCATGAGAAATTTCAAGTAATTTTGCCATCCGATTATGATACGATTCGCCGCCTGACGGATAATGATGATGTGTATGGTCAGTTCGATCAGGTGATTTCCCCGATGGATTCTATTAAGCCGATTGAAAAACACGCCGGTTGGAGTGAGGAAAAGGTTGAAAAGTACAACGAGGAACGAATCTATGCCATCATCAACAGTGGATGGGATTTGATCATCATAGATGAGGCGCATCGTGTGGCTGGTTCCTCCGGCGAAGTAGCTCGCTATAAGCTTGGAAATTTACTGGCACAGGCAAGCCCATATCTGCTGCTGTTGTCAGCAACACCGCATAATGGCAAAACTGAGCCGTTTTTGCGGCTGATTCGTTTGCTGGATGCGGATGCTTTCCCGAATGCCAAATCTATTGTCCGAGAACAGGTTGCTCCATTCCTGATCCGCACGGAAAAGCGCGAGGCCATTGACAATAATGGTAATCTGCTGTTTAAGAACCGTATCACGCATCTTGTGACGATTTCATGGGACGAACGCAATAATTTGCAGCGGGAACTGTATGAGATGGTCAGCTCCTATGTCGCAAAGACCTATAACAAAGCACTGCGCAATCGCAAGAAAAATATGTGCCTGATCTTCCTGTTGATTATCATGCAGCGCATGGTGACGAGCAGTACGGCGGCCATTCGACAGAGCCTGGAGCGCAGATTAAATGTTCTTCTGGAGCAGCGCACCTGCGTTGGTGATTTAAGGGAAGAAGATTTGGACGAATTGAACATTGAGGATGGTGTTGAGGATGCTCTTGAAGCGATTTCTTTGGATATGGAGTTGGAAATCGAAGAGCTGAAGCAGATTATCTCTCTTGCAAAACAAGCACAGTTCCAGAATCAGGATGCAAAAGTAGAGCCGCTGTTGAATGAGATTGATGCTATTCTGAGTGAGGATCGCACACAAAAGGTTATTATTTTTACAGAATTTGTTGCTACGCAGACTTATTTGCAGGAGCTGCTTGTGAATAGAGGCTATACGGTAACGATTCTAAACGGTGGCATGAGCATTGACGAGCGAAATGCTGCCATGCAGGAGTTTAAGACCAGTACCAGTATTTTTATTTCGACAGATGCCGGTGGCGAAGGTCTGAACTTGCAGTTTGCCAATATTATCATCAACTATGACCTTCCGTGGAACCCAATGAAGATTGAGCAGCGATGTGGTCGTGTTGATCGTATTGGTCAGCAGCGGGATGTACATATTTACAACTTCATTGTGGGCGAAACGGTAGAGAACCGTGTCCGTGAAGTGTTGGAAGAAAAGCTGTCCGTTATTCTGAAAGAGATGGGCGTTGATAAGTATTCCGATGTTCTGGACAGCGAAGTAGCAGAATGTGACTTTACGGATGTATATATGCGCTCCATTGGTCATACTTCACAGGTAGAGAAGAATCTGTACCCAGTTGAGGAAGAGATGAAGCAGCAGCTTACAAATGCGCAGAAATATAAAGATGTGATCCGAGAAGAGAAAGACTTGACAAAACTTGTCGGAACAGAGTCGAATTTCGATGTAGACAGTGCGCTCCGCACAATGCTGACCTATTATGAGTGCTGGCAGGGGCATGACCCGCGTTTGATTGACCGCATCAGCATTGCAGATGAAGAAATCACACAGCATTTGAAGACGGAGTTGGTGCAGGATCGGACGGCACCGCTTATGTCCATCCAGATTGATAACTTCCCCAATGAGGATGGCTATTTTATGCTTTGGGAGTTGTCTATCTCTGAAAAAGAGAGCGGAAAGCGGATTTTACCGATATTTGTCAACAGCGCAATGATATTGCGACCGATGGCAGGAAAGCGTATTATGGATGTTTTCCTCGATGGAAACAGCAAGCTCAGGGTTTCATCTGCGCCGAATGTGGATGCGGAAATTTATTCTAAGCTTGAAAAAAGTTGCATGGATTTTGCCTATGACACATTTGTTGAATTAAAAGAGAAGCAGATGCAGCAGAATGAGGAGAGTTTCAAGAAATATATGTATGCTTTGGAGCTGAGGCAAGAGGCTGCGGAACATATTGGGATTGAGAATATTCGGAGAAGCCGCCTGCAAAAGTTGCAAAAAGAAAAGGCCAACATTGAAGCACAGCACAGGAAAGGCTCACAGGTATATCCAGATTTTAGGTTAATTATGATGGCAAGATTGGAGGCGTAACAGATGTTTGGAGACTATGTGTTTGAAAAAACAGCTGCACAGTATACGAAAAAAATACTGCTTGTTGATGAAGATCATCTGGAAGAAAAAGCGCATTATAGTGCGGTGTTTCAGGCACATGGCTTCAGGACTGTTGTGTATACTGATGATTTGAGCTTCCGGGTTAATAATACAAGCCTTCTAAATGGAGAGGAAAAGCTTGTGATTCTGGTACAGCCGGGTGTTTATGTGCCATATGATATTCGGAAAAAATGCCGGGAGGAAGAAATTTCGTTCGAGACATTATTTCCAAAGTTGAATAGCGTAGTTTTGCGAGAAAGCAATAATCTGGATTTGGATCTTCTTACCCTGGCATATCAGAGTGATTTTGAGGAATACCATGAACGGAAACAGACGGAAAAGTTTCTTGGTCTCAAAATGTATGCTCGCGAAAATGTAGAGTCATATTTGAAAGATTTATATGATTGTGTACTGAATCAATCAAAAAAAGTCAAAGATTATAAGGTATGGTTCGATCTCGCAGAGAAAAAAGCGCAAATTGACGTAATGGCTGTAGAACACAATGTAGAAATTGACACGTCGGAGTTAAATCGGATATTTTGCGCCTATGCTATGAAATATTTTGGAAAGTTGTCTTCAGAGATCAACCTGAAATCCCCGGTCCTGGTAAGCAATGCAATGGACTATATCCATGACCATAGCGAAAAAGCAGCAATTATTGTAATGGATGGTATGTCGGAATTTGACTGGACGATATTAAAAAGATCGTTTACAGGAATTTGCTATTGCCAAAGTGCAGCCTTTGCTATGATTCCGTCTACAACGTCTATTTCTCGCCAATGCCTACTGAGTGGGAAGTATCCCAGTCAGCTGATTGAACCGTGGAAACAAAGTAAGGAAAAGAATGAATTTTACGAATGCGCAAGAAAATATGGCTATAAGGACAATCAAATAGACTATGAACGAGGATATGATGCAAGTTTTTCGGCATTTGTAAAGTGTGGTGCTGTCATTATTCTTGATATTGACGAACTGGTTCATGCACAGTATCAGGGACGTGTTGGAATGTTGAATGATGATATAGTGCTGATGAAACAAAATAAGCTTGCAGGGCTGACAAAAAGATTGTTGAAGGAAGGCTTTGATGTCTATATTACAGCTGATCATGGAAATACGCCTTGTACTGGATTGGGACGATTGACTGGATCAGGAGTTGAAGTTGAAACGAGAAGCCATAAAATGGTAGTCTTGAAGAATTTTGCAAATAAAGACAGTTTGATAGAACGATATGGCCTTTTAGAATATCCAAAATACTATTTGCCCAAGGATTATGACTATCTAATCTGTGATGTGGGGGATTCTTTGGATATCAAAGGTGAAAATGTAATGACGCATGGCGGGATTTCGCTTGACGAAGTGGTGGTTCCGTTCATAATCGCGAGGACGGAGGATTATCATGGCTAAAATGGTTGGGTTGTCAAGGAAATTGAAATTGCCTTGGTTGAAATATACGGTTGACTTAGTGGCAGACGGAACATCGGAATCAGAGATTAAAGATAAACTCAATGAGTATTTGAGCTATGAGATTGAAAGCCCAACGGTTCTTCGTAAGACCAGAGAGATTTTGATGAACATCTGGGTTTATGATAATCCATACAGCTCCTGCTTAAAGAGCGAGGCAGTACAGCTGATAGAAAAATACCCGGAATATGCGGTGAATATCAACTGGTGCATGATGTTGGCAGCATATCCGGTGTTTCTTGATATGTGCAAATTGATTGGTAAAATGTCGGAATTTCAGGATGAAATTACGCTTGCCCAGCTGAAGCAAAAGTTATTTGATGAGTGGGGAGAAAGAACAACTTTATACCATTCGATTGATAAATTGATTGCAACACTGAAGGAATTTGATGTGCTGCGTTGCGAAAAGCCGGGAAAGTATTATATTAACAGAATGGTAGTAAATAATGAACAAATCAGTGCATTTATGGCATATGCAGTGATGAATATTGATGACAGTGGATACTACTCTTTTCAAGAATTGAATGATTCAGTATACCTGTTTCCATTTGAATATCATGTTGAAAAGGAAGCTGTTGTTTCGGATGGTAGATTTTCAATCAGTACATTTGGTGGTGAGATTTCGATTTCTCTAACCTAAAATTGAGATATGAGATTAAAGATTCCGAGAAAGAGAAGCTTGTGGTACGATTTCAGAAAAGCTTAATAGGAATATCTACCAGGATGGTAATTATACCAAGAAGAGACCATTGATGTGAACGCCGATAATTGACTGCGGGTGACGTGCATGATGAAAATAGTGAGAAATATGATCCGGTGTAAAAAGTGCAGGGACGTTATTGAAAGCTGCACTGTGCATGATTTCAAATTTTGTTCTTGCGGATCGTGTGCAGTCGATGGCGGGCATGAGTATCTCCGTAGGTGTGGAAACCCGGAAGACTGGGAAGAATTATCTGAAACGCAAAGTGTAGATGATTGAAAATTAAGTTGAACACGATCTTTGAAGCAGAAGCTCAGCGGCAAGCAAAAAGCTCTTGACCTTTAATAAAGAGGCCAAGAGCTTTTTATATCTTGTTTTGGAACATAAAAGAAGGTACAATGGTAATGCAACTGTGAAAGACCAATTTGGGCTTATAAAACAAAAAATTCTGCTTTGGAAGTGTTTGGATTTGTATGACATAGATGTATTTTAAAGGTGTCGTTTGTATAGGACCATTTTATTCTTTGAATTATCACTACACTTTTCCGCTTATATTAAAGAAGGTAAGCCGGTAATACTTGACGTATGATATAACATTTGCTACAATAAAATTGAGGACAAATGTTATACTTGCGGGAGGTGCCCGATGAACACAGTCTTTGAGATTCGTTCAGCTTTACAATGGAGCCAGTCGAAGTTGGCGGATAAAATCGGGGTATCTTTTGCAACCGTAAACCGCTGGGAAAATGAAAAATCTACGCCGAATCGTCTTGCACAGGAGAAAATGCTTGCGATTTGCGAAGAACATCATATCATGTTGGCTGAAATTATACACGATGCTATTATCGGAGATGCTGCAGAAATCTCTGCTATGCATCCGGATAAAATGGTTTTATACCATGGCTCCAAATCAGGCATTCAGGGGAAAATCAAACCAGCCAGCCGTGACCGCTGTGACTTCGGAGCTGGATTTTATATGGGAACTGATCCGCTCCAGCCGCTTACGCTGATCTGTGACTATGAGCAATCTGTTTTTTATATTTTATCGGTTGATCTTCATAGCTTAAAAACTTTGGATGTTCCGGCTGATATTGAATGGGCTATGCTGGTAGCATATCATCGTGGTAGAATGGAAGCCGCACGAGGAACGAAGTTCTTCCAGAAGTATCAGGAGCTGGATAAAGGCTATGACATGGTGATTGGCAGCATTGCAAATGATAGAATGTTCTATGTTCTGGATAGCTTTTTTGAAGGAACGATTACCGATACGGCATTGGTGAAAAGTCTGTCTGCTCTGAAACTTGGACGTCAGTATGTTGCTATTACGCAGAAAGCCTGTGATGCGGTCAAGATTGAGCGTGAAGTCCAATTGCTTTGGATGGAACGGCAGGCACTGAAGAAGTCCAGCGAGCAGAACCGTAGCAATGGCATTGCATTTGCAAACCAAATCTGCAAAGAGTATCGTAGAGAAGGCCGCTTTTTTGATGAAATCCTTGATGGTGCAAAGCAGAGAAGGTGAAGCGTTATGGATCTGATTCAATTGAAACTATGCGATATTCAGGGCCGCTTGTTTGAGCTTTCTTTGCAAGCAGGCTATGACAGCGAGGATTTCATGAAGCGGTTCATGCGCTCTAAGGTTGCCCGTGATCTTGATTCAGAGTACAACCGGATGCAGTGGGCGGGAGAAGAATATCTTCTGGAGGAATTTGCAGACGAGTGCCCTCAGACGCAAAAGGGCAATGCCCGGTATGATAGAGAAGTAATGTATTGGACAGGCTACCTTTACCGTTATTGGCATATTCTGACCAACGAACCCAGCAGGGAGATTTATGCGCAGGCTCCGGCGAAGACCATGAACACAAACTATCTGATGTTCCACACCATGGCTCCAGAGCTGGCAATTGAAGACTTGAAAGAACTGCACCAACAAAAGAAACAATCTAAAAAACAAAAATCGAGAAAACCAGAACAGCAGATTTAGTGCCAGGTAAAAACTGCCATTTGTAGCAGATCTGTAGCAAATCGAGCCTATTTAACGAATTATCGTTCTAAAAAACGAAAAGTCATTATGCATCACACGCAGGGGGTCTGGGGTTCGAGTCCTGTACCGTCCACCATACAGTTCGTACTCGAACCCGATTCTTTAC
>OGYY01001744.1_pt1 | contig 17919 bp, 10 predicted proteins | sample 1576671 | NCBI WGS metagenome assembly OGYY01 (sample SAMEA3541593, study PRJEB24748) | human gut metagenome | biome: human gut; feature: human-associated habitat; material: faeces | place: China | collected 2012 | reverse complement strand
AGCGCGCGCTGCATGGCTTTCTCGTGCGGGTCGTGCGCTACGTAGATGGGCTTCATGGTGCGTGGATCGACGCCGGTGTAGTACATGCAGGTGGACATGGTCGACGGGGTGGGGTAGAAGTCCTGCACCTGCTCGGGCATGTATCCCATGTCGCGCACCGCGCAGGCGAGCTCCACAGCCTCCTTCATGGTCGAGCCGGGGTGGCTGCTGATCAGGTACGGCACCACGTACTGCTCCAGCCCGTACTCGCGGTTGAGTGCGTCGAAGCGTCGACAAAACGCATCGTAAACCGACCTCGACGGCTTGCCCATGACCGAGAGCACCGCGTCGCTCACGTGTTCGGGCGCCAGGCGCAGCTGGCCGCTCACGTGGTGCTGCAGCAGTTCGCGCAAAAACTCGTCGCTGGCGTCGGCCATGGTGTAGTCAAAGCGGATGCCGCTTCGCACAAAAACCTTCTTCACGCCGGGCAGATGGCGAAGATCGCGAAGCAGCGCCGTATAGCCGCTTTCGTCCACCACCATGTTGCGGCACACCGTGGGCCAAAGGCAGCGACGGTTTTGGCACACGCCGTGCTTGAGCTGCTTGTCGCAAGCGGTGCGGAAGAAGTTCGCCGTGGGGCCACCCACGTCGTTGATGTAGCCCTTGAACTCGGGGTCGCGCGTCAGCTCGCGCGCCTCGCAGACGATGCTGTCGTGGCTGCGGGTCTGCAGCACGCGCCCCTGGTGAAACGTCAGCGCGCAGAACGAGCACTCGCCAAAGCACCCGCGGTTGGACGATATGGAGAACTTTACCTCGGAAAACGCGGGCACGCCGCCCGCCGCGTCGTAGTCCGGATGCCAATCGCGCGCGTAGGGCAGCTCGTAGACCTCGTCCATCTCTGCTTCCGTGAGGATGGTGGAAGGCGGGTTTTGCACCACGTACACCCCGTTGGGATAGGGTTCCACCAGGCGCTTTGCCGTGATAGGGTCCATGTTGCGGTATTGCACGTTGAAGCTGCGGGCATATGCCAGGCGCTCGGCTTCGAGCTCGTCCCAAGAGGGAAGCAACTCGTAATCAAAGACCTGGTCGAGTGCTCCCTCGCCGGAGGTGCGGTAGACCGTGCCGTCCACGTAGGTGATCTGGTCCACGGGCAAGCCGGCGTCCAGGGCGTCGGCGATCTGCACCACCGCATGCTCGCCCATGCCGTAGATCAAAAGGTCCGCGCCGGAATCGAGAAGGATGGAGCGCTTGAGTTTATCCGACCAGTAATCGTAGTGGGCCAGGCGGCGCAGGCTCGCCTCGATGCCTCCGATGATGAGGGGCGTGTTCTTGTAGACGCGGCGGATCAGGTTGCCGTAGACTGCGACCGCGTGGTTGGGGCGCGCGCCCGCGACGCCGCCGGGGGTGTAGGCGTCCGTGTGCCGGCGGTGCTTGGTGACCGAGTAATGGTTGACCATGGAGTCCATGTTGCCGGCGGACACAAGAAAGCCCAGACGCGGCTCGCCCAGGACTTGGATGCTTGCGGGGTCGCGCCAGTCGGGTTGGCAGATGATGCCCACGCGGTAACCGTGTGCCTCGAGCACTCGGGTGATGATGGCCATGCCAAAGCTGGGGTGGTCCACATAGGCGTCTCCGCAGATGTAGACGAAGTCGCACTGATCCCAGCCGCGGGCCTCCATGTCCGCGCGGATCACGGGTAGAAACTTCTCGCGGCCCGGGCGCCACGGGCGTGCGTCGCCGGCGGTGCTTGTGTTGGCGCCTGCGTTGACGTTTGCCTTCTTGGGCGCGGGGCTCTTCGCGCGAGCCGCCTTCTTGGAGGACGAGGCCTTGCGGGGACGGCTTGCGCCTTCGCCATGCGATGGCTTGCGGGATGGGTTCTTGGTCTGCTTTGGCATGGAGCTCGCTTTCCTTGCAGGTTGAATGCTACAAGGATACGACAGCTGCGACGCCGCTTGCGCCGCATGGGCGTCTCGCGCAAAACGGATACAGGCGACGAGGATTGGGGCATGATGGGCCGCCCGGCTCCCGCGGCAATGAAGATGGGGTCGCCAGTGCTTGGCGGGGTTGCTTGCTTTTTGGCAGGGCGCTCGTGATGCGGTTAGTCCGTGAGCTGAAGATCGATCGCGCCGGGAAGCTCCGTCAACGACGGAAGCACCGCGGTGCAGAGGCTTTCGATCTCCGGCGTGGGGGCGTTGTAGTCCGGGACCATGAAAACGGTCATGCCTGCTGCCGCCGCGGCGCGGATGCCGTTGAAGGAGTCTTCCACGGCGCCGCATTCGTGCGCGGGGACATCCAGGCGTTTGGCGGCGGTGAGGTAAACGTCCGGGGCGGGCTTGGGATGCGCGATGTCCTCGTGGAAAACGGTCGCATCGAAAGCGGAGCTCAGACCAAAGTGGTCAAGGCAGAACAGCGCGCGGTCGCGTTCACTGGAGGTTGCCAGGGCGCACTTGAGTCCGCGCTGGTGCACGGCATCGATGGCCTCTCGCGCCCCGGGCTTGAATTCCAGCTGGTCAATCCAGGTATCGCCGTAGATCTGGTTGCGGCGTGCGAAGAGGCGGTCGGTAAGCGCGGGATCGCCGAACTCATCGTCGATCATGGTGTGGGCGGTTTTCATAGAGAGGCCCACGAATGCGTGCAAGATGCGCTCGGGAATCTCGATGCCCAGGTCCGCCGCGGCGGCGCGCCAGGAGGCCTGGCTTACGCGCTCGGTATCGATGAGGGTTCCGTCCATGTCGAAGATGATGGCCTGCATGTCCGTCCTTTCGGGATGGCGCGCGTTGTGCGCTATGTGCTTTCTGCAGCATAGTAGCAGGCTGAGCTACCGCGGGCCCACTAAGCACGGCGGCACTCCGCGCGAGTTGCGCGGGTTTTGCCGATCAGGGCGATTTTGAAAGGCAAGGTTCTTACGGATAATCGCATCTATTTTGAAAACTGAATTGTATACAAGAAACATATCAATTTATAACCAGCTGTTTTACGTTCGTAATTGCTGGGCTACTCGAGGAAAACCGAAATCGATGCGATTATCCGCGAGAACCGTGTTGACGTGAATTCTCGAGTTTTTCGTTTGGCTCTGTTAGACCAGAAATGACATTTGGACTCGCACTAGTAAACAATCCTGGCTGCGCCTCCTGAATCGTTTCTAGTTTCAGGAGGCGCAGTTGAAGAGCCAGGGTATGTTATTCAGCTAGTACGCTATTTCAGGAACTCGTACTCGAATAACTTGGGGACGATTTCTTTGAAGTAATACCCTTTGTTAAGCTCCTTGAGAGTGCGAATCGCTCCATTTAGGGACGGGTAGTCGTATATCCGTCCCTTCCTTCCATTCGACGGCTCATGCCATGTGTTGAGCTCTTCGCCTATCTGATAGAGGCCGTATGTGAGCGAGCTGTCGTAAAGAGCCGTCTCTCTCGCCTCCTCCAAGACCCTGGACCATGCGATCAGAAGCTCGTTCTCGCGCTCACGGCATTCAAGTCTATCGAGCGCCGTCGAGGCAACCGTATCGCCGTTCGCCGTGTCGAGGCATAGCTCATTCCTGTAGGCCCGTCCATCGCTGCCCTTGAAAGACCGCATGTGGTTCTGGTATTCCATGCATGTGAACAGGAGCGTCTTCAACAGCCATTGATCAAGCTTTCCGGAGGCAACGTCCTTTAGAAACCTGTCCGCTCCGTCCGCAGACTTCATGACGCGACCCCGCTCCGTCCAGGATCCGCTGTAAGAGATGTAGCGGGAAGCGGCGAACATGGGTAGCTTTTGCAGGAAATTGTCGCGGCGGAGATAGAAGCCGTTGCCGTTGAATATTCCAGCCGAAACGAGAATCGAATGAAGATCAGGATTATCGAACCCGACTCCGTCCGCAACCATATAGCCGAGTATGTTCTCGTTCCAACGGGGCTTGAGCCGCCTCTTCTGCGTCGTGGCCTCGTCACCAGTCTTCTGTAGAAGGACCCCGCCGTCGATGTCATCCTCCATCTTGCGCTTGTCGTAGTAACGGGAGCTGTAGAGCGTGTCGATTTTTCTGAAATTCAGAGAAACCGGTGCCCCAAGTTTCCCTTCGACGATATCGAAGCCGTCCACCGTGAACGAGTCGGTGCCCGCATCCTCATTCGACCATAGGGCAATGAGGACGCATGAGTGCTTTCTCGCGTGGAAATGGAATCTATCCCCTGCAAAACCGTTAATGAAGCGCTTCTTTACGAGGCCCTGGGCCTTCCAATACTTAACCGGAGAAAACACGACGTAGCTGTCGGTTGGTTGACGGAGATAGTATTCGAACGCGGACCAGATGAAGGCGTTTCCCATATCGTTGGTCGACGTCCCGGAAATCGAGGAGTCCCCCTTCACGGCCCTTCTCATCTGCTCGACGACCCAGCTCGTCTTCCAGCCAGAAGACGACCTCTTTCCCTCACCGCGCTTCTGGTGCTCCATCGAAGTGGTCTCAGCGAACGGCGGGTTCTCGAAGAGGATGACCGTGCATGACGGGTCATCGACGTAGTGTCTGATGATTGGGTTCTCGATGTACTCCCGTGTCAAGGCATCGGCGCCCCTCACGTTGCCAGCGTCAAAGGTGTCCTCGGCCTCGACGGGAGGGATGATGTGACGGACCTTCGATCCGATCAGCTCTTGCAGCACCTTGTACTCGTAATACTCCTTCGTCGATACGATGCAGTGCGACAAGATGTCTTCGGAAAGGCCTCGTTCTAGGTTTCCTGTGCCGGCACAGCGGTCAATGATGACGTAATCGTTTCCCTGGGGCACGCGCGAGATTGCCTCCACCAATAGCTCCCTGGCTTTTTCCGCATAGGGTTCCGGGGTGAAAAACGCACCTAGGTCTTTTTTCTGAAGGAAGTCATTCAGACAGTCCATCAAGTAATCAAACTTGACATTGGTCTGCCCGGTATAGGGAATCAGGTATCGTTCAAACAGCTTGGGATGTCTAATCTCACCAGTGACCTGGTGCTTTCCTGTACTATCGCCGATGAAGTGCTCCTTGCGGGCACCTGGTCTCAGTCGATAGTATTCTTCCGCCCATCCGACGATGCAATTCTCGTCTATATGGGTCTTCGTATAGCTATCGGTTTTAAGCGTCGTTACGAGCTTTTCGGCGGCAAGCTGATCTGAGTAAGCCAGCCTATCTGCATACTTACCGGCCGTGAACCCGCTGTTGTTCTTGGACGAGGGGCCGTTGTATACCGTCTCGATCTGCGTGAGGTAGTCCTTTGATCGATAGACGTAGGCGATGGACTCCTCGAGCGAGATGATTACTATGTTCGAAGGAATAGGTTTTCCCTTGAGGCGGCGCGCGGAGAGGTACTTGACGCATTGGAACAGAACGGAGTTAACGTCTGCGACGCGCAGCTTGAACTCCAAAAGGTTGCCGTTGATGACGCCGTCATTGTCGTCGGCGAGTATCCCGTCCAATTCCAGATTCGGATCCACCCTCGGTATGAATGTCTCGTAGAACGCAATCTGCCCTTCGCGCTCAGTATCGTATGACAACATCTACAGCCACCGTCCCGTTATGACCAACCTGGATGCGAAGCTCCTGCCTGCCTTCTTCTCCACGATCTGCGGCATCTTGGCTACTCCTCGACCTTCTTGGGCGTGACCTTCATCTCGAACGGCATCCCGCCCTCTCGGACGAGCGCCTTGAGGAATGCGTTGACGGCGGTGGACATGGACAGGCCGAGCTCGTCAAGGATGACGGTCGCCTCTTTTTTGACCTCCGGCTCGATGCGAATCGTCGTTGCCGGTATGTTCGACGGCATGGTTGCACCTTTCCTCGTATATCACGGTGCAACCATTTTATCGTCTCTATGCGGTGGATGCGACCCAGTAGTCCATATACGGTGGCAGGACGTTGAACATGTCGCGGATGCGGGTCGAGCAGGTGCCGTTGGCGAGCTGGCGGGCGACCGTGGACTCGGCAGCGCGGGAGTCGGTCGCCATGAAGGTGCGGCACCAGCGGAACCAATCGAGGTAGGTGCCGAGGTGCTTGGTGGAAACGCCCTTGAAGCGCGCCATGAACGAGTCGAGGAGCGAATGGACGGTGTTGATGCGGTTGATAGTGCCCTCCGAGCGGTCCTTGGAATCATAGGACTCATGCGAGGCGACCTTGAGGTCGGAAAGCACGTCGATATAGGCGGTGGCCTTGTCCGTTGCGACGACCGCGCCCGCGCCGATACGGTCGCGAAGGGCTGCGGCCGCGCGCTCGCGCGAGACCATGCCGCGCCCCGAGACCTCGAAGAAGGTGGCGTTCGTGTCGCTGATGCCGGTCACGACGCAGATCTGCTCGCAGGAGAGACCGCGCCTGTGGACCTGCTTGCCGCGATGGCGCGCCTTCCTCGGCAGGGTGAAGGAGCCCTTGGAATGGTTGCCCTTGAAGGACTCGGGGAAGTACGTCTCGTCGAGTTCGCAGGCCTGCCCCTGCCCGACGTGGAACTCGGGAGAGTATTCCTTCAGACACTCGATGAGCCTGTGGCGCATGGTGTAGGCGGTTTTGAGGCAGACGCCGCACCGGGCGGCGCACTCGCGCAGCGGTAGCATAAGGACAAAGCACTCGGCGTAGGCCATCCAAGTCTCGCGTGGCAGCTTGCTCGTGCCGAGGATCCGGTCGGTGGAGCCAGAGAACGTCCTGCCGCAGTCGCGGCAGAGGTAGCGCTGCTCACCGTTTCTGGACTTGCCCTTCTTGACGATAGCGACCGAGCCGCACCGGGGGCAACGCTCTATCTCGTAGCCGCTTCCCGCCACATCGTCGAACATGGCGGCGCGGATGATATCGCGCACCGACTCGATTGCGCGGCGGTGCTCTGACTTGCTGAGCTTCGCCATATTCTTCTTGAGGGTGATGACCAAATCCTCGGCGTTCATGATGCTCCAATGCCGTGGTTGTTGGAGATATTATACCACTGTGACATCACCCATATGTCAACTTTGGTCTAACAGAGCCTTTCGTTTTCGGTTTACATGGTCCCAAAGGGGTGACTCTCAGTAGCCGTTGTTCACAAGTATCTCTTGGGATATGCGCCCTTTCTTACAAATTGCTTGCTCCAATCTATCGATGGATATGTGAATAGCAGCAGGTAGATACCGTTAAACGATGGACAATGCCCGCTTGCCGTCCGTATGGTCCTGCCCGTTTAATACAGATTAGGGTTTTGGATATGGGGGTGTTGGGAATGGAGAAGATACTTTGCGACATATCGGCGTTGAAGCTCTATCGCGTTCCACCGCGATACCTTTACATGATGCCGAACCTACCCGACTTCGATACACCGTTTGGTCGCAGCGAGCTGCGCGGAAGCCCAACGGTGTCGGAGATTTTTGGCCTGCCGATCCATGCGCTAGACACCAGGAGGAGCCTTTTGCACTCTACGTTGGTCAAGCCGCACCGATGGGACGGGCCGCTGCCCACGGGTTCGATTCTCGAGAGCCCGCATGATGTTTCCGTGACCTCGCCACTGCTTACGCTGCTCATGCTGGCATATCGCTTCTCGCCAATCAAGCTCGCAATGCTGCTCTATGAGTTCGTAGGGAAGTTTACGTTCTTTACCCCCACGCAGATGCTTGAGGAAGCGTGCAGGGGTCTGCCGCCCGCGCCCGAGTGGGAGTTTGATGGTGGATGGAAGATGGTTCGTGATGCCAAGGGAAATCCAAGCGGGCTTTGGCAGAGGCCGCCTTTGCTGACCATGGATCAAGTGCATGAGTTTATCGATAGGGGGAAGGGTGTTCGCGGGAGAAAGAAGCTCGCTCAAGCGATGCGCTACGTGACGGGAGTGACTCGAAGCCCGTTTGAAGCCTGTGCCTCTATGCTGCTTTGCGCGCCGCGCCGCCTTGGCGGGCGCGGCTTCAGTGGCGTGCAAAACAACTTCAGGATCGATTTAAGCGAGGACGCACGCACGATATGCGGCCTTTCGTATGCGGAGGGTGACCTCACTTGGCTTGCGACTGCTCGTCGTCCTACGACGATAGTCGAGTGCCAGGGAGGAATGACCCATAGCGGAGCGGAGGTTTCTGAGAGCGATGATGACCGGGCTCTAGCATTGGAGAATATGGGGAACGACGTGCTGCGAATCACCTATAAGCAGATAAGCGACGAGGAGAAGTTTGATCTGTTTGCATCGCATTTGGGATCAAAGCTTGGCATTCGCCAGAATCCGCCTAGTAGCAGGATGGCGGATGCTGAAAAGGTGCTAAGGCAGACAATATTGACCGATTGGTCGGTGCTGGACGGTTGACGAGGCACGCGATCCGCTTCGGAGGTGCGTCTTTGCGCGGCTGCCGCTGCTTTCAGGGCGTCTGGACTTTTTTGGAGACTCGTGACTGAATGATTGTCGGATTCGTATATGGTTCTTACGGATAATTGCATCCAATTTGAAAAGCGCTTTCTATACAAGAAGTGTAGCAATTCAATACCAGCGGTTTTAAGCTCGGAATTGCTGGGCTACTCGAAGGAAATTGAAATTGATGCGATTATCCGTGAGAATTGCTCTCGCATGGTTGGACGAGCGGCTGCTAAACGGTTGAATCCACGCAAGAAAGGCCCCTTTCAAGGGGAAAGGGGCCTGATGGATGGGATATGCGGATGTCGAATGCGGGGTCTGGCTGTCCGGCGGCTACAGCAGCGTTCCGTAGCGGCGTACGTACAGCGCCTTGACCGCGCCGCAGAGAAGCAGGTAGAGCGCCATGCACGCAAAGAGCAGCCCAAAGAAGGGCAGCGGCAGCGGGCTCAGGCCAAGTGCCGCCCCCAGGCCGGGCACGTAGGGAAGCGCGGTCACCACGGCGACGCCGGCGAGCGTGAGCACGGTGAGCGAGGCCGCGGGGCGGCTGCCCGCAAAGGGGACGTGCTCGGTGCGCAGCATGTGAAGCACAAAGGTCTGGGTCCACATGGACTCGACAAACCAACCGCTCTGGAACACCGCGGCGAACAGGGCGATCTGCGCGGGATCGGCTAGCTGCGCGAAGGGCGCTCCCACCACCATGGGGCAGATGACGAAGAACATCGCGGCGTAGGTGAGGATGTCGAAGACGGAGCTGGTGGGGCCCAGCCAAAGCATGAACGAGACAATGGACTTGGCGTCCCAGGTCTTGGGCTCGCGCAGGAACTCCTCGTCAACGTTGTCCCAGGGGATCGCGGTGCAGGAGACGGTGTAGGCTACTCCCAAAAGCAGCAGTTGCAGGGCGGTCATGGGCAAAAACGGCAGGAAGGCGCTGGCGACCAGCACGGAGAATACGTTGCCAAAGTTGGAGCTCGCGGTGGTCTTGATGTACTTGATGGTGTTGCCGTAGGTGCGGCGTCCCTCCATGATGCCGCGCCCCAGGACCATGAGGTCCTTCTTCAGCAAGATGATGTCGGCGGACTCCTTGGCGATGTCCACGGCGGTGTCCACGGAGATGCCGCAGTCGCTGGCGCGCATGGCCGCGGCGTCGTTGATGCCGTCCCCCATAAAGCCCACGGTATGCCCGCCCTGCTCGCGCAGCACGCTTACCACACGCTGCTTCTGCAGGGGAGAGAGCTTGGCGAACAGCTGGCATCCCTCGGCGCGGGCGGTGAGCTCCTCATCGGTGAGGCCGTCTACCTCGCTGCCCAGCAGCATGCCGGAGGGGTCGATGCCCACCTTGCGGCACACCGCCGCCGCGACGCCCTCGTTGTCGCCGGTAAGGACCTTGACGCCTACGCCGTATTCGGACAGGCGCGCGACGGCTGCAGCGGCGCTCTCCTTGGGCGGATCGAGAAACGCAAGGTAGCCTATGAGCACCATGTCGCTTTCATCAGCGGTCGAGAAGGAACCGGCGGGGCGGGGGTTGGTCTTCTGCGCCACGGCGACCACGCGCATGCCGTCGTCGTTGAAGCCGCGGACGCGCTCGAGCACGCGATCGCGCAGATCGTCGGTGAGCGGCAGCACCTGCCCGTCGTACTCCACGCAGGTGCAGATGCCCAGCACCTCTTCTACGGCGCCCTTGGTTATCAGCTGGGTCTTGCCGCTGCGGTCGGCGACGACAACGCTCATCAGGCGACGCTCGAAGTCGAAGGGGATCTCGTCCACCTTGGTGTAGCGCTCGCTCATGCCCGCCTGCGCAGGATCGGCTGCTGCCAGCTCATCCATCTTCTCGATCACGGCGACGTCGATAAGGTTCTTCAGTCCCGTCTGGAAGAAGCTGTTGAGGTAGGCGTGGCGTAGTACGCGGTCGTCATCGCGGCCGTGGACGTCCATGTGGCGCTCCAGGATAACCTTGTCCTGGGTGAGGGTGCCGGTCTTGTCGGTGCACAGCACGTCCATGGCGCCCAGGTTCTGGATGGCGTTGATGTTCTTAACGATCACGTCCTGGCGCGACATGTTGGTGGCGCCGCGGGCCAGGCAGGTGGTCACTATAACGGGCAGCATCTGCGGGGTGATGCCCACCGCGATGGAGATGGAGAACAGCAGCGCATCCAGCCAGTCGCCCTTGGTAATGCCGTTCACCACAAAGACGATGGGGCACATGATCAGCATGAACGCCACCAGTACGCGCGACACCGCCGCCACGCCGACGTCGAAGCTGGTGCGCGTGGGCTTGACCTCCAGGGCGCGGGCGACCTTGCCCAGATAGGTGTGCTTGCCGGTGCACAGCACCACGGCGGTAGCCGATCCGCTCTGCACGGTGGTGCCGGAGAACGCGATGTTGGTGCAGTCGTCGATGGCGATCGAGGTCCCGCGGCCGTGGTATTCGATCTCGACGGGTTCGGCCGTCTTCTCCACGGGCTCGCTCTCGCCGGTGAGCGCCGCTTGGGTCACAAACAGGTCCTTGGCGGTGATGATGCGCACATCGGCCGGGATCATGTCGCCGGCGGAGAGTTTCACGATGTCGCCGGGCACCACGTCTTCCATGGGGATCTCGCGCCCGGCGTCCCCGCCGCGGATCACGCAGCAGGTGGTGGTCACCATGTTCTTGAGGGCGCTGGCGGCGCTCTCGCTCTTGGACTCCTGCGTGTAGCGAAGAACGCCGGAGATCAGCACCATGATGCCGATGATGATGGCGGTGGAGGGGTCGGCCTCGCCGGGGGCGGCCATGATCACGTTGGTGTAGACGGAGACTGCCGCCAGCGCGACAAGGATCAGCGTGAACGGGCTCACAAAAGCCGCGGCCATGCGCTTGAACTTGGGCTCGTGGCGCTCCTCTTCCACCACGTTTTTGCCGTAGACGCCGGTGAGGTCGCGGGCGAGCTCGGGGTCAAGGCCGGACATGCCGGTGTCGAGCTGGCCAAAGACATCATCGGGACGATGTGTGGCGGCGTAGACCACCAAGCGGTCGAGTTCGCTGGTCTGGATGCTTTTCTGCTGGCGGCGCAGCTGGTGGAGCTGGTGAATCGTGCGGGTCAACTTGGACATATCGCACCTCCTCATCCTCGCGTCGGTCGCGCTGGGGCGCGGCATCGACGCATGCGTTGGTCGCAGCGCGGGGCTGCCTGATGTTTGGGCTTGCTCCTATGCCGGCCCATGCCGTGCCACCACCGTGCCACGAGCGGCGCACGGTTGGCGTAACGGATGCTGACGCGGCGACGCGTCGATGCGGTGCGCGGGCGGCATGCGCGAAGCCATGCCCTGCCGCGCTTGTCGGCGCGCGTTCAAGCCCTTAAGGATTTAGTTGGTGGATGCTGTAAGCGTATCGATTGTGCCGGCATGCCTTGCCTTCAGCATGCTTTGGACGAGGAGCCCCGCGAGAAGCGCTTCGCTCAAACACGTCTTGGCTCGTGCGGTCCATGCGCGTCTTTGGACGAGGTGCCTCTAGAGGGGGTTGCCCCAGGTGCGTGCGATGGGGGCGTGCCATGCGCGCAATCGATAGCCGGCATCGCCGGGTTTGCTACTGGGAACGTCCATGGCCGCACCTCCTTGCGTTTGGGCCTCGGCCTCCTTAATAACCTACTGGCAGTATAGGTATGAACCCGTACTTGTCAACGTCATTATCGTTAACGGCTGTTGTTTATTGTTGAAAACACGCCATCGACACGCTTTGTCCAAATTCTTTTTACCGGGGCATTACATTTTGAACCGAGTGCAGTCGAGCCGTACTGCTAAAACGGGGTGCCATCGAAGCGAGCCCGGGGCGTCAGCGTTGGCCGAATTATTAAGGCTTCCTGTCACTTTAAAAGTGTGGGGCGAGTATCATTTAATTGCCTACTGCAAGTGTATGTTTGCTTTGTATTGGAGGAACGTGCATGTATACATTGAATGGACGAACCGCTCGGCTTGCTGTGTCTGCGGGATTGTGCGCCTTGATTTCTATGGGCGGCGCTGCTCCTAGCGCAAGTGCGTTGAATTATAACGAGATTCAGGGCATATCCACGTGGGATGCCGCAACAGATAACAGCGCAAAGGGCAGTGGCACTGCCAACGGTGGTTTTGCGGACGGTGGTGCCACGGAGGGCGGCTCTTCAGAAGGTGGCTCTACTGATGGCTCGGAGCAAACGGATCCAGGCGAGCAAGCAGTTGTTCAGGTTGGCGATACGACATATTCAGATCTGAACAAGGCTCTTTCCAATGCGGAAGATGGCGACACGATCAAGCTGCTCGCGGACACGTCGTATGCAACGGGCAGGATTGACGGCATCTCTGTCACGCTCGATTTGAACGGCAAGACACTGACTGTGGACAATCGCGCGTTCAACATTGTCAATTCTGGATCTTTGACGCTTGATGACGGCAGTGCAGAGGGTTCCGGACTGCTCAAGGTCAACAAGGTGGGCTCTACGCTCAGTCTTGGTATGGTTCTTGGCTCTGGTGGCTCCTTTACCATGAAGGGCGGAACGCTCGAGGTCCCGGAGTACGGTGCGTATATTACCAACGGGGCAAACGGCGACAAGATAATAATGTCGGGCGGCAAGGTTAAGGCTGATTATGGACTGTGCGCCGTTGGAAATGGATCCGAGCATAGCGCCTCGATTGTCATTGAAGGCGGGCTAGTTGAGTCTTCAATATTTGGCGTGGTTACAAATGGAGGCTCTAATGTCGGCGGCGTCGATATCGTGATGACAAATGGCACCGTGCGGTCCACCGCGGAAGACGCGCCGGCGATGTACCTCCCTGCTTTCAATAGCACGGCTAAAATATCGGGCGGTGTTATTGAGGGAGGAACCGGTATCGAAATTCGAGCCGGAGACCTAACGGTTTTTGGAAGTGCTCAGATAACCGGAACGGGTCCTCTGAAAACGGAGCCCAACGGAAGTGGCAGCACGTCGTCTGGTGCGGGAATTGCCATCAAACAGCACGCTACTAAGCAGCCCATAAATGTTCTCATCGAAGGTTCGCCGACTATCAGCGGCGCGCATGCAGTGGATGAAAGCAATCCGCAGAAGAACGACGAAGAATCGATTGCGAAGGTGTCGGTCAACATCAACGGCGGATCTTTCTCGAGCACGGCAGAGGGAGAGCCTGCAATATTCTCCGAAGATTGCAAGAACTTCATTTCCGGCGGCTCGTTCAGCACGAAGGTCGAGTCTGATCTCCTGTCCACTTCTGTAAAGGCGGAGCTGAATGCGAGCGGCACGTATACCTATTTCGATTCGGTCGATAAGGCCGTTGCCGAGGCGGAAAAGACTGGCGGTGAAGTCATCCAGCTCGGCGAGGAAAATACGGTTAAGGTGACTCTCAACTACGGGTATAGCGATAAAACGCTGGTCCTAAATGCCGTTTCTGGGACGAAGCTCCCTGCGCCTTCGCGTTCCGGCTACACCTTCCTGGGGTGGTACGACGGCGAGAGCAAGGTCGATGTTGTTCCAAATACGGACGCCAATTTGGAGGCAAGGTGGTACTACAACGCTCCGATCGTGCCGCCGACCCCGTCCGACAAGACCGAGGTCGAGCACAACCAGGACGGCTCCACGACCACGACGGTGACCAAGCCCGACGGCTCGCAGACCATCACCCACGAGACCGCGACCGGCACCGAGTCCGTGGTGAAGAAGGACGAGGACGGCAACGTCATATCCACCGAGGTGACGGTCTCGAAGAAGGACGCCGAGTCCGGCAAGGTCGAGCTCCCGCTCGCCGACGCCGAGCCCGCGGTCGACGTCGACAAGGCCCCCGAGGTCGAGGTGAAGGTGCCCTCAAGCGTCACCGCCGAGAAGCCCGTCCAGGTGACCGTGCCCGTCGCCAAGGGCGATGGCTCCGAGCCGAACTACGGCGTCGTGGTGTTCGCCGTCGACGAGGACGGCAACGAGACCCTGATCCCCAAGACCGCGGTCGACGACGACGGCAACGTCATCTTCGAGGTATCCGGCGACGTGACCATCAAGGTCGTCGACAACGCCAGGGACATGCCCGACGTGACCGACGCGGACTGGTTCGCCGGCGACGTGGTCGACTTCGCGACCGCCCGCGGCATCGTGAACGGCGTGGCGCTTCCCGACGGCTCGCGCGTCTTCGACGGATACGGCAGGACCTCGCGCGGCATGTTCGTCGCGATGCTCCACAACCTGGAGCTGAACCCCGAGGCGGCTTCCGAGGGCAGCCTGCCCGACGTGCCCGAGGGCGCCTTCTACGCCGACGCCGCCGCGTGGGCGCTCGAGGAGGGCATCCTCTCCGGCGTCGATATGGCAGACGGTTCCAAGCAGTTCCAGGGCGAGACGGCCGTCACCCGCGAGCAGGTGGCCGTGTTCCTGATGCGCTACGCCGAGGCGCTCGGCATGGACGTCTCAGCCCGCGCCGACATAGACTTCCCGGACGCCGGCGAGGTCTCCGGCTTCGCCAAGGAGGCCATGAGCTGGGCCGTCGCCGAGGGCCTCTTCAAGGGCGACGACAAGACCGGCGAGTTGAACCCGACCGACGGCGCCGCCCGCGCCGAGGTGGCTGCCGTGCTCATGCGCTTCATCAACCTGATGTACGCGTAGGGCTCTGCATATGGGGCTGCGTTACTAGAACTGCCGCCACAGCAACGCAATAGCTGCCGGCCTTGTCAGGGTATGACAAGGCCGGCTTTTTAAGACTTGTGTATCTTGCGACATATTCTGAAATGGAAGATTTTCATTTCACGGATACAACGTGGCTCGAACGCATGCGCGTTTTATTACGTCTGTTAATAAACCCTGCGGCTGCGCCCTGCTGGCGACCCGATGGGATGGGGTAGGTTAGTATGGTGCGGTATCGCAACAAGCACTGGCAGCGCGCCTATTGCGTGCCACAAAGGAAAGCGAAGGTCAATGGAGCGAGCGCGGCAGATATCCGAGTCCATCGAGCTGGGCATCATCCTCTCCATCGTGGGCGGGTTCATGGACGTGTACTCCTACATGGGCCGCGACGAGGTCTTTGCCAACGCGCAGACCGGTAATATCCTGCTGTTCGGCGTGCACCTCTCGCAAGGCAACTTCGACCTATCCATCCGCTACCTGTTTCCCGTGGTGTCCTTTGCGTTGGGCATCATGCTCGCGGACATGATCCACGCCCGCTTGGGAAGCGTTTTGCACTGGCGCCAGGTCTCCATCTTCATCGAGGCCCTCATCCTTTTGGGCGTGGCGTTTATGGGCCCCCACCTCAACCTGGCGGCAAACAGCCTCACCTCGTTCGCCTGCGGCATGCAGGTGGAGTCGTTCCGCAAGATACATGGACGAGGAATCGCCACCACCATGTGCATAGGCAACCTGCGCAGCGCCTTGCAGAACGTGGACGATTACATCATCAACCACGAGCGCGGCTTTTTGGTCAACGCGCTGCTGTACGCGGGCGTTATCGCCTGCTTCGTGCTGGGCGCCGTGTTGGGCAACTGGTCGCTCGAGCGCTGGGGCCTGCAGTCCATCGCCATCTGCACGCTGTTGCTGCTGGCGGCGTTCGGCATGATGTTCATCGATCGCGAGCATCCCGCCCAGCGCGGCAGGTAGCACGGCGGCAGGCGCGGCAGGTAGCACGGCGGCAGGCGCGGGGCGTAGCGCGTCCCCCTCGGCGCGACTCGCGTCGTGCCCGTTTCCATTTACTGCAAAACGGCAACATCCGTCATGTTATATACACGTGTGGCTGCGAGGAAGAAGATTCTATTCCTATAACTGAATATGCGCGGTCGCGCGGGGATATGATAGTCCTGTTGGCGGACCCGCCGCATGCGAGAGCCCATGCTGGCGCGCCCGGATTATCTAGGCATGGAGGAAAACATGGCCAATCGCATCGTTCTCAACACCATCTCCTATCACGGCGCCGGCGCCATCGCCGAGATCCCCGGCGAGCTGCAGCGCCGCGGCTGCAAGAAAGTCTTTGTCTGCACCGACCCCGACCTGGTCAAGTTCGGCGTCGCCGCCAAGGTCACCGATCTGCTCGATGAGGCCGGCATCGCCTACAGCGTCTACTCCGACATCAAGCCCAACCCCACCATCCAGAACGTCACCGACGGCGTGGAGGCCTTTAAGGCCGCCGAGGCGGACTCCATCGTGACCATCGGCGGCGGCTCCGCCATGGACACCGCCAAGGCCATCGGCGTCATCATCACCAACCCCGAGTTCGCCGACGTGCGCTCCCTTGAGGGCGTCGCCCCCACCAAGAACCACGCCGTGTTCACCATCGCCGTGCCCACCACCGCCGGCACCGCCGCGGAGGTCACCATCAACTACGTCATCACCGACGTCGAGAAGGTCCGCAAGTTCGTCTGCGTCGACACCAACGACGCTCCCGAGGTCGCCGTGGTCGATCCCGAGATGATGGCAACCATGCCCGCCGGCCTCACCGCCAGCACCGGTATGGACGCCCTCACCCACGCCATCGAGGGCTACACCACCAAGGGCGCTTGGGAGATGAGCGACATGTTCCACCTCAAGGCCATCGAGCTCATCTCCAAGAACCTGCGCGACGCCGTGGCAGAGGCCAAGAGCGGCGTGCCCGGATCCGGCCGCGAGGGCATGGCGCTCGCCCAGTATCTTTTAAAAGCCAAACGTTACGACGACCTGGAGCGCGCCGTGCGGGATCCGGCCTACCGGGACGAGCTGTGCCGGGAATTGGATCTGCAGAAAGCGGCCGCGGCGAATGAATGAGAGAAAGCGGCGTCACATCAATTTGCTTGCGCTTGGTCGCCGCAAAAAATTTTCTTGACATATTTGTGTTTATTTTGTAGGATATGTATATAGTGAATTAGAAGCAGTGACATCACTGATCGGGCTAGTCGAGAGACCCTGGTCCACCGAGCGGCGGGGAATTTCCCCGCCATCTTTATTTCCCCAATCACATTTTTCTTTGCCATTTGAATTTCCCCATTTTTATCCACTTACAGGAAGATATATATGTCAGAAAAAACATTAAGCGTATTTGTAGACGAATCTGGTGATTTTGGTCCCCACGCCCCGCATTCTCCCTATTACCTTGTCGCAATGATCCTACACTCCCAGGACACAGACATCTCAGAAAATATTTCTGCGTTTGAAACACATATGTCGAATCTTGGATACTCTCAGCACGCAGTCCACACTGGCCCACTCATCCGCCGGGAATCTACATATGCCAACGATCTTACAGAAACCCGCAAGCGACTGTTCAATGCCCTTTTTAATTTCGTGCGAAGGTTAAATATACACTACGTCTGTGCCAAAATCAAAAAATGCGAATGCTCCGATACACTTTCAATGACATCCCGGCTTTCCAGGGAAATCTCCAGTATTTTACACTCTAATGAATCTTTCTGGAATAGCTTTAACAAAGTCATCATTTACTATGACAACGGTCAAATTGAACTGACAAAAATCCTCACATATGCACAATGGAACTGCTCGCCGAAAAATCCATTTCCCATACCTTTTCGAATTCCGAGATGGAATTCTTCGGAAACATTCGAGACTTTCAGAAAAATTATCTCAAGCATATCCGAAAAAAACATCTATGATGTTTTCATCTGATAGAATACGCCATCCCTATTACATGCGAAAAAGCGCCCGCCAGACCTTTTCAAACCCGGAAAGCGCTTTCTTCATCATTATAAACCAGTCGTACTGGA
>OGYY01001742.1_pt1 | contig 17933 bp, 18 predicted proteins | sample 1576671 | NCBI WGS metagenome assembly OGYY01 (sample SAMEA3541593, study PRJEB24748) | human gut metagenome | biome: human gut; feature: human-associated habitat; material: faeces | place: China | collected 2012 | reverse complement strand
CAAATTGAAATTAATAGATACAATCTCTTATTATTGATTATAAGTAGCAGGAAGAACAGGAGAGTTTATGAAGTTTACAAAGATGGAAGGTTGCGGAAATGATTATGTTTACGTAAACGGATTTGAAGAAAAAATTGATAATCCCAATGAAGTTGCTATAGCAGTTAGTGACAGACATTTTGGAATAGGTTCAGACGGACTTATAATAATTAATCCATCAGAAGTAGCTGATTTTAAAATGTGTATGTACAATGCTGACGGTTCAGAAGGAAAGATGTGTGGAAATGGAATCCGTTGCGTTGCAAAATATGTTTATGATTTTAACCTGACAGATAAAGATGTAATAACAGTTGAAACTTTATCAGGAATTAAGACTTTAAAATTAAATGTTGAAAATGGAAAAGTTAAAACTGTCAGAGTAAATATGGGAGCACCAATTCTTGAGTGCGATAAAGTCCCGGTTAAATATGACGATGAAAAGATGATTAATAAGCCTGTAAAGGTAGATGGAAAGACATTTAACATAACATGCGTTTCAATGGGTAATCCTCACGCAGTTACATTTATAAATGATACAGATAATCTTGAAATAGAAAAAATCGGACCTAAGTTTGAAAATAATGAAATTTTCCCAGATAAAGTAAATACGGAATTCATTCAGATTATTGATAAGAAGACAGTAAAAATGAGAGTGTGGGAAAGAGGCTCAGGTGAAACTTTTGCATGTGGAACAGGAGCTTGCGCAAGCGTAGTTGCAAGTGTGTTAAACAGGCTTACAGAAAATAAGGTAACTGTAAAACTATTAGGTGGAGAATTAGAGATTGAATATAATCAGGATGAAAATACTGTATATATGACAGGACCTGCAAGAGTTGTTTTTACGGGAGAATATGATATATAAAATGAAAGGAACATTAGACTGTTAAGTCTATGCATGGAAAATAATATGAAATTATCAGATTTACTCACAGATATAGAATATGTGCTTGTACAGGGCAATTTAGATATTGATATAAATAATATAGTGTATGATTCAAGAAAGGCACAGAAAGATGATGTGTTTGTGTGCATAAAAGGAACAGGCGTAGATGGGCATAAATTTATACCACAGACAATTGAAAAAGGAGTTACGGCTTTAATAGTTACTGATGAAGTTAAGGCCCCTGAAAATATAACTGTTGTAAAAGTTAATGACGACAGAAAAGCGCTAGCTTATATGTCTGCTGCCTATTTTGGATATCCTGCTAATAAATTAAAAACAATTGGAATAACAGGAACTAAAGGAAAGACAACAACTACATATATGATACGTCAGGTATTAGAAAGTGTTGGAATAAAAACAGGCTTAATTGGAACAATAGAAACAATTATTGGAGATAAAAAAATACCTGCAAGCAACACAACGCCTGAATCATATGTTGTACAACAAAGTTTTGCAAAGATGGTTGAAGAGGGATGCGAATGTGTTGTTATGGAAGTATCATCTCAAGGATTAAAACAAAACAGAGTTGCAGGAATTCAATTTGATTATGGAGTTTTTACAAATATAGAACCAGATCACATCGGTCCTAATGAACATGCAGATTTTAACGAATATGCACATTGTAAGGGATTGCTTTTAAAACAATGCAAACATGGAATAATAAATGCAGATGCGGACTTCTTAGATAAGATATTAGATGGTCATACATGTGATATTGAAACATACGGCATTGATAATGAATGTGATCTTAAGGCTAATGATATTGAATTGTTTACAAAACCGGGATGCTTATGCGTATCTTATAATTTATCAGGAGAATTATCATTCCCTGTAGAAATTCATATACCCGGAAAATTTAGTGTATATAATTCATTATGTGCTATTGCTATATGCAAACATTTTACTAACAGCATTGAAGATATTAAGAAGGCTTTGATTGATGTAAAAGTTAAGGGAAGAGTTGAAATTATTCCGGTTTCAAAGAGATTTACATTAATGATTGATTATGCTCATAACGCTATGAGTTTAGAAAGTTTAATTACGAGTCTTAAAGAATATAATCCGAAAAGAATAGTTACATTATTTGGCTGTGGTGGAAATCGCTCAGCTGAAAGAAGATTTGAAATGGGAGAAGTTTCATCTAAATTATCAGATTTAACAATTGTTACATCTGATAATCCTAGATTTGAAGAACCTATGGATATTATAAATGATATTATTACGGGAATTAAGAAAGCTGATGGAGAATATGTTGTAGTTCCGGATAGAAAAGAAGCAATAAAATACGCTATTGTTAATGCAAATGATGGAGATGTTATTGTTCTTGCTGGAAAAGGACATGAAGATTATCAGGAAATTAAAGGTGTAAAATATCCGATGGATGAGAGAGTTCTTATTGATGAAATTATCAATGAAGATGAAGTAAAGAAAATATTATAAATAAGACGAAAGAGAGATTGATATGTGTGGAATATGTGGATTTGCAGGAAAAGTAAATAACAGCAGAGATGTTCTTAAAACTATGATGGATAAGATAGCACACAGAGGACCGGATGATGAAGGTATGTATGTAGACAATGATGTGGCTATTGGGCATAGAAGACTTAGCATTATTGATTTAAGTCATGGCGCACAGCCTATGTATAATGAAACAGGCGATATTGCAATTGTATTTAACGGTGAAATATATAATCACTTAGAAATCAGAAAGGATTTGATTGCTAAAGGACATACATTTGCAAATGACTCTGATACAGAATGTCTTATACATGGATACGAAGAATATGGTACAGAATTACTTGGAAAATTAAGAGGAATGTTTTCTTTTGTTATCTGGGATACTAATAAAAAACTTATGTTTGGTGCAAGAGATCACTTTGGCATAAAGCCATTCTATTATTCATTGTTTAATGATAATTTTATATTTAGTTCTGAAACAAAAGCAATATTAGAATTTCCAGGATTTAAAAAAGAAGTTAATGAAGAAGCTCTTGAACAGTATTTAAGTTTTCAGTATTCTGTTCTTCCTGAAACATTCTTTAAAGGAATATATCGTCTGCCGGCAGGACATTACCTTATATTTAAAGATGGAAAACTCGAAGTCCAAAGATATTTTGATCCAATGATGGAACCGGCAGAAAGTGGAGATTTAGAAAAAACAGTAGGTGAAATTGAGAATGTTGTTAAAGATACAATTAACGCTCATATGATTGCTGATGTAGAGGTAGGTTCACTTTTGTCAAGTGGTGTTGATTCAAGTTATGTCGTTTCGGAATTTCCAGGTAAGAAGACATTTACAGTTGGATTTCTTGATAAAAACAGTAAATATAATGAAATCAGATATGCCGAAAGTCTTGTAAAAGAATTAGGCAAGGAAAATTATAATAAAACAATTGACAGTGATGAGTATTTTAATTCAATTCCTACAGTTATGTATTATATGGATGAGCCTTTAGCAGATCCCTCATGTATAGCACTTTATTTTGTTGATCAGGTCGCTGCAGAACAGATTAAAGTTGTTCTTTCAGGTGAGGGTGCTGATGAGTTCTTTGGTGGATATAATATTTATCATGAACCTTTGTCTCTTAAAGGATATCAGAAACTTCCAAAAGGACTTAGAAAAGGACTCGCAGCTATAGCTAAAAAGTTACCTGATATAAAGGGAAGAGATTTTATAATCAGAGGCAGTAAAGATGTTGAAGAAAGATTTATTGGAAATGCCAATATGTTCTCAGTTGAAGAAAGGGAAAAGTATTTGAAACATCCAATTACTCATATTCCACCTAAAGATATTGTGGCTTCAACATATAAAAAAGTAGAAGGCTTAAATGATATTGCTAAAATGCAGTATATTGATACAAATTTCTGGTTACAGGGCGACATTTTACTTAAAGCAGATAAAATGAGTATGGCTCATTGTCTTGAATCAAGAGTTCCGTTCCTTGATGTAAAAGTATTTGATTATGCAAAGAAACTTCCAATAGATTTTAGATGTAATGAAGAAGCTACAAAGAGAGCTTTTAGAATTGCAGCCAAAAGACATTTACCGGAAGCTACCGCCAATAAAAAGAAACTTGGATTCCCGGTTCCAATCAGAGTTTGGTTAAAAGAAGATAAATATTACAATAAAGTATATGAAATGTTTACAAGTGATGTTGCAAATAAATACTTCAATACAGAATTACTTGTAAAATTATTAGAAGACCACAAAGCAGACAAAGCAGATAACAGTAGAAAGATTTGGACAATTTACGTTTTCCTTGTTTGGTATAACGTATACTTTGTTGAAGAGGATTTTAAACCTATTAATGATGAATGGGTTAAAAATAGAATAAAAACTGCCTAGAAATATTTGGAAAAATAACTTGATATTTGACTGAAAACAGTATAATCTATATAAGGCAGAAATTTGGTTGTAACACACAGATTACTGTGTGTAAATTATAATAAAATGGAGGACTGATTATGAGTACAACAGCAAAAGTATCAGCAAGACAGAGAATTGAATCTATTCTTGATGATAACAGTTTTGTTGAAATTGGAGCTTTAGTTAAGGCTAGAAGTACAGATTTCAACATCAAAACCAACGATACTCCATCTGATGGTGTAATAACCGGATATGGTATTGTCAACGGTAAACTTGTGTACATTTATAGCCAGGATGCATCAGTTATTGGTGGATCAGTTGGAGAAATGCATGCAAAGAAAATAGTTAATCTTTATAATATGGCTATGAAGACAGGTGCGCCTGTAATTGGACTTGTGGACAGCACAGGTTTAAGACTTCAGGAAGCTGTTGATGGATTAAATGCATTTGGAGAAATTTACTTAAAGCAGGCAATGGCTTCAGGCGTTATTCCAATGATTACAGCAGTATTTGGTAGCTGTGGTGGTGGATTAAGCGTTGTTTCTTCAATGGGAGATTTCACATTTATGGAAGGTGAAAAGGCAGAATTATTTGTTAACTCACCTAACGCAATTAATGAAAACCGTAAAGAAGTATGTGATAGTGCTTCTGCTAAATTCCAGAGCGAAAGCGGTACAGTTGATTTTGTAGGTACAGAATCAGAAATATTTGAAGGAATCAGAGACTTAGTTTCTATACTTCCATCAAATAATGAAAAGGCTGATTATGAAGAAGAATGTGAAGACGATTTAAACAGAGCGTGTGAAGGAATGGAAAATTGCGTTGAAGATACATTAATCGCAATTTCAAATATTTCTGATAATGGTTATGTATTCGAAGTTAAAAAAGCATATGCTCCTGAAATGCTTACAGCATTTATTAAAGTAAACGGAGCAACAGTAGGTGTAGTTGCAAACAGAACAAAAGTATATGATGATGATATGAATGTTGCTGCTGAATACGAAGCTAAATTAACAGTTGGTGGATGTAAGAAGGCTGCAGAATTTGTTGAATTTTGCGATGCATTCGGAATTGCAATTTTAACATTAACAAATGTTGATGGATTTAAGGCAACAATGTGTCAGGAAAAACATGGTGCTAAAGCAACTGCTAAACTTGTATACGCATTTGCTAATGCAACAGTTCCTAAAGTAAATATTTTAATTGGAAATGCAATGGGAAGCGCATATGTTGCAATGAACAGCAAGGCAATTGGAGCAGATGTTGTTTATGCATGGCCAACAGCTAAAGTTGGAATGATGGATGCTAAGAGTGCAGTACAGATTATGTATGCTGACGAAATTGAAAAGGCAGATGATGCATCTGTAATTATCAATGAAAAGACTAAAGAATATAACGAATTACAGTCTAATGTAATGTCGGCAGCTGCCAGAGGATATGTTGACAGCATAATCGAACCTGTTGATACAAGAAAATATGTTATTGGCGCATTTGAAATGCTCTATACAAAATATGAGAATCGTCCAGGTAAAAAACACGGCACAGTATAATATAAGGAGAGAAACATGAAAAAAATAATAAAATTGTTTTGTATCGTTTCTTGTCTGATGGTATGTTTTGCAGGTTGTGGAAAAGGTGATGATAAGGCTTCTTACAATGCACAGGATGTACGTGCTTATTTAGAAACTCAGGTTGCCGATATCTCTAAGGGAGAGGAAGAACCTGTTGATGACGAAACTGCTACATTCAAAAAAGAAGAAGGAATGTATAAGTCAGCTGTAGAATCTTGGAATAAATTAGCAGACGAATGTGGTAAGGCTACAGATTCAGTTTCTGATTTTGCTATAAATGAACAGAATGGCGAATTAGCCGTAACTGAAGTGATACAGTTTGAAGATAGAAAAGTGAATATTACTTCTACATTTGAAGAAAGCGATAATGGATATATTATGACAAGCTTGTCTTTTGACCCTATTTATTCAATGGGTGAAAAAATGGAACAGGCAGCTTTAAATACAGTAATGGGAATGGGAACAGTATTTGCTGTTTTAATTTTCATTTCAGCAATTATTTCATTATTTAAATTTATTCCGTCAATCATTGATTCTTTTGGTAAAAATAAGAAATCAGAAGAAAATAAAGAAACAGCAACAGAGTCAAAGGCTTCAGTTCCTGTTGTAGAACAACCGGTATCTGATGATGCGGAACTTATTGCAGTAATTGCAGCGGCAATTGCAGCGAGCGAAAACACAACAACAGACGGATTTGTAGTTCGTTCTATAAGAAAACGCTAGATACTTATGAATTATTTAGGAGGAAATAAAATGAAGAATTATACAATTACAGTTAATGGAAATGTATATGATGTAACAGTTGAAGAAACTGGAAGCACACCAAGTGCAGCTCCAGTTAGAAAAGCAGCACCTGCAGCTAAGGCAGCTCCTGCACCTGCAGCAGCACCAGCAGCAAGCGGAGCAGAAGGTTCAGTTAAGATTACAGCACCTATGCCTGGTAAAGTTTTATCTATCAGTGCAAATGTAGGTCAGGCTGTTAAAAGAGGCGATACAGTTTTAGTATTCGAAGCAATGAAAATGGAAAACACAGTTGTAGCTCCGGAAGATGGTACAGTTGCAAGCATTAGCGTTGCAGTTGGAGACAGCTTTGAAGCAGGTGCAGTTATCGCATCATTAAACTAATGGCCTTTTAGTCAGACTTGGAGGTAACATATGAATGTTTTAGATACATTGGAAAATTTGCTTAACCAGACAGCATTTATGAGTTTGACACCAGGAAACTACATAATGATTTTGGTAGCTTGTGTTTTCCTTTATTTAGCAATTAAAAAAGGATATGAACCATTATTATTGGTTCCTATTGCTTTTGGTATGCTTTTAGTAAATATGTACCCTGATATCATGCTTCATCCTGAGGATTCAGCAAACGGAACCGGTGGATTACTTTATTACTTCTATATTTTGGATGAATGGAGTATTTTGCCATCGCTTATTTTCCTTGGAGTAGGTGCGATGACAGACTTTGGTCCGTTAATTGCAAATCCAAAGAGCTTCCTTTTAGGAGCGGCAGCACAGTTTGGTATTTATTCAGCATATTTCTTAGCAATATTTATGGGATTTGGTGGAAAGGCAGCCGCAGCTATTTCTATTATCGGTGGAGCTGACGGACCTACATCAATTTTCCTCGCAGGTAAACTTGGACAGACAGCACTTATGGGACCAATTGCAGTAGCAGCTTATTCCTATATGGCGTTAGTTCCAATTATTCAGCCACCTATTATGAAGGCTTTAACAACTGAAAAGGAACGTAAAGTCAAAATGGAACAGTTACGTCCTGTTTCTAAACTTGAAAAAATATTATTCCCAATCGTTGTTACTATAGTAGTAGTAATGATTTTACCAACAACAGCACCTTTAGTAGGTATGTTAATGTTAGGAAACTTATTTAGAGAATCAGGTGTAGTAAAACAGTTACAGGAAACAGCATCAAATGCGTTAATGTATATTGTAGTTATTTTACTTGGTACTAGTGTTGGTGCCACAACAAGTGCAGAAGCATTCTTAAATATGAGTACAATTAAGATTGTAATATTAGGATTAGTTGCGTTTGCTGTTGGTACAGCTGCAGGTGTATTATTTGGTAAATTAATGTGCGTTGCAACACATGGAAAAGTTAATCCGTTAATTGGTTCAGCCGGAGTTTCAGCCGTTCCTATGGCAGCCAGAGTTTCTCAGAAAGTCGGCGCTGATGCGGATCCTACAAACTTCCTGTTAATGCATGCTATGGGACCTAATGTTGCAGGCGTTATTGGTACTGCAGTAGCTGCAGGTACATTTATGGCAATATTTGGTATTTAATATTTATGGAGGATAAAATAATGGCAGAAAAAAGACCGGTAAAAATTACGGAAACAATATTACGTGATGCTCATCAGTCATTAATCGCAACAAGAATGCCAACAGAAGAGATGCTTCCTATCATTGATACAATGGATAAGGTTGGATATTATTCAGTTGAGTGTTGGGGCGGTGCTACATTTGACGCATCACTTAGATTCTTAAAAGAAGATCCATGGGAAAGACTTAGAAAGTTAAGAGATGGATTTAAAAACACTAAATTACAGATGTTATTCAGAGGACAGAATATTTTAGGATACAGTCATTACTCAGATGATGTAGTTGAATATTTTGTTCAGAAATCTATTGCAAACGGTATTGATATAATTAGAATATTCGATTGCTTAAATGATCTTAGAAACCTTGAAACTGCAGTTAAAGCTGCAAATAAAGAAAAAGGTCATGCACAGATAGCTCTTTCTTATACATTAGGAGATGCTTATACTCTTGACTACTGGAAAGAAACAGCTAAAAGAATTGAAGATATGGGTGCAAACTCATTATGTATTAAGGATATGGCCGGACTTCTTACACCTTATAAGGCAACAGAATTAGTTCAGGCATTAAGAGAAGGAACAGATATTCCTATCGACCTTCATACACATTACACATCAGGTGTAGCTTCAATGACATACTTAAAGGCTGTAGAAGCAGGATGTGATATCATCGATACAGCTATTTCACCATTCTCAATGGGAACAGCTCAGCCTGCTACAGAAGTTATGGTTGAAACATTTAAGGGTACAGAATATGACACAGGATTAGATCAGAAATTATTAAAAGAAGTTGCTGATTACTTTAAGCCATATAGAGAAGAGTGCCTTGCAAACGGATTATTAAATCCAAAGGTAATGGGTGTTAATATTAACACATTAATTTATCAGGTACCTGGTGGTATGTTATCTAACTTAGTTTCACAGTTGGATGAAATGGGTGCTTCAGATAAATTTGATCAGGTGCTTGAAGAAGTTCCTAGAGTACGTAAAGACTTTGGTGAACCACCTCTTGTTACACCATCTAGCCAGATTGTAGGTACACAGGCTGTTCTTAATGTCGTTATGGGAGAAAGATACAAGATGATTAACCAGCAGGCAAAAGATCTTCTTGCAGGTAAATATGGTCAGACTGTAAAACCATTTGATAAAGAAGTACAGAAAAAGGCAATTGGTGATGAAGAACCAATTACATGCAGACCGGCTGATTTACTTGAGCCTTCACTTGATAAGTTCGAAAAAGAATGTGCTCAGTGGAAACAGCAGGATGAAGACGTATTAACATACGCTTTATTCCCACAGGTTGCAAAAGAATTCTTTGAATACAGAGAAGCTCAGCAGACAAAGGTTGATCCATCTGTAGCAGACAAAGAAAACGGAGCATATCCGGTATAAATATAATTTGTGCAGAAGAGAGGCAGTTATTCTGCCTCTCTTTATAAGTTAAGGAGACTTATGAGTAAGGTAATGATAATTGGTGGTGGCGCTGCCGGAATGATGGCTGCTATTGCTGCTGCATATAACGGAAATGATGTAACGTTATTTGAAAAAAATGAAAAATTAGGCAAAAAAATCTTTATAACCGGAAAAGGAAGATGTAATGTAACAAATGCATCAGACATAGAGAATCATTTTAAAAATATTATAAATAATTCGAAATTTTTATATAGTGCATACAGTACTTTTGATAGTGAAGCAGTAATGAATTTGATTGAAAGTGCCGGAATAAAACTTAAAATAGAAAGAGGAAACAGGGTTTTTCCTGAAAGCGATAAATCGTCAGATATTATATACGCATTGAACAAGTTAATGAAAGATGCAGGTGTAAAGATAAGATTAAACACTGAAGTTAAATCTGTCGAAAAAAATGACAATAAAATTAAAATTGAATTAAATAATAAAAAATATGAAATTGCAGACAAATGTATAATTGCTACCGGAGGCTTATCATATAAGACAACAGGAAGTACCGGAGATGGATATAAATTTGCAAAAAAATTTGGACATACTATTATAGAAACGCATCCGTCATTAGTTCCGTTTAATATAACTGAGGGTTATTGTAGGGAATTGCAGGGATTAGCTTTGAAAAATGTTAAAGTTTCAGTATATAATAATGATAAAATGTATTTTTCGGATCAGGGAGAAATGTTATTTACTCATTTTGGAGTAAGTGGACCACTTATTTTAAGTGCGAGTTGCTACATAGCAGATAAAATAAATCCTCAAAATTGTGAAATCGTAATTGATTTGAAACCGGCGCTAGATAACGACACATTAGACAAAAGAATATTAAAAGATTTTAAAGAGAACATTAATAGAAATTTGAATAATTCATTAGATAAACTGTTGCCTAAAAAATTGATTCCGATTATTATTGATAATGCAAATATCGATCCGTACAAAAAAGTACATGAAATTACAAAGGAAGAAAGAGAAAGACTGGTTAATGCAATAAAAGAGATGACTCTTCATGTAAATGGTCTTAGAGATTATAATGAGGCTATAATTACAAAAGGCGGTATATCCGTTAATGAAATTAATCCAAAAACAATGGAGTCAAAAAAAGAACCGGGAATATATTTTGTTGGTGAAGTTTTAGACTTAGATGCAATGACAGGCGGATACAATTTGCAAATTGCGTGGTCTACAGGATATTTAGCCGGAAATAGCATATGTGATTGGTAACGTGAATATAATATGGTATTTGCCATTTGAAATAAAGAAAAGAAAGGCGGCTTAAAGCCGGGTGAAGAAAGATGTACAATATAGCAATTGATGGACCAGCAGGAGCTGGAAAAAGCACAATAGCAAAAATAGTTGCTAAGGAATTAGGTTTTATTTATGTTGATACAGGGGCAATGTATAGAACAATAGCTTTGGCATGTTTTAGAGCAGGAATTAAAGCAGATGAATCTGAAAAAGTAATTGCAAAACTTGATGATATTGAAGTTACATTAGGATATGATAACGGAACACAGAAAGTATATTTGAATGGAGAAGATGTTAGTTTAGAAATAAGACGCGAAGAGATTGGCAATATGACATCTGCTATAGCAGTATATGAAAAAGTAAGAGAAAACATGGTTGAAATGCAGAGAGAGCTTGCTGCAAAAAATGATGTTGTTATGGATGGAAGAGATATTGGAACGGCAGTTTTACCGAATGCAGATTTAAAAATTTATCTTACTGCAAGTTCAAGAACAAGAGCAGAAAGACGATGCAAAGAACTTGTTGAAAAAGGTGTAAATTGTGATATTGATACAGTAGAAAAAGATATAATTGATAGAGACTATAGAGATATGCATAGAGAAATTTCCCCACTTACTCAGGCTGAGGATGCTGTTTTGGTAGACTCTTCAAACATGTCAATTGATGAAGTAGTGAAAGAAATTATTAAATTAAAAAATGAGAGGTAGCAATGAAAGTAACTGTTGCTAAAAATGCAGGATTTTGCTTTGGAGTAGAAAGAGCTGTAAACAGAGCATATGAAGAAGCAAGTAAGAGTGATAAACCTATATATACTTATGGCCCGATTATCCATAATGAACAGGTTGTTGAGGACTTGGAACAAAAAGGTATAAAAGTTGTGAATTCATTAGAAGAACTGTCAAAAAAAGAAATTGGGACAGTAATTATACGTTCACATGGAGTATCTAAAGATGTATATACGAAAATAGAAGAAATGGGAATGAATATTATAGATGTTACATGTCCATTTGTTAAAAAAATTCATAAAATTGTTGAGAAAGAAAGCTCAAATGGCAAAATTATAGTTATTGTTGGAAATGATATACATCCTGAGGTAGAAGGCATAAAAGGATGGGTTAATGGAAAAAGTTATGTAGTTAATTCTGAAGAAGACATAAATAAATTAAATATTCCACTAGATAAAGAAATATGTATAGTTAGTCAGACGACATTTAATTACAATAAATTTCAATATTTAGTTGAAATTATAGAAAAAAAAGGTTATTATATAAATGTTGTGAATACAATATGTAATGCGACTCACTTAAGACAAGTTGAGGCCAGAAAGGTCTCTTCAAGTGTTGATGCCATGATTGTTATTGGCGGAAAGCACAGCTCGAACACACAGAAACTATATGAAATATGCAAAAATGAGTGCAAAAACACTTATTATATACAGACTGTAGAAGATCTGGACTTGTGTGAATTAAAAACAATAGAGTCTATAGGTATTACAGCGGGGGCTTCCACCCCAAACAATATAATAGAGGAGGTTCATACTATATGTCAGAAATGAGTTTTGAACAAATGTTGGAAGAATCATTAAAAACAATTCATACAGGAGAGATCGTTGAAGGTACTGTTATCAGCGTTAAAGAGGACGAAGCAGTTCTCAATATCGGATACAAGTCAGATGGAATCCTTACACGTAACGAGTATTCAAATAACCCAACAGACTTAACAACTGTAATTTCTGTAGGTGATGTAATGACAGTTAAAGTACTTAAGGTTAATGATGGTGAAGGTCAGGTTGCAGTTACTTATAAGAGACTTGCAGCTGAAAAAGTAAACAAGAAATTAGAAGAAGCTTTTGAAAATAAGGAAGTTCTTAAGGCTCCTGTAGTTCAGGTTTTAAGCGGTGGTTTAAATGTTGCTGTTGAAGAATCAAGAGTATTCATTCCTGCAAGCTTAGTATCTGATACTTTTGAAAGAGATTTAACAAAATATGAAGGACAGGAAATTGAATTTGTTATTATCGAGTTCAATCCTAAGAAGAGAAGAATTATTGGTGACAGAAAACAGCTTATCGTAGCTGAAAAGAAAGCAGCAAAAGATGCTTTATTCGCTAAGATTGAAGTTGGAATGACTGTTGAAGGTGTTGTAAAGAATGTAACTGATTTTGGTGCATTTGTTGATATAGGTGGAGCTGACGGCTTATTACATATCTCTGAAATGTCATGGGGACGTGTTGGTAATCCAAGAAAGCTTTTCAAAGTAGGCGATAAGGTTACAACATTCATTAAAGAAATTAATGGCGATAAGATTGCATTAAGTCTTAAATTTGAAAACACAAATCCATGGGCTAATGCTGAAGAAAAATATGCAGTAGGAGCAATTGTTACAGGTAAAGTTGCAAGAATGACAGACTTTGGTGCATTCGTTGAACTTGAACCAGGTGTAGATGCACTTCTTCATGTATCTCAGATTGCTAAGCAGCATGTTGAAAAACCATCTGATGTTTTAAAGATTGGTGAAGAAATCGAAGCTAAGATTGTTGACTTTGATGAAGAAAACAAGAAAATCAGCTTAAGCATTAAGGCTTTACTTCCAGATGATGATGAAGTTGTAGCTGATGAAGCAGAAGATACAGTTGAAGAATAATTTATAAATAATATATAAGAAAAAAGGGTAGGTTTTCCTACTCTTTTTTCTTTCTTACTCAGTTGTAGTAAATATGTAACAAATGCTTAACAAAATAAAAAGAAAAATTTATTTGCAAAAAGCTATGAACGGTATTATTATAATAGAGGTTTAAGAAAGATATAAGATTTTGGCTTTGGAGATGATATGAGAGTAATTGCGGGAAAAGCAAGAAGATTGCAATTGAAAACAATTGAAGGAATGAATACAAGACCAACACAGGATAGAACAAAAGAAACGATGTTTAATGTAATAAATAATTGCGTTCCAGGATGTTATTTCTTAGACTTGTTTAGTGGAAGTGGTGGAATTGGAATTGAAGCTGCAAGCAGAGGAGCAAAAAAATGTGTTTTGGTAGAAAATAACAGGCGGGCATACGATTGTATAATGTATAATTTAAAATATACAAAACTTGAAGATGTTTCGAAGGTTATGTTTACAACAGTAGAAAGTGCTATAAAACAATTAGATAATGTCGGTGAACATTTTGATATTGTATTTATGGATCCACCATATAATCATTTGTTTGAAAAAGATGTATTGAATTATCTTAAAGAGTCCAACTTAATTTCGAATGAAAGCATTATTATTGTAGAAGCTTCTAATGAAACAGAGTTTGATTATTTAGAAGACATGGGTTATAAAATAATTAAAGAAAAGGTGTATAAAACAAATAAACATGTTTTTATACAATTGTGTGGTGAATAGTATGGTAAGAGCAATTTATCCGGGAAGTTTTGATCCTGTTACATATGGACATTTAGACGTAATTAAAAGAGCATCTAAAATAGTAGACGAGTTAATTGTCGGAGTATTGAATAATAAATCAAAAACGCCGTTGTTTTCTGTAGAAAATCGTGTTAAAATGTTAAATGATGCTGTATCGGACTTGCCAAATGTTAAGGTTATGTCATTTGAGGGTCTGTTGGTTGACTTCGCAAAAAAAGTTGATGCACAACTAATCGTAAGAGGTTTACGTGCGGTTACAGATTTTGAATATGAACTTCAGATGTCGCAGACGAACAGTGTTTTAAATAATGAAGTAGATACAATATTTTTTACAACAAGTTTGGAGTATGCGTATCTTAGCTCGAGTACAGTTAAGGAAGCTGCATATTTCGGAGCAGATATTAGTAAATTTGTTCCACCAAATGTCGTAATAGAAGTAAAGAATAAATTAATGAAAAATAAAGGAGATAGATAAGATGAGCAAGATTGAACAAATCATTACAGAAATTGAAGAATATATTGATGGATGTAAATTTAAGCCATTGTCTTCATCAGTAATTATGGTTAACAAAGATGAAATAGATGAAATGTTAGCTGAATTAAGACTTAGAACACCTGATGAAATTAAAAAATATCAGAAGATAATTGCAAATAAAGATGCTATTTTAAATGACGCTAAAGAAAGAGCTGAAAATATGGTTGCTGAAGCAACAGCACATATTAATCAGTTAGTTAGCGAGCATGAAATTATGCAACAGGCATATAAAGAAGCTAATTCAATAATTGAAAGTGCTCAGAAACAGGCACAGGAAATGTTGGATTCTGCTACAAATGAAGCTAATTCTGTAAGAATGAATGCAATGCAGTACACAGATGATATCTTAAATAATGTTCAGGGAATTCTTACAACAGGCATGAATAATTTCCAGAATATTCAGGATACAATGATGAATGCATTAAATGGTTCATTAGATGTTGTTGTTGAAAGCAGAAGAGAATTAAGTGGTGAAGAACCTGAACCACAGGCTCCTGAAGTTGCAGATGACGTTGATGATTATACAGTTGATTTAGATAAATAATATAATAAAAATGTAAAAAAACAGGCAATGTTTTCGCTATCAAAGCGATAATTTGCCTGCTTTTTAATAAGTAAAAATTCTTTAAGACAAGGAAGAGAGAAAACTAAGATTTTTATGATTAATATAAAAATTTATTTGAATCTATAAATTACATTGTTAAATAAATACTATCTGTTAAAAATAAAGTGCTTAAATTGATTTATAGTAAACTTATTATGAAATTAAAAATGGTTTTGTAATTGAAATATATATAAAACAATATGCAAAATATTAAAAGTGATTCAATTTTTCCGATAATATAATATTTTATGTATGATTTACTAGGAAGAAAAGATATGGATTGAATAAAAATGCATATTCCACCTGTAATAGAAAAAATACATAAGGTAAATAATTTGTGTATAGTTGAAAGCGATAATTGACTTACATATTTTGAACCGGATATTATTTCCATAAACGAAGTAATAATATTTAATGGTATATTATCGTTGCTTATAAAAATAGAAAGCCATGCATTTATAGTTGTGAATATGATTATGTACATTCCAATTTTAATTAAAGATGAAACCGTGTTGTTTAGCACTGAAATGGATGAATTATTGTCAGTATTACATATGTTGACTTGTTGTTTGCTAAAAAATAAATGAGAATTAATTATACCTGTAATTATAGGCGGCAAAAAAATAAACATTATAACTATTGAATTTTTAAAATAAGAATCGAGGCAAAGATATGATACGTAGTTAATTACATAAGAAATGCTTGGGTTATTACAGAATGTTAATAGTTTTTTTGCCTCGTCTTCGGAAATTAGATTGTTTTTTAATCCTTCGAATATTGTTTTACACCCTAAAGGATATCCACTTAAAAATCCACATATTATAATAAATGAACTAAATTGGCTTGCCTTAAAAATGTGTTTTAATATTGGATAAAAGAATTTGGAAATAATATTACATAGTTTTTTTTTTATAAGAATGTTGATGATTAAAATAAACGGCAGCAACGAAGGAATCATTGAGTATAATACAAGATTGATGCCTGTTTTCACGCCTAAGATAGTTTCTTTTGGAAGTAGAATGATAAATAAGATACAAAGCAGACAACAAATTAATTCAAAATATTTTACAAAGCTTTTTTTCATTTTTTTATTTATTATATAGCTTAATGGAATGAAATAGAACTTGAAATATATATAAAAATACAATAGAATGTACAAAGAAGATTTCAAAAGAAGAGGATTGCTATGAAATTTAGTTCTATAGCCAGTGGCAGCAAGGGAAATTGTCTTTTGTATGAAAATAACGATGTAAAGTTACTTGTAGATGCTGGGATAAGTAAAAAAAGAATTGAAGAAGGTATGAGTGAATACGGAAGCAGTTTAGAAGAAGTGAATGGTATACTTATAACACATGAACATTCTGACCATATTTCCGGATTAGGCGTTGTATCGAGAAAATATCATATTCCAATATATGCTACAAAAGGAACCATATCAAAGATACTTGAAGACAGTAAGGTTGGAACGATTGATAGGAATTTGTTTAATGAAATTGAAGAAAATAAAGATTTTTATATGGGAAGTACATTAGTTACTCCATTTTCGATATCGCATGATGCGGCACAACCGGTTGCATACAGATTTGATTCTGATGGGAAATCAATGGCTGTGGCGACAGATATGGGGATGTATGATGATTACATAATTGGTAATTTAAAAGGACTTGATGCAGTATTAATTGAATCAAATCATGATATTAATATGTTACAGATAGGCCCTTATCCATATGCACTTAAAAGACGTATATGGGGAAATAAAGGTCATTTATCAAATGAGACATGCGGCAATTTGTTAAATGAAATTATATCTGACAGACTTAAGAAAGTAATTCTTGGTCATTTAAGTAAAGAAAATAATTTGCCTGAATTGGCATATGAAACAATCAGAAATGAAATAAATATGGCTGATGGTAATTATTGTGCTGATGATATCAGTATACAGGTGGCAAGTAGAACTGAACCTTCTTGCCATATTGAATTTTAATTTAGGAGGCATAAAATGAAAAAAACTATTATTACTGTTGTGGGAAAAGATACAGTAGGTATTATTGCAAAGGTATGTACATATTTAGCAGATAATTCTGTAAATATTCTTGACATTTCACAGACAATTGTACAGGATTATTTTAATATGATGATGATTGTAGATTGTAATAATGCCAGCCAGCCTGCAGATAAACTTGCAGATGATCTTGAAAAAATAGGTGATGATATTGGCGTTTCAATAAAGATGCAGCACGAAGACATTTTTAATAGTATGCATAGAATTTAATGGAGGAATCATGATTAATTTATTTGAAGTAAAAGAAACTAACAAAATGATTGAAAATTACAATCTTGATGTAAGAACAATCACTATGGGAATCAGTTTGTTAGATTGTATTAGTGATGATTTAGAGACATTAAATAATAATATATATA
>OGYY01001737.1_pt1 | contig 18007 bp, 20 predicted proteins | sample 1576671 | NCBI WGS metagenome assembly OGYY01 (sample SAMEA3541593, study PRJEB24748) | human gut metagenome | biome: human gut; feature: human-associated habitat; material: faeces | place: China | collected 2012 | reverse complement strand
CAATAGGATCGGCAGGCGGGTTTTCAGCGGGCGGCTCATGCGGCGGAGGCGGGTCAGCGGCAGGCGACCCGGCATTTTCCGGTTCCTCCGCAGCGGGAGGGTCCGACGCCTCCTGTGGCGCGGGTGACAGCTGCTCTTCCGCGGCGGCAGCCGTAATGCCAAAGGCCAGATGGAGCAGCTTTGCGCCAATCGCTTCCGGGGACTCCTGCGGATTTTCCGGTTCAGGTGACTGTGGTTCGGCGGGAGGCTCCGGTTTCGCTTCGGTGGGGGCCTCCGGCTGCGGCGCAGGTTCAGGAGCAGGCGGCGGCGTATCGTCCGGCATGGCGGAGGGTGGGGAAACCGGCTGCTCCGCAGAATCCTCTGTGATTTCTGGCGCAGGTTCAGGCGTAGTTTCCTCGCCCGTTCCAGGATCAGGCTCAGCCGTAGGAGAGGTGGGTTCCGCCGATGGCTCAGACGTAGTCGATGGTTCCACCGAAACTTCCGGAGATGGTGGAGGCTCTGCGGTGGAGGAGGGAGCAGGGGTTACGGATGGTGCGGGTGTTCCCGCAGGGTCAGGGCTCGCGGAGGGCACAGAAGACTCCCCCGGCGTGGGCGACGGGGGGAACGGTGTGACGGATGCGGAGACGGATGGTTCCGGCTCCGAGGATGGAGCCGGCGTGGCAGACGGCATGGCCGTCGGTTCCTGCGACGGCGTCGCGGATGCGGAGGGCGCAGGCGAGGGTGTAGGCGTCATCGAAGGGGTAGGACTGGGCGTAGGGGTCGGCGTAGGGGTAGGAGTCGGCGTAGGCTCAGGAGTAGCCAGAAAGTATTCCTCCAGCATCAGCGGCGACAGGCTGAAACTGGTATCTCCCCGGCTGGCAGACACAAGGGTGCCGTTCTGGTAATACACGCCTTCGATGCGGGTATTGACTTCGCCCTGGGCATTGACGAAATCGCCGCCCTGTCCGACCAGGCTTGTGCCCCGCCGTTCCAGCGGCAGCAGCTGTTCGTCTCCCTCCATCACCCCGAAGTGGACGGTGTGCACCTCCGGCACAGCGGAGCTTTGAGTCGGATGGGCAAGAGCTGCTCCGTTGTTCAAGACGAGAATCACGGTCAGCGCGATCGCAACGAGCCTGTTTTTCATGTGTCTACCCCCATCAAGCCGATGTTTTGTCTTTTGTTCAAGAAAAAACGGCAATCACAAATAAGCGTTTGGGAAGGTCCTAACGCGCGCTTTTACGATTGGATTTCTATCCGCTTATTCACTTTTATCATCAACACGTATGCTGTTTTATCGTATTCTTTCGGGCAAATTGCCGGGAATCACTACTCAACCAGTTCCCATTCTCCAACCCATTCCTGTGTTGAGCAGTTATAGAGCCGCCGGTACAGCTTACCATCCACGATTTTGTATCGCCATTCCAGCGCAGGCGCACGCATAAGAATGGGCGTTTCTTCCGCACTTGCGGCAGGTACGATCATCGAAGGCGGCAACCAGCCTTCGCTCCACAGGCTGCCAGCCCAGCCGGCCACGACAAGCAGGGAAACAGCGAGTAGCTTCAGTTTCATGGTCTCTCCTCCTTATAATTCTTAATAGGCAAAGACTGTATTTCTTCAGGAATGCTTGTCAACATACCCATATATGCTTCCTTGACATACAAATCATATCCCCCATCTTCCCGCAGCACCAGATAGGCGCCTTCATCCTTTGGTGAAAAGGTTTCAGCCCGGACATCGTCCGGAATGTGATAAGGCTCAAACACAACAAAGAAGGATAACGCCATCATGACAATGCACAGCAGCGCAACGGCATGAAACAGCGGACTGGTTCTGGGGTGTTCGAGAACATACCGGAACCTTGTCTTAAGCGAACCCTCCTTGCCGGTCATAAGGCCTACTGCAAACGGGGAGGGGGTTAGCCTGCTACACTTGGCGACCTTCAGCAGGCATGACAGATATGCAAGCCGCTGGCTTTCATCCAGCTCCTTCGTCACCAGATCGTCCGCACGCAGTTCAAGCGCTGCATTGGTCTGTCTGCTCAGCGCACCGATGAAAGGAATCCACCAGTATACCGCAGATACAATTTCCACAAACAGCTTCAGCGCTATGTCCCCGGAAGCGATATGGGCCAGCTCATGCCGGAGGATCAGGCGCCGCTCCTGCTCGGTAAAAGAAAGTGCCGGCAGCACAATCTGCGGCTTGAACAGGCCAATGGCCAAGGCATTGGAAGCATGCGGGTCCGTAACGCAGCGAACCTTTTGGGTCCGGCCCAGACGATTGACGATGGTAAATGCCTCTGTAACCGGCAGCGAACGCAGGTAGCGCCTATACCGGTACTGGGTCAATGCCAGACCGGCCAGCCGCACCGTTGAAATTACTGCCACGAAGCATAACAAAACCATATATAACGGGCAATTGGGCAAATAAGGAAGTTGAATCGTCTGATTGAAAAAGCAGGTCACCTCAGGATATATCCGAGATATGTAAATCGTTTTTGTGACTTTCCACTCAAAGGGCAGCAGCATGCGAACGGCCAGCAGCACGCAGCCGGTCATCACCCAGATGCGACCTGGTTTGTCAAGGCATGGCGCAGCATGTGTAAGTGCGCTCATCAGCACCAACAGCACACCGCACAGCACAACATGGGTACATATCGTGGAAAGCGAAAAGGTCATCTATTTTCCCTCCCTGGTCAATAGCTCCCTTTTCTGTGCGAGCATTGCCTCCAGTTCCTCGATAACCGCCTGCTGATCCTCTTCGCTGTCAATCAGCCCCGCAAAGATTTTAGGAGCGGGCATGTTTTTGCGCAGGAAGCGAAATCGCGCTGAGAGGTCCTCAAAGGCAGCATTCTTTGCCTTTTCCGTAGGCCGGTAGCTGCGGCACAGCACCTTGCCGCTGTAAACAATCTGCGCAACCTCGATATAACCCCGTTTCAGCAGGGAACGTACGACACTTTGCACGGTATTGCTGTTGAGCGATTCGCTTCGTGCAACGATCTCCGATGCCGTGAGGGATGTCTCCGCGGTTAACAGCTGGTTCAAAACAGCCTGTTCCTTGTTTGTAAATGAAATGGGCATTTATGATTGTCCTTCCTCTATATTCAGTATATATATAGTATATTTTTATTGTCTCAGTCTGTCAATATCATGTTTGATTTTTTGCCATAAAGCATTGTAGGAGTGTCAACCATAGGTAACCCATCAACACCGGAGAGAAAGTCGAGGGAAGGGTAGAGATTTGCGGAGCAAATACGACCCGACCTTGACTGAAGCAAGACGGGAGAGCATGGGATGCGGCAGTCCGGCACAGCGGGCCGGACTGCTCTGGCCGCTACATCACGCCGAGATACAGCTCAAGCAGCTGATTGGACGACCTCATGCCAAGACACGTCATGATGTGATCGTTTGACGCTCTCTGGTAGAACACCATCTGCCTGCGGCTGTCTGCCAGGCTGTACATGCGTATGTGTTTGTAGAAGCGCTGTTCATCGGTCCGTGCGGCCGTTCCACCTTGCCGTTGTGACGCGGTGTGGAAATCCGAATCCGATGATACGCTATCCCCATCTCGATCAATGCCTCCTCAAACAGGGTTTTGTGCCTGGACTTGATGACCGGAAGCGCGTTGGGAAACCCCACACCGTTGTCTATCTGGAACATCCGAATCAGAAACGGCGCCGCTTTGACAAGCCGTTTCAGAAAGTCTTTGGCGCTGACGGAGCTGTGCTCCGTGTACATTTTCTGGTATGCCCAGCGTGTGCATTCGTCCTTTGCTGTGAACTGGTAGTATTTCTCGCCGTTTACTACGCAATAGCCGGGCACAATCTTTACGTCCATCTGAACCTTTTGCCCGGGGTACGCGGCCGGCTGATAGGGCTTGTTCTTTCGCAGCTTCCGCTTCTTCTTCTCGTCCCGCACAAACCTGCCGCCGTTCGCTTGAAGCGGTCGTAGCTTCTCCTGTATCCGTGTGCGCAGGCTTTTTCATACCCCAACAGCAGGTTGCCTCGACACTTTCGCGCGTATTGCTGGACCAGTTTCTGCTCTTGTGCTGTCTGTTTCCCGGGTGAATGACGCGGTGTGCGTGCTCGGTCCTTCAGGCTTTCCAGCGTCCCATCATACCGTTTTTCCATTTGTGCACGGTCTTTCGGTTTAGCCTGTGCCGGTTCGCTGATGCGGCAACTCCGCGCTCTGCCGCGTATTTCAGCACCCGTTGGCGAAAGCGGGATTCCTGTGTTATCTTGTCCATGGAGAACGCCTCTATGGTGGGCTGGTTGTTGACACTTCTACTTTACCACAGCTGGGTTCTTTTTTGTGTGGCTGCTGTTGCCTATGGATTGTACCGAAACAATGTTTGATTTTTTACCATGAATCATTCATAACGAAAAAAGCCCCATACTCTCCAGTTATGGATGCAGCTCCCTCATGCGCAAATCAGATTGGCGAAGTATTTTTTGAAGAAAGGCGCCTTCGCTTTGCCACACATATTCCCATTTCCGTTTCCTAAAAACAGGCCTCTTAGAAAAGCCCTGAATCTACCCGAAAAATGCACACGAGCAAAGAGGAATCAGCTATGCTGAAAGTACATAAGACAAGGCATCTGCAGGGAGAAAAAGCTTGCGTTCGGCATGACGCAGAACCGGGTTATTTTTGAGATTCCTTATAAGGAATGCCCTGCTTGCTACAATATGTTTGACCCCAAGTTTTGAGGGAAGCGAACCCAATGAGAAAAATAACTCGGTTTTGGTGCCTATTTGCTTTGGCGTCGTTCTCTTGATGGGCGTTGGCGGAGACGACAGCTGGGGTGCCCGGACGCACGAGGAATATCTGATCGATGTATCCCACAGGCGATCTTTTACCTTCTGTTTCAGGGGTATTGTGTAAGCTATCAGTTCTAGAGCAACACCGCACAAAGGACAAGCACAGAACAACCATGTCTGCCCCTTTGTGATATAACGGGAAGATGGATAAGAAAATGAGCATGTCGTTCTTCACGGATAAGCTGGTCGAAGTGAAGACGCATAAGAAGGAATTCATTGAACCAATAAACCGGCTGATTCCATGGAGCGAATGGGTCGAGCTGATCAAGTTGTGCTATTGTATAGGAGAGCGCGGTAATAAACCCTACAACCCGGAGCTGATGCTAAGGAGCCGCGTCCTGCAGATGGTCTACAATGTAGCAGATATGGCTGTTGCCTCGGAGGTCACCAACAGCTGCGCTTTTTGGGAGTTCTGTCAGGTCACGAGCAGCTATCAGGTGCCTAATAGCGACACGATTGGTCGCTTTCGCAACATCCTGATCAAGAACAATATGCAGGAGAAACTGTTTGCGGATGTGGTTAACCGGCTTAAGGCGCGCGGCCTTATGCTGATGAAGGGCGCGATCGTCGATTCGACACTCATTGCCGCGCCTTCTTCCACGAAGAACAACAAGAAGAAGGCGCGTGATCCCAAAGCACATCAGACCAAAAAGGGCAACCAATGGTATGTCGGATACAAGGGGCATATTGGTGTCGACCGGGATACCAGCCTTGCCAACAAAATGGAAACCACAGCTGCAAATATCCATGATGTTACGGTTGTCCCGGATCTGATGGAAGTAACCGGAGAGGACGTCCATGGTGATAGTGGCTACCTTGGCGTTGAAAAGCGTGATGGAGCCATCCTGACGAATTTGTTCAACTACATTGTCTGTGCGCGTCCCTCATCCCTGAAAAAGTGTTTTGCCGGAAAGGATAATGAGGCTGCAGTCACGGCCGAACACGCAAAGTCATCCGTTTGTTGCAAAGTGGAACATGTCTCCATTGCTGGCTGTTGCAGAGAACAAATGACTTTATAGCGCAGTTGGAGCTTTTGATGCAAAGCAAGTAATATTAAAATTATCGGGAAAAGTTGCGTTGCCCCCATCGACGGAAGATAGCGGGCATAGGGCGTACAAGAACCTATTTGCTCAGTTGCAAAGTGGGGTCTTGCATGGGATGTGTTCACAATAAACTATTTCGCCGTGCGGTTCATGAGCGTTGCTTTAGGCTGATGTACGATTTGAGATAGAAAATCTTTCTGCGAAAACTGCCAGCATTCTTGATATAGCTGAAATGATCATTCCTGCACAACAAGCATAAAATAGACTCTCACAACGTATTAATATCAAAACAGTTGCCAAAGCCAGTTCTAAGATGGCAAAGGACCGCGATCTTCGAATGAAATATTTCGAGCGATTTTCCAAATATCGTTTATTCTGATGAAGCGTGAGAGGAAAAAAAAGCAGAAGAACGGCTGATGTTGCCGATAGAGAATACATTACCCCATCGGGAACAGGAAAAGAAATAAGGGCAAGCGAAGAGGTAACGAATAACGTTGTAATGCAAAAGCAACGGAAATGTGTTGACGCATGAACCCCTCCGCCAATGGTTTGATTGATATAATAGACAGCAATGACAACCAAGCATTCCATTGGCTTGTTCCAGAAAAAACCAATCAAAATCAAACACATTGTACTAAGTAGGGTAAACAATAGTTGATTCAATCCATAAAGATAAACTTCCCGTTTCTCTGATTGAATCCGATAGTGCTTCTCCAAGATGCCCAACAGGAAACAGGCCATTTGATTTATCAAGAGTTTTCTGCCTCCTTCTCAAATGGCAACGTGATTTCGACGCGAAAAGTTAAGGGCGTAACAATATAATCACATTTCCCATTTGCTTGTTCTACGATGGTCTTCACATTCTGTGTTCCCAAACCATGCAAATTTGCATTGCCTTTGGAAGATAGAAACCTTGAACCCATTTTACGAACTGTTTTTGAATTGACATCGTTCTCGCAAGCAATGAAGAATACATCCCACGACCTGCCAAACGACAATCGAATCGTATGTTTTTTCACGGGAGTGTCAATGCGCAAAGTACCTTCAATCGCATTGTCCAATATGTTGGAAAGAATGGCACAGAATTTGCTTTCCATAATGGGCAGGGATCGAAGCGGATATGGCTTGAAACCAAATTCTATATGATGCCGATCCATAACGAGCTTCTTTACAGTTAGCAAAGCATCTACTGCGATGCAACCCGTAACAAATTCATAGTGAATGGCTTTGGGAATCTGCTGTTCGAAAAGCAGTTTCTTACTTTCTACCGTATGGCCATCTTCAATTAGACGTTGAATCAAATTAAACTGATGCTTCATATCATGTTCATGGGCGACCATGAAGGTATACATGTCTTTTATTTCCTCATAGTGTTGTTGGGAGAGTCTTGCTGTCGCTAGTTCTGCTTCAACCATCTTTTGCTTTGCCACGCTTGCTGACATGATTTCATAGAGAACCAAGGTAAGTATAGCACAACCAAGCATACAAAACGAGGCGGCCGTAAAAGAGGCATCATCCAATTGAAAATGTGCACGTAACGTATACAAGAGTTCAACGACAACTAATTCCATTACAAGAATTGCCAAAAAAACAACGAGCGCGCTTAAAGAGAGGGCATCTATGCGTTGTCGCCCTAAACGTGTTAGAATGAAAACGGTTAAAAGCATTCCAACATTTGTGCTTACAACGAACAAAGCACGAAGCGAGGTTTCGGACAAAATCTGCTCCATTGTGGCATCTGCAAAAGACAGGTAAAGATTAAGCATAAGATTGGCAACACAACTGAGAGCTATGGATAAGGCGATATTCCAAAAGATTTTTACATACCATTGATCGTCTGAAGCAAAAAAAGTATATATAAGGGGAAAAATAAATATGTATGTGTCAAGAATCTGAAATGGAACAAAAAGATGGATGGTCAGACACATCCATATTGCAAAAGTGCACAAGGCTGCAAAGAGCATATTAGGCCGAACAATATGGAAACGGTGGCGAACAAAGTAGGTAATCAAAGTGGCCTGAAAGAGATTAATAATAATTTCAAATAACAACCATCCATTCATAATGATGTACCTTGATAATATCGTTTGAAACTTTCAAAAACATAATTCTCATACTTTGTACCCAGCGGAATTTGAATGTTTCCAGCAAGTATCAGCAGCGTTTTTGTCAGGTTTCTAACGTAAAGTAAATTAACGACAAACCCGCGGTGACATCGCACAAACAATTCACCAGGCAACTTTTGCAAAATTTCACTGACTTTACATCTTATTTCAACGGAATCGCCATTTGTCCGATAGATTGTAAGATAGTGCGCACGCGCTTCGATGTAAACAATTTGCTTAAATGGAAGCGCGATCTTTTGTTTCCTAATATCAATAAAAATAGAAGATGCTTGTGCAAATTCCCACTGGCGATACGCAATATCCAAACATTCAAAGACTTGTAAATCATCAACAGGTTTTTTAAGGTAGCGAAGGGCGTTGACGCTATACCCATCACACGCAAATTCCGCATAATTTGTTACAAAAACGATTGGAATTTGGCTATCTGTTTCCCGAATTTTCTTCGCCAGAGCAAGTCCACTCAACTCTCCGGGAATTTGAATGTCTAAAAAAACAACATCCATTACAAGCCCGTTTTTCCATGCTTTCAATAGTTCTTCTGTAGAGAAAAAGCAATGGGTCACAACTGTAAGCGCGAAGCGACAAGCGTCCGTCCAACGATGGACGGAATCATTCAGTGCATTTCGATAATAGCCATCATCATCGCAAATGATAACGTTCATGCCTCATCCTCCTTCGATCTTCGTTTTAATATAGCTTAGCATATGATGCCACGGATTACAATCTTACACTTCCCAAAAGCTCAAAAGGCAGCTTACTTCTGACTTTTCAAATCATTCATAACCATGTTGGTATAATATTGTACCAGTCCTCGAATGTACCTTTGCTCTTTAACCGGAAGCTGGTCGACATAAATTGGCTCTCGTTTTTCAAGTCCGGCCAGATAATCCAAACTGACGCAAAACAATTTTGCAATCTCGATCGCATTATCAAATGAGGGCTTTGAGCTCCCACCTTCCCAGTTCTTAATGGCTTTATCTGCAACCCCTAAATGCTTCGCCAGATTTGCTTGCGTCCATCCGAGATCTTCGCGGAGTTCCCTGATGGTTTTATCAACCATATTTCTCACCCCGTCTTATCGTAGAGCATTGGGGTGGAAGTACAATTACCGAAGGTAAGAAGTTTTATTCATAAAAACGCCTAAAATAAAGAATATATGCCTGTACAGAGATATTTCGTGCCCAGTTCAAAAAATACGGTGGTTTTCATGCATAATACATACAGACAGGAGGTGAACATAATGGCTCTCATTTGGAATTGGCTTGCAGCGCTCGTGTACCAATATGGTGTCTATGGTGCCGGACAACCCAGCTATCATAGCAGCTATGAAGCGGATGTGCCGGAAGTGCTTCGGAATAGTGTAAAGTAACAGAAGGCACCGATACTTCGTTCGGTTTGATGGCGGCATGCGTAGATCAATCGCAGGGAGGTGGTTATATGGTTGCATGCACAAAGGCTTTGCAATCGGGTATACGCCGCAGATGAGAAAAAAAGTCCTTGTAAAACGTGCTGGTACACACATCGTTTTCACGATGACTGTTCTACAAGGACACTTCTATTGTATCATACTTCAAATAGGAAGGCTAGCCCAAAATCTATCGTTTTTAGCCATAGGGGCTAACACTCTACCACCCTTCTACCCAAGTAAAAATGAGAAGGAGCGAAAATAATGAAAAGGCTGATTAGTTTATTGATTTTGGCTATGCTTGCCATGAGCGTCATGACCTCTACCGCTTTGGCTGGTGGCGATGAATCGAACAGGGCGTTCGGTTTTACTGCTTATACCGATGGGAGTACGCTTAATCACAATCCCAACCGCTTCCAATGGAAAGATGGAAATGAAAATTTCATTGAGGTGCGACACGAAGTTACTGGCAACGGTTCGGGTGCTGGACATTCAAATTATATGTATGCTTATGTTCAGGCAGAAGACTATTATGGAGCCAAGTGGCAAGTTCCAGACATGCTCTATTACAAATGTACGTCCAGCAGATTGGTTAAGAATACGATCGTCACGCCTGGAGGACGCGCAAACACCAAGTATGAGGAACAGCAAGGTTTGGATAGAATCATGATCGAAGGACAGTTCAGACCTCATTGATGACACCAACCATGGTCAATGCGCTTACGTAGCCTTCGGGCTGCGTAAGCGCCGATATTCATTATAGGAATTTCATCTATGGCTGTATGCCAGACGGGCACTACTTCCAAACTGTGTATTACGCGCCATCAGCTTATGTCTCAAGGAAACCGGATCATTGATGGAAAGGTGGAGAGGTATGACAAAAAGATTACTTGCGTTCTTTATCATGGTTTTGCTGATATGTGCACCGATCATTGGCATGGCTCAAGGCTACACGTCTATCATTGACCTGAGAGAAGTGATTCCTGAACGCTGGATGCAGACATATGAAACAAACTGGAGAACGATCGTGATTGATGTGGAACCCATCGCCCCATCCGTAGCAGAAGTTCCGATTCTCAAAGTTTCTCCCGATCATCACGTTCCAAATACCTCTGTTATGGGAGATGATCTGGAAGCATCCTTAAACTCAGCAAGCGCCCTAGTTAACTTGAATTCTAAGCGATTTGAGCAGTTCAGCCAGGATATCACCGATGCACAAAAGAAGCTGGATGCCAAGACGATCTCTTCCGAATACTACCCTCCCTTTGATCTCAACAAAATATATGCTGAGAATACAGAGCTTACGCTGGGGGATGCCATTCAGGTGTTCAAAGATGCAATGACTGCTCTTGGCGAGGAGCCTGAAGAGTGGGACTATGCGCGCCCCATACGTGTTCTTTGCAACAAAACAATTACCCAAACTGGCGATTATGTTACTTCTGGTAGCTATTCTCTGCGGTTGAATCAAAAACTCGCTGGTATTCCTTTGTATATTCGTCCATATGGTAAGGAACAGGAAATGAGTCTATGGACATTCCTTAATTACCGTATTGTTACAGTGGATACATATGATATGGGCTGGCAAAAGGTGAAAATTGACGATGTAGTGGTTGAAGATGTACCATTATGTACGTTTTCTACCATTCAAACAGCCATCGAGGAAGAAGTATATGCCGGGCACCTTCGAAAAATATTTGATCTCGAATTTGGTTATGCCTTATTTAATGAACCTGATAGCACTCGTGGAAAAATAGGTTCCGAATCTACGACTTACTATGCTTATCCAGTATGGAAGATTGCTTGTCTGTATAATGAAAATGCAAAACAAGAATTACAAGACAACTCAGATGATGGGGTGAATGAACGCTCCGGGAAAGATTTTTCTACGATTCTTTTTGATGCCCAAACGGGAGAAATGCTCGATCACCAAACCAAACAAAAAGGTAGCGGCTCTTACAAAGGGTTTATTTCGTGGGGCGACATAGGTGGCAAACAATGAAGAACGAACTGAAACGTTCCATCGCTTCTCCCTTGTTTTTCCTCTCGATGACGGTATTCTTTTTATGCCTACAAGGATTTGCGCTTCCAAACTATATTCATGGCTGCTTAACAGAGCCGCTAGAATATCGAGAGAGTGCATTAGCATTAACGCTGGGTGGAATATTCTTCGGAGGCGTTTTGCTGCTACTACCCTTCTGTGCGCCTATGACCTATGCAACGGTTCAAGTCGATGAGCTTCGCTCCAGCATGATGCAATGGAGTGTTTTGCGGGGCGGGATTTTTAGATATGCCATCAATAAAATCACAGTATCTTTTTTGGCTTCTGCGGTAAGCATCGGCGTAGCATTTTCCATACACGCTGCTTTATGGCATGTCTTGGCTGTTCCCTACGACCCCACCGTATACCCCGTACACGAAATTGGATTTTGGGATCAAAGTTATTTTTTAGAGTGGTCAACAATTCATCACGGCTTACCCATTATTATAAATATATGTTTGGGATTGGCGTTTTCAGCAGGTGTATGGTCGGTTGTAGCGCTCGCAACGGCAGTTTGGATACCAGATAAATTACTGGTAGTTACGATTCCCGCTTGTATCTATAAGCTTTGGGGATCAGCTCTATCATACTATATTTTTGGTGTTTGGCTTCCAAGCCCAGATACACTTTTCAATGATGCTCAAACTATTTCGAGCGTTAAAGGAGCCTTGATTGCATATGGGGTACTGCTGACCATAAGCATCTTATGTTACTACTTTGGCTTGAGAAGGAGGGCTTGTCATGTATAAAAATGCCAGAGCCATGGTCGCTCTCCTACGCGGGCAGATGATAGATTGGATTCACTCCCCTCGAACATTGATAATGGGAATCATTATACTCCTTTTGACATTGCTCTACGCAAACGGATATAAAGTGATGTTGCAAAGTAGCGATCTTTTCTCATATTTCGGAGAGTCTTTCTATGTTTATCTATCTTCCGGATTTGGCAACATCACTTTAACAAGCGCAATGTTTCTAATAATGGTTTCAGAAATTCCAAGGCGAATCGCCTTTCAAAACGATATGCTTATTCGTTGCTCACGTGGCAAATGGCTCAGATCGCAGATTCTTTTCTGTTTTTTAATCGTATCACTAATGTTGATACTTATGACTGCCTTTTGCATGATCCTCACCCTCCCATCCTTGACGAGTGGTAGAGGATGGAGCGATTTAGATCGTATTGCAGCCGATCCAGACGCTGCGTTTCAAATGCAATTAGTTCCAGAGTACATCCGTAGTATTCCTCCTTGGCAAGCTAGTCTCCTTGCTGGAGCTAATCTTTTCGCTTTTTGGTTTGTTATGGTATTGGTAATTCTTGCGCTTTCACTCGCAGGCAAACCAAACTTTGGATTAATTTTATATGTATTTCTTTTGGTGTTACATGTGACGGTTATGTGGGAGCGTATACCAGGATTTCGTTCGCCAGCGAATTACGCCACCTTATCTGCCGTAGCCTCTATGTATCCAGAACATGAGTTGGAGATGTTTCCAATTGTGCTGGCCGTCTATGCCTGTATTATACTTTTGATGATTGGCATTATGCATTTAGAAGTTCGACATATGGACATGTGTTTCGACAGGAAGGAAAGATAGCCATGATCGAAATAATTAACTTAAGTAAGACATACGGTAAATCTTATGTTTTGCGTGACATCAACGTAACGTTTGATTCGGGGCATATATATGGTTTGGTAGGTGAAAACGGATGTGGAAAAACCACGTTGATGCGCTGTATATGCGGGTTTACTCGCCCAACCACTGGACAAGTAAAGGTACTTGGAAATGTCATCGGAAAAGATGCTGATTTTGCGCCATCCACAGGAATCATCATTGAGAATCCAGGCTTCTTATATCACTATAATGCAAAAAAGAATTTAGCTTTACTTGCTGCACTCAGTGGCAATGTATCGAAAGAACGTATTGATGAAGTGATTCGTATTGTTGGGCTGGAGCCCAACGACAAAAAACACGTCGGAAAATATTCTCTTGGCATGTGTCAACGTCTTGGCATTGCGCAAGCTATCATGGAAGATCCCCAGATATTGATTCTTGATGAACCATTTAACGGACTGGACAAACAGGGTATTGCTGACACGCATGCTCTCCTGCAAGCATTGAAAGCGCAAGGTAAGACTATTTTGCTTGCCTGTCATAGCGCCGCCGATATCGAAAAAGCCTGCGACATAGTTTACAAGATGGAAAACGGTGGATTGACGATGATAAAGGGGTAATAACACAGTTCAAAAAACTTAAAAGATGGAGGAGAAATTATGTTTTATCTTACCATTGCTTATGCTGATTGCTATTGCTGTGTTTCCATGTAGCGCCAATGCCGCCCAGAACTATTATTTATGGTTTGATTCACAATGTGGATCGACGCCCGCACGTGGTTATTTTCAGCAATATCAGAAGAATGATTCTGATAAGACCAGCACGGAAATACGCCATAACGTCGTAGGCAACGGTGCAAGCGCGGGATTTACGAATCTCTTAGGAATATATGAATACGGGAGCACCAGTAATCTTCTCATGGGTTCAAAATGGTGTGCACCAAATGGAATATACTATTCTTTCAGCATGAGGCTTCAAAAGGATCATCTCTACGCTCCTTACGGACGAGCAAACACTAGATACTATAACATGCACGGCTTGTCAACCGTTAGTATTGAAGGCCAGTCGAGAGTGAACTAGCTACCGCAAAACATAGGAGGTATTCTTAATGAAAAGAATCATGCCCCTTATTCTGACCGTTGCCATGCTTTTCATGCTGTGCCAGTACGTTACGGCAGAAGTAGCTGCCGTAGGCACAACTACGCTCAATCTAAGCAACGGCCAGACCTATGAAACTGCATCCTCCCTCTGCTGGATCGGCGACGATCTTTACATCCTTGGAACCAACGCTGTCTATTATTGGACGAATGGAATGGAAGCCCCCGAAGCGTTCCACGATCTCTCCGCGTCGGCGACGTACCAATATGCCGAACAGCCGCCGGAGGACAAGGACGGTGCAGCAGCGTGGGCGAGTGCCATCCGTCATATGTTTACAGACGGCAAAACGCTCTATGGTTTGCACCCGTATAGTGGAGAGATTCTTGAAATAACGCGCGAAGATATGCGCCCGGTGGCTCAGCTTCCCGGCGAGCTGATAAAGGCTGAAATGGAGGATTCCTCCTTCTTCCGGGAGATTAAGAGCGTCGCCTATGGGGATGAGCAACTCTTTCTGCTGCTGGGTACTAATGATTACGAAGATTATGCCAAAACCCAAATGTATAGTTTCAACCTTGCGAATCAGAGCTGGAAGTCCTGTGCACCTACGGGGATTCAGGCGATAACGGCGGGTGCGGCTGGAAAGCTAGCTCTGTTGGTGGTTCAAGAAGAGGAAAGTGCTCTCTGGCAGTATGATATTGTTTCCGATGGATTGGACGCGCAGTTGGCAGTCATTCAGCCGGAGGAACTGGCAAGCGGTTTGACATGGTATGCGGAAAAAGGCGGGCTTGCCTATTACACCTCCAAGCAGGTCAAGCTGACAGACAGCGCAGGTATTGCCCAAACCAAGGCATATCTTCCCGTATCCTATGCAAACGCCAATGCCCCCGCCGCCTGCTCAGCAAGCGGCATATACGCCTATCCATATCTCAACTATGTTTTCCTGCGGGACATCAGTCTTGAGGGCGAAACAGACCAAACGGTGCTGAAACTTTTGGGTACGCTCTCGTCTAACCTGATTGTGAATTTCTCTATTGAGAATCCCGACATCGCCATTGTGACCATGGAAGCGGGAACAGGGGATTACTTGAAGCAAACGGTTATTTCCGGTGATGAGAGCGTGGATTTGTTCGTTGCATCCGCGCCCGGAGACTTTGCTGCCATGAAAAAGAAAGGATTTGCAGCGCCTTTGAATAGCGATAGCTATCTGTTGGAAAAATCCAAACAATTGTATCCCACCTTGCAGGATATGGTTTTTGAGGGCGAAAGCCTGTTGGCTTATCCGATAGCCATTCAGCCTCATTCATGGACGGTCAATGAGACCCGCTGGAAGGCGTTGGGCCTTGGGGAATACCCCACGACCTATTATCAGTTGCTTGAGGCAGTCAGCCTTTGGCTGGATATGTACGCCGAGGACAATATGGACTATACTCTCTCAGACATCCAGCAATCCCCTGTGGATGCGTTAGTGTCCATGATTGTGAAGGAATACATCTTCCAAAACGAGGCACCGGGGGAACGCCTTACCTTTGATACGCCCTCATTCCGTGAACTGATGAGAGGCGTAAGCGAGAACGCCTATCTGCTTTCGGAGAAAAATGAACAGTGGGGAACGCCGCTTCTATCCTCATATTATCAGTGCTTTGGTTGTGGCTACAACGACAATGATATGACGCGAATGCTGATGCCACCGACCCTTGACGAGCAGAGGACGCAAATGCTCAACGCCAGCGTGGAGGTCTTATTTGTGAACGCGGCCTCCCGGCAGCAGGAAGCTGCTACGCGGTTTGTATCCTTCTGTGCACAAAACTTGGATATGTCTACGCAATACATGCTGAACCCCGGCATGAATGACCCGTACCCAAACCCGGCGTATGAATCCCGGCTGGAAACGTTGAATACGGAGTTGGAGACCCTTCGAAGCAAACTGAAAGGCGCGGAGGACTCTCAAGTAGCCATACTTCGAGACGAAATCGCCCAAAAAGAGAGGATGATTGAGAGCGTCGCCGAAAGTCGGTGGATGATCTCGCCAGAAAGTATTTCCATCTACCGTTCGGTGGCCGGAAACCTTCGTGTTCCCTTTGATTCGCCTTATTTGTCCGAGGATGAAAGCGGCGGCTATAACGCGATTTCAGCGATAATTGTTCAATATTGCTCCGATGGACTGGAGGCCGCTGAAATAGATGCTTTTATCAAGGAGTTGGATCGGGTGACTTATCTGGTCTACATGGAGGGGCAATAGTCGGTGACAGAAATGTGGTGATGCAGTGGCAAGCAAGGGCCAGAGCATCTATTACGCAGCTTTTTCTTTCGTTAACAATGCGGTTTCCGAACAGACTACATGGCTTCCCTTTATAATGGCAAAATGATAGGCGACAATGGCCTTGACGAGCTGTTTGCTGGCTAGATGCCATAAGAGACCGCTTTGAAGATGAACCCTAACGGAGTTTCGAGAGATGACAGGAGGGAACAAGATACTGTTTTTTATTTGTATCATACGGGATTTAATTGAATACCCACAGGAAACCCCGCCCAATTTCCATCAAGCGATGGATCAAACCCTTAAACGCATCGTAGAACGCGATCGTATGGAGCATGAATGGGCCAAGATATGGAAAGCAAGGCGTGCGAAGGGCAGGGCATAACCGTGACGGAAGAAAGGCTGCTTGCGGCACATCAGATGTTGGGACCGCGCCTGCACACGCTTGCCTGCCGTATTCTTGGCCGACATTCGCCGGATGTGGGCTCTACAGAACGCCATTCTCAAAGCATGGCTGAAGCGGGATACCTTGCACAATGAAGCAAGTGTTGCGGGTTGCTATTGTGCATTGTAAAGAATGAATGTGTGGAAATCCTCCGGCAACAGGCCAAATTCAACGAGGTTCTTGTGGACGATTTTTCCGAAACCCGCATTGATGATCTTGCGGACAAACAGATCATGGATAAGCTGCTTTTCATCCACTCACCACAAACCCTTTATTCCCCATATAGCGAAACGATTGTTTTGTACTACCTACATGGTTTCAATGTTCGGGAGGTTGCAATGATCCTTCGACGTCCTGAAAACACGGTGAAGGGCCTACTTTGCCGTGCTCGCCGGATGATACGAAACGCAGGTGACCTCGGTTTAGAGGTAAGCTGATTTGATTGAAGAAGCATAGGCTTGATTCTCGGCAAAACCATCGCAACCGCTTTTGATTTTACTGTTCAAGCCGCGTCTATACATGGCGCGGCCTTTCTTTATCGGCTCAAATGCCGTTCCCCACCACCCTCCGTTTCGATTCCCACCAAAGAAAATCGAAATGGAGGGTGTTTTTATGGCAACCATCAACCTTCGGGATCACTATCCCTTTTATCAGCAGGATATCTATGTAGATGTATCAGAAGCCGTGGTTACGCAACTCCAGCAATGGGAGCGAGAAGAACGTGCCTATAATCAGAAAAGACGACGGTATCAGGCTGTTTATTCTCTGGATTGGGGAGATGGGCTAGAAACAAGAGCACTGTTTTCAGTTATGTCGCCTGATGAGTACTATGAGAAAAAGCTGACCCACGAACAGCTTCATTCTGCTATCTCAACTTTGACTGAAAAACAGGCAAAGCGCATCTACGCCCATTGCGTACTAGGAATGAGTAAAACCGCCATCACGGCATTGGAAGGCGTGAGCCGCGCAGCGGTTGGTGCGTCGATTTCCCGCGGTCTTAGACGTTTGGAGCAACTTCTAAAAACTCTCTATTAACCCCGTTGCAATTTTGAGTTTTTTTGAAGCAGTATGATGAGAGAAACTTTTTGACCCCTCTCACTGCACCTTGACAATCGAATACACGGTGTTACAGGTACAATCCCCCGCGCGGTGGAGCGGCGAACGGGGCGGCGCGACGATGGCACAGGCCGGA
>OGYY01001722.1_pt1 | contig 18163 bp, 13 predicted proteins | sample 1576671 | NCBI WGS metagenome assembly OGYY01 (sample SAMEA3541593, study PRJEB24748) | human gut metagenome | biome: human gut; feature: human-associated habitat; material: faeces | place: China | collected 2012 | reverse complement strand
CATATGCTGCCTTTTGTCATCGGCGGCGGTATCCTGATCGCGCTGGCCTTTCTGCTGGACGATTACGCCATCAATCCAAGCAACTTCGGTTCCAATACCCCTGTCGCGTCTTTCTTCAAGACCGTCGGTGACGCGGCCTTCGGCTTCATGCTGCCCATCCTGTCGGGTTATATCGCCTACAGCATCGCCGACCGGCCTGGCCTGGCGGTCGGTATCGTGGGCGGCTTTATCGCTAAGCAAGGCAACTCTTTCTTGAATATTTCCGGAGAGGGCGCGGTATCCGGCGGCTTCCTGGCCGCGCTGCTGATCGGCTTTATCGCGGGGTATCTGGTACTACTGCTCCGGAAAGCGACTGACCGCTTGCCCGACAGCATGGAAGGCATTAAGCCGGTGCTGATTTATCCCCTCATAGGCATTCTGCTGATCGGTGTGATCATGTTTGCCATCAATCCGGCCATGGCCGCCATCAACGACGGTATTACGGGGCTGCTGAATTCCATGGGCGGCGCCAGCAAAATCCTGCTGGGTTGTGTGGTCGGCGGCATGATGAGCATCGACATGGGCGGCCCCTTCAACAAGGCGGCGTATGTCTTCGGCACCGCGTCGATCGCCACCGGCAACTACGACATTATGGCCGCGGTTATGGTGGGCGGGATGATCCCGCCGCTGGCCATCGCCCTGTGCGCAACATTCTTCAAGAAAAAATTTACAGCGGATGAGCGCAAATCCGGGTTGGTCAATTATATTATGGGCCTTTGCTTTATTACAGAGGGCGCTATCCCCTTCGCCGCATCAGACCCATTGCGGGTTATACCCTCCTGCATTGTGGGTTCGGCGGTGGCCGGAGGGCTGTCCATGGCTTTTGGCTGCACCCTGCGCGCTCCTCACGGCGGTATCTTTGTCTTCCCGGTGGTTGGGAATGTACTGGGATATTTGGCCGCTCTGGTGATTGGCTCTGTAGTGGGGATGCTGCTGCTCGCCCTGCTGAAAAAGAATAAACCGCAGGAGGTCACGGCGTGACCGTTCCCTGCTGACATTTGGAAAGGAAGGCATGAAATATGGTTTCAGCAAAAACGACGATTGTCAATCCCATGGGAATGCATATGCGCCCCGCGCAGCTCTTTATCAATACGATGACCCCCTATGCCTGCGATATTACCATTCTTTTCGGCGGTAAGGAGATCAACGGCAAAAGCATTATGAATCTGATGGCCGCCTGTATTAAGCAGGGCAGTGAGATCGAAATCCGCTGCGAAGGGGCCGACGAGGAAGAAGCCCTGAAGGCCGCCGTCGCCCTGGTGGACGGTGGACTCGGCGAATAAACCGGCCGGCCGCGCCGGGAAAGGAGAGAATCTATGCTGTTGCATGGTGTGAGCGCCTCGGCCGGAATCGGCATCGGTCGGGTGGTGATTGTCCGGGAACAGACCCTGGACTACTCCGGCGTACAGTACGCCGGAAAACAGGCCGAAAAAGCCCGCCTTCAAAAAGCAGTCGAGGATTTCAGCCAGAAAACGTGGGAGATGGCCGACGACGTACAAAAACGGGTTGGACAGAAAGAGGCCGATATCCTAACCGGACAGATAGCGATGCTGAACGATCCGTTCATGCTGTCCCAGATGCAGGAGCGCATTGACGGCGGACAGTGCGCGGAAGCAGCCCTCGATGAGGTCTGTACCGCCTATGCCGCCATGTTCGAGGGCGTAGAGGATGAGATGATGCGCCAACGGGCCACCGATGTGCGGGATATCCGCTCCCGAATGCTGTCCCTGCTTCTGGGCGTCACCTCGGTGGATATGGCCGCGCTGCCGCAGGGGAGCGTCCTGCTGGCGCGGGATCTCACCCCGTCGATGACGGTGGGGATCCGCCCCGGCGCCGTTGCGGCGCTGCTGACCGAAATCGGCAGTAAAACCAGCCATTCCGCTATTCTGGCCCGCGCTCTGGGGATTCCGGCGGTGCTAGGGATCCCCAGAGCCGTATCCCAGCTGCATGATGGCGACACCGTTATTGTAGACGGTGCGGACGGCCTGGTGATCGCTTCTCCCGATGAGCGCACGCTGGGCGAATATACCCACCGGCAGGCGCTGTCGGAGGAACAGCAGCGGCAGCTCGACGTATACCGGAATCGTCCCACGGTAAATGCGGACGGAACCGCCTACCGCCTTTATGCCAACATCGGTTCCCTGGCTGAAGCGCGCGCCGCATGTGAAGCCGGCGCCGAAGGCATCGGCCTGTTCCGCACGGAGTTTCTGTTTATGGATCGTCCGTCCATGCCGAGCGAAGCGGAACAGTACGATATCTACCACGAAGTGGCGGAAATGATGGCTGGAAAAGAGGTCATTATCCGCACGCTGGACGTGGGCGGCGACAAAGCGGTTTCCTACCTGCACATGGAGAAAGAGGAAAACCCGTTTTTGGGATACCGAGCCATTCGCTACAGCCTTGACCAGCCGGATGTGTTCCGCACCCAGCTGCGCGCGTTGCTGCGGGCCGGCGCAAAATACGGCAACATCCGCATCATGCTGCCGCTGGTCACCGGAGTGGACGAGGTGCGGGCCGCTAAGTCGATTTTGGAGGACTGCAAGGCTGCGCTGGCAAAGGAAGGGTTGCCTTATGACGACGCGATCCAGATGGGCGTGATGATCGAAACGCCGGCGGCGGCCTTGATCGCTGATCGCCTGGCGCGGGAAGCCGACTTTTTCAGTATCGGCACCAACGACCTGACCCAATATACGCTGGCGGTCGACCGCGGCAATGCCAAAGTGGAATCGCTGTACACTACATTCCATCCCGCCGTCCTGCGGAGTATCCGCCATGTGATCGCGGAGGCCAAACAGGCGGGAATACCGGTGGGAATGTGCGGGGAAGCGGCTGCCGATCCTCCTATGATCCCGCTGCTGCTCTCCTTTGGCTTGGACGAATTCAGCGTCAGCGCATCCGCGGTGCTGGCCACCCGCAAAACGATCGCCGGTTGGCGGGAAGCGGACGCTGACCATGTCGCGGCGGAGGCGATGCAGCTTTCGGACGCGGCCGGCATAGCCGGATATCTACAGGCGGTCTGCCGGGATCATTAACCGGAAATAATAAACCGTGGGAAAAGGCCATAGGGACACCTCGTGTTCCTATGGCCTTTTATAAAATCGGAAACCCGGAGATAGACTCCATGATTAGGACTTGCTTTTATAAAAAAACATGCTATAATAGGCCCATTGCTCCAACATTAAAAATTCATATTTAAATCTGCCACCGGGTAGAAAATGCACCAGCATTCGTGACACATCGTTAGGTCTTAGAAGATGTGTAAGCGAGTGTTGTTTTTATTTTAGGAGGTATGCTTTTATGCGAAACAAGTTCAAGTCAGCGATCCGGTATTTTACCAGAGCCGAAATAGCCCTGTGGGGGATATCCGTAACCCTCATTACCGCGTCCTTTTTTATCTATGACAGGGAAAACTACCTCACGCTGGCTGCCTCGCTTATAGGGGTGACTTCGCTGATTTTCTGTGCAAAAGGAAATCCATTCGGCCAATTTTTAATGGTCGTTTTCAGTGTGCTGTATGGTATTATCTCGTTCACGTTTGCTTATTACGGGGAGATGATCACATATGTTGGCATGACGGCCCCTATGGCGGTCTTTGCATTTGTTTCCTGGCTCAAGAATCCGTATAAAGGGAACAAGGCCGAGGTAAAAGTAAATCGACTCGGGGGAAAGGAAATGGTCTTTTTAACAGGACTGACAGCTGCTGTAACCGTTGTCTTTTACTTTATTCTTGCCGCCTTCCATACGGCCAATTTATTACCGAGCACTTTATCCGTTGCCACCAGTTTCCTGGCGGTTTATTTAACCTTTAGGAGAAGCGCCTTTTATGCGATAGCTTATGCGGCAAACGACGTTGTTTTAATTGTTTTATGGGTGCTCGCAAGCCTTTCCAACAAGTCCTATGTATCGGTTGTGATCTGTTTTGTCATGTTTTTGGCGAACGATATGTATGGGTTTATCAGTTGGACGAATATGCAGAAACGGCAGGAGGCGGGTGAACTGGCGCACGGGAATGAACGTCAACAGACATACCCCGGCCAATAAATGCCGCCTGGTTACGGGAATTGGCGCTGTTTTTCTGGGCCGAACGCCGGTATCGTCAGGCTGCCTATGCCGGAGGTCAGCACCAGTTTGCGGATTCCCGGCGTATACAGCACCGGGTTTTTTATCAGCTTTCCGAGAATTCGCAGCCGAAGTCCCCGCGTGCGGCGCCGGTAACGATCCTCCGCCCCATCCGGTCCATCCGCCAGCGTATGGGCCAGCAGGACGCCGCTGTCCAGCGCATAGCTGATCCCCTGCAGAGAACTGGGGCTAATCAGCCCGGCGGCTTCCCCAATTAAAAATGCTCCGTCCGCCGCCAGCCGGAAATTGCCGGGGCCGGACGGGCGGCAGACCGCGCAGCCTTCCCGCTTGACGGGGTGGCTCAAGGAAAAACCGCGCTCGGCGAGTTTGCTTTTCAGGGCGGCAAACCGGCTGGACGCGCTTTCCTGAGGGAACGCACCGCCGACGATCAAATGACGGTTCTTTGAAATCATCCAGGCGTAACAGTCGGTCAATTCCCGATCAAAGATCGCGCCGTAAAACGGGGATTGCTCCTCCGCGTCGAACCACTCCTGCACTGCGGTGTAACGGCGGAGGGATGAGCCGGGGAACAGCTGCCGCCGCACCAGGGAATGTCCGCCGTCCGCGCCGACCAATATTCGTGCGAAAAGGGTGCGTACACAGCCACCCTGCCGATAGGTAATGCGAAAGCCTCCGGCGCAGCGTTCCACCGCCTGGCAGATCGCCTGTTCTTTCACCTCCACCGTGGGCGGCAGCAGCGAGATCAACCAGCGGTCAAAGGCTTCCCGGTCCATATTGATATAGGAACGGGAATAATACCGTTCCTGTCCCACCGCCATATCCATGGTGCGCACGGCGAAAATCTGCGGATCCACCAGCACCTCCAACGGCAGGGTCAGGCCAAGAGACGCCAATGACCGCTGCCCTTCCGGGGATAACAGGCCGCCGCAGCATTTCCCCGGCGGATGGGCGTCTCCCCGCAGGTTCCGTCGATCCAGCATGGCAATGTGAAAATGAGCCGCGGCCAGCCGGGCAAACGTCGCCCCTGCCGGCCCGCCGCCAATCACCGCGATATCCACTATCTGTGTTTGCATAAAACCCCTCCCACTTCTGAGAGAAGTATACGGCTGACTTTATTGAATGTCAATAAATAAATATTGAGTATCGTCATTTGCTGGCGGCTGTTTGTTATTTAACCGCTGTGAAGAAAAAGCGGGGAAAGCGGAAAAGAATATCCCCGTTGGCCTGCAAAGGATATGCCCGAACCACTTCGGCCAGCACGTCCTGTTCAAATCGCGTTTTATCCGCCGGCGCCAACATCTCAAGATATGGGCGCAGACCGGTGCCCCGGTACCATTCCATAATGGCCTCGTGCCTAGGCATCTGATGAAAGTATGTGGTCTGCCACAGGTCAAACCGGGTTCCAAGCGTTGCCAGGAGGTCGTAGTATTCCCCCTGCGACAGGGTGTAAAACACGCGGAGAGATGGGAACCGGTCTTTCCAGCGGGGACTGGTAACCAGGTCATTGATAATTTTATGAATGGGCTCCTGTTGATTCATGGGAACCTGTACGGCCAAAACACCGCCGGGCTTCAGTAGGGCCATCATGTTCCGCAGCAGGGCCGGATGATCCGGGATCCATTGCAGGCAGGCGTTGGAAAAAACAACGTCAAACGTGCGGCCCAGGGATGACAGCTCCCTGCTGGCGTCACAAAGTCGAAACTCCCCGCTGGGATAAGCGGCTTTGGCCGCTTTAATCATATCCGGCGAATTATCGATTCCCAGAATATGCGCGTTCGGATACCGGCTGGCAAGAATTTCCGTGCTGTTTCCCGGGCCGCAGCCGAGGTCCAGAATATCCGCCGGGTCATCTAAACCGATGCGTCCGGCCAAATCAATGGCTGGCTGTGTCCGCTGGCTTTTAAATTTCAAATATTGTGAGGAATCCCACTGGATCATTATAACTACTCTCCTTCAAAGTCGTTTCTGTCATTATACCGCGATATTGCGCTTTTGCCTTTAACGGCCTCTGTAATCGGTGGTGTCCCCATACCGGATGGGGCGGCATAAATCCTGAGGGACTAACGGGCTTCGGATATCATCCGAAGCCCGTTTTACAATGCCGGATATGCCGGCGTTGGCGGTATTCCCGCTTCACACCGTTCGTAAACAATAGCGTTTCCCTGCTTGCCAACCCGACGGACCGCGCCGATATGGTACAGCACGTTCAGGGCCTTCTGCGCGGAGGAACGGGACAGCCGGGCGCTCCTGGCCAGATCTTTGGAAATAAAGGCCGGCGGGAGCGCATCCGGCAGCAGCGCGGCGTAATCAGACGCCGATTCTGCATACAGTTCCCCGCGCAGGGCGGTGGGAATCCGGTCATGGCGGGAAGAGCCTTTCTTTTTGTCGGCGCTCCATCCGTTTAAATAGCGGTATTCCGTCATTTCCAGCAGTACAAAGCATAGCCGCAGATGGGGGTGCAGCAAAAGCGGCTTGATTTTATACAGTTCATAAAACGCGTCGCAGACGGTACCCGTCTTGGGGCTTTTCCGCTTTTTGGTGACCGCGCCGGTAGCGGGATCGATCCAGCACAAATACTTGGTCTGCGGGATCGGATAAACAACGGTCACCCGCGTACAGTCAAGGAAGGCGGCGAGCTTTTTTCGCAGCCGGTCAAAGCCCGCGGTCTGGATTTCAATAATCCCGTCCTCTCCAAGTATATCCGCGACAAACCCGCCCACTTTGATTTCATGGCAGTCGGCACAAGGCTCAAAATAGCGTTTCAGCACCGCGTGCAGCGTTTTTTCGCCCAGCGTGCCGATCCCATCCCGTTCCCGCTCGCCGCCGATTACCGCGTGGCAGGCGTCTTCAAACCGTTGCGTGTCCATGGATGTCCTCCCATCGTTCTTGTGACCGTTACGCCGTTATTTCCGCTATAAGCTCCTCCATGGAGGCTACACGCGCATAGCGGTGGTTCCAAATCGTGGTTTCATAATAGCGGGTCAGCTTTCCGCCGGTCAGATAATTGTTGTCAAAGGTGGTGACCGCGCCGCTGGCTATGGTTACACGGTAACCGTATTCAAAGGCCACCTTGCAAGTAGCGTCCACACAGTATTCCGTCTGCATGCCGCACAGCAGGAGGTTCTCAGCCCGCAGCTCCCGTAAATGCTCTCTTAGGGTTGTCTGGCGGAATGCGCTGTTAAAGCGCTTTTCGATCACGAATTCCCCGGCGGCGGGAGCTACGTCGTGGGCAATGCGCCACCCAGCCGTCCCACGCTCAAAGGGATCGCCCGGACCGCCGTCGTGCTGTATATACACCACCGGTACCCCGTTTTGGCGGCAAAGGCAGATCAGCCGGCGTATGTTATCGAACGTTTCGGCTTCACGGCTTAGGCCGCTGCCTTCAAATGCGGATTGTACGTCAATCACCAGTAACGCGTCAAAGGACTTCGGCATGGGCCCCCCTCCCTATGAATCGTATTATAGCAGGATTGCAAAACGAAGTCCATGGCCCGTTATGGGCCATGGACTTTAAGGGTGATTTTTTAGGTTTACATGGGCAGGAACACCAGCATGGACAGCACGAACATGAACACCGTTCCCACGATCATCGGCAGGGAGGTGCGTTTGACCACCTCGATGGGACTGCGTTTGATCGAACCGGATACGATCATGACTACCGCGGACACTGGTGACACGGCACGCAGCAGGTTGCCGGCCAGACCCATGGGCAGGCTGACCGCCAGCACGTTGATGCCTGCCGCCGCCGCCAGGGGAACCATCAGCGGTACCATGGCGAAGAACAGGGCCGTACCGCTGCCGCTGAGGATAACGATCAGCGCGGTCAGGGCAACCAGGATGAGCGGCAGGACAAAGCCGAGGCCGCCGCCCTGAATACCGAGCATCGCATCCTGCAGCGCGTCGATCAGGCCGATGGATTTAAGGCCGGTGACGAATACCGACGCGGCCACCAGCAGGGCGACGATGGGCATGGCGCCGCCCATTCCTTTAAAGAAGGATTCCGTATCGTCCAGCGCGGCTTTGACTTTACGCTTACGAATGATCTCGCAGACAATACCCACCACAAAGGAGAACAGGGTGGCCACTTCCACGCTGATGTTGATTTTCAGGTCGGTAAACGACTGGATGAAGAATACCACGATCAGCAGCAGAATAGGCAGCAAGGGCAGGATAGCGTATACCGTTTTATACAGCCCGCCGCCCTCGATCACTTTCTGCTCGCCGAGCGGTTCATGGCCGCCGGCCGCGCCGGTGCCCATTTTTTTGTCGAGATGCTTCTGCCAGAAATAATGAGCCAGCGCCATAACGAGCAGGGTGGGAATGGAAATCATGGCGTGGTAGCGGAACACATAATCGGTGGGCGTCAGGCCGGCGAATTCGCTGGTTTTGGCCAGCTCGGTCGCAATGGCCACGTTGTCGCTGCCCAGCGGAGTGGGCATGACCGTAGCGGTCGTGGCAATAATACCGGCGGCGGTGAGCGGGCTCATACCGGCTTTTACCATTACGGGATAGAGCGTGGCCAGCAGAATGATGGCTAGGTTGGAGGCGCTGGGAATCACCAGCGACAGCAGGTTGCCCAGCAGGAACACGACCGGCACCAGAAAATATACGCTTTTAATCTTACCAATGGGGCGGGTCAGGACGCTGACCGTCACATCGTTGGCGCCGATATGGCTCATATAGGCGGAATAGCCGCCCAGAATCAAAATGATAAAGCCGGCGGAACTCAGCGTGCTTTTAAACTGGTCCGCAATAGCCAGCAGGGGATCGAGCCAGGCGGCGCCGGTGCTTGCAAAATCCTTCACGGCAATGCCGTTGCCCATGCCCATACCGATAAACATCAGCGCCACGCCCATGAGGAACAGCGTGATTTTAATGTCCATCTTTTTAATCAGCATAAAGATGACGACGGCCACGGCTATGATGGCGGCGCCATACATAATGATAGCGTTCATAAAGACCCTCCCAGTGTTAAAGTGTTAAATGCACCGGCCGATGCTTTCAAGGAACCAGGAACGGAACATCTCCTGGTCAATATCCATGCAGACCCGGGCGTTGTGCGGCTGCCCCAGATATCCCTTCAGGTCGACCAGGGTACAGCCGGCGGTCATGGTGCCGGACAGTTCGATATCCACGGTGGTTTCCACGATATCGTACATCTGAGGCCGCAGCAGATAGGCGATGGCGCAGCTGTCGTACATTTTCAGCCCGGTTTTCATGCTGCCGCCGCGGTATTTCTGGAACAGGCAGTAAGCCATGCGGCCCACTTCACCGAGCTGGGGCATTTTGGCACTGTCCTCCGGCAGGACAAGGGCCTTCCAGCCCACATCCAGGCCCGCCATCACCAGCGGCAAGCCGCTGTCAAATACAATTTTGGCGGCATGGGGATCGGTGGCGACATTGAATTCGGACAAAACGCCTTTGTTGCCGCGCTCGGCGGTGCCGCCCATGAGCACGATTTCCCGTATATTGCCCTTAACCTCCGGGTAAACCTTGAGCAGCAGCGCAATGTTGGTCAGCGGTGCGATGGGGACAAGGGTGACCGGCTCGTCGCTTTCCATAATGACGCGGCGCATGGCGTCCACGGCGTTTTCTTTTAACAGAAGGTGGTCGTCCGGCTCATCAAAGTCAAAGCCCTCCATTCCGCTCTGCCCATGTACGTTGCTCGCGTCCAGCAGGGGGAGGATGAGGGGGGCATCCGCTCCTTTGGCAACCGGCACCTCCTTTTTCATGAACTTCAGCAGGCGCAGGGTATTGTAGGTGACTTTATCGAGCGATACATTGCCGGCAACGGTAGTCAGCAGGCGCACGTCAAGTTCTTCACTGAACAGGGCGATGGCAATGGCCAGCGCGTCGTCGATGCCCGGGTCGGTATCGATGATGATGGGGCGTTTGCTCATAATACATCCTCCTTAAAATAAGCCTTGACTTCATCCAGCGTGGGAATGGACTGCTGGGCGCCGGGCTTGGTGATGGTGAGGGACGCGGCCTTGGTTGCGAACCGCATGCACTGCTCCAGATTGCTGCCCCGCACCAGAGCGCTGGCCAGCGCGCCGATATAGGAGTCGCCGGCCGCCGTGGTATCGACGTTGGGAACCGGCAGGCTGTCCACCTGAATCAGCGTCTCTCCGGCGCCGCAAACGCTGCCTTTGGCCCCCAGTGTGATGATGGCGCTGCCTACGCCCATGGCCCGGAACCGGGTCATGGCGGTTTGGCAGTCCTCCCGGGTTTTGGGATACAGGCCGGTCAAAAATTCGCATTCGGTCTGATTGACGACGATCAGGTCGATGTTGGGATACATATCCGTAGGGATGGCCTTGGCCGGCGCGGGGTTAAACATGGTGAACAGCCGCCTCTTTTTGGCCGCGGCCAGCGCGTCACGGACGGCGCGCGGCTCGCATTCGTACTGGGTCACAAACAGATCGAGCGGTTCGGCGAGGTCGCCAAGAACCGCTTCCACATCCGGGCCGGTCAGCTCGTAATTGGCTCCGGAGCTCAGGATGATACGGTTGTCACCTTCACAGCGGGTGATAATCGCCACGCCGGTGCTGTTAATGGTGCTTTTAGAAAGATAATCGCAGTTTACGCCGTATCCTTCCAGTGACCGACGCATCTGCTCTCCAAACGCGTCGTCTCCTACCCGTGCGATCATGTAAGTCGGGGCGCCCAGCTTGGCGGCGGCCACCGCCTGGTTGCCGCCCTTTCCGCCGGGATTGGTGAAATAATTGCGCCCGTCCACTGTTTGTCCCGCCTGGGGCATTGCATCGCATTCAATCGTTACGTCCATGTTCAAGCTGCCGAATACAAGTACTTTCTTCATTGGATATTCCCTCGTTTCTATACGGCCGGTCCGGCCGGAATCCGCTCTCATAGCGGCATGAAAAGCAGAGTCAGGCATCGTGATGGAGGAACAGCACCATTCCGTGGCCCAATGTGGCGGTCGGCCGCCGTATGAACCCGAACTTCTCATAAAACTCTTCGGTGCCCGGCGTGGCCATCAAACCGATATAGGCGCTCTCACAGGCGTGCAGCCGGATATAGGCAAACAGGGCCTCCATCAGCATCTGCCCAATCCCCCGTTTCTGGTATCCGGGGTCCACCACGACGTCTTTGATAAAAAACGCCAGTCGATTATCTCCCACTACACGGGCGATTCCCACCGTTTTGTCCCCGTCGCGGATTTCCACTGTGTACAAGCTGTTTCGCAGGGCCACGGCGGCATCCTCCGCCGGGTAGGGCTGGAAGCCGGCTTTATCACGCATGGCGCAGAACACCTCTGGTGTAATTGACTGGCTGACGGTATGAAGCATGGGCATCCCCCCTGAAAATCAAATTAGGGTAAGACAAAAACATTCCTTATTAGGAACTATACGACGGAATCCGTTGTCCGTATGCGTCGGCAAAGAGCATAAAATCTATGACTGGTTTTTATCTTTTCCCACAGGTTGGCAGATATGTATGCGGGATGGAAAAACCGCTTGCGCTTAAAACTTTCCGTTTATTGCCATAAAATCAAAATAAGCTTGTCCTTAAAAAGGATGCGCGGTTCCGCCGGCGTCTATGCAGGAAAATCATCCGTGTGAAAATGGATGCAAAAAAGCCCGGCCCTGTGGTTAAACAGGGCCGGGCTTTTTATTTTAATGAACCGTGTCAGGCGAGGTCAAAATCCCAGCGGATGATGTTGCCGGTCAGGCGGGAGGCCACCGGGTCAAAGCCGCAGGCATCGGTGCGCAGCGCGCTGACCAGAATATGGCCGCCGCCCACTTTCACGGCAAACAGCGGCGTGCCGCCGAACCGCTTGTAATCGGTGGGTTTGTTGATGTATCCGTGCCATTCCAGCGTTTCAGCCAGCACGCAAACGTCCGGGCTGAAACGGTCCACACTGTAGCGGCCAAACGCCACATAAGGCACGTGCCGGCCGTCGGTGAACCAGGCCGTATCCATTTCATCAATGCCGTCAAAGACCGAGCTTTCCGGCATATTCATGGTGATGATTTCCTGCCGGTGCTGTTTAAAGACGGTTTCGGTTTCAGGCAGCAGATCCTCCGGCAGATCTTTCTGGCCGAGCAGGATCACCTTGCCGCCCGCCTGCGCGTAGGCGCGCAGGGCTTTGATATCGGCCTGCTGGACATCGCCGCTCATCACCAGGCGGCCTTTATCGGCCAGAGCCGATAAATCGCTGACCGGAGATGCATTCAGGCCGTATCGCGCCAGCAGTTCCTTTGCCGTTGCGTCGCCAGCCAGATAATAACAGGCGTCGCCGTTAGAACCACCCACGCCCCACTCTTTCGTGGCCAGCAAAATATCGTATTCGTTTTTGGAAATAACCGCGCCGCCGACTTTCACCTTGAGTACGAGCCGAGCTTCCGTGCGCTCCTGCGGCAGGGTGGCCGGGATGGTTAGATTCATATTCCGCGCGGCGGTTTTAAAGTAGGGCAGTGTATCGAAGGTCAGGGTTTTGCTGGCCAGTGTTTGGCCATCCGCCAACAGGGATACCTCCACCTGCGGCGATTCCAGGGTCTCTTGGCGGTTCGAATCGTTAATCAGGGTCACGCTGGTGTCCAGCGTATCGCCGGCATAGAAGTGCCGTCCCCACAGCTCGGCGCTGGCCAGCACCGGCTGGTAGGCCATCTTCAGTTTTTTGGCGGACAGCATGGGCTGGATCCGCTTGTAGTCATGCTGGTTGTAGAACCAGGTTTCGAACGCGAACAGCAGCACGCCGCACATCCGGTCATGCTCCACCCGGCGGAACATTTCCAGCAGCTCCTTGGTCAGCATGGCGTGGCGGCTGAGGAAGTATTTAGGATTGTTGTACTCATACGCCTTTTTGCCGACCGTGGTTTGCGGCGTCTGGTGCATGAACAGATACGCCCTCGTGGGCAGGCCGTCCTCGGCGCGGGGATAACCGGTAGCGCATTCCTGCGACATGCAGGGACGGCCCGGTACGGTGTAGTCCTTGCCAAATTCGCCGTTCATAAAATGGAAGAAGCAGGGATTGTACCAGCCGAAATACCCGTGCGGATCGTCCATGTCGCCATCGTCATAGCCGTATTTTTCAATAATGCGCTCATAGCGGCCGTTACGGATGGCCTGCGCACGATGGTAGGCCGAATCGCACACCAGCGGCAGGTGGGGCAGGGTCTTGCGCATCAGCCGCACGCCGCCCTCCAGGATACGGCCTTTTTCAATGGTGACCTCATCCGGCGCATCGAGGCTGTAAAATTTCATTTCGTTGTTCATGGTCATCAGGAACAGAGAAGGCCGGTTGCGGTGCCGGCGGGCCAGCTTGACCAGCTCCTCTTTCCACAGGGTGATAGACTTCTGGCTGGGGATGTGCTCCAGCATCAGCCAGGACCAAGTGCCTTCGAACGACACCATCACGCCGATCTCGTCGGCGGCGTCCAGCCAGGCGCTGCACCACGGGGCCACGTGGGTCCGGGTAGCCATGAGGTTATGTTCCAACGCCAGGGTGAGGAACTGTCGGGCCAGCAGCTTGTCGGTGGGCTTAACATGGGCGGGCATATGGTTGCCGCCCCGCACCCACAACGGACTGCCGTTGTACATCAGGGTCGCGCCCTCAAATTTCACGGTGCGGAAGCCCACCTGCTCACGGTAGGTATCCAGCACGTCGCCGTTTTGGGAAACGGTAAACGTCAGGTTGTACAGGTTAGGCGTACCCGGGCCCCACAGTCGGGGAGATACCTTGGGGGTCGTAAACGACAGGGTGCGTTTTTCCCCGGCGGGGAGGGTGACCGCTTCAATCACGCCGCCGCACAGGTATTCGCCGGTGGTTTTGTGGACCAGCTGGTAAGAAAGCTCCACCGCCTGATCGGCTGCGGAGTCGTTGCCGTAGGTCACCTCGATGGCTGCGTCTTCCAGCGTGGGCACGAAGAAGCAGTCTTCCACGTGTACCTTGTCGCTGATAATCAATTTCACGCTCCGCCAGATGCCGCCCGGATTGTTCATGTAGAAGCCATGGGCGATATCGTCGGTGCAGAAATCCCGACGCTCCACCTTGGTGGAAATCTCCTGGTTCTTGTCGGCCGCGTCCAGGATATCCCAGGCGGTGGCATAGTTGTCGTCCACCGTCGAGGTCTGGAAAGCGTGTTCCGACTCATCGGTCAGGCGGCGGTGCACTTCCACCGAAATCAGGTTGCGGCCTTCGTGCACATAGGCGCTCACGTCCACCTGCTGGGGCGCAAACATACCGATGTTCTCATGTACCCGCACGCCGTTAAAGTAGATGGCGCTGATCAGGGCGATGCCTTCAAAGTCCAGCACCACCCGCTTGTTTTCAATGCCGCGCGGCAGGTCGAGATAATGCCGGTACCAGGCGGATTTGGTGCGCTGGTATTCAAAGGTCTGGTTGAGGCAGCGGGTCATTTCCTCCACCAGATAATTGTCGTTCATGCCTTTGTTCATATCCCGCATGTTTTCCCCTTCGAGCCAGGCCTGCAGCGGGATCCAGGCGGAGGGAACGGGAATGACATGTGCGCGGCTGTCGTCGTAATCGGCATTCTGCGGGTCGCCGTTCAGCTCATAATCAGGAGTAAACAGCCAGTTGCCGTCCAGCGACAGCTCCAGCCGCTCTTCGGCGACGGCGGGAACCGCATAGGGACGGTAGGCCGCCCGCCGGCGGGTACGCTCCTGCTCCCGTTCTTCCGGGGTGAGGGATACCGAAGTCAGATAGTCGGGCTGTTTAACCACGCCGTCCAGGGTGTCGCTGCCAGCCTCGGTCACGCGGACATCCTTATACTGGGTGGGCAGGTAGCTGCCGCCCAGCGAAATACCGCCCTTGGTAATGGGCGTGTCGTCGTCCTCCACGCAGAGCATGGGCACTTCCTCGTCGCCCAAATACACCGCAATTTTGTTGCCGGCGCAGACCACCCGCAGCCGGTACCACACCCCCGGCATCGGGGAGCTTTCGAGAGGACGGAGCGCCAGCATTTTGTCATAGCCTTCGGCGCCCAACCGGGCCAGATACAGGTGATTATTGTTGCCGCCGCGCAGGGCCACGACATAACGGTAATCCCGGCTGTAATGCTTGAAGCCGGCCCAGATTTGCACCTGCGGTGCGTCTTCGGGGCAGCGGGCGGAAAATTCAAAAATGAAGTTTTCGTAATCCGTTTTGGCGGTGGACACCCAGCCGTCGGTCACGGTGAGGATACCGCCTTCCGCATGGACGCTGCCGCGGTCGTAGGTGTGCCATTCGCCGCTCGTCAGGCAGTCCGCATCAAACGCAGGGGTAAATTGCTGACTCATAGTGGTTTCTCTCCTTATTACTAGTCGTTTTAAAGTCGGGTGATACAACCGTTTCCATAATAATACAAAACAGGCTTTCTGTCCAGTCGCTTAGTATAAAAAAAGCTAAAAAAGGCCGGCAAACGCCGGCCTTTTTTAATGTGTCTTATGTGTAATGCCGTTACGGCAAATCTTCTTTTTCGGCGGGCCTGCCCCAGCCGCGCGCCATTTTCCAATCGTAACAGCGGGAAAGGGCCGTTTTTAAACGGTCGATGGATATCGGTTTAGCCATATGCCCGTTCATACCCGCCAGCCGTGCCTGCTTGGCGTCTTCGGCAAATGCGTCCGCCGACAAAGCCACGATCGGCAGGTCGCTGATTTTGGCCATGGGCAAAGCGCGGATTTCTCTTGCGGCGTCGTAACCGTTCAGCACCGGCATTTGAATATCCATAAATACCATATCGTAATAATCCGGGGGATGGGTGCGGACTGCCTCTACCGCCTGCCGTCCATCCGCGGCGACGTCTACCCGGGCCCCCAGCATGGTAAGCATTTCGCAGGCGATTTGGCGGTTCAGTTCGTTGTCTTCCGCCAACAGGATTCGAAGCGAAGGGAGCTGTTCCTCTGGCACAAGCGGCGCTTGTGCTGTTTGGGGGGGCGAGGAATAGCGTTTGGTCAGGCAAAGGGTAATGGTAAACCGCGAGCCTTTCCCATATTCGCTTTCCGCCCGGATATCGCCGCCCATCATGGAAACGAGATTCTGCACGATGGTCATGCCCAGGCCGGTGCCGGTGATTTTGCTGATGCGGCTGTCGTCCGCCCGGCTGAATGGTTCAAAAATATGCTTCAGATAGTCTGGCTTCATGCCGATGCCGGTATCCGCGATCGTAAACCGGTAGGTGCCCACCTGACGCTCTCCCCGGTTGAGGTCTTCCAGACGCAGGGATATGCGGCCTTTCTCCCCAGTGTATTTGGAGGCGTTATCAAGTATGTTGACCAAAACCTGTTTCAGCCTCCGCGCATCGCCCCAAACCCGCTTGTGCAGGTCCCCGGCAAGATCGAGCGAAAATTCCTGCTGCCGGGCTTTCATGGACAGGCGCACCATTTCCGCGGCTTCCTGAACCAAAGCGGGGAGGTCAAACTCGGACTCCTCCATTTTAAACGTACCGCTTTCAATTTTGCTGACGTCTAAAATCTCATTGATGAGGCTGAGAAGATGTATGCCGGCATGCTGAACCTTTTCGAGATAGTCTTCCAGCTTATCCTCTTCCCGTATGTGGAGCTGCGCCAGTTCGGTCATGCCGATAATGGCGTTCAGCGGCGTGCGGATGTCGTGGCTCATGCGGGATAAAAAGTCGTTTTTGGCCTGGCTGGCCTGCTTGGCTTTTTCCAACGCGTTTTCCAAAAGCTGTTTGGCCCGGCGTTCTTTTTCCAGCGCTTCTTCCTGCATGCGTCGCTCCGCGTCTACGTTGCGCGACAGCGTAATTTCGATGAGATCGTCCGTATAGGGGGTCTCCACCCATACCACCTGCGTAAAATTCCAGTGATAGACGCCGTCATCCCCGCGGTGCGGCACTTCCATGGTGACAATTCGGGAACCACCGTTAAACGCTTCGGTCAGGGCCTTGCGTGAAAATTTACCAATAAATTCGGTTTGGTAATCGGGATGGACGGTGGCCAGCTCCGCCTCTATAAGATCGTCAAAGCAACCCGTCTCACCGGGCTTTTTGACTGGGTAGCGTTCGTACTCCAGCATATGATATGTATTCTGCGTCAGGTTGACGGCAATCAGCATCTGATATGCTACCCGGGCGGCGGTGGCCAGCTGGCCGATCTCAATATTGCGTTGCTGTTCCAGCCGGTACTGCTCATCAACGTCCCGGAAAACCAAAACACACCAGCATTCGTCCGCGCCAGGGGGTTCGATTTTTGCCGCCGTAAATTCCACCATGTGGTAGCGGCCATCATCCATCCGGCGGCGCAGCCGCCGAATAATCTGTTTTTTGCCCTCCCCGAACAGCCGCAGCATGGCAGCGCGGGAAAACGAGTCTGTAAACACCTGTAAATCATCGGGATGCAGTGTCTTTGCGGCATATTTCAAGTTTTCCGCGCCGAATCGACCCTGCTCGGGAATATCGGTCCACATAATATCTTTCTGGCAGTTGACATAGTAATCGTCTGTTAAATTCACGATGATACATTCGCCAAAAACCGTAACCAGGCTTTGCGCATACATCTGCCTTATTTTACGCAGGCCCTGCTCCTCTTCAAAATTCATCCGATGGGGGGTAGCGGTCACCACCACCGCGGATAGACCGTCCCAGTCGACCCGGTTGGCGGTCATGTCCACGTTGGTTTTCAGCACGGGATCATAACAAACGACGTGACTGGAGGAACGCTCTCCCAGCATATCCAGCGGGCAGTTGGAACCAGCGCAAAAGGCGGGCCAGACGTCGTGGCATTTTGCCCCGACGGCGGCATGGCCCTGGCCGGTTTCCTGGCAACGCTTATTAAAATACAGCAGGCGATGGGTCGCCTCTTCGATAACATAAACGCTGGTTTGAGTGAGGGCGTCCAGCAGACGGACCATATGGTTATCAGACATGATACTCGTTCCTCATTCCGGTTGGAGTGGCCCGGACAACCGCTCGATTGCCCGGAGTCTTCGATATTCAGGCCCGGCTGCCACGTATCTGGCAAACAACGAAAAAGGGGATATCCTGACGGCAGGGAAGCGCTTAACCCAAACATATACTGTAACAAGAAAAAAGAGCGGCGCGGCGCAGCCGCGGAGGGGCTTTGC
>OGYY01001715.1_pt1 | contig 18252 bp, 14 predicted proteins | sample 1576671 | NCBI WGS metagenome assembly OGYY01 (sample SAMEA3541593, study PRJEB24748) | human gut metagenome | biome: human gut; feature: human-associated habitat; material: faeces | place: China | collected 2012 | reverse complement strand
TCTCCGATCCCACCATTGCCGACTTGGATGAGTACAGCAAGACCACACTGGTGGCCAATAAGGACGGCAAGTCCGGCGACGTCACCGTCACCGCCGAGTATCAGGGCATGACCGCCTCCTTCACCGTCCATGTGGGCCCGTACCCAGGCTCTGTGGAGCTGTACCACGGCTGGATCCAGGCCCGCAGCAACCGCATCTTCCTGCAGGGCAAGCAGGGCATCGTGGGTGCCGGCCGTGACGGTATCCACGCCACGGATACCGCCGCCACCAGCGACGATCAGATCATCACCTTTACCAACAGCGATCCCAATGCGGTGGACCTGACCAACCCCGTGATCCGTGCCACCTCCAACCGTGATCTGCCCGATGAGTGCGCCTTTGTGGACGCCAGAAATCCCGGCAATGCCGTCATCACCGCCACCGCCACCAGCACCACCCAGGATACCGTCCAGTGCTTCGTCACTGTGGTACCCAAGCGGTACGACGGTATTCAGGCCACCCAGGATACCATTCATCTGAAGCTGGGCCAAGGCGCGGACCTCACGCAGTACCTGACCCTGCTGGACGAGTCCGGCGTGGTGATTCCGGAGCTGAACCCTGTGAACTATGCCAGTCTGGATGAGAGCATCCTCTCCGTGGATGCGAGTGGGCATGTCACCGCGCTGCACACCGGCACCGGCATGGTGCGGGCGTTGCTGAACACCGGTGACTACACCCTCATCGCCGTGGAGGTCACCTGCGATCACGACCACACCACCCGCACCGAGACCCCTGCCACCTGCACCGAGCCCGGCTACACCGGCGATAAGGTCTGCACCGTCTGCGGCGAGACCGGCGAGACCGGCGAGGTCATCCCCGCCGCCGACCACAGCTACAAGGACGGCAAGTGTACCGTCTGCGGTGCCGCCGATCCCAACGCCAACAGCGGTGGCAATACCGGCAATAACGGCACCGACAGCCCCAACACCGCTGACGGAGCCGCCATGGGTCTGTGGCTGAGCCTCATGACCGTGGCCGCTCTGGCCGGAGCCCTTCTGGTTCTCGGCAAGAGGTACCGGGCCTGATTCCCCCCTTTCGCAGCGCTCCTCTTAGGCGATAAAAGCCCTTGGCGGCACAGCCTCTTGGCGGCGTAGCCCCTTGGCAGCAAAGCCCTTCGGCGGCAAGGCCCCTTGAAATAGCGCATCTCTCTTTCTGTAAAGGCGGAGGGGGGACCCAGTAGGGTCCCCCCTCCGCCTTTTGCTTTTCCGAAACCACCCGGCTTCTCCGCCGTCGCCTGATTTCCCGCTGCTTCCTGATTTTCTCGATACCGTTTCATCTTCTGATACGATTCGATTTTTGCTGCCACTTTTCCCTGATGCCGCCACGCTGCCAGAATCGAAAAATCCAGAGCGGCTCTGTGGCCCTTCTGCGCCTCAGTATTTTCTCCATGCGAAATATTCAAAAAATTCATGCTCCCAGCAGGAAAATTTTTCCGAAAAATCATTGCTATTTCTCCGGATCTCGTATATACTGGGAGGTGTATAGGTCATCCCTCCCTGCGCCGCAAGCAGGTGAGCTCTCCTCCTGTACAGCCGCATCCGGCGGCAAGCAGGCGGGGAAGGCAAAATTGCCTTCCCCGCCTTTTTTTGCTGTTTTTCTATTCTGCCGGTATTCGTATTTTCAGCGCTGTCATTGCTCCGTATTTTCGCTCTCACGGCTCTGCTATCGTTCCGGTGCCTGCGCTTTCGGCACCGCTGCCGGACCGGCTTTTGCACTTCTCCGGCTTCTTTGATCGGCCCGATATTCCCCCGTTTCCGACTCTGTCATCGGCATGGATCCCGCCTTTTCCCGGCGCTGCTATCATCTCGGCTCCTGCTTCTTTTCGGTGCCGATCATATGCCGGTATTTTCTCTTTTTCGGAATCGATAGCAGTCCGGTTCCTGGAAGTTTTTTCTCTGCCGGTGTTCCGTTTTTGGATCTCAGAGAGGGCTGCTTTTATCCCTTTGGGTTTTTGCGCTGTCGTTTTTTCGGTCTGCATCCGCCGGTTTTGTCCAGTTACTGCCCCATTTTCTGACCTTGGAGCGTCCCGGTTTTTGTCCAGCTTTTGTCCAGCATTGGACGCCTTTTTGTCCAGCCGCCGGTGGTGCCTCCCTTATTGAACCTCTTTGGGAAGCTTCTTATCCTCCGGTTTCGATCCGCAGGGGGCCTTCGGTTTTTTATCCTTCACCAAGATCACCGAGGTGATGAGCGCCGTCAGGGGGACCGCCAGAATGACGCCGATGCTGCTGGCGATGCCGCTGATAACCTCCGTGGCCATATAGGGGGAGCTGATGAGCTGCCGGGGATCCAGCCCCAGCGAATACAGATAGATGATGAAGGACAGGCCGCTGCCCAAAAATGCCAGGATCAGGGTGTTGGTCATGGTACCCACCATATCCCGGCCGATATTCATACCGGAGCGGAACAGAGCCCGGCCGTTCCGGTCCGGGGCCACGGTATGTACCTCCGTCAGCGCAGAGGAGATGCTCATGGCCACGTCCATCACGGCGCCCAGCGCACTGATGACTACCCCCGCCACCAGCAGGCCCCGCAGGCCCAAGGGCGTACCCGTCTGCCGCAGCTGCAGCAGCGGTTCCACATCCGTCAGCCGCAGGCCGTCGATCCGCAGAAGGCTCTGGGACAGCAGGCCGAACAGCAGCGCCAGCGCCGTACCGGCCACCGTACCCAGCGCAGCACACACCGTCTTGCGGCACACGCCGCCCAAGATCACCATCGTCACCACGGTGATGTAGGCGCACACCAGAAACACCGTCAGCAGAGTGGGCGCTCCCTTCATCAGCAGGGGGATCAGGATCCAGAACAGGCACACCAGCGTCACCGCCAGCGCCACCAGAGACTTGGCTCCCACCTTGCCGCCCACCAGCACCGTTGCCAGCAGGAACAGGCCCACGGTCACCGCCAGACCCACCGCCCGGTCATATTCGTACACCGTGGCGGTATGGCTGCCGTCGCTATAAGTGGAGATCAGCAGCACCGCCCGCTGCCCCACCTTCAGGGGCTGGCCGTACAGCGGCCCCACATAGTTATACACCTGCATGGTCTCGCCCTTGTACTGGCCGGAGCGCACCTGCGCCAGCAGCAGCTGCTCCCCCCGATAGCCGCCGTCAGCCACGGCATCTGCCTCGGTATTGTCCGACAGGATATCCGTGACGACGCCGGTCTCGTACTCGGCATATTCATCCCCTCGGGGCTGGGGCTGCTCAAAGGTCACAGCCGCCATCCGCACGACGATGAACAGCACCAGCGCCGCCGCCAGAATGACGCAGCTCCACCGGTTCCTGCTCCACCAGGCCCCGGCTGTCAGCCGGTCCGCATTCCCCTTCTTCCGCTTCATGGGCGTTTCCTCCGTCAATGATATTTGGTTACAGCATAGCAACTTCCGCCCCTGATGTCAATAGTGTTCACTAGTCAGCTACATCTGTCAATAGACTTTGCAGATATTATACAAACTTATTGCACGTTTCTGACAAAATCATTGAAAAAGGGGTAGCCATTTGGGTAGCTTTATGATAGACTGTTACCATCGGTCAAAGGCGGTATGTACGGCCAAAAGCGGCGTACACGGTTTTGACCGGCAGCACGATACACGAAAGGTTTGTCTTTGCTCAACGGTATCCCCCACAGTCTGCCTGTTTCAGCTGATCGGAGCCCTTGACGCTGCCTCCGTGCCAAAAACAGGATAGCTTGTGGAAGGTCGTCTGCCCGCCGGATGCGGGTCAGGCGGCTTTGTACTATCTCCGGGGGGACGGAAGGACAGAAGCAGGCCGCCGTGTAAACGTGTAATATTGAACAGGAGGGATCTCATTGAAGAAGAGAGGACTCAGCAGTCGGATCATGTCTGTGCTGCTGTCGCTGATGATGCTGCTCTCGCTGCTGCCCACAGCAGTTCTGGCAGACGAATCAGCGACAAAGACCTACACCAAGGTCACGTCCGCCGATGAACTGGTCACCGGCGAGTATGTGATGGTAGCCAACAACGGTTACGCCCCCGGTGTGCTGGACGACTCATGGGTCACGGCGGTGGCCGTGACAGCTGCCAACGATCAGGTCATTGATCCCACGGGCGGCGTCTGGACGCTGACCGTGGGCAAGAATGGTACCATTCTCAGTGACGCCAACGGCAAGGCCATTGCTCCCAAAGGCGGCAACAACAATGGCATTAAAAGCGACAGCTACCGGTGGGCCGTGGATTTCGATGCCACCGACGGAACCTTTACCTTCGCCGGACAGGGCGATGACACGGTCAAGCTGGCCAGCAACGCCAGCTCCAAGAACAAGTTCCGTGCTTACAAAAATGAAACCATTACGAAGTCTCCCGGCGGCTACCCCTGCCACTTCACCCTCTATAAGCTGGGCGGCGGGCTGGAGCAGGTAGCTGCCCCCACCGGCACCGCCTCCGGCGATGTGAAGGTGGGCGACACCGTGGCCTTTGCCTGCAAGACGGCGGATGCCACCCTGCGGTACAAGGTGGATGACGGCGCCTATCAGGACTACACCGGCCCCGTGACCATCACCTCCTCCTGCACCATCACCGTCAAGGCTGTGAAAGACGGCATGACCGACAGTCAGGAGGTCGTGTTCATCTACAAGGCCTATCGTCTGGTGGACAAGTACGTCAAGACCGCTGCCCTCACCGGCGGCGACAAGGTGGTCATTTTCAACGCCGGCAACGGCTTTGCCGTCAGCTCCACCGTGATGAGCAATTACTACCTGACCCCCGTGGCCGCCACGGTGGAAAATGATGCGCTGACTGCCAACGCCATGGATGCGCTGGTCTGGGATGTCACCGCCAACGACGACGGCACCTATACCTTCACCCAGAACGACAAGACCCTGACGCTGGGTGAAAATAATGGCAAGTTCCATCTCAACGTGGCCGCCAAGGGCGCCACTCGCTGGGATGTGGAGACCTGCAATGCCGAGAACGCCTCCTACTACCTCTCCGGCAGCGGCGTCACCGGTCAGTACGGCAAGGTCTACCTGGAATACTTCGCCAAGTTCACCGAGTTCTCCGCCTACTGCACCAGCACTGACCGGCTGAAGGAAGCGGACTTCGGCATGACCTTCTACAAGCTGACGCAGGAGAAGCAGTATGTGGACGCCACCACGGAGCCTGATCCGGAGGAGCCCGCCACCGTACCTATCCGCACGGCGCTGGAGGGCGCCACCGACACCGAGTTCACCGTCAAGGGCGTTGTGACACTGGTGGACGGCCAGAACTACTATCTGCAGGACGCCACCGGTGCTATCTGTCTGCGTCTGGCCGCCAAGACCGATGAGATCGCCTTGGGCGACACCATCATCGGCACCGGCAAGCGGGCCGAGTTCAGGGGCATGGCGCAGCTGGGCAGCGGCACCTTCGTCAAGTCCAGCGGCCTGACCCTGGACGCCAAGCCCACCACCATCGCCGCCCTGACCGCCGACGATGTGTGTACCTATGTGCAGCTGAAGGGGCTGGAGATCACCGAGATCTATGACAACAACGGTCAGTACGCCAGCCCCAATGTCACCTTCAAGGATACCGACGGTAAGACCATCCAGCTCTATAAGGCAGTTCTGCCCAAGAACGGCGACAGCTGGGCCTTTGCCGTGGGCGACAAGGTAGATGTTACCGCCGCCGTAGGCACCAACAACGGCACCCTGCAGCTGCGGAATACCGTTGCCGACGAGATCCGGGCCGCCGGTTCCGTCAATGACCCCATTACGGACGACATGATCCCCGACGGGACGCTCACCGTCAAGGAGGCCGGGGCCATCACCACCAAGACCGAAAATGTCTCCGTGGTGGGTCAGGTGGTGTATCACTACGGCAACGCCTATAACGGCGCTGCCAGCATCAGTTCCATCATTCTGGAGGACGTCATCGGTGGTGAGATCTACGGCTTCCAGATCTATGATTACGCCAACCACGCCAACTATAAGGTAGGCGACGTGGTGAAAGTCACCGGTACCGTTAGCCCCTACGGCGGCGTGCCTCAGATGCAGTCCCCTGCCATGGAGGTGGTAAAGGCCGGTGTGGAGGCCATCCCCGCACAGGAGATCACCGTCTCCCAGATGGGCGCCGACTATCTCAGTGAGTACGTCTACATCAAGGACGTGACACTGGGTACCTACAACGCTTCCGGCAGCACCCCCGTCACCGACGCCACCGGCAGCACCAAGCTCTTCAAGGGTGTGCCGCTGCCCGCCAATACTACTGAGGTCGATGTCACGGCCCTGTATGCCTGCTGCTCCGCCTACAACGGCACCTATCAGCTCCGCAACGGCGCCAGTACCGACTACGTCACCAACGTGACGCCTCCCACCCCCGGCCAGCTGCCTCAGGCCGGCGATGAGGTGGTCATCTACAACCAGAACGCTGAGGCGGTTCTGGCGGAGCAAAATGACAACACCGACAGTCCCGCCATCAACAAGGCGGCCGCCACCATTGAGAGCGGCAAGGCTGTCTGCTCCAACGGCGCCGTGGTCTTTACCGTGGAGCGCAGCGGCGAGTACTATCGCTTCCGCAACGACACCTACGGCTATCTGTGTGCCAACGGCACCGGCAACAACGCCTTCTATTCCCTCACCGCCAGTGAGGACGCCGACTGGCTGGTCCGGGAGTGCTCCGGCAATGTGGGCGGCTACGAAATGGAGAGCCGCACCGCCAAGTATAACGGCAAATACAGCCAGTGGCTGGAGTATTACAGCGATAGCTTCAAGGTGTACAGTATGTACAGCTCCACCGGTGATCTGGACTACACCATCTACTCCTTCTCCTTCTATCCCGTGGCGGAGGGGACGGAGCTGACCGGCGGCATCGTGAATATGCCCGCCGTGGTCATCGACCACCTGTATGACGCCTATGTGGGGCAGGCCTACACCTTTAGCTTCACCGTGGATGCTCCCTTCGGTGTCAAGGGCGACATGACCGCCACGCTGGCGGGCGAGGCCCTGACTGTCACCGAGGAGGAGGGTGTTTACACCGTCACCATCCCCGTGGAGAAGGTGACGGGCGACAAACTCACCGTAACCATCAGCGGCGTGGACAATCAGGGCAAGGCCATCACCCGCACGGTGGAGATCCCCGTGAAGGACGAGCCGGTGTTCTCCGATCCCACGCCCATGCGGGGCGTTCAGACCGGCAGCAACAAGCGGCCCGCCATCTCTGTGGCGCTGGCCAATGCCGGGACGGAGCCCACCATCACCATGACGGTGAACGGCAAGACCGTGGATGCTGTGTATGCCGATGGTCGTGTCACTTACACGCCCGCTGCCGACCTCACCGACGGACGCACGGAGGTGGTGGTCACCGCCAAGCGTGCCGACGGCAAGGAGGCCAGCTTCAACTGGTTCTTCACCGTGGGCAAGACCCAGTATCAGCTGTACTTCGGTCAGCTTCACAGCCACACCCAGTATTCCGACGGCTCCGGTACGCTGACCTCTGCGCTGGACTACATCAAGAGCATCCCCGCCAGCGCCAATGTGCAGTTCGTAGCCTTCACCGACCACTCCAACTACTTCGACTCCAAGACCAATGCTAACGTGGAGGGCGCTCTGTATGACACCTCTCTGGTGAAGGATTCCGACGCCAACCACAGCTGGAGCACCTATAAGAGCACCATCGATGCCTTCAACGCCGAGAACGCCGGTTCCATGGTGGCGCTGGGCGGCTTCGAGATGACATGGTCCGGCGGCCCCGGCCACATCAACACCTTCAACACCCCCGGCGTGGTCTCCCGCAACAACACCACCCTTAACAACAAGACCGACGACGCCGGTATGAAGGCCTACTACGCTCTGCTGAGTCAGGCCGAGGGCGTGGACTCCATCAGCCAGTTCAACCATCCCGGCACCACCTTCGGCAACTTCAGTGACTTCTCCTACTGGAATCCCGTCATTGACAGCCGTATGTATATGGTGGAGGTGGGTAACGGCGAGGGCCAGATCGGCGCCGGCGGCTACTATCCCAGCTATGAGCAGTACATCATGGCGCTGGATAAGGGCTGGCACCTGGCTCCCACCAACAACCAGGACAACCACAAGGGCCGCTGGGGCAATGCCAACGACGCCCGTGACGTTATCCTCACCGACAACTTCACCGAGAAGGGCATCTACGAGGCCATCCGGGCCCTGCGGATGTACGCCACCGAGGATAAGAACCTGGAGCTGGGCTACACCGTCAACGGTCAGATGATGGGCTCCCGTATCACCGAGGTCCCCGATAAGCTGAATCTGGAGGTCACCGTCAACGATCCCGACAAGAGCGACTCCATCTCCAAGGTGGAGGTGGTGGTCAACTCCGGCAAGGTGGTCCACACCTGGTCCGACCCCGCCGAGCTGAATCAGGGCAGCCTGTCCGTGACGCTGGATCCGGATTACAGCTACTATTTCATCCGTGTCACCGAGGGGGACGGCGATCTGGCGGTCACCTCCCCCGTGTGGGTGGGTGAGAGCCTGAAGCTGGGCATCTCCAACATGGTCTGCGGCACCGCCACTCCCGTCACCGACGAGGAGCTGACCCTGACCACCACCCTCTTCAACAGCGAGGACACCGATGCCACCATCAAGTCCCTGACCTACACCATCGGCGGCACCGTCATTGGCGTGGACAAGGGCGAGGGCGACAAGGGCTACACGCTGGGCAAGAGCAGCACGCTGGATGTCTCCTTCCACTACACCCCCACCGCCGCCCGTGTGTTCACCGTTCAGGTCACCGCCGTGGTGGAGCAGAACGGCAAGGAGTACACCTTCACCAAAACCATCGATCTGGATGTGCTCAATGCGGATGCACTGGTGTACATCGGCATCGACGCCTCCCACTACAACGAGTATGTGGCGGGCAACTACAAGGATTCCATGGGCAACTTCGGCAATCTGGCCGCTAAGTACAGCGTCCGGACCGTGCAGCTGAACTCCAGCGAGGAGCTCATCGCCGCCTGTGGCAATCCCAAGTTCAAGGCTCTGATCCTCACCGCTCCCAGCCGCCGTCTGGAGGCCGCTCAGGCCGATCCCAAGACGTACAGCGCTGACGAGCTGGCGGCCATCGACGCCTTCAACGCAGCCGGAGGTACCGTCATTCTGGCGGGCTGGTCCGACAACTACGAGAACTACGACGTCATTCAGAGCAACCCCGCCATCAAGCACATGGCAGCCACCCAGAATGAGGTGCTGGCGGCCTTGGGCTCCAGCCTCCGCATCAGCGACGACGCCACCTATGACGATGTTCGCAGCGCCGCCGACGGCGTGGATAAGTGGCGGCTGTACTTCAGCTCCTACAACATGGACAACCCCCTGATGGACGGCGTAGAGGTCGATCCCGACCATCCCTATGACAAGCTCTACACCGAGCGCTTCAGCCACTACGGCGGCGCTTCCATCTATGCCGTGGACGCAAGCGGCAACGCCACCTCCACGCTGCCCGCTGCCGTGTCCCCCGTGGTGTATGGCCATGCCACCACCTACTCCGTGGACGTGGATCAGGACGGTCTGGGCGGCGCCGGTACGCCCAAGTATGCCTTTGCCGAAAACGACAGCCGCCTGATGGTCATGGCCACCGAGCAGCTGGAGGGCCGTGGCATGGTGGTGGTCTCCGGTGCGGCCTTCATGTCCAACTTTGAGGTGCAGGCCAGCATCAGCGACAACGGCTCCGAGAAGAACTACTCCAACTACAAGATCTGCGAGAATCTGCTGCGGCTCATCAACCCCGTGCAGATCACGCCCATCGCCGAGGTGCAGGCCCAGACCGAGGACGGCTACAAGTACACCATCGAGGGCGTGGTCACCTCCAACGCCTCCGGCTATGACAAGGAGACGGCCTTCTTCGACTGCATCTACGTGCAGGACGAGACCGGCGGCATCAACTGCTTCCCCGTGGCCGGTGACTTCAAGATCGGCGACCGGGTGCGTGTGTCCGGCACCACCAGCTCCTATCAGGGTGAGCACCAGCTGGCCGTCACCGATATCGTCAAGCTGGGCGAGGGTGAGGCCGTGACCCCCAGAGAGGTCACCTCCACCCAGGTCAACGACGGCTCCGTGCTGGGCCAGCTCATCACCCTGAAGGGCTATGTGGTGGGCATCGAGATGGCCAACGGTCTGGTGCAGACCATTCTGGTTCGTGACAGCGCCGGTGTGGTGTCCCGTGTGTTCATCGACGGTTACATCTGCCCCAACGACGAGGTGAAGAACCTGGAGCAGGGCTGCGAGATCTCCGCCACGGGTCTGGCCTCCTACGACAACACCTTCGTGCTGGCCGACGGCACCGCTATGGCCCCTCGTATCCGCATCAGCAACCGTGCCGACATCATCTGCACCGCCCACACCCACCAGTTCGGTGAGTGGGTCGTCACCACTCCCGCCACCTGCACCGAGGACGGCGTGGAGACCCGCACCTGCCCCTGCGGTGAGACGGAGACCCGTGTACTCCCCGCCACCGGTCATACGGATGCGGACAAGGACGGCAAGTGTGATACCTGCGGCGCTGAGCTGAATCCCGTGGAGCCCGGCAAGCCCGATCAGCCCGGTAAACCCGGCCAGCCCGCCACCGGCGACGAGAGCCGTCTGGTGCTGTGGGTCTCCCTGATGGGGATCACGGCCATGGCCGGTGCGGCTCTGCTGGTGGGCAAGAAGCGCCGTGGATAAGGGAAGCTTTCCGACGCATGACCACCCGCCGCAAGGCATAACCGCATAAGCGAAAAGGCGGGGCCCGTAAGGGTCCCGCCTTTTATCTGCCGTCTGTGGGCCATGTTGCGCCGCCTGTAGGCGTGGTGCGCCCTTGTTAGAATCAGCAGAGGGTCTCTCCCGTGGGAAAGGCCCTCTCCTGCCCCACTCCATTGTCTTGCGCCGAGAGGGACGCCCGCAGCATACAGGAGAGCGCATAAGGGAAGGGACACGGGGTGCTTCCGTGTCCCTTCCCTTATGGCATTTTCTGCGCCCGTCAGTCCTTATGGCACTGGCCATGCATGGCGCAGTGGGCGCATCCGGCCCCGCAGGAGGACTTCCCCTGCTTCTTCTGCCGGATCAGGCTCCGGACGATCAACGCTACGATGACGATCAGTCCCATACAAATCAAAATGGTGCCTACATTCTCGCTGATCCATTGCAGCATGGAAACTCACTCCTTTTCAAAAATACTTGGAAAATGTTGGAACACCGGCCCGATAGGGCGGCGTGGGTCCCGTCTCCCGAAGGAGACGGAACCGCTGGCCTTGCGTACCGATGTGAAAAGATGGATCGGCTGCTTACACCTTGGCGCTGAGCTTGGTGGCCTCCTTGTAGGGGCGGACCAGCATATAGACGATCATGGCCAGCGCAGCCAGAGCAGCGATCAGGCCGATGATGTTCAGACTGCCGGTGAAGGCGTTGCCGAACTGGTTGATCATCAGGCCGACGAGATAGGCGAAGCCGCACTGATAGCCGATGGCGAACCAAGTCCACTTGTGGTTGTTCATCTCACGCTTGATAGCGCCGATGGCGGCGAAGCAGGGAGCGCACAGGAGGTTAAATACCAGGAAGCTGTAGCCGGTGATGCCGGTGAATGCCTGAGCGATGTTCTGGTACACGGTGCCGTCGCCGCCGCCATACAGGATACCCAGCGTACCCACGATGTTCTCCTTAGCCACCAGACCAGTGATGGAGGCCACGGTCGCCTGCCAGTTGCCCCAGCCCAGAGGCTTGAAGATCCAGCAGATAGCGCCGCCGATGGCAGCCAGAATGGAGGAGTCGATCTCGGACTCATCCAGCATACGGAAGGTACCGTCCACCCAGCCGAAGTAGGTGGTGAACCACACGAAGATGGTGGACAGCAGGATGATGGTGCCGGCCTTCTTGATGAAGGACCAGCCACGCTCCCACATGGAGCGCAGGACGTTGCCCAGTGTGGGCCAGTGGTAGGCAGGCAGCTCCATGACGAAGGGAGCGGGGTCGCCGGCGAACATCTTGGTCTTTTTCAGCATGATACCGGAGATGATGATGGCGGCCATGCCGATGAAGTAAGCGGAGGTGGACACCCATGCGCTGCCGCCGAAGATGGCGCCGGCGATCATGGCGATGAAGGGGACCTTGGCGCCGCAGGGGATGAACGTGGTGGTCATGATGGTCATACGACGATCACGCTCATTTTCGATGGTACGGGAGGCCATGATGCCGGGTACGCCACAGCCCACGCCGATGAGCATGGGGATGAAGGACTTACCGGACAGGCCGAACTTGCGGAACACACGGTCCAGAACGAAGGCGATACGGGCCATATAGCCGCAGGCCTCCAGAAAAGCCAGCATCAGGAACAGCACCAGCATCTGGGGAACGAAGCCCAGCACGGCGCCGACACCGGCCACGATACCGTCAAGGATCAGGCCGCTGAGCCAATCGGCTGCGCCGGCAGCCTCCAGACCGCTCTCCACCAGAACAGGCACGCCGGGGACCCACACGCCGTAGTCGGCGGGATCGGGGGCGTCAAAGCCGTTCTTGTTGAGGTAGGCCACGGCATCCACATAGGTGACACCCACGGTGCTTTTCTTGTCGGCACCCTCGGGGATGGCGTCGTAGTAGGCGGTCATGGTGTTGATGGCCAGCGTCTCCTCATCCTCCACGTCCACGGTGGCGGTGGCGTTGCTGCTGGCGGTGAAGCCGTTCATCTGAGCGGTGACGGCAGAGGGATCAAAGTCATCGGCCTCGGGATCGATCTCGATGCCCAGAAAGGCCTCCACAGCCTGCAGGGATGCGGTGTACTCGTCGTTGACCTCGTTATATGCCTTGGAGCCGATACCCAGCAGGTGCCAGCCGTCGCCGAACAGGCCGTCGTTGGCCCAGTCGGTAGCGGGGGCGCCCACGGCCACCATGGCGATCCAGTACACAAGGAACATCACCAGAGCGAAGATGGGCAGGCCCAGCCAGCGGTTGGTGACGATCTGGTCGATCTTATCGGAGGCGGAGAGCTGGCCCTTGCGCTTCTGCTTGTAGCAGCCCTTGATAAGCTCAGCGATGTAGACATAGCGCTCGTTGGTGATGATGCTCTCGGCATCGTCATCCAGTTCCTTCTCGGCGGCCTGAATGTCCGTCTCGATGTGCTGCATCACGTCGGCGGGGATGCTGAGCTTTTCCAGCACCTTGTCGTCACGCTCGAAGATCTTGATGGCGTACCAGCGCTGCTGTTCCTCGGGCATGGTATGTACGGCGGCCTCCTCGATGTGGGCAATGGTATGCTCCACGGGGCCGGAGAAGGTGTGCATGGGGATGGTCTTGCCGTTCTTGGCAGCCTCCACGGCGGCCTCGGCGGCCTCCATGACACCGGTGCCCTTCAGGGCGGAGATCTCCACCACCGGGCAGCCCAGCTCACGGGACAGCTCCTTGGTGTTGATCTGGTCGCCGTTCTTGCGGACCACATCCATCATGTTGATGGCGATGACCACGGGGATGCCCAGCTCGGTAAGCTGGGTGGTCAGGTAGAGGTTACGCTCCAGATTGGTGCCATCGATGATGTTGAGGATGGCGTCGGGCCGCTCACCGATCAGGTAGTTACGGGCCACCACTTCCTCCAGCGTGTAGGGAGACAGAGAGTAGATGCCGGGCAGGTCCATGATGACCACATCCTCGTGCTTCTTCAGCTTGCCTTCCTTCTTCTCCACGGTAACACCGGGCCAGTTACCAACAAACTGGTTCGAGCCCGTCAACGCATTGAACAGCGTGGTCTTACCGCAGTTCGGGTTGCCCGCCAGGGCAATTTTGACCTGCTTCTCCATTGATGCTTGCTCCTTTTGGTTTGATTTCTCTAACTTATCACTAACAAAAATCAGGGCCTATGAAGGCCGGGTTCGCTCCATCCGCAACAGGACACTTACTCGACCTCGATCATCTCGGTGTCGGCCTTTCGCAGGCTCAGCTCATAGCCACGGACGGTGACCTCCATGGGATCGCCCAGAGGGGCTACCTTGCGGACGAATACCTCGGTGCCGCGGGTGATGCCCATGTCCATGATGCGGCGCTTGACAGGGCCCTCGCCGTGGAGCTTTACCACCTTGACGGTCTCGCCGATCTTGACCTCACGCAGTGTTTTCATACTTTTCTCTCCTTTTTTTGTCAAATCATGATCTTCCGTGCCATCTCTTCACTGATGGCGATACGGGATTCCTTGATCTTCACGATGATATTGCCGCCCAGCGTAGCCACCACCGTAGCCGTACCGCCGGCTACAAAGCCCAGATCCTCCAGATGCTTCTTTACTTCCGGGCTTCCGCCCACCTTCCGAATGAGATTCTCCTCGCCGGGGTTGGCCAGTGCCAAAGGCATCATCACATCATTCCTCCCAACCAAACGGTTAGTACCTGCTAACCTCTGTACCAAAATTAAGGTTAAGTTGCCCTAACCATCGACTAAGTTTAACCGCTCTAACCAACTTTGTCAAGGGGATTTGGAAAAATTTTTTCTCTCCTTGCATTTTTGGTTAGTCTGTGTTAACCTATAAGAAATACCCGAAAAAGGTTGGTGCAGTTTGCCATGAAGATACAGAAATCCTCTCAGGACTATCTGGAGTCCATGCTGATGATGCAGCAGGAGCACGGCTATATCCGTTCCATCGATGTGGCGGAGCATTTGGGTGTCACCAAGCCCAGTGTCAGCTACGCCACCAAGCGGCTGCGGGAAAACGGATACATCACCATGGACCGGGAGGGGCTCATCACCCTGACGGACTCCGGCATGGCCATTGCCGCCAGTATGCTGGACCGGCACCACACTCTGACCCGCTTCCTCATCACTCTGGGGGTGGACCCCAAGGTGGCGGAGGAGGACGCCTGCAAAATCGAGCACGACATCAGCGACGAGACCTTTGCCGCCATCTGCGCCCACGCCGTGCGGCACGGCGAGAAGAAATAAGCGCACACGAATACGCAGCAAAAGGCGGGGCCGGACAAGTTGTCCGGCCCCGCCTTTTTTGTGTTGGGGCGAAACGGCGTACAGGTGTCAAAGGTCGCAGGCGCTGCGGGCCGCTGCGGCCTGTGGCTGCGGCGGCTGGGGCTGCGGGCAGCTGCATGGTGCAGCGCTTGCGGGGTCACTGCTCCATCTGCCGGTACAGGGCGTTCAGCGCATCGGAGAGAGTCCCCACCCGGTCCATAAGACCCTCGGCCACGGCCTCCTCCCCGTAGACGATGCTGCCCACGTCGTTGGCCATATCGCCGCTGGAGAGCATCAGCTGGCGGAAGCGCTCCTCGGTGATATGGGAGTGAGCCGCCACAAAGCGGGTGATACGGTCCTGCAGGCGCTCGAAATAGTGGTAGGTCTGAGGAGCGGCAATCATCAGGCCGGACATCCGGATGGGGTGGATGGTCATGGAGGCCGAGGGGGCCATCAGCGTCACCTTGCCGGCCACCGCCAGCGGGATGCCGATGGAGTGGCCGCCGCCCAATACCAGCGTCACCGTGGGCTTGGTCATGCCGGCGATCATCTCTGCGATGGCCAGCCCCGCCTCCACGTCGCCGCCCATGGTGTGCAGCAGCACCAACAGGCCGTCCACCTCCTGAGACTCCTCGATGGAGGCCAGCAGAGGCAGGACGTGTTCATATTTGGTGGTCTTTGTTCCGGAGGGGGCCTGCCCGTGGCCCTCGATCTGGCCGATGACGGTAAGGCAGTGGACGGTGCCGTGGTCGTTGGTCACCACGGAGGAGCCAAGGTCCACGATCTGGCGGACCCGGCTGTCCTCCTCTTCCTCCTGTGCGGGCTTGGTGGGTTCTGTGTTCATGGCTGCGCCTCCTTTTCTTCCGCCTTAGTCTGCGCCGGTGGAGAGCGGGCTATACACCCTTGTGTTTCAGGTGGTACTGCAGTATACTGAGGTCATATAAGGAGGTGCGACATATGAAGCTCTATTTTAAGCAGCGCTTGTTCTCGTGGTTTGACAGCTACGATATCTACGACTACGACACCGGCGATGTGGTGTATACGGTGGAGGGGCAGCTGGCCTGGGGTCACTGTCTGCACATTCTGGACGCAGACGGGCGGCACATCGCCACGGTGAAGCAGCGGGTACTGACGTTCCTGCCGAAGTTCGACCTGTATCTGGGAGACGCCTGCATCGGCACCATCTGCAAGGAGTTCACCATCGTGCGCCCGCTGTTTACGCTGGACTTCAACGGCTGGCAGGTGGAGGGGGACTTCATGGGCTGGGAGTACGAGATCACAGACGGGCAGCGGCAGGTGGCCGCCATCTCCAAGGAGCTGCTCCACTGGACGGATACCTATGTCATCGACGTGGCCGACGGGCGGGATGGGCTGTGCGCCCTGATGGTGGTGTTGGCCATCGACGCCGAAAAATGTTCCCGCAACAGCTGAGAGGGCTTGCAGTTTTCTGCGAATTCTGCTAAAATAAGGTGTTCAGATACCAATTCACAAAGGAGTTTTTCACTATGACCTATACGTATATCCCCAAGGGCGTCTGTTCCCGGAAGATGACGGTGGAGCTGAACGACGACCACACCATTCAGGCCGTCCGGGTAGAGGGCGGCTGCAACGGCAACCTGCAGGGCATCAGCCGTCTGGTGGTGGGCATGGACGCTCAGGAGGCCATCCGCCGGATGAGAGGCATCCAGTGCGGCTTCAAGCCCACCTCCTGTCCCGATCAGTTGGCCACAGCGCTGGAGCAGGCGCTGCAGCAGGGTTAAGCGCCATGTCCCAGTTTTTTGAGCTGCACTATCACCTGCCGGAGGATCCAGCAAGGCTGTTTGACGTGGCTCAGGGGCTGGCGGGCCGCCGCAGCGTCCTGAAGCGGGGCGGGACCGTCAAGGTCAAGCCCTTCACGGAGACCTGCCGCCGCCTGCTGTTCCAGTGCATCGCCTTTGCGGTGCTGACGGTGCTGGCCGCCGTGTTGGTCTGGGCCTTTCATGCCAAGCTGAAGGTGCTGTTCTTCCTGTGTCTGGTGATGTCACTGGTGACCTTCTGGACCTATCAGGCGGGCCGCATGGGCTACCGCAAGTCCTGGACGCAGTTCCGGAAGGACAACCGTCCCGACGGCACCGTCACCTTCACCGCCTCCGGTATCCGGGAGTGGAACGCCTCCGACCACACCGAGCAGTTCACATGGGAGCAGTGGGACTGCTGCATCATCAGCCAGGAGGTCATCGTACTGACCTTCCACCAGCCCATGCTGGTGCTGCTGCCCTACACGCAGGAGTCCGAGAGCACCGTGGTGCAGGCCCTGAACGCCTTCGGCAAGCAGGACACCATTTACAAGGTTTGACGTGCTTCTCCCCGGCGGAACCGCCGGGGAGTAATTCTTCGCAGAAGTAGGTTTTGTCTATTTTCTAATACACCGGAAAATCTTCCCCGTTGACTTTGCCGGGGAGTGCTTTACAATGGGGCGTATCGCTTGTATGTTTCGCAATTCGGGAGGTTTCCATGCACATTCTTATTACTGTTCTCGTCTGCTTTTTCGCCGGGATGGGGGCCGGCCTTGGCACCGGCTTCGCCGGGATGAGCGCCGCCGCCGTCATCAGTCCCATGCTCATCACCTTTCTGGACATGGGCCCGTATCTGGCGGTGGGCATCGCCCTGTCCTCGGACGTGCTGGCCAGCGCCGTATCTGCCTATACCTACGGGAAGAACAAAAATTTGGACATTCGCAATGGGCTTATTATGATGGCCAGTGTGCTGGCCTTTACCGTGGTGGGCAGCTACATCGCCAGTATCGTCCCCTCGGCCACCATGGGGAGCTTTTCCGTGGTAATGACCTTCCTGCTGGGTGTGAAGTTCATCGTCCGGCCGGTGATGACCACCAAGGAGGCCATGCAGAGCGTCAGCGCCAAGAAGCGGGCGGTGCAGTCGGTGGTGTGCGGCGTGATCGTCGGCTTCATCTGCGGCTTCGTCGGGGCCGGCGGGGGCATGATGATGCTGCTGATCCTCACCTCCGTGCTGGGGTATGAGCTGAAAACCGCCGTTGGCACCAGCGTGTTTATTATGGCCTTCACCGCTCTCACCGGCGCCGTGTCCCACTTCGCCATCGGCGGAGCGCCGGACTGGACGGTATTTGCGCTGTGCGTGGTGTTTACCCTGCTGTGGGCCCGCATCGCCGCCGTGTTCGCCAACAAGGCTGCGCCCAAGACCCTGAACCGGGCCACCGGCGTGGTGCTGGTGGTGCTGGGAGCCGTGGTGCTGCTGTTCAAGCTGGTGGGGTAAGTAAAAACATCTGCCGCGGAAGCCTTTTTCGTCAGATAAACGGTCAGAAAGCGGGCCGCCGTCCAGAGGGACGGC
>OGYY01001702.1_pt1 | contig 18347 bp, 12 predicted proteins | sample 1576671 | NCBI WGS metagenome assembly OGYY01 (sample SAMEA3541593, study PRJEB24748) | human gut metagenome | biome: human gut; feature: human-associated habitat; material: faeces | place: China | collected 2012 | reverse complement strand
TAATTCTGAAAGAGGTAGCCGACATTTCTTTTCTGTGGTTTTAAATCCACTTTATTGGCCGAATCAAACAGCACCTTATCATCAATCTGTATCATTCCAAAATCCGGTGTCTCAATCCCCGCGATACTCTTAAGCGTCATGCTTTTTCCACAACCAGATGCTCCCAGAATCCCGATTCGTTTCGATTCTGTCTGAAAATGTATATCAAGACTGAATTCTCCCAGTTTTCTCTTAATATCTACTTTAATTCCCATTTTTTATCCTTCCCGCATCTTTCCACAATTTCCCGTACAATCTCATGCATTCTCCATCCACAATTTCTTTTTGTCGTATGCTTGGCAACTCAAACAACATACAAAAGATGCAGTATGTTGTTTAACCGGAGCTACCAGCGTTTGATATTCTTCATCTTTGTGCCGGATATAAAATTCATGGAAAAGATTACAAGAAATGCGATGAGCATAACAATCGCTACCCATACTCCCGCTGTTGCATAATCTCCATCCTGAATGACCATAGCAATTTTCTGAGAAATCGTTCCCGTCTTTCCGGGAATATATCAATGCGTTCAATAAAAACCTGCATGAACTGTTTCTTTTCAGCATCCGTACATTCTGAATACACTTCATTAAAAGCACCTAAAAATCCGTATATGCTATCTGCATCAATCTGATTTTTCTTAAGCTCATAAATCTGAGACTTCAGTTCTGCCATTGTTTCTTCCACTTCATCTATTTTATCATATTGAGCATCCAATCGTCTCTGTAAATCTGATATTTTTTTATCATAATGAGTGTCCGTAACATCTAGATTATCCATCTGCTGTTCAATGCGTGTTTTTATTGTTTCCGCCTGATGAAGACTTGCATTTAACACAGATAACTGTTTTTCCAGATCCGTTGTATCAACTGTAGCTCCAATCTTATCCTGAATGGCATCCTTAAATTTTCCTTCTTTTGTCATTGCTGTAATCAGCTTTGCAAGCATATCATCAATCTGTGACTGCTCGATATTGCGTCGGAAAGTACACTTGTGCCCGGTAGCATTCACGGTATTCTTGCAATAATAGTAATATCTGGTCTTGTTATCTTTTTTCCCTGCTTTAGCGATATTTCCATACATTCCTTTTCCACAGCAAGGACATTTTAATATTCCAGACAAAATATGTGCATGTTCCGGATCATGAATTTTTTCACGCCTATAATTATTTTTTGAACGCTTTTCCTGTGCAAGCTCCCAGTCTTCCTCGGCAATAATTGCTTCATGAACTCCCTCATAAACAGGGAAATCTGATTGCTCCACTACATGAGTTTCATTACGGGTTCCTGTTTTCTTCTCTGTACGCCTGCGTCCATATGCTATCTTCCCCATATATACCGGGTTATCAATTATCTTCTTGATAAAGCTGGCCGAGAACCCCGGTATTGTTCCATTCTGACGCAGCTTCTTTGTATATCCATGATTGTTCAGATAATTTGCCACGCCATTGATTCCATCATTGGTATGAATATACCTGTCAAAAATCATTTGAATAATTTCCACTTCATCCTCCGCAATAACAAGTTCCCCATTTTCCAGCCTATATCCATACGGTGCAAATCCGCCATTCCATTTACCTTCTCTCGCCTTCTGCTCACGCCCCGCCATTGTCTGCACTCTGATATTTTCCCGCTCCATCTCTGCTACGGCAGCAATGATAGATATAAGCAGTTTACCGGCTTCTTTTGAACTGTCGATTCCATCTTCCACACAGATTAGGTTCACACCATAATCCTGCATAAGCTGTAAAGAGCTGAGTACATCCGCCGCATTTCTACCAAATCGGGATAATTTAAATACAAGGACGAAATCAACTCCGTCCTTGCCATCTTCAATATCATTCAGCATATGCATAAATTCCTGACGACCTTTTATATTCTTACCGGAATGCCCTTCATCGGAATATTCTCCTACAATCTCCATATCCTGAAATTCTGCGTATTTCCTAAGCTTGTCCTTCTGTGCATCCAAGCTGTAACCATCCACCTGAATTGCTGTTGATACACGAGTATATATGTAGCATTTTGTTTTCTTTTTCAATACATTCACTCCCCTCTATTGTGGTAAAATCAAAGTTGGATTTTTCAACAGCGTGGCAATCACCGGGGCATATTTAGATATTCCATAATCTTCAACAATACTGGTTATTCTAGCGCCTGCATCTTTTGATGAAGCACCACATAAGAAAACCCTTTCATCAGCAGTTCCATAATCCAATATGATAAATCGATCATGAAATATACCGCCTGTCTTTTTCATTGACAAATTTACTGTTGGGTACTCCTTGCAGAAATCTATAAATTCTATGTTGTGAAGTTTATTATTTCCAACATTATCACTGAATAAAATAATAGTTACTCCGGCCGGAGAATTCTTAAGGTGTACCAGCGTCCTTAAGCCAATATAATTGTCAACGACATATATTGACGACTTTGCCTGCTTATAAATGGTCTCATATACCTCATCTGCACTACTAAATTTTGCGTTAAACATGAGCCACTTGTCATCATCATCTGAAACAAAGCTGTTCATCATATCAGCCAACTCAGATTTTGTCACAACATCCTTCAAGCCTTCTGCAACATCTGAAATCTGCTTTTCAAGAGATATCATATCTGAGTTGATTTTGTTAATTTCTATTCTGTTGTTAGCAGTTTCCATGCTTAACTGAAGTATTTCCCGCTGACCTATTAAATCACGATTTTCTAATATGTAATCTTTCATTTTCTTAAAGGTTCTTATTAATGCCTTGCTCTGCTTAACAGCCAACGGTCCTTTCAAGACAGTCATCAGCATATATAATCCTTGCTCTGTAAATACATGAGGATTATATCTGCTCTTACTGTTAAGATTTGCGGTCAAAAAATTTGACCGCAAATTTTCTACCTCGTCATCCGTAAGTTCAAACATAAAATCTTCATCAAATTTCTCAATATTATTTTTTACTTGTTGATTAAATGCTTTTGTAGTATAACCATATATTTCAGAAAGATCGGCATCTAAGATTACTCTTTGCCCTCGAATTTCATAAATTCTTTCTTTCAAATATTCTTCTGTAATATCAATCACAGCAATTTCTTCTTTCTTTTTATCTTCTGCCATAGAACTCCTCCATCCATTTTGCGGTCAAAAAAATTCGTCCGCAATTCTCATATGACCATTTTACTGGCATCAGCAAAATGGTCTATTCCTCTTTTCCCCTCAGTTTGTCATAATATGCTTTATACCTATAAATCGTCCGCTCACTGACATTGTTCCGCTTCGCAATTTCTACCATTGTCATGCCGCTCTCATACCCAACAACAAAATCATTATAAATTGCCATCCACTTGGCGTTATGTTTCTGACGACCGCTTAACTTACGATTTCTGTAATACTCCAATTCCTCCCGAAGTTCTGCATTCTCTTTTTCCAGCTCCTCAATTCTTTTTAATGCCTCTTCAAGTGTTACAGTTTTCTCCATTACCCTGTCCTCCGTTCATGTCATTTTCGTTTTGTCTATATTATAAATATCTATGTTGCTTTAGTCAATCCGATTATGTCATGTCGCATCATTTTTTTACAATAGCTTTCATACAATCGAAATACCGCTGGTATCGTTTACAGGCTAAACTTCTCCAAAAGCAGTCAGCCTGTATATTCTTTATCCACTCACGCAAAATCCATTTTCTTTTTATTGCCGGTCCATATTTTAAGATCAGCACTGTCACAACATCCACGCATCTCTCAAATGCTGCATTCTCTTTTGCATCATCATAATATTTCTTTCTCATTTGTCCGCCCCTTTCTATGCTTAAATTGCTTTGGCAGCCAATTATCGTTATCTGCTTTCAACAAGTCATACACATATATTTTATTCGGCTTTCCTAATCCCTGATGGCTTCGATAAATCAGATTATGTACCTCCAGTTCCTTCAGCATCTTGTTAATCTTCTTATTTCCCAGATGCAACAGCTTCATCATTTCTTTGATTGTAAAAATGATAAATATAGCTCCATATTCATCTCTCCATGCATCACCATTACACTCCGATAAGCAACGCTGATCCAACAAAATCATATAAAGTGCCTTTGCCTCATTCGTCATGCTTCTAAATTGATCTTCTTTAAATAATCGTTTCGGTAATCTGTAAAACTTATCATCATATTTTGTATTTTCCATTTTTCCTGATTCTCCATATACTTTAAAGTTCTTTCGTCAATAACAGCCTTTTGTACTCAATTCTTGCCTAAAATTCAACTCTCGCAACATAAATATTGCTAATTGGCAAGCAGTGCATTTGTACGTACAAAATGCCTTTTTAGCTTGTTGGGGAAATGCCCAAATCTCCTAAAACCATGAAAATAAATTTTCATGGAGCTACGCCTATCGGCTTTGTCATACTGATGTGTTTCCGACATTTCATAAATTCTTCACTCCTTCCCTTCCCGATTTATGAATTTATTTTCTCAGATTTTCTATGCCGATTCGGTATATCCAAGATGCTGGAAAAATTTTCTTTTTGTGATTTTTTCTAATATTATGGACAAGACAGGTAAAGAATTGCTCTTTATCTCATAGCAATATCATGATAATCTATTTGTATCTTTATAAATGAGGAACATACTATGCATACAAAACTTACCATACCAGAAAGACTGAAAGATTTGAGAGTCTCAGAAAAAAGAATGTCGTTACAGGAGTTATCCGATGCTACCGGTATCCCTAGCTCCACGCTTGGCAATTATGAAAAAGATGAAAATATAGATATGTCACTCGGTAATCTTATAACGCTTGCAAATTTTTACAACGTAAGCACAGATTACCTTCTTTGCCGGACAGAATTGCGGAAACATAAGAATCAGTCGGTATCTGATCTGCACCTAAATGACGATGCCATACAAATACTGACTGATAAAAAATATAACCCTCGATTATTATCTGAATTACTCACACATGAAAATTTCAAAAAATTCATGACTGACCTGGAAATCTATATTGATGGCTTTAACGATAAGGGAATTCAGATAGCGAATGCTTTTCTTGATGTGATGAGATGTAAATTAACAGAGCTTGGTGCCGATTCCACTGATACATTTGCAACTGTATTTGATAATTCACACATTGAGTCAGAGCAATATTATATGAATATTCTGTCAGACGACTTAAATCCGATTGTCTCTGACCTGAGAAATGCACATATGAAAGATAGCAATACTGCCAGCAACATTGACTATCAAAGCATGGTCAAAAATATCATTGATGACTTTACATCTCAAATACCTACTACCGCAGATGACTATGCAGAGTCATCAAATGATGCTTATATAAATGGTCTTTTGCTTCTTTTCTGCAAAAATCTGGAGATGAAAGTCTCTCAGCTTTCTGTGGAAGAAAAGCAGACATTAAAAGAAATATTTTCCCGGTCTAAACCTGCAAAAGAACATCGGAAGCTGAGGCGAAGGAATCCCAAGTTATAAACTACTTACCAAAAACAAGGCATTTTACCTCAATTAGGTAATCTGCCTTGTTTTCTATGATTCTTAAATATATACACATCTTATTTGCCCTTATCTTAATGGACAATCTGATTTCTTCACTTTGTTTGCAAGTTTTAACAACCCATTATTTTTACAATAAAACTGCAAATCTCTTACGGTTTGTTTTGATGTAGGCCCAATAACAATAGAGTCGAATAAATATTCAAAGTCTATTCCTTCTTTTTCACACAATTCTGCTAAATTCAAAATATATACCTGTCTAATAGTATTAAGTACTTTACATTGAAGATGCTTATCATTTTCATTAACAAAAAGTGGAGAAATCCTAATTTCTTGCTCCGACGAAAAACTTTCATGCTTATGGAACATTGCACATAGCAACAAATCATCAATCAAACCGTTTAAATCTGAAAGATCGTCTATCTTACCATATTGAATATAGTCTCGTAACAAGTCCTTCATTTTATGTTGCTTAGCACAATAACCATAATATTCTTCATTCATTATGATCTGGTTGTTAAAAAAAAGCTTAAATAACGTTTCTGTATTAAATACAATCGCTACTCCTTGTCCGCCGTGTGCATACCTATCCCATTGTGCCGCATCATTACGTGCTTTGGAAACACAAAAAATATATGGATATTCTTTTCGCAATCTATTTTTGATTTGCGAAAAAACTTCCTTGGCTTTTCCCTTATTAGCTGAACCAATGCATGCATATACTTCTTTTTCCAGATTATTAATAAACCCTATTAGTTCCTCTCTATCATTCATATATTCTGAATTGCCAAACCAAATCTCTTTCTTGCCAATAATCCCACATAATGCATTTATATCTGTATAATGCCATAGGGTTTTTCCATACTTTTTTACCGCCCTTTTCACTCGTTCTTCCCTATAGTCATCTCTTCCCATAGAATTGTTTGCCTTGTAATTTGCTACTTTTGTATCAAACAATGGATCGTGCTGTTCATCATATTGATCTTGTAAATCCATTTCATGGTCGTACTCATCCAGCATGATGGTCAGCTCAAGCGATAGATCCTTACCGACCTCCAACTTCTGTGTGACAATGCACTTTTTCTCATCGTCCCAGCATTCGTAGCAGTAATACTTTCCGTCTGCGGTAAAATAGCTACACCGGTTGGGATTGAACCCGCTTTTGCGTTTCTTTGTTTCATTCTTCTTCATTGCAGTGTCCTTTCCGTCCGAGTGGAGGACGGTGGGACACAAAAAGAGCCTGCGGTCGAAGATGAACCACAGGCTCTGGTTTGCCGAAATAGGCGAACGAAAGCAACGGTGGGTGCATCTTCGCTTCAAACACAGCTTTTATTGTTGTGTCTGGAACTCTTATGCATCCCATCGTCCTTATAGCGCTATTCGGACTAAACGAGATTTGTTTTATTGATTACATTTGAAAGTTACCACATTTGCTTTTTTTGCCCGTTGTAGAAAGTTCTACGGAAAAATGATGTAAAAAGGCTCTGCGGAATCTAATTACTCCGCAAAGCCCTATAAATTGGCATTAGACTGTTGAAGAAAGTTCTACAAAAAATTTTAAAAACAAAAATAGACCGGATTTCTCCAGTCTACTTTTGTTCTTATCTATTATCATTATTTGATGGGTGGTTGATGTATCAAATGTTCATAATGAATCGCCACCAATTCCGCATAAGTATCAGAATAATCCTCTGCCCAATACAGATGCAGTATTTGGTCATATATGGTATTCTCTTCACCTTTAGCTCCCGGAAGCGTCAAGTCCAATGGTCTCTCCGCTAACTGCAACAATCTATTGCTTAACCTGAACGGAATATGAATTCCCAAGCAACAGGAAACGACATTCTCTTTTGTGAGATTCTTTCCTTTCTTCATATTACTGACAGTCGTATTATCAAGTCCGGTTACCGACTTAAGCGTTCGAAACGATACATTACAAATCTTCTTATCCATCAACGTCGCAAGTGCTTCTCCGAATTCCATGCCATTTATCGCAGCAAGCATCTCTCGCGCAATCTCGTTCACAAGACCAAGGCTCAATTTCTCATCATCCGACAATGCCGAAAGCTCATCATAATAATTGAAGGTCTTGCTTGCCATAGAACTCGGCAGGGTAATGTAGTGGAGCTCACCCGTCTCTTTATCCATTACAAACTGCAGGAAGCACTCTTCCTCATGTGCTTTGGCATACTCCGTAAAAAACAGTTTTCCCTTATCATCTCGTTCCAGATATTTCTTATCATAAACACAGAGCTTATTATCCACATATGCGAAACAATCGGTATCCATCATGCAGGCAAGGGCCTTGCTCTCCGAATACCATTCTTTGAGCTTTGCTTTTTTGACGGATGTTGTGATAGTTTTCCCTTCCATCACTTCATCTGTCAGCACAACTCCCACCGGTTTCGAATTACTGTCGGTGTCCATAGATACCGTTTCGACTTTCGTCTTATGCTTCCTGTCAAATTCATTCTCAGGATATGGATCCTGCCCGCCCGAAAGAAGAAAATACCGCAAATAATCATCCACTAACATTGCAAGCCTTGATTGGCGGAAATTCTGGTGCTCCACAACAATAAAAAATTCTGTTGCCTTACTATTATCCACGCTCGCCTTCAGTTCATCAAATTTACCATGTGCCTCTATGGTTTCCTTCGTGACTTTCTTTGCCAGCATTTCGCGCAAGAGCCTCTCATAGCATCCCAGTCTGCGCACCACCCGCTTGATCCTTGCGTTTTCAGCCCCCTTCATCAGGTCAGATATATACTCGCGGAAAGACTTACCCGGAATGATTCTTGCATTACCGGCTTGCACATCATGAAGGAAAACATTTGCATACTTTTGTTCCTCTGTTGACAGCATAGAAAACGACTTATGCAAATCAGTCAACGTCTTGTCCAGTGTTTCTTGATCATACTTGCCCTGAATCAGCTTGAGGAACTTTTCAAAACGAGTATTCATATACTCGGCATCAATTTTTGTCGTGTCATACTCCGTGATATGAATTTTTACATCATACGGGACATCCCCGCCGTGACCTCCACCACCCCCTCCTGCCATCTCCTTATATCTTGCTAACAGGATCAGATACGTCATTTCATCGAATAGCATCTCGATATCTGTTCCGTCTTCAGCAGAATACACTCGCTGTTTCCAGTTGAAGCCCTGTATCTTAGCTGCCTGAAGATAGGTGTCGAATTGATTGAACGCCTTAGCAAACTTTCGTTTCTCAGACTGTTCCTCTGGTAGCTTCTCAAAGTTGTTAATGGAACCAGCATCAAATATTTCCTTAATCTCTTCAAATGTCCTATTAAGATTACGCAAATTCCTTGGCAACTTGTCCACGAATAACCCTGTAGGGACATTGCCGGAATAAGCCTCTACCGCCGCTTCGATGTTTTTTTCCATCGTATTCGGCCTTCGATAATATTTTATGATACCAAAAGGCTTCTCTGATTCGTTGAACAGTCGATTGGTTCTCGAAAATGCCTGGATTAAGTTTTCATACTCCATCACCTTATCCAGATAAATAGTATTTACCCACTTTGAATCAAAACCGGTCAGCATCTGATTTACAACGATTAAAATATCTATTTGCTGATTCGGCTCCAATCTTTCATACGGTTTCTTATGTGCAAGTCTCAGGCTCACATCCTTCCTGAACTTGTCATACGTCGGTATTGTAAATGTCTGGCCCAATCGATCCCTATAATCTTCCAACATATCCACGATACCGTCTTCCTTATCCAAAGATCCGGTACCGCTTTCGTTATCGATAGTAGGATCAAACATTGCCGTTATCATAAGCTCAGGCATTTCTTTTTTCATAAGCCGCCAATATCGTACCGCTTCTGGAATACTGGATGTCGCAAATATCGCATGGAACTTACCACCACGACTGTATATAAGCCATTTCTTCTTAATATCCGAAATAACCCCCATGACGTACTCATCCGTCTGGTACTGCTCATTCGGGATGAAATCCTCTATGCCTTTTACCCACTTATCACCAACCTTCTTCCCATATATTTTCACCTGGGAGGAGTCCATCCATTTGTAGAAGACCTTCTTTTTCTTTTCATCCTTCATAACGTCTTCTACTGTATCAGCCTTAGCTTTTTCCAAGGCCACCTTCTGGCGCAGCTCATCATCGTCATATATCTTGACCATATAAGGATCAAAGCCAAGGACATTCTTATCTCGGATGCCATCCGCAAGTGTATATCTATGGATTTCGCTGCCGAATATGGTCGTGGTCGTGCTGTCTTTTTTGATATTGACGTCCTGAATCGGCGTTCCAGTGAATCCAAAAATAATAGAATGTTTGAAGGTATCCTTTATCGTCGTTAACATGTCACCGAAAGTAGATCGGTGGCATTCGTCAATGATTATGACCAGCCTCTTAGATCTGATCTTTTTAAGATCTGCATCCTTTAATCCCTCCATATCCTCTGAAATATTGCTGAGTTTTTGAATGGATGTAACAATAAGCGTATTATCATGATCATCGCTTTTTAGCTTTGATATCAGAATATCTGTATTCTCCGTAGCTTGTACGCTCTCGGTTTCTGTAGCAAATGATCGGTACTCTTTGAGCGACTGGATACCCAGTTCTTTCCTGTCCACAAGGAATATAACTTTATCCGCATCATGGGAACTGGCAATCAACTGAGCAGATTTGAAACTTGTCATCGTCTTTCCGCTACCTGTTGTATGCCATACATGACCGCCCCGCTGTGTCTCCGGCGTGTCCTCTTTCCAGTTTCTCTTCGTCACCCGATCAGCAATACCGATTGCAGCATAATACTGATAACTCCTCATAACCTTAAGCAGATTATCATCTGTATCAGCAATCGTATAAAAGCCGATCAGCATATGTGCCATAGGAATATTCAGAAGTCCTGCTGTAACCTTGTCCCATTCATTGATTGGCACGTTGTCAAAGTCTGCCCAATGAAAAAAAAACGCCGGATTAAAAATACCATCCTCTCCCGGATTTGCGAAATATACAGCCTCTTCTGGCTCCATCGCAACAAATACCTGAATCAGAGAAAAAATGCCCCGGAACACACCCTCGTGCGAATACTTTATGATCTGGTTATACGCATCACTCACAGGAATATTGCTTCTCTTTAGTTCAAGATGAATGACTGGCATACCGTTGATCAAGAGCATTAGATCCCCTCGTCTATCATTCAATATCGGAGACTTCGTGTTGAAATGTGGCTGCTGTACAATCTGGTATCTACTTTCGCCGTAGGCAATTTCCTGACGGTCATATATCTTCAGACTGACTTCCTTCCCAAAGTGCAGCTCATCATCCGGATTGTCTCTCATAATAGACACGCTCCGACCATTGATAAAACTATTCAGCTTCAACGGAGTACGCAAATTGATGATCTGCTCCATGATCTGCTGCATCTCGCCATCCGTCAACGGACATTCATTCAAGCAGTTTCTCTGCCTATTATTGTTGAACAGAATATCCGCCCAGTTTTTAAGCAGATCCGCCTCCGATGGATGACGGATTACTTCCGGTTCCCAGCCACGCTCTATCAAGACGCCTATGACAGCTTCTTCAAAATCGCTCTCTTTATCAAAAATCACGTCCGGCACCTCCTTCTACACAAACATTTTCTCCATACACGCACTCTTTATATGCTTTATCTTCTCCAGCTCTTCCCTCTCAATCTCGATAAGCCGATCCATCTGACGGAAATATTCACCGATTTGCTGTTGTTCCTCTAATGACGGCGCAATATAGGCCCTCTTTTCCAGAAATGCTTTCGGCTTCAATGTCCTGAGCTTCTTGACTGTGCCCTCCATACTCCGTGATATTTCCTTGATGAAGCGCGGATGTCTTACGATACACTCCATAAAAGTCGAATCCTGATCTGTGTAAAAAATCTTGTATATCGGAGATACACAGCCCTTACCCAGAGCGTTCCGATGAATGGCTCCATAAATCACATTTGCCGGGTTATAGATGATGTCATCATATTCCGTCTGTAGGTACTTTTTATTTGCCTTGTCGATAATAAGGAAATCTCGCTTGTTAGTCTTCTTATCCTCCGGTCTGATTACGCCTTCTTCGATGGTAAACGCCAATTGCGGATACTCATCAGATATCGTATCAATGATATGCCGCTCCTTAAAGATTTCAGAAAACTGGCAAAGTCTCCACGGTTCTTTATACTGGCCAAATCTGACGGCAGGAACATCTGCTCCATTTTGCGGAAACATCTTCTCTATCATAGCTTTTCTAACACATACAAGACGGTCTATTTCCTGCTGGTGTAGTTTTATCATATCGTCAAAGTTCTTAAAATATTCACCGATGGTTTTCTGTTCAACATAATCCGTAACAAATACATCTGTGTCATTTATCGCATTTTTAGTTAGGCTTGGAACACCAGTTGATTCGTCCTTCTTTTTCCAATCAACATTCTGAAATAAACCAAAAACAAAATTTATATCGTTATTTTCTTTTGGAACAGCGTAAAACAAGGTGTCCACCGTCCAAAATGGGGCTTTTAAAATATATGGCTTATCAATAGTTCCTTTTCGGCCTATCCCTACAGCATCATCTTTATATGAAAGTGCTTCGTTAACACTCAGCATATAACCGCCTGTACCATATACCGGTATATCACCTCGCTGTAAATGCTTGTAGTCCATGCCATTTTTAACATCTACTATGCGGGATAATTTTTCTTTTTTCCAAGCCTTTTTATACCCATCAAATCGCACCTTCGGAGTTAAGTCCTTCTTCATTGCTTTTTGCCTCCCATGATAAGCCTAAATTCTTGAAGGCCTTCCTTGTCAGCTCCTTCTGCCTTTAATGAATCCACAAAACTGGCAAGGCTATTCCTTATAGATGCCTTTTCACTTTGAATATCATGCATCGTAGTTGAATATTTCTGCGATAAGTATTCCATTCTTCCAGTCACATTCATTACTATATCTGTGGAAATTGTCTGTAAATCTTTTACTAACGGCGCGATCCATTTCTGCTCCACTATTTTCAGTGCCTCTTCCTCAGATAGTCCTTCTATGATCTCTTTTGTTTTAATATGAAGGTTTTCCTTTTTCTGCTTCATATCCTTCTTAACAGAGCTTTCCTCGTCCATTAGCCTAAGTGCCGACAGTAATTTACCATCTAATGATTCTTCAGGGAACTCAAATTCCATTTTAAGCTGCTGAATCCTGCTTGTCAGAGAAGGTTTTTTACAGCTTCCGTCTTTGTTCTTCTCTATATGATTCCAGTCTACATCACTACACGATTTCATAAAAGTGAGTGCTTCCTTCTTTGACAGCGACATATATTTGTTTAACGCATTTATCTCATCGCTTTCCACTTCCTGAAGAATCTCATCACAGGCTGATTTTAATTCCTTGGAAACAAACGCATCATTACTGTCATTTAAGAAACTGCCCTGTTTTTCGTCCTCATCGAGGGACTCAATAATCTCCATATACTCCTCGGCAATCTCTGACAAGCGTTCTTCCAAAACCCGTATTGCTTCAACCTCATCCGGCATGAGTATTTCTTGTACAAGTTCAAATGGCAAGATATGCCCCTTCCATCCATCCTGTACTTCCGTCACTTCATCATCGTCATCATTCTTGTTGTTTTTCTTGATTACCATATTCGGATCTACCTGAGTAATGACCTGGAACCCTTCTGTCTGAAGCATCTCTATATCCGCAGAGATAATATCCCAGTATTTCGCAAACACCTGATAGGCAACATATCGATCCGCCAACTTAACCCGATCAATCCTGCCAAAAATATCCTCAGTAATCTTTTCTTTCTCCTGTTCAGCTGAAACATCCAGTATGCCGTCGATCAAGTCTTCCTTAAGCGTCTCATAAAAGCCGACGAATGCTTTTGTAAATGTAACCCTGTATGCTTCAACTGACTCAAAAGAATCTATTGTACCCTTGATATCCTTTGTCCTTGGCTGAAGATATCCAGCTGACACCTCTTTAAACAATGCATCTCTAAGTCCTGGAAACGCCTCCCAATATTTCTCAAAAGCATCGACCTCACTTACTGGAATACCGCCAAACATCGTTGCGCGGATATCCCATTTCTCCGGATCATCCGCAGAATCAACATACCTGGTGATATTTAGGTTATACTCATTTTCCTTTACAGTTTCTTTTGAAACCAATACGGAATATTTATCAATCTCCGTTCTGTATTTTACGGTATCTACTATCTTCTTAATATCAGAAGCCCTAAGCTTGTTATTCTTCCCGGATTTTTCAAAACCCTTGGACGCATCAATGATAAGAACGTCCGAACTCGGTCTATTTTTTTTCAAGACCATAATGATTGTCGCAATATTGGTTCCAAAAAATATGTTCTCCGGTAATCCGATAATTGCATCAATACGGTTTTTCTCGATCAGGTTCTCGCGGATTTTTGCCTCTTCACCGCCACGAAAAAGCACACCATGAGGAAGGACGATGGTCATGATACCGTCATCTTCAAGATGATAGAGATCATGGAGCAAGAATGCAAAATCCGCCTTGGCCTTTGGCGCAACGCCGAAATCCTTATACCTTGGATCGAACTCTTTGTCCTTCGGATCCCACTTCTGGGAATAAGGCGGATTGCTGACCACGGCATCCACCCTCACAAGCTTATAAGTAGTCTCTTTCTTGTTCTCTTCAAAGAAAGGCCAGTCGTCCTCCAGCGTATCTCCGTTTCTCACATTGATATTGGCAGGCTTGATTCCTCTCATGACTAAATTCATCCTGGTCAGGTTGAATGTATTCTCTTTCAGTTCCTGCGCGTAATAATCAATCTTTCCATCACCGCTAATATATTTTGCAGCCGATCTGCCGATGTTTATTAATAGTGACCCAGAACCAGATGTAGGATCATATATTTTGATCTGCTTCCTGTCTTTAAGGTGCTCTGCCACGATCTCGGACATCAGCACAGATACCTCATGCGGTGTATAGAACTCTCCCGCTTTCTTTCCAGCATTTGCTGCAAAATTGCTGATCAGATACTCATAGATGAAGCCAAGAACATCGTAATCCTGCTTGCCGTCCATCGGAATCTTCTTGATTAGCTTCAGGAGCTTCTTCACCGCTTTTGTCTGCGAGCCGGAAGTCTCTCCCAGCTTTGACAACCCAGTCTGAAGAGTATTGAAGATTTTCTCAAATACCTTCTTGTAAACCTCATCGATATTTTGGTCAAAGTCGGACAGTGCATCCCTGACATCCTTCACATCAAAATCATTTCCCTTTGCCAACCATGTTGAGAACAGATTATCATAGGCAATAAAATACCCAAGTGTCTCCCGCACGTGTTTCACATACTTGACATCCTTTTCGTCAACCTTCTTGATTTCATTTTCACTGAGCTTTTCCTTGTGGAACAAATCCAACTCACGTTCCGACAAATATTTGTAGAAGATGAATCCAAGGATGAAATCCTTATACTCATTAGCTTCTATCTTTGACCGCATCTGATTAGCTGATTCCCAAATCGTTGATGCAAGTTGATGTTTATTCATTATGTTTTCCTCCTGTAGTGCCTATATTTTATAAGCATTATTTATCGGCAGCTCTACCACTACGTGCCCATTCCTCAAGTTCTGAATACTTAAATTTCCACGCTTTTCCAATCTTCATTCTTGGAATATCTTTGCCCTTACGAATCCAGTCTCGAATTGTGGCTGGCTTAACCCCCAGGAATTCTGCCGCTTCTTTTGTACCGATCCAGTTTTCTTCTTTTACATTCACAGTCATAGTCTCCTCGCTCCTATAAGGCACAATTGTCCATGATTAATAGTACCATAGTTTGTGTGGCTTCTCAATAGTTTATAATATTTTATATCTGTTTGCGTGGTTACATTTCAAAGCACAGTTTTCTTGTTTCATACCTTGATTTTCCAGTAGTTAGAGTCACTTTCACAGACTTCAAAAAAAGAATTCCAGCAGATGCTCCTCAAAGACCAGACCGAACTTTTTCTGCTCGGTAAACTTTCCCACCTCCATTATAATTCGCTGTCTAAACGTCTCATCATCAATTTATTTTATTAATTCTTGTAGTAATGCCACAGTTATTTACCTCGTTCTTTCGTTTATGTTTTTGATTTTATATTGTAGCTTATACCGCATTTTTCATAAAAGGAGATAACTTCCTCTGCCCATTATAAAAATGCTTATTCTCCTTGTGAAGACTGTTGCAGAGAAGCCACCAGTCACTCTCCCATTGCAATTGAGTATTTGTCAATCTTTTCTATCAGTAAATTGAATAATTTATCGCTATCTGTTACGAAAAGCATATCTTGAAAAAGCAAATTCTTTAATCTTAGTAATTATCCCATCCATCCTTATCTTTAGCTTAGATAAGATAGGTATACTTTTAATAAGTTTTAATAAGTCTTAATATCCTCAGTATCATTACATTGTCCTTTAGACACTCCAAGGTAGACAAAAAGGACATCCCCTAACCTGTAAAATCTACAGTTCCGGAATGTCCTTTTTCCCATACTTCACTATATTTTTAACACATGATGCTGTTTATCCACAACCTATATCATTCCAAAATGCTTAAACGCCTGCATAATCGCATCTTCCTTCTCCGGTGTACACTGTGGCTGTCTTGCATTCTCAGATTTAGGCAGATTGAAATTCTCACCGACATCCAGTCCGCACTTCTTCTTAATCTGTGCGATATATAGTGAAGAAACCTTAAGTCCTGTCTGCTCCAATACATATGCCTTTATCTGCTCATAAGTTGCTTTTCCCTTAAATTCAGATAAATCCATATCCTCCAGTGAGAAGTCCACCTTCACTTTTCTGCTGTCGACCATTCCCTTGGAAAGTAAGACTACCGTCTCCACATGCACGGTCTGCGGGAACATATCTACCGCACAAGCTTTTTCAACCCTGTATCCCTGCTCCTGTAGAATTACTAAATCCCTTGCAAGACTCGTTGGCTTACAGCTAATATATACAATTCTGTCTACGCCGAAATCAATTATCTTTTGTAAAGCCTTTGGATGAATTCCATCTCTTGGTGGGTCAAGAACTATTAAATCCGGCTTGTCCTTGATATCATCAATAACCTTTAACACATCCCCTGCAATAAATTCACAGTTGTTAAGTCCGTTTAATTCAGCATTCTCTTTTGCAGCTTCTACCGCCTCTGCAACAATTTCAACCCCTACAACTTTTTTTGCAACAGGAGCAAGAATCTGTGCAATTGTTCCTGTACCGCTGTAAAGGTCAAATATCATTTTATCATTAGTGCTTCCAACATACTCTCTTGCCTTTGAATAAAGGACTTCAGCCCCTAAAGAATTTGTCTGGAAAAATGAAAATGTTGAAATCTTAAATCTAAGTCCCAATAATTCTTCATAAATTACATCTTCACCATAAAGTACTCTTGTCTCATCACTTTGAACCACATCAGCCAGACCATCATTTATAATCTGGAGTACACCTTTAAGTTCGCACTCTAAATCAAGTTTACATAACTTATCAATTAAAATATTATAATCTGCCGCTGCCTCGCCGTTTGCATCCGATGTTGTAACAATACTCATTATAATCTGATTTGTTTTTACACCACGTCTAATAACCAAATGTCTAAGGTATCCTTCGTGTCTCATTTTATGATAAAATTTTACATTTCTTTCTGCAAAATGTTCTAATACACAAGTCAAAATTTTGTTGTAATCTTTATTTACAATTTTACATTCCTTTGCCGTAACAATATCGTGGAAACTGTCTCTTTTATGTAATCCCAATGCCAAAGGGCCATCTTTATATTCATCCCCAAATGAAAATTCCATCTTATTTCTGTATTCCCACTGAACAGGGCTTTTGAGGATTCCTTCAAATTCATAATCCTTATTTGTAATTACTGCGTCTAAAATATTCTTAACCATTTCTTTTTTCAAATTAGTCTGATTTTCGTAATCCATTGTCTGGTAAGAACATCCACCACAATCCGCAAAATGTGGGCAAAGTGGTTCTGCATTTTCAAGTGGTGACTTTTCAAGTACTTCTTTTAAACGTCCAACACATTTGCCTGAACGTTTCTTTGAAACTACAAAACTTACTTTTTGACCCGGAATAGTTCTTTTAACTAAAGCTACACCTTCCTCACCACAATCTACTGTTCCTTTATTTGGAAAATCTATTTTTTCTACCACTCCCTGGTATTCCATTCCTTTTTTCATCTATTTATCCTCTATCTGCTAATTTTTTAATGATGCCAGGGTCACAAAGTCTTTCACTCACATGAGCTTGCTCATAAGTGAGTGAAAGACTTTGTGACCCACCCCAATATGAGCATAAAAGTGGGATAATTCCCACGATATGCGAATATTGGGTAGGATTGTGAGAGTGCATAGCACGGAACAATCCGTAGGCATCATTATAGGAAATGATTTAAAAAGGAGGTCTGACGGCATGAAAACAAGAGAAGAAGCACTGGAATACGGATTGTCTTTTCCGGATACGTATACAGAAATGCCCTTTCACGATCCCAACTGGCAGCTGGTACGGGTGAAGGGCAGTAAAAAGGTTTTTTTATGGACTTACGAAAAAGATGGCTGTCTGCATCTGAATGTGAAAACCGATCCTGCCTGGCGGGACTTCTGGCGCAGTACCTTTTCTTCCGTCATTCCCGCATATCATCAGAATAAAGATCACTGGAACACCATTATTTTAGATGGTTCGATCCCCGATGAGGACATCCGGCGCATGATCGCAGAAAGCTATGATCTCGTCACCGACAGTCCCACGAAGCGGATCTATGAAGCAGTGAAACGGATTCCAAAGGGCTGTGTC
>OGYY01001698.1_pt1 | contig 18378 bp, 18 predicted proteins | sample 1576671 | NCBI WGS metagenome assembly OGYY01 (sample SAMEA3541593, study PRJEB24748) | human gut metagenome | biome: human gut; feature: human-associated habitat; material: faeces | place: China | collected 2012 | reverse complement strand
GGGGAAACGTATGATTGTATTTCGGGTAGAGAAGACAAAGGATTTTACGGTTATGAGTAATCATCATTTGCGTAATAGGATATTGTCGCTGAAAGCAAAAGGGCTTTTATCACTGATGCTGTCATTACCGGAAGATTGGGATTATACTACAAAAGGACTGGCGCAGATCTGTAAAGAAGGCGTTGATTCCATAAGTACAGCTTTGAAAGAACTGGAGAAACATGGCTATCTGACACGCCATCGCATTCGCTATAAAAATGGACAGTTGGGAGACGTTGAATATACAATCCATGAGAGACCTTTAGACCATAGCGAAAGGGGGATTTCACCTGATCAGGAAAATCCAGAACAGGTAAAGCCTATACAGGATACCCCGGCACAATTAAATACTAATATACAAAATACTAAAAAACAAAATACTAATCTATCTATCAATCTATCTGCTTTGGGTACGGATTATAAGGCTGGAGGTATTAAATCCAATCTGACAGAAGGCAGCCGTATTCTTTACAGACACGATAGGAGGGATTTCAAAGATGATGGAAAAAGAACAGACAGCATTACAGCTGATTGCAGAAGCAGCTCGGTGTCCGGTTTACGAAGCGGAGAGGATACTAGCCCTGATGGAAAAACTGGGGATAAATGAGAAGGGCTTTGCGCTGTTAATGAATGTTGCTCCCTTTACTGTACGGTTATGGACCAGTGGAGCTTCACAGCCATCTGGTACTGCAATGCGTCTTATGCAGATCTTTGAGACAGCACCGGAGATTGTCAGTAAAATCGCCGGAGAATCAGAAAACCGGAGAATAGTAAATGGACGTGAAAGAAATAATTCTGTTGGGAAAAACATAGAAAAGAATAGATAATGACATTTTGCATTATATATTTCTCTTATTTTTCTTGGCAATAAGGTATAATGAAACAGGAGTAGTCTAATATTTTTAGATTGATGATACGATGCATTGACTTGAAAAAATAAAACTATTACAATGAGAAAAATAAAAGATTTAATCTATCGAATGGAGGAGTTACAGATGGTGAAAACCTGCTGTATAACAGGACACAGAGATATGAGTGAAGAACAGACAGAGAAGATCAGGCCTGTTCTAAAAGAGAAAATTGTAAAGGCACTGGATGATGGTTTCGTTAAATTCATGTCCAGTTTTACAGGGAATGTGGACAGGGCTTTTGCGGAAATTGTTCTGGAGCTGAAAAAAGATCATCCGGAGATCCAGATGTCGGCAGTTATTCCATATCGTAACAAATTGAATCGGATGAATGAGCAGGAAGATATAAAAGCGCTCCTTGACTCATGTGACGATATCACGGTTTTGAAGGAGGATTATCAGCCGAACATATATGTAGAGCGAAATAGATATTTAGCGGAACATTCCGACCGGGCAATCATCGCGTATGACGGCAGGGAAAAAGGTGCAACAGTGAATATGATCCGGCAGATCCACAGAAGACAGAAAGAGATGCAGGAAATCCCGGTGGGGTTAGAAATCAGGTTGTAGTGACTAATATATATTGATAATAGAGTGCAGAAAATATGACAGTCAGCCAAATAAGGCTGGCTGTTTTTTTCTGCCATTGAGAGTGTATACTGTTTATCCGATATCAGTTGAGCTATTGCAGCTGAAAAAGGATGGTGTATGTCCGCAATTTAGCAAAATTGAGCCTGTATTTATAAGGATTTTTCTGCACGTTTTGTGGGGAGACGAAGAAGAGTAGGCAGATGCGCTGAAATGGGGATAAGTTGCGGACAATTAGAGCAACTGACTAAAGAAAGTGAATTATTAATAAAGGGCATGAGACACAGAGGAAAGAGGAACAGAACCGGCAGTAATTGTTTCCTGCTTTGGGTATTCAGCGTTACGAAGAAACGCGCAGCCGTCACCGCAGGTGGCGATCTTTGGGGTTTGGGGAGGTATCACCAACAAGCATTACAGAGGATTTCCCGTCTCCGGGAAATCCTCTGTAATTGGCAAACTTACGTAAGTTTGCATTGCTTGCCGATTTGTGCTAATTCGTTTGAACCAACTATTATATAGTTTCTATTGACAAAGAAGATTATAACTGCTATACTGATAACATCGTTATTAGTAACAACGTTATCAGACTGATAGAAAGGAGGAACATTATGTCTTTGCCAGATCGTAGCATTGATCCGAAAATACTGGACTGTGCCAAAGCTGAATTTCTGGAAAAGGGATTTGCAGATGCTTCTTTACGTTCAATCTGTAGTAAAGCAGGTGTGACAACGGGAGCGTTATATAAGCGCTTTTCAGGGAAAGAGGCTTTATTTGAAGCACTAATATCTCCTACTTTACAAGCGGTTGAAACTTTAGTGTCGCAAACAGAGCAATATGATTATGAACAATTAGATAAAAATCAAATGTGTTCTGTATGGGATAGTTCTGAAAAAACATTAAAAGGTATTATGGAATTTCTATACGAGCATTATGATGGATTTCGATTGCTGTTATGCTATGCGGAAGGTTCTGTTTATTCTGACTTTCTAAATGATTTTGTAGCAGACCATACTAAACGGACAATGGTGTTTACAGAAACTGCATATCAAAAAAAGATTTCATCTATTCGCCTTGAAGAAGATGAAATACATATGATATTAACAGCTTACTGGTCCGTTATTTTTGAACCCATTAAACATGAATTGCCAAAAGAGAAAGCGTTACAGTATTGTAATACAATCGCAAAACTTTTTAATTGGCAAGCAGTTTTTGGCTTTTAGGCTTGGTTTTAATACAGACCAAGTCTTTATATGACGCAAAAGGTTAGCTGTAACTAATTTAAGGAGGATGAAGAAATGGAAGTAAAGAAAAGAAGAACAAAAAATAATGAGAAAATGAATGTGCGCGATTACATAACAGCAGCCATTATGTATGTGCTTATGTTTCTTGTCTATGCTGGCGTTGGAGCGCCCATAGGCATGACTGTGGCGGGCAGCCTATTTGTTTTTGCTGCTTGTGCTGTTGTATGGGGAACGATATTTATGCTTTTATTCACAAAAGTAAATAAAAAAGGGGTTGTATTATTGTTTGGACTTATTTGGGCAGCTATGCAGCTTATGAGTTTTTGGGGGGTTGCAATAGTAATTGCTATTGGTGCTGTAATTGCAGAGTTATTGTGGGATAAACTGGATCGTCGTAAATTTTCTACTATGCTTTTATGCTTTACTGTTCAGGTGATTTTTCTTTATTTAGGTATGACATTACCACTTATTTTAATGAAAGATATGTATTTAGCTGCGGTATCAGCTTATGCAGACCTCTACTCTACCGTGTTTAATATGCTCATTGGACCTATGTTTTTTGTGGGATTAGCTGCTACAGTCGTAGGGTGTATAGTTGGAGCATTCCTTGGGAAATTACTTCTAAAAAAGCATTTTGAAAAGGCAGGAATTGTATAAAAATGAATACTAGAATACATCATTTACCTGAATTAGATCCCCGAATGAAATTACTGTTAGTGGTGTTTTTTGCTTCTGTGACGTTTAGCGCTCCTAACATATTAGCTTTAATTTGGATATATTTCCTTGTGATTATCCTTTACCTTGCGCGCGGTCTTTGGCGAGGTGCAAAAAAGGCAGGAATACTTTTTACGGTATTCTTGCTTTTAAATCTGCTTCTTTCTTTTGCACCTGAAAGCGGTGCTGCTGCTGGAATTGGAATGATACTCTTTATGCTTGAACGGATTGTCGTATTTTTTGTAATGGGAGCATGGATGGGAAGTCATTTGCGGGTTAGTGATTTTGTAACTGCAATGCAGAGCATGCACATTCCAAAAGGTGGAACGATTGCGTTAGCTGTGGCGTTCCGATATATTCCAACAGTACAAGATGAGTTTCGTTCTATTAAAAATACTATGAAACTGCGTGGAATCGGATTGAATGTAAAAAATGTGGTATTTCATCCAATAAAAACCTGTGAGTATGCGATTGTACCTTTGGTTATTCGTAGCATGACTATATCTGACGAATTGGCTGCTTCTGCTATGACAAGGGGACTAGATTTAGAATCAGAAAGGACTTCTTATAGAGAAGTTCGTTTACGCCTCACAGACTATTTAATTGCTGCTGGCGTTATATTAGCAATAGTTAGTGGTATTGCTATCAGTAAAATGGTATGGGGGAGGTGAATAAAATGATAGAAATTAGTCATGTTTCATTTAAATATGCAAACGCAAAAGAACCTGCTCTACATGATATAAGCCTTTCCATTCAAAAAGGTGAATTTGTGGTACTCTTGGGAACTTCTGGTTGTGGTAAGACTACAATTACTCGCTTAATCAACCGCCTTGTTCCAGAATTTTTTGAGGGAGAAATGGAAGGGAATATTACTATTGATGGACAAAATACTGACGAATTACGAATTCAAGATTTAGCAGGGATTGTTGGTTCTGTATTTCAAGACCCACGATCTCAATTTTTTGCTACAGATACAACAGCAGAAATTGCTTTCTCTTGTGAAAATGTAGGTTTACCAAGAGAAGAATTGTGCTACCGTATAGAAAGGGCAGCAAATGATTTACAAATTACAAGGTTATTAGAAAGAAGTATTTTTGAACTTTCCAGCGGTGAAAAGCAATCTATCGCTATTGCTTCGGTTTATGCGTTATCTCCTAAAATCCTTGTTTTAGATGAACCGTCTGCGAATTTAGATTCAGTAGCAACTCAACATCTTATGAAAATATTAGATTCTTTAAAAAAGCAAGGATATACGATTGTGATTTCAGAACATCGTGTGCATTATCTTAAAGATATTGCTGATCGAGCGATACTGATCGAAAATGGGAAGATAAAAAAAGAAATTCGTGGAGAGGATTTTCGCAATCTTTCTAACAAAGAAGCAAATGCAATGGGATTACGCAGTATCAATTTGCTATCGGTTTCTCCCCGCAGTGTTGACTATCACACGGGAGAAAATCAAATTGAACTAAAAAATATTTCGTATTATTACGGTAAAAGTGACGAGCCACTAAGAAATATAACTTTTTCAGCCAATAAAGGTGCTGTTATAGGCATCATTGGAAATAACGGAGTTGGAAAAAGTACCTTGTTGGAAATTATTTGTGGCTTAAAAAAAGAAATGTCGGGTAATTTTCTTATCAAGGGTAAACCAGTTAATCCTAAAATAAGAAACCGTGATACTTTTCTTGTTATGCAAAACAGTGATTATCAATTATTCACGGAAAGCGTTGAAAAAGAATTATATCTTGGAAACACCGAAAATGAGCTTCTCCGTGAAAAAGGAATATCCCTATTGAAGCGAATGGGACTTTCTGATTATTTACAGCAGCACCCTGCTTCTCTTTCGGGAGGTCAAAAGCAACGATTGTGTATTGCCGTTGCTTGTATGAAAAATACAGATGTTATTTGTTTTGACGAACCTACCAGCGGTCTTGATTACATAAGCATGAAGAATGTATCTTCTCTGCTTCACGAACTATCACAGGAAGGAAAAACTCTTTTAGTAACTTCTCACGACTATGAATTTTTGATGTCAACCTGTACGCATATATGCTACCTGAACGCAGGGAAAGTAGAAGATTATTTTGAGGTAAGCCAAAAGACCGCACCCCAAATATATCAGATTTTGTTTCAGAAGGAGGAAAAGAGATGAAAGACAAAGGTATGCTTGGAAGTATCTTTTCTTATGCCAAACCGTGTAAAGGGAAATTAACATTGTCCGTCATTTGTGCCTTAATCTCTGTGGCAGGCGGCATTATTCCCTTTGTGGCAGCTTATCGTATTATTATTATGTTTTTTGATAATTCCGTTACCGCAGAAGATATTTTCTTTTGGGGAGGTATTTGTATTGCTGGATTTATCGTAAAAGTATTGTTCCATGCAATTTCAACGACTTTATCTCATATTTCAGCTTACACTATTTTGGAGCTTATGAGAAAACGTGTCGCTGAAAAGCTATTAAAAGCTCCTTTAGGAGTAACACAAAATATCAATGCCGGAAAAGTTAAAAACATTGTCGTAGATCAAATTGAAAATATTGAAATACCCTTGGCTCATGTTATACCGGAAGGCTCTGCTGCTCTTGTGTTGCCATTAGCAGTATTTGTCTATTTGTGTATGATTGATTTTCGTCTTGCTCTTGCCTCATTGATTACCATTCCCCTTGCAATGATTCCTTATGGAATGATGTTAGGTGGTTACAATAAAACATACCAAAAATACATGGAATCCAATGAGCACATGAATAATGTCGTTGTAGAATATGTAGAAGGAATTGAAGTAGTCAAGGCTTTTAATCAATCTACTTCATCATACGAAAAATATCGTAAAGCAGTTGAATCCTTTAAAGAAACAACTCTTAACTGGTATAAATCTACATGGAAATTTACAACATTGGGAGCAGTAATTCTTCCTACAACACTTTTGGGAGTATTACCTATTGGAACTTTAATGTATCTTTCTGGCGCAACTACCCTGCCTAAAATTACAATGGCCATGCTCCTTTCTATGGGGCTTGTAAGTAGTTTGGGAAGATTCATTTTGTTTTTTAATCAGCTAAAATCTATTCAGTATTCAATCAATACTGTTAATAAAACCTTCGATATTGGTGAATTGCCTTTAGCGTCCAAAGAAAAAACTATATCCCAACACGATATATATATGGAACATGTGTCATTTTCTTATACAGGGAAAGAAGATGTAATCCATGATGTTAGTATAAAAATTCCCGAAAAATCCTTTTATGCTCTCGTTGGACCTTCAGGGGGAGGAAAATCTACCCTTGCTCGTTTAGTAGCTCGTTTTTGGGATACAACAGAAGGAAATATTTCAATCGGTGGTGTAAATATAAAAGATATTCCATTAACACAGCTTGCCGACGAAGTAAGTTTTGTAACCCAAGATAACTTTTTATTTAATAGTTCGATTATGGAAAATATACGCTTGGGAAATCCAAAAGCTACTGATGCAGAGGTATTAGAAGCAGCCCGAAAAGCTCAATGTGATGAATTTATCAATAAGCTGGAACATGGGTATCAATCTACCGCTGGTGAAGCTGGCGACAAACTGTCCGGTGGTGAACGCCAAAGAATTGCGATTGCAAGAGCAATTTTGAAAAATGCTCCTATCATTATTCTTGATGAAGCAACATCTTTTACAGACCCAGAAAACGAAGCTAAAATTCAGGAAGCTATTGCTGAATTAACAAAAGGAAAAACTTTGCTGGTAATCGCACATAGGCTTTCCACAATAAAAAATGCAGACAAAATTTTGCTTGTGGAAAATGGGAAGATCATACAAAGCGGAACACATGAAGAATTATTGAAAAACAGTAATCTTTATAAGGATATGTGGCAGGCTCATATCGGTGCTAAAAAATGGTCCGTAAATGTAAGCGAGGAGGTGTTGGCATGATTCGTATTTTAAAACGACTTTTCTGTATGATGGCACAATATAAAAAGCGTTTGTATCTTGGAATCGTATTGTCCATGATAAATAACTTTCTTGGAATTGTTCCTATCGTATGTGGGGTTTGGGTAATCAAAACGATTTTAGATGATATAAATGGGAATACTGTCTTAAATCAAAATTTTGTTTTTACGCTTATTGGAATTATCGTCGGCACAATTCTTCTCCGTTGGCTGCTTGCTTATATTAGAGCAACAAAGCAAGATAGTATCGCCCATGAAGTTACAAGTGCTGAACGCCTAAAAATCGGAGATATTCTAAAACGTGTTTCTCTCGGTTTTTTACAGCGTAAAAATATGGGGGAACTGACAACCGCAATCACAACAGATTTGGCTTTTTTTGAAATGCAAGCCATGAATGTAATTAACAATATTGTAGACAGTTACATATTCTTGCTGATAACGATTGTTTTTCTGCTATTCTTTTCGCCTGCACTTGGGATTTCAGCTTTAATTGCTGTAATTATATCTTCTATTGGCTTACAGCTTATTGAACATCAAAGCCGTAAAAATTCTCCTATTCGCCAGGAAAGTATTAACGAAATGGCCGATGAAATTGTTCAATATGTAAGAGGTATGGCCGTGGTAAAATCTTTCAAACAGGAAGGTGTCGCTTCGGAGGGGCTTTATCGAGCCTACAAAAAATCAAAGGACATCAATATCCGTATGGAGAAAAATTTTGCTCCTTGTGACGCGCTTCATCGCTTTGGTCTTTATATGGGGACAAGTGCAATTACCATTTTAACCGCGTTAATGGCACTACACGGAACGATGGAACTTCCCATGGCGCTCATGTTGATCGTTTACAGTTATGTTATGTTTAACACAATCGAGGCAGCAAATACTTCTCTGCATATTTTGGAAATGTTGGACACTGTTGCCGAAAAGCTACAAAGTATTGATAATGCTGAATTTATCGACAAAGACGGAAAAGATATTTCAATCAATCACTTTGATATTGAATTTAAGGACGTTTCTTTCGGTTATGACAGTCGTGAAGTATTAAATCATGTTTCATTTACCATTCCAGAAAATACGACGACTGCAATCGTTGGACCCTCTGGCAGCGGTAAAACCACTATTTGTAGCCTTTTAGCAAGATTTTATGATGTAAAAAAAGGTTCTATAATCGTTGGCGGACGGAATGTAAAGGATTTTACCTGTGATTCGCTTTTAAAAAATATAAGCATGGTATTTCAGAATGTTTACCTTTTCCACGATACCATACGCAATAATATTCTTTTTGGCGCACCCACTGCAACAGAAGAAGAAATGATTGCCGCAGCAAAAGCTGCGAGGTGTCACGACTTTATTATGGCGCTTCCCGATGGCTATGATACCTTGATTGGAGAAGGTGGCTCCACCCTTTCTGGCGGTGAAAAGCAAAGAATATCTATCGCCCGTGCAATATTAAAAAATGCACCTATTGTTATTTTAGACGAAGCAACGGCCAGTGTTGACCCTGAAAATGAACATCTTATCCAGCAAGCGATAAGTAATCTCACTCATGGGAAAACAATTATTGTCATTGCTCACAGACTTGCCACCATTGAAAATGCCGATCAAATATTAGTTGTAGATGAAGGCAGAATTACTCAACGTGGTACGCACAAACAATTATCTGTTCAGGAAGGCATTTATAAACGATTTATCAATATAAGAGAAAAAGCCGAAGGGTGGTCTATTGGATAATTAGCAGAAAGGAGTCATCATTTTATGGAAACAAAATGGACAGGAAAAGGATTTGGAATCACAGTTGGATTTTCATTGATTTACTTTGTAATTACTATGCTTGTAATGATGTCGGGTTCTTTTACCCCGCTTACATGGATTTTTATGACTGCATTGATCGGATTACTGGCCGGAGTTCCTTATATATATATTACCGCAAGAGAACAGATTTTCGGTGTTCCCATTATAATGAACCTAATCGTTGGTCTTATTTACTTCATTGCAGGAGAGTTATCAAATTTGGTTATTGTTACTTTGATTGCAAGTGCAATATTAGCCGAAATTATCAGGAAGTTAAGCGGATATAAAAGTTTAAAAGGCAATCTATGCAGTTATATTCTATTTGTATTTGGTATGTCCGGTTCACCTATCTATATTTGGGCTTTCCGTGATTATACCATTAGTAAGGCTGCGGAAGAAATGTCGGCAGAGTACGCTGCGTCTATGGACGCAATGGCAACTCCTTTTATGTTGGTTATTATGATTATAGCTACAATTATTTTAGCTGTAATAGGTGGTTTAATTGGTAAAGCTATATTGAAAAAGAAACTTTCCACTGTTGGAGTAAAATAGTATATCTTGTAACAATATAATTCTTTAAAAAAGGGGGTATGCTACTTGTCCTTAACTTCATCAATGGAAGATTATTTAAAAGCAATTTTAGTGCTTCACCAGCGACATGGTAACGCCCGCTGTGTAGATGTTGCGGACTATTTAGGGGTTAGCAAGCCTTCTGTAAGTCGGGCGGTCAAGGAGCTTTCTAAATCCGGTCATATTATCAAAAAAGACGGTACTCTTTATTTGACGCAGCAAGGCCGACAATATGCCGAGCAAATATGTGAACGGTATCAATTCTTCACAGCAAGGCTTGTGGACGCCGGAGTAGACCGTAAAACTGCGGAGCATGACGCTTGTAATATTGAGCACGCCATAAGTGCAGAGGCTTTCCAAAAATTAAAAAACTTTTTAACGAACAAATAGCGAAGGTGATGATAACATGGGAAATTAGTTGTGTTGGATTTAGAGGATTCCGGCAGGCAAATCGGTGAAAAATTGTTTGTGCTGCTTTCTCCCAACCAAAAGAAGGAGCTGGCTCAGTTTGTATGCGACTATGAGGCCGGCAATATCCCGTCTGATGTCCCTGGCACAACATTCTTACGAGGCCAGTATTTTTTCCCACCGCAGATAGCTCAGGCGTTAACAGAAATCCGGGTAGGTGATTTATATTTCTGCTTAGAGCAGCGTCTTGTTACTGTGGAGGGGCAGGTAATTCTGCTTACGGTCAAGGAATTTGACATTTTGGCGTTGCTTATCATGCACCCCAGACGGGTATTCACTTACGAAATGATTACGGAACTTGTGTGGCAGGAGGATTATGGGATTTTTTCTCGTAAAGCAATTATTAATCATGTTAGTAACTTGCGAAGAAAGCTAAAGGTATCTGCGGACATTCCAGATTACATTAAAAGTGTCTATGGTATTGGCTATAAATTTAATTCAGCATCTTAAAAGAAAAATAAGACTTGCAGAAAAAGGAATACCTTTGATCTGCGAGTCTTTTTTTGTAGTGTAAAGTATTGATTTTCGAAGAAAGGTTTTAATTATTTCTGATCGGTTACAGTTCGCCGGGCGTAATATCATAACTTTTCTTAAATGCCTCTATGAAATAACTTGTGTTAGAAAAATATAAGCTGGCTTGGGAGCTGATACTATCATTCCCTGGTTTTGAAATCTATACAAGTAATTTATTCTGAACTACTTTAAAAAGACTGATTGAATCTAAATGTTCCTATTGACAATTCGTTTTTCTTTGCTATAATTAAAACAGTGTTTTAGATACAATGTTTTTGAAACGGTGTTTTAAAAAGAAAGGTAGGTAATCAATGGCAAGCAGAATCGAAGAATTTGACGAGAAGATTCTGACCTGTGCAAAAAAAGAATTTTTAGAAAAAGGCTATACGGATGCCTCGATACGGACGATTGCTCAAAATGCCGGTGTCAGTACCAGCACAATATATACGCGGTATTCAGATAAAGAGGGATTATTTCGCTTCCTTGTGGAACCAGCAGCTAACGGCTTGAAAGAGTTATTAAGGCAATCATTAAGTAGCTTTTCTTCTTTGACGGAGCGTGAGCAGAACGAAAAATTTATGGAATATTCAGATCGTGGCTTTGAAGCAGTGATTGCATATATCTATGAATATTTTTCTGAATTTAAGCTGCTGATCACCGGAGCGCCGGGGAATTATTATCAGGATTTTTTGGAAGGATTAGTGGAACTGGATACGAATTGTACAAAGAAATTTTTGATTCAAGTTGGAAGTAAAGCTCTGGCGGAAGGACGGATTACGGACGGATTCTTACACGTTGTTTCCAGTGCTTTTTACTCTGGTATATTTGAAGTGGTAATTCATGACATGCCGATGGAAGAAGCAAAGAAGTATATCAATGAGCTGCGCGCTTTTTATGGGAATGGCTGGAAAGAATATTATCAAAAATAGGAAAGAAGGTGCGAAGGAAATGCAGAAAACAGAAGGCTTTTGTGTGGACGAAAGCGGATGGATACACTGTCCTTTTTGTAAATGCAGAACACGGACAAAAATACGGGCAGATACTTCATTGAGGAACTTTCCAATATTTTGTCCAAAATGCAAACAGGAATGTTTGATAGATGTTGACAATATGAAAATACGATTATCAGTAGTGCCAGACGCTAAGACGCAGAGCCGATAATTTGTTTGTGTAAATCACATGACAGATTATCGGCTTATTCTTTTGAATAAGGGTTAGTAATTTCTAACTAAAGGAGGGATTTATATGAATCAGTCGCAGGGCGGGAATCCATTTGGCAGGCTTGTAGAGTTTGCCAGACCGCATAAGATTGGCTATGTCGTTTCAGTTGTTCTTGCTGTATTAGGAGTTGCCTTTGGTATCGTTCCCTATTTTGCAACAGCTAGAATGACGATTGAGTTACTCTCCGGAAATCGGGATTTATCATTTTACATGGTATGGTGTTTGATTTCCGGCGGCTGCTTTGTCTTAAAAGCAATATTGATGGGAATTTCTACGAGGGCATCCCATGAAGCAACCTTTGAAGTGCTGTCGGAGGCAAGGCGAAAAATCGCTTCAAAACTTACCAGAGTGCCTATGGGCTATATTCTCAATACTCCGTCCGGGCAGTTAAAAAATGGCATGGTGGAACGAATTGAACAGTTAGAGGTTCCCCTTGCTCATGTAATCCCGGAAATGACTTCAAATCTTCTTGTTCCAATCGCAATCATCGTTTATCTGTTCATTCTGGACTGGAGAATGGCGTTAGTATCGCTGATTACTATTCCGGTTGGAATGATGTGCTACATGGGAATGATGAAGGAATATCCCAAGAAGTATGGGGAAGTTGTAAAAGCCGGGAATCACATGAGCGCAATAACGGTAGAATACATCGGAGGTATTGAAGTTATTAAGGCATTTAATCAGGCAGATAATTCCTATCAGAAATTTACAGATGCCGTCCATGCAAACGCAGACCTGATTTTAGACTGGATGAAAGATACGCAAAAATATTCGGCGATTATGATGAGTGTATGGCCTGCGGCGCTGATTAGTGTACTTCCCGTCGGGTGTCTGTTTTACATGAATGGCTCCCTGTCAGCCGCAACCTTTATTACGGTAACTGTCCTGTCGTTGGGAATTGCAGGTCCGCTTGTAGCCGCAATGTTCTTTACCGATGATATTGCAAAAATAGGCACTGTAATGGGTGAGATTGACGGTATATTAAACCAGCCGGAGCTTGTCCGGCCAGAGGGAAAATGCGATTTGCAAAATCTCGATATTTCTCTGGAAAATGTCCATTTTGCATACGGGGAAAAAGAGGTATTGAAAGGAATTGATCTGACAATTCCACAGGGAAAGATTACAGCTTTTGTAGGACCGTCTGGCAGCGGAAAATCAACGATTGCAAAATTGATTGCATCCTTTTGGGATGTGACCGGTGGACTGATTACGATTGGCGATAAAAGCGTAAAAGAAATTTCTACCGACCAACTTAATGATTTGATTTCCTATGTATCACAGGACAATTATCTGTTTAACGATACGGTGCGTAACAATATCCGTATGGGCAAGCCGGAGGCAAGCGATTCCGAAGTGGAACAGATTGCAAAGGCTTCCGGCTGCCATGAGTTTATTATGAATCTTGAACATGGATATGAAACTGTGGTTGGCGGCGCTGGAGGGCATTTGTCAGGGGGAGAACGCCAGAGAATTGCGATTGCCAGAGCTATGCTGAAAAACGCTCCGATTGTAATTCTTGATGAAGCAACTTCCTATACTGACCCGGAAAATGAAGCAGTAATACAAGAAGCCATCAGCCGGTTGACAAAGGGCAAAACATTGATTGTAATTGCTCACCGCCTGTCAACAATAACGGATTCAGACCAGATTGTTGTTGTGAAGGATGGGACGATTCAGGCAAAGGGAACACATGAGGAATTGTTAAAAGAGTGTAGTCTTTATCATACGATGTGGACAGCTCACATGGACGCAAAGGAGGTGAAAACAGCATGATACGTTCTTTTCGTAAATTCTTTGAATTTGCAGGCCGCCAGAGCCGAAATTGGTATTTGGGACTCTTTTATGAAATCATACGCTGCATTTTAGAAGCCCTGCAATTTGCCGCTCTCTTGGTAGTTTTGGATGGATTGGTTCATGACAATATTACCGCACAGACTGCGCTGCTTGCCTTTGGCATTATGTTAGTCAGCGTGATCGGCACCATTATTTTCTGGTATCTGGCGCATGGCAAAGAAGGCGAGGGCAGCTACCGAATGTGTGAGGACAAGAGGATTCAAATTGGCAACCGCATGAAATATATGCCAATGGGTTATTTCAACAGCCATAGTCTGGGCAACCTCACATCCGTTTCAACAGCGACCATGAGTGATCTTGAAAGTATGTCCTTTGCTATTATCGTGCGGACTTTGGTGGGTGTAATCCATGCCAGTATATTTTCTATTGCCATGTGCTACTTTAGCTGGAAGATTAGTTTGATCTTTTTGTCTGGCGTGATTTTGTTCATGGTAATCAACACAATGCTCTTGCGCTGTTCCAAAAGATTATCTCCAAAACGGTTAGAGGCACAAACAGAATTTATGGACGCCGTTTTGGAATACATACAGGGAATGGGCGTTGTGCGGGCGTTCCATATGGCAAAGCAGTCCAATACTACGCTGGAAAAATCCATTGATGAAACACAGAAGAAGAACCAGCTTATTGAAAGGCAGAGGATTCCCTATATAGCTGCCGAGCAGGTTGTCCTTCGTATTGCCAGTGCCGCCGCAGCTTTCTGCTCTATTTCGCTTTTTATAAACGGCACGCTGGAATTAACATATTGTCTGATAATCTTAGTATCGGCGTTCATGGTATATAGCCAGTTGGAAAGCGCAGGAGAAATGTTCTTTATGCTTTCAATGATCGACGCTTCTATTGATCGTGTGGAGGAAATTAACCAAAGTCCTCAGATTGACATTGACGGCAAAGAGCAGACCCCAGACCGGCTGGATATTGAAATGCAGGATGTGAGTTTTTCCTACGGGGATAAAAAAGTGATCGATCATGTATCGCTTACAATTCCACAAGGAACCACAACGGCGATTGTTGGTCCATCGGGTTCTGGAAAAACAACACTGGTAAATCTAATCGCACGCTTTTGGGATGTTGATAGCGGAAGTGTCCGTATCGGTGGTATTGATGTCAAAGATTACAAGCTAGACAGCCTGATGAAAAATATCAGCATGGTATTTCAGAATGTGTATCTGTTCCCGGATACGATTGAGAACAATATCAAATTTGGTTCTCCTAATGCCACGCATGAAGATGTAGTGAAGGCAGCAAAGGCGGCAAGATGCCATGACTTCATCTCAGCATTGCCGGAGGGGTACCAGACGGTGATCGGGGAAAGTGGCGCAACTATTTCCGGCGGCGAAAAGCAGAGGATTTCTATTGCAAGAGCGATTATGAAAGATGCGCCCATCATTATTCTTGACGAGGCCACAGCAAATGTTGATCCCGAAAATGAAGTTGAGCTTCAGAGAGCGATTGAGGCGCTGACACAGGGAAAAACAATTATTATGATTGCCCATCGGTTGAAAACTGTAAAAAATGCAGATCAAATCATCGTTATCGACCGTGGTAAAATCTCTCAGCAAGGTACGCATGACGAGCTTATCAAACAGGCAGGTATTTATGCGGATTTTGTTGGCATGAGAGAAAAAGCTATCGGTTGGAAAATCAAGGCAGACAGCCTTGCATAAAAGAAAGGAGTTCCTACAATGGACAAGAAAAAATTGAACGCAAAAGACTTTATTAACATCGGTATTTTTACCGTCATCTACTTTGTGATGTTCTTTATCACGGGTATGCTGGGTTACATCCCTATCTTTGCGGTTATCATTCCGCTTGTACTGGGAATATTGGGCGGCATCCCGTTCATGCTGTTCCTGACAAAGACCGGGAAATTCGGTGCAGCAACTATTATGGGTACGCTGGTCAGCGTCCTCTGCTTTCTGATGGGACAAAGTTGGATTTCGATTCCGTTTGGAATCATATTCGGTTTTCTGGCTGATTTGATCTTCAAGGCTGGCGAATATAAAAGCTGGAAACATACTGTACTTGGATATTGCGTGTTTACCGAATGGGTAATCGGCTCCATGCTGCCTATGTGGATTATGAGAGATACCTTTTTTGAGGCTTATAGAAGCAACGGCGGTACAGATGAATACATCGATGCCGTTATGGGCCTTACCGCCAACTGGATGCTGCCGGTAGTTATTGTTTTAGGCATCGTTGGCGGAGTGATTGGCGCTTATTTAGGCAAGGCAATTTTGAAGAAGCATTTTGTAAAGGCGGGCATTGTTTAATGAAACCAGAATTATTACTGTCAGTTGATTCGGAGCGGGGTTTCTGGTTTGACCCAAGAACAAAGCTATATATGCTGGTAATATTCAGTATTGTAATGATTGACGGAAAAACGGACGGTATTAGTTTCTGGTTAAAGCCGGTTCTGGCATTAGTACCCTTTTTCCTCCTGCTTTCGGGCAGGAGGAAAAAGGCTGCTATTGTCTATTTGATTGTTTTTGTTGTTTCATGGACGGTAAACATATTTCTTGTTCCGTATATGGGACTGATAGGGACAATTATAATATCGTTGCTGGCTCAATTTGGAACACGATGGCTTCCGAGCGGCATGATGGGCTATTATCTTCTCTCGACTACAAAGGTTAGTGAATTTATCCTTGCCATGCAGCGTATGCACATACCAGAAGCATTTATTATCCCGTTTTCTGTTATGTTCCGGTTCTTCCCTACAATTTCCGAAGAGGCTGAATCTATCGGAAACGCTATGCGTATGAGAGGAATTACCGGAAAAAATTTTTTCAAGAATCCACAAGCAGTTTTAGAATATCGAATTGTCCCCCTTATGATGTCCGTAGTAACAATAGGGAATGACCTGTCTGCGGCAGCTTTGACAAGGGGATTAGGAAACGGCAAAAAGCGTACAAGCATTTGCAGGATTGGTTTCCGTTGGAAAGATTTTGCGCTTATGCTCATTGTTACTGCCGCCCTGTTGGTGTTCCTGCTTTTTTCAGGAGGGCTGAAATGATAGAGTTTAAGGATGTGTCCTTTCAATATGAGCAAGGCAGTTCCAAAGGAAAAATCGAAAATATAAATTTGACAATCCATGACGGCGAGGTTGTTTTGATCTGCGGAGAATCCGGCTGTGGAAAGACAACACTTACCCGTTTAATAAATGGGCTTATCCCGCATTATTATGAGGGAACGCTTACCGGTCAGACGATTGTGGAAGGAATAGATGTAAAAAATGTATCTCTGTATGCTTTGTCTGGCGTTGTTGGCTCCGTCTTTCAGAATCCAAGAACACAGTTTTTTACGGTGGATACCACCAGCGAAATTGCGTTTGGATGCGAGAATTTGGCAATCAGCGCAGATGAAATCAATTTGCGGATAGAAAAAACGGCAGGAGCATTAAAAATTAAAGATTTATTGAATCGGAGCCTGTTTGCACTATCCGGCGGCGAAAAACAGAAAATTGCCTGTGCGTCCGTTTCCGCAATGGAGCCGGATATATTTGTACTGGATGAGCCATCTTCTAATTTGGATATTAAATCAATCAGAGAATTAAAAAACGTATTGCGAGAATGGAAAACACAAGGGAAAACGATTGTGATTGCGGAACACCGCCTGTATTACCTGATGGATATTGCAGACCGTGTTCTGTATATGCAGGACGGACAAATAAAAGAAAACCTTTCCATCTCTGACTTCAAAAAGAAATCTACGGATGAATTGCACACGCTGGGTCTGAGAGCTTTACAATCCGAAGATTTTAGTAAAATGCAAAGTGTAGTGTGTGCGACAAAGCAACTATATATCAGGGACTTTGAAGCCTCTTATAAAAATGCTTCCGATGGGAGAAAGAAAAAGCGAAAGGTGCTGGATATATCAGAGTTGATGATACCGCAAGGTGCGGTGGTTGGTGTAATCGGAAACAATGGAGCCGGGAAAACTACTTTTGCTTACAATCTATGCGGATTGCTCCGAACCGCAAAAGGCTGTATGAGCATGGACGGAAAAACTTATATGGCAAATCAAAGAATAAAGACCTGCTATATGGTTATGCAAGATGTAAATCACCAACTTTTTACGGAAAGTGTAATGGATGAAATCTTGCTTAGTCTGGATAATTCAGACGAAGAAAAAGCGATGCTTGAAGCAGAAAATATTATGGAAAACCTGCACATTTTAGAATTTAGGGACGCCCATCCAATGTCATTATCCGGCGGACAAAAACAGCGAGTAGCTATTGCCAGTGCGATTGCGTCCAATAAGCAGGTTATTATCTTTGACGAGCCTACAAGCGGGTTGGATTATCGACACATGAAAAAAGTAGCAGAAAACTTGAGGGAATTAAGTTCACTGGGGAAAACACTGTTTATCGTTACTCATGACCCTGAACTGATTGCAGAGTGCTGCAATTACTTTATCTTCATTGAGGGCGGAAAAGTGTTATGGAGTGACGGCTGGAACAGAATAAGTCGAGAACGGCTGCAAAGGTTTTTTGCCTTTGAAGGTGATTAAAATGAAACTTCATGCGTCCGGGGAGGACTATCT
>OGYY01001697.1_pt1 | contig 18380 bp, 8 predicted proteins | sample 1576671 | NCBI WGS metagenome assembly OGYY01 (sample SAMEA3541593, study PRJEB24748) | human gut metagenome | biome: human gut; feature: human-associated habitat; material: faeces | place: China | collected 2012 | reverse complement strand
CGCTGCCAGCACCCATCAGTACCCGGTTCTGCGCAATCTCCTGCCATGTACCGCCGAACAGTGCGGCAGGGCTTGTACGTGCGGTGCTCTGGTAGATGCTGCCCACGGGGTAAGGGTCCGGGGCAGTACCGCCCGCCAGATGCAGCGTGCCGTCTGCATCTGCCGTGAAGTCGTCACTCAGCTTGACACCGCCCAGCGTGGTGGTGGTGGCGGCGGGGAGGGTGTAGTGCACGGTGTCGCCGCTGCCAAAGGTCAGCACCAGTTCTCCGTTTTGCAGCTCTGCACTCTTCAGGTAGTCACCGCTTCCCTTTTCCACCGCACCCACGTCGTCCGCAGTCAACGGGGTATTCTTTCCGGTGCCGCCATGTGCTGCGGGCAGGATGCCGGTCATGTTTTCCAGTGCCGTGGTGTCCTTGGTCTGCATGGTCTTCGTGCTTCCGTCGCCGAAGGTCAGTGTCAGGGTGCGGTCTGTCAGCGAAATGCTCTTCACGTAGCCCGCGCTGTTCGCTCCCACCGCACCAAGATCCTCCGCCGTCAGAGTCACAACGCCGCCCCTGCCGTTCACGCTTACCACCGCGCCATCTTCGGGCGGCGCAAAATTCTCGGCACGATCTGCAGCCCGCTGCGCCCGCTCCGCATCGCCTTGGGCGCTGCCTGCCGCTTCCTGTGCCATTTTTGCCGCCCTTGCCGCGTTCGCTCCGGCTGTCGCTGCAGTGTCTGCGTCCTGCTTTGCTGCTGCGGCCGCGTTCCGCGCTTCCTTTGCGCTTTCCTGTGCCCCGGTCGCATATCCCAGCACCCGCGCCACAAAAAGCTCGTACTGCGTCGGGCTGATCTCTGCATCGCCGTCTGTGTTCAGTGTTTCATAGCAGTCATACCGGGCCGGTCGGGTCAACGCCCGGTATCCGTCCTCACCCAGAGCCAGCAGCATCCAGCTGCCGCAGGGGCTGGCGGTAAATTCCTTGCCCACTGCTGCGCTGTGCTCCTCGTCCAGCAGGATCGGTGTCGGCAGTGTGCCGTCCTGCCGCTGGATGTGCAGCGTCACGGCACATCCGGCCCACTCCTGCGGCAGCTCAAACTTCAGCCTTTCCACATTGGCGCTGCTCTGCCCGCCCAGATGCAGCACCCGCATCTCCGGGCCAAACTCCACACCGCCAAAGTTTTTCCGAATAATTTTCACCCGCATCCCGCTGCCTCCTTCCGTCCTTCTCAGCCTATCACACAAACGTCCGTAATAACACTGCGGACTTTTTTCAAACTTTTCCATTTCAAAAGAACCACATATACAAATCCCACGGCGTGAAATTCATCGCGCCGGGGGATTTTTCTTTTCTTACCTCACTGCCGCATACGGGTCCGGTTCCGGTCCTTCCTCTGCTTTCTTTTCTGCCTCCTTCACCCACTGGGCAAAGTTTTTCTCCGTGTACAGCTCTTTGCCGTCCGCGTCCTTGAGCGCCAACAGCATTTCTTCCATCTGCTGCCGGTCTGCATCACTGCCCGCAAGGTATTCCGGCTTTGCCGTCTCGGTGATCTTGCTTTTAAGTGTCGTCGCGCTCTTGCCCGCCTTCGCCAGCCTGTCATATTCTTCCTGCACAGCACCTGCGTCCCAACTGTCCACAGCTTCCACAAGGTCATCTGTCGCGCTGGCGTTGTCGCCCTTCAGCTGCGTTTCGGCCAGCTGGTTCACCGCGCCGGTCACGCAGTCCACCACATCCCCGCGCTTTCCCTTCGGCAGGCCCATCACTTCGCTCAGCTGTTCGATCATCTCGTTTTCCAGCTCGTACCGCTTCTGGTCGTTTCCTGCATTCTGCTCTTCAGCAGCCTGCCGCACCCGCACGTCGTACTTTACAAGGCGGCTCTTCAGCTGGCTGTACATTTTGTTTTCCGCAATGGTTCCCGCTTCCACCATAGCGTTCAGCTTCTCCACTGCGGCCTTTGCTTCGTCGCTGTCGCCGCCGGCATAGGCGTTGTACAGCCGGTCATACTGGCCGGTGGCGCTTTGCGGCACAGAATTAAAGCTGAACTGTCCTCCGTGCGCAAGATTTTCAAGGTCACCATAGTAGCCCTTTACCGCTTCTACAATCTTCCGTCCATTGCCGTAGGGTACACCCGCCACTTCAAAGCTGTCCTCCAGCAGCGTCATGCTGCGCTGCATCAGCTTATTGTGGTGCTTTTGCAGCTGTTCTTCGTCCATTTCACTGGTGTCTTTCCGGAACTCCGCAAAAAACTTCTGCACATCTCCGGCCAGATCATTCACCACGCTGATGCTTGCTGCACTCAGCACGTCGTAATCCTTACCGTTCACAGCATTGTCGATCAGACTGTATAACTCACTTCCGTACAAAAAGTTTCCCGCAAAACTTTCTGTGTACAGGCTTGCAAACCGTTTCCACATGCTCTTCACGGTCACATCGCCGTTTTCGTCCTGCTCCCGGTCCCACCGGTGCAAAAGGAAATCTGCGCCAATCTTCATGATCGCAAACACCGCCGTCTGTGCCGCCTGGCTCACAACAGCCCGGTTTCGCTGTGTTTTTGCCCGCTGCAATTCCGCTTTGTTTTCATCGCTCTGGTTCTGCCGGTAGCGTTCCGCCTGTGCCCTGTAATCGCCAATGGCATCCGCCAGAATGCCGTAGTTCTGGAAACGTTGGGTGGTGAACATGGTCAGCTGCTTCAGCAGTTCGTTAGGGTTGCGCTGAATGCCCGCCCGCTGCATCACGGTGTAGTTGGGCTGTGTCTGCTCGATCACCTTCTGATAGGTGCGGTTCACCGCTTCCCAATAGGCCGGGCTGCCTGTCACCTCCGCGCCTTCAAACTCGGCCGTGTGGTTCTGCACGTATCGCTTGCTGCCTTCCCACAGGGCTGCTACCGTCACTTCGTCCATCCCGTTGATCCAGCCGGTCAGCCAGTTCGGCAGCTTGTCCATGCCCTTTTCCGCCAATGTTTCCTGCTTGCCAATGCTGGCAAGCTCGCCGTTCTGGCTGCCGCGCTTGCGCCAGTCCAGCAGCACGTCTCCGTGCTCTTTGATCTCCGTTTCCAGCGCTGTCCGCGCCTTGGGCGAAAGGTTCTTCACAAAGGGTACCACTGCCGCCATGGTGTCGCCGCCCAGTACGGCCGCTGCTGTGGGCAGGCTTGCCGCCTGCGCAATGGCAACGCCCGGGTTCAGCGTCAGCACTGCGCCTGCATAGTTCCCGCGCAGGTTTCCCAGTACTTTGTTAAAGGTGCTGGGCCGCTTGCGCTGGGTAGTCTGCAGGTCGGTCAGCAGGTCATCGATGTAGCTCACCGCATCCTTGCCCCACTGTTCCTTGATGATGCCGTTCTTCAGGTTTGCAAGCCTTTCCCGCGTCTCCACGCCGCTGTTCAGGATCTTCTGCACGTCCCGGATGGGCGCGGCCAGGCCCGCATACGCCGCCGTGTCCCGCAGGCTGCGCTGCACCACATTTGCGCATTCTTCCAGCAAAACGGGCTGTCCGCTCTTCACGCGGTTCTTCAGGAAACCGCGTCCCTCAATGGTCGCGTCCAGATTCAGGCCGTCGATCTGGGTCGCCAGCACCGATTTATCCACCGCAATGGGATAGTAGTTTTTCACGGTTGCCCGCTGGTAGCCCACCAGCTGCAGGCTCGTCTCGTTGATGAGCTTCGTGGTGTAGTTGTCGAAGAACTCTTTCATGTCCGCGCACCATGCCCGGTCATAGTCAGTCATGGCCGCTTCCACCGTCTGCAGGATGCTATCCGCTGTCGGGGTCCCGTCCGCATCCGTCAGCATTCCCAGATGTACGGTCTGTCCCTTCTGGTAAGCCTGCTCAATGTCACCTTTGTTGTACAGCTTTGCATCCGGAATCACAAGTCCGCCGTTCATCAGGTGGTTCAGGCTGTCGGTGTTGTGCAGGTGCATGTACAAACTGCACAGCTGTGCATGGGTCAGTTCGGCTTTCTTTCCCTTCACATCGGTCAGGCCCACGTCCACAAGGTCTGCGCCCGGGCCTGCAAAGTTCTGCATTTCCTTCACGTGTTCTTTTCCGGTCACGTTGGCAAACAGCTTTTCGCCTTCCACGGTGATCTTCGTCTGCCGGTACTGGCCGTCGTTCAGCATTTGGGCCATCTTTTCCATCTGGCCGTTCTTCGCGTAGCCGCCCAGCATACGGAACACCCGCTCCGCGCCCAGCATATCCAACTGATACTTTGTCAGCAGATTGTGCACGCCGTCCAGCTTTCCGCCGGGGTGGTTGCCCTTGCTGGCATTCACCTCGCTGGCTGCGCCTTCTGCGATTGCGCTCACTTCTTCAGCCTTTGCAAGACTCACCGTCTTGTTTGCATTGCGGATCACATGCAGCGTCGAGCTGGTAATAGCCTTCAGCATCCGCATCTGATCCACCGTCATGGGCAGATAGGTGCGGTTCTCCGTCTCCTTGATGCGTTTGCGCAGCCGTTCCTGCAGTGCCCATGCTTTCTCGCTGTCCGGTAAAACTTCTGCCTCGGCCAGCTGCTCGTGCAGTTTGGTCAGCTTTGTGTCCTTTGTCGTCTGCAGGTCGTCCCGCAGCGTCTGGATCAGGGTATCCACGCCGGTCTGCTTCCATTCTTCGGTCATGGCGTTGGGGCTGTTCTCGCTGCCCGCACTCTGCCGGATCCGGTCCTGCAGCCTCGTCAGCTGGTTCACGGCCCGTTCGTTCAGAATGGTCATGTCCGCCAGCTTTGCCACCTGTGCTGCCGCATCGATCAGCCCCGGCTGTACATACTTGTCCTTGCTGGGCCGCAGCAGCATCTGGTTCAGCTGTGCCGCGTTCTGACGGATGCTGCGTTTCAGTTCATCCATCTTCCGTGCATCCCGCGCCCGCTGCACTCGCTTTTCCGCTACTGCCTTCGCAACGGCAATATCTTCGTCCCGCTGCTGTCGGGCTGTTTCAATGGCAAGGGCATTCCGCTGCGCCTGTTTCTGCTCCCATGCGGCCCGCTTACGTTCGTTATCCGCCTCCCATTCCATGATCTCATTTTCCTGCACGATCAGGCTGTATTCTGCCTTGTCCGCGCGCCGCTGCTCTTCCCGTAGCCGCATACTCAGATCTGCATTTTCCTCCCGCAGTTCTCCCATGCGTTCCCGATACCACAGTTTTGCTTCATCCAGCATTTCCTGCCGCTCGGCCTTCAGGCGTTTCACTTCCTGCTTCATTTCCCGCTCATAGCTTTCCCGCAGCACTGTCAGCTTTTCGTTCAGGTTGCCCACATTGGAAACATCCACACCAAAGGTTTCAAGGTTCTGGTCCAGCAGCTTTTCCGCTCTTGCGTTCTGCCGTTGCAGTTCGGTCATCTGCTGTACTTCGGCGTTCTGGTTTGCAGTGCGCCGGTTTTCCTGCATTCTGCGGCCAAACTCCCGCTGCTGTGCTTTCTGTACGCCGCGCAGTTCCTTTGCCACCTCTGCAGCACGTTCTTTGCTGCCTGCTGCGGCTCTTGCCACATCCATATTGTGTCGCTGGATGCCCTCAAAGATAGCCTGCGCGTCAGTCATCTCCGGTGTCGCCATAATGTCACCGATGATCCTGCCCGCCAGTTCGATCTTTGCATCCTCATACTCTGCATCGTCTGCAAACCGGCTCATAGTCGCAGGCTTGATGGCATCGTGCAGGTTCATCAGCACATTCAGCCACTCGGTGCTTTCCATGCTCATTGCACCATCCACACCCGCCTGCTGCGCTGCAGCTTTCCACAATGCCTTTGCACCGTCGCTGGTGCCGTCCACAGCGCGGTTGTCGTTGATCACGCTTTCGTACTGCTGTGCCGGGTTGCCGTCCCGCACGCTTTCGGCCTGCCGCAAGGTCACGCCGTGCCTGCGCGCTTCGGCCACTGCTTCGCTCCAGCTGCCGTATGCTTTCACCAGTTCTGCCTTTGCCTGTCCGCTTCTGTTCACGGTATATTCCAGCTTGTGCAGTTCCGGGTATTCGTCCCACAGCTCACTGTTGCGGTAAACTGCCCCGTCCAGAATTTCTCCCGCCAGCGTTTCGGCCAGCGCATTGGCTTTTTCCATGTCCGCACCGTCGGCTTTCAGGTAGTCCACCAGTACCTCGGTCTCCCTCGCAAGCTTGGCCCGGTCCGCCTTACTGCCGTTCGCCTTTGCCCAGCGGCTGGCCAGTCCTTCAATGGCCGTCCGGCTCACCTTCACACCCCGTGTCAGCCCAAAGAACTGGCTCAAGGTGTCCAGTGCTGCAGCCTTGTCCGCAATGGTGCGGCTTGCCATCTGCTGGTCGTTCCGTTTTGCATCCCGGTCGGCCTGCTCTGCCAGCTGATAGCGGAACTTTGCAAGGTCGCTTTCTTGTGCCAGTTCACCGGTCTGGTAATATTCCCGGATCTCCCGCACTATGCGGTCAGCATCCACACGTCCGCTGTATTCCTTGCCGGCTGCCACCCGACCATCTGCTGTGGAGATGTCCAGTGTGAACTGCCGTTTCTCGCCGCCCAGCTCCTGCACCATTCGCCAGATCTGTTCCAGCTGCTGCGTGGTGGGTGCTGTGTCTGCCGAGAGATCCACTCCCGGTGCTTCAGCCATCACGCGCACATTGCCGTCCAGCAGAAATTCGTTCAGCGCTTCTGTTCCATTTTTCACCTCTGCCGAACCGAACACGCTCATGATCTCCCGGTGATCGGTATCTCGGGTTCGGTCATTCTGGGCAAAGTCCAGCATCTGGCCGTCCGGCAGAATGTATCCGGCTCGTCTGAAGTCCTCTGTCGTGCCAAACCGTTCTTTTGCCAGTACGCGGCGGTATTCCGCCTTTCCGCCGTGGGCTTCGGCCTTGGCATCATATACCGCCTGTTCTGCTTTGCCTTTTTTTGCGTTCTGCTGCTGCATCCGGGCACCGGCCTCTTTGATCCGGCCGTTCAGCACAGCGCTCTGGTCTTCCAGCTGCGCCATACGGGCATTGTAGTCTTTGCGCTTTGCAAGATAATTCTGGTATTCTTCGCTGTCCCGGTAGGCTTTTGCTTCTGCAGAAAAAATCCCCAGTGCCTTCTTCTTCGCCTCGATCTCTTTCACGGCGTCGCTTCCCAGCCAGGCACTGCGTTCTTCCTTCAGCTCCCGCCGCTGCTCGTCCAGCCGCTGCTGTTCGTCGCGCAGCTTCGTCAGCTCGTCTGCCTCGCTCAACTGATATCGTACATTTTTCTTCAGCGTCCCGTCATTTCCCTTGTTTTCAGCGGCTTCCTGTGCTATACTCTGGTTAGAGATCTTCGACCCGCTGCTCCCCGAATCTTCGGATTCCATGTGGGCTTTGCCGAAGGTCTCCGTAAAGCTCTCCGGCAATCTACTCCTTGAATCTTCGGATTCTACGTGGGTACCACCGGAGGGCTTTATTTTTGTTTCTTTGATGTTAACAATATCATAAAAAATCTCCCGTGTATCCGGTTTGATGGCTGTCAGCACATCTGCCTCATACGCGTTTTCGCCCACGCGGATTTTAATTCTTCCGCGGTTGAAGGCTTCCGCATTTTTGTGATTTGCGGGCTCGCGGTACACCTCATCCGCAGTTGCAATGATTTCATCAAGATTGGCAGCCATGCGCATCTTGTCCGCATACGCTGTGGCATTTTCCCACTGTAATGCCTTTGAATACTTCGACCAGACAAACTCATTGCGTCCATCTTTGCTGTTCAGAATTGTCCAGCCGTTTCTTACAAAGCCATCCGGGAAACGTTCTCTGATTGCCTGCTTGACTACCGATTTCCAGTTTTCCTGCGGGATTCCTTTCAGAATATCCTCGTCGATCTGAATGTAAGTTTCTCCCTCGGCATCTTTCTTGATTTCAAACCTTGTCCCTTCCGCCGCGCCCTTGTTCTCAAGGGCTGCGGCGTTTTCTTTTGCGGCGCGCAGGCTGTCCATAGCCCTCTCCGCATGGGCAAAGTATTCGTCCTGCAGCACCCGCTTTTCTGCCACCGCAAGGCGCTGTGCTTTCAGAGCGGCCTTGTTCTCCGGGTCTCTTGCCAGCACTTCCTTTGCGCGGCTCACGATGTCGCTCAAAAGCTCCTTCACCTTGGTCATCACCTTGTGGATGCTGCCTGCCTTGCCTGCGTTCTTTTCAGCCTGCCCGCGCTGGAACTCCACCCAGCGCTTAAAGCTCGCTTCATCGCTGAAGATGCCGCGCCATGCGTCCGCCACAAGTTCTTCTGCGGCTTCCTCGTAGCTCAGCCCCTGCTGTGCATAGTCGGAAAGCTTCCCCCGGATCATCTCGTCAATGCCTTCAAAGCCCTCGCTCTTTGCCAGAAATTCCAGTGCATGCTGCTGCAGTGCCTGCGCACCCTCTGCATCAAGTGAGTTGTACCAGTGGTAGTCCTCGTGCAAGATTGTGCCAAACACATCCTCTGCCCGGTCGCTGAAGAAAATGCGCGCCGTCTCGGTGTCCACATAAGCCCTCACCCGGTCGCTGCCCTGCAGTACCGTTTTCAGCACCGCATCGGTGTTCGTGGCCTTCGCATTCAGTTCGATCAGCTGCGTGCCCACCTCGTTTGCCGTGCGCATCGTTCCCTTATACAGCACCCGGCCGCTGCCGCTGGTGCTTTCCGCCGTCAGCCTTCCGCCAAGGCTTGCGCGCTGCATCTTTCCGGCTTCCAGTTCTCCGTGTCCCTGCAGCCATGCCAGCTGCAGCGCTTCCCGTCCACCGTCCTGTGCCAGCACGTAATCGGTGTTCACAGCAAGGCCGCTCATGCCTTGCGCCAGCTCCATAGCCTTGTCAAAGGTGTGCACATCTTCCATCTGTCCCAGCCGGTACAGGCTACTGGCTGCAGCTGCATACCGCCCGGCATCTCCAATTTCTGTCAGCATGTTCCTGCTGATGGTCGCACTTGCCCCATCCGATACCTGCCATCGGGTCAGCTCATGCTGCACCTCCCGCTGCTTTGTGGTCAGGCTCTGCTGTTCAAGGCCGTAAGTTTCCCGCATCCCGCCAGACTGTTCCGCCGGGCTGCTTTCCACCCTTTCCCCGGTGTTCTCCACGGCAGCTCCGCTCCGGCCCAGCTCACTTTCCGTCTGTGCCTGCCGCGCAGATCTGTCAGCTTCCATTTTTTCTACAATTGCGGCCGTATTTTGTGCTTCAACTGTCGCATTTTCGGTAGCTGTGGCCGGAGCCTGTGCTGCCCGCTGCTGTGTTGTCATTTCCCGCAATACCTGCCGGGTCTTTGCTTCCGTTTCCGGCAGCTCAACACCGTATTCTTCCGCAAAGGCAGCGCGGTTCGCTTCATTGGCCGCATTCGGTGTAAATAGGTTGATGGTCTTGCTCGTAAGCTGCCCATCCTGCACAGCTGCGGCAAGCTGCTGCACAGCCGGGTTTTCGCTCTGTACCATCGGCGCAGTATCCTGCATGGTCGCAAATCCGCTTGTCGTCCCCGTCACTTCCGGCTGCACCGTTTCCTGTGTAGCAGCCGCAGGTTGTCGGGTGCCTGCCGCAGCTTCTTCCGGTGTCTGCTGCATCGCCGTTCCCGGCTCCTGTGCCCGCACTTCGTCCTGCAATGCCTGCCGTGCCCGTTCCATCTGTCCTTCGTAGTATGCCCGCTTCACATTACCCACAATGCTGGCATCGCCGCCGTTCGCCTTTGCAAGCCCTGTGCCCACAGCACCGCCCAAGGCACCGGATGCGCCGCCCGTCAGGCCGCTTTCCAATGCGGTCAGAAAAGTGTCGCTTTTAAACAGGTCTGCCGCCGCTTCGCTGTCGCCCAGCGTCGCATCAATAGCCTTGTCTGCATAGGTCTCCACAAAGGCCTGCATGGCATTGTCCACGCCGCCGGAGATGGCATTTGCCACCGCCGGGTACCGCTGTGCCAGCGTGCCGTCCGCCGCCACGCTGCGCACCATGTCAGCCAGTTTGCCCGCCAGCGTATTCTTTGCGTAGTCACTGCCCATGGTCTTTGCAAGGTCTGCTGCGCCCACACTGTTAATGGCCCAACCCGCGCCAAATTTTGCAAGGCCCCCGGCCAGCGTCTTGCCTGCACTTTCGCCCTTTTCAACGCTCTGGCCCATAGCTTCCGCACCGCCCTGCGCACTCAGCACCGGCAGCACCCATGCCGGGTCAATAGCCGCCACCGCAAGGTTCTCGCCAGCACTGCTCACGATGCCCAGCGCCTGCTTTGCAATGGGGCTAAGGCCCGCCTGTGCAGCTGCGGTCAGATCCTGTCCTCGCTTGTACAGCTGATAGCCAAAGCTCTTCTCCGGGTCTACGCTGTCATGCACTTCCGTTCCGGCAATGCGCGCCCGCATGTTGTCGATCTCCTGCTGCGTGTAACCTTTTTCAATCAGCTCTGCATCCGTGTAGGCATCGCTCTGCGTTGTTTGTGCCGCCGGGGCACTGGCCATTGCACCGCTGCTCTGTGCCAGCTGCAGCGTGTTGTCCCGTGCTGCATACCGTGTCTTTCCGCCGGTCATCAGGCGCAGCAGCTCCTGCTGCCGGTCGTCGCTCTGTACATCCTGCTGCAGCTGCTTCCAGTTGCTGCTGGTCGCTGCTGCATTCTTTGCGCTCTGTACGCCGGTCTCACCCGCCAGAAAAACCGAGGATGCCACCGTGTCTCCAATACCGCCAATGGTATTGGCCGCGCGCCGCGCTGCACGCTGTCCTGCAGGCAGCGCATCAAAGTCGGCAATGTACTGCCGCGCTTCGCTGATCTCCTTGCGGCTGTATCCCTTTGCCAGCAGTTCCGCATCGGTGTAGTCCCGTCTGCCCGCACTCTTTTCCGGCACTGCTGCGCTGGCTGCAGCACCGCTCACGCTCTGGGGCTGCATGGCGTTGTTTTTCTCGGCATAGCTCTGTCCGCCGGTGCCAATGCGCATCAGCGTCACAAGTTCCCGGTGCTTCGGGTCAGCGTCCATCCACTGGTTCAGCCGGTCAAAATCGCTGAAGTCGTCTGTCGCTTTCAGATCTTCCGTGTACTGCTTCACCTTCTGCGCAGTCTGTGCATACCAGCCTTCATCTCCGCTGGCAATGCCTGCAATGCGCTGGCGCTCAGTGGGCTGCACCGTTCCCGTCACCTTTGCCGCCGGAGCTGCAGTGCTCTTCGCGTTCAGCCATTCCGGCTGCGCAGTGCTGCTGCGTGTACCTGTACCGCTGTCGGTCACAATGCCGCTTTTGCCCGGATATGCCTGTGTTCTGCCTGTTTCCTGCGGCACTGCCAGCTGCAGCTTGTGGCCGCTGTCCGCGCCCGTCATCTGCGCCAGCACCCGTGCACCAAGGCCCGTGCCGGTGTTCTGCCTTGCAGCCGCAGCCGGGCTGGCAGCATTCTGTCCGCTGCTTTTCGCTTCCCAGCTTTCCCGCGCTTTTGCAATGCGTTCCGGTGTCCACTTGTCCGTAGTGTTTGCTGTTCCCGCAGCTGTACCGGTGCTTGCCGTCCGGTTTGTGGTGCGGCTGTTGTTTTTCGCTTCCCAACTTTCTCTATCTTTTTTCAGTCTTTCCGGTGTCCATTTGCTCATAACTGCCGGTCTCCTTTATCGTTCCGCTTCCAGAATTTTCATAATGGACGACAGCGTGTTGTCCGTAATGCCGTCTGCAGAAAGTCTGCCCGCAATATCGTCCAGACTGTAACCCCTCGCCTGCATGCCGCGCGCCGTTGCAAGTCCGCTGCGCAGCGGACTGCTGCGGGTGTTTGCCTGCCCACTGGTGCCGTTGCTTCCCGCCGTGCTGTTTTTCAGCCACCCCGCGTCCGTCAGGGTCTGCTGGTAGAAGTCATACAGTGGGTCTGTCTTCTTCATCCCGGAGAATTTTGTTGCCATCGTCTGCAGCTGGCTGTTGGTAAAGCCGGTCGTTCCCGTCTTGCCGCTGCCAGAGCTTGTGTTTCCGCTCTTCGTTCTGCTCGTTCTGCTGCTCCCGCTGCCGGTCGTCCTATAACGGTTATTCAGTGCCAGCTGGTTTGCTGTGTAATTCAGCTGCCGCTGGTTCAGTGTGGGCGAATAGTCAATGCTGCCGGTATCTACGCCCGCCATCTGCAGGTAGTTTTTGGCTGCAGTGTCATTGCCACTTCCTGCCAGACTTGCACCCTGCAGCAGTGCCGCCATCTGATCCTGCTGTACACTGCTCATGCCCTGCCATGTATCCAGCATCGTCTGGTCCAAACCATATTTCGTCAGCACTGCTTTCGCTGCATCATCAAAGCCTGCCTGTTTGTATGCGGTGGCCTGCTGCAGCGCCGCCACCTGATCGCTCAGCTGAGTGCGTGCCAGACTGTCATTGTACTGTTTTTCCTTGAACTCGTTTTCCCACTTCTGCTGGCTGTACCCCTTGTACGCATCGTATCCTTCCATCACCGTGCTGCCAATGCCCTTCACGGCGTTCCACACATTGTTCCAGAAGTCGCTGTTCTCCTGCCGTGCCTGCTGGGTGCGGTCATAAAGGTAATTGCGCCAGTTTGCTGCATTGCTCACGCTGCTGTCATACTCGCCGCGTTCCAGTGCGCGCTGTCCCAGCAGGGTGTCCAGCTGGTCGCCCGCACCGGCAAGCTCCTGCTGCCACTGGGCCAGTGCGTCCGCCCGTGCTGCAGCAAGGGTGCTGCCGGTGTTTGCCGTCTGCGCCGCTGCTGCCTGATCTGCCGCGCTTTTTGCATAGTCCGCGCCATACCCGCCGGAAAGCGCATCTGCGGTCGCTGCTGCCGCATCTGCACCGGCATTCGCATTGCCCACCATCCGTGTCAGTGCGTCCTTGTAGCCGCTGTCTGCCGTGGTAAAGTCAAATCCCGCGCCGCTGGCCGTGCCCATCTTGTCCAGCGTGTCGGCAATGCCCTGCGCATACTGGTCATCGTAGGCCCCCGGCATGGCGTTTTCCGCGTCCTGCAGGCGCTGCTGCGCGTCGTTCAATCTCTTGATGGTTCCCATTCTTTTCTCCTTTCCTTAAATAAAGAACAGCGGCAGGATCTTCGCTGCAATGCCTGCCACCTGCAGCGCCCCGTTCATAAAATTCTGCCACCCGTTCTGCTTTGCGCTGTAAGCGTTGTCGTACTCGTTCTTTTTGTACTGTAGGCCTTCGGTCCAGTTGGCAAGGTCGTTCTGGTACTGGCTGTAGTCCTGCTTTTCCGCGCTCTGCAGCCCGCTCAGCTGCTGCTGCAGGCCGCTCTTCTCCGTGTTGTACTGGGCCTTGCTCTGGCTGTATAGGCTGTCCAGCACATTGTCCAAGCTGTTCATCGTGCTGGCATAGGCGTTCTGTCCCGCCTGCGTACCGTAGCTGGAGCCGTAGCCGCCGGTCATGGCGGCGGCATTCGCCTGCGCATTCTGGTTTGCCAGCTTTGCCTGCCGGGTGTACTGGTTCTTGTACTGCTGGTAGGCTGCATCTGCATCCGGGTCGTAATCAAAATCGCCCATGTTTTCCAGCTTGTCCATCACATCCTTGATCTGGCCCTGATACTTGCTCTGGTAGTCTGCAGGCTTCGTTTTCTCATACTGTTCCAGGTTGTACCGTGCCGTGTTCAGGCGGTCATTGTTTCCAAACAGTCCCATTTTTTATGCTCCTTCCCCGTTCATCCGTTCTAAAAATTCTTCCGAGCAGTTCTCCCGGTCAATGTTCGTCAGCACATAGTTCAGCTGTTCCGTCAGCTGGTACAGGTAATTCCGCAGCGCACGGGCATCTTCTGCCGGCATCTCACTGCTGAAGGAAGGCAGCGCAATGCCTTCCAGTCCCGCCAAACTTGCCATTTCTACGCTCCTTCTCTCATTTCCTCGGCTGTGCCGCGCTCACGCGCCCACCGGTCGCCGCCGCCAGCGTAAAGGCCACACTGCGCAGCACCATCTGCCCGGTGCCATAGATCTTCAGCTGCAGCGTATCTGCCCGCCGGGGCACAAAGGGCAGGTTGATGCGCTGGTGGTCCTTCCCTGCTGCGCAGGTGCCCAAAGTTTCAAAGGCTCCGCCGTCATAGCTTGCAGCCACCGTTACCACCGTGTGGGCCAGCGCATCCAGCCGCACCGTCACCCGGCTGATGTACTTGTCGTCCGGTACGCTCAGGCCAATGTCTCCGCTCACCGCTTCAAACTGCAGCGCCGTTTCCTGCCCTGCTTCCTCCGTGCCGCTTTCCCGGTCAGGATCTGCGGCCCACAGTACGCTGCCGTCCCACAGGTACAGCTGCTGCCCGGTGGATACCATCTCGGTGCCTGCAGCGCTTTCCTCGTGCCACAGGCCTTTTTCCGTGTCGTATACCAAAAGCCGTCCGGCCTGCGGGCCGCCTGCTTTCTGGTGCAGGTACAGGTAATACCGCATGTCCATGCTTCCCGCCATGGCCCAGTCCACCGCAGTCAGCCCGCTGGTGTCCAGCGCAGCGGATACCTTTGTCGGCAGGCTTCCGTCCCATGCCATCACACCGTCCGGCGAAAGATAATACAGCGTCTCTGCGATCACGCACAGGCTGTTCGCTGCGTTTGCCGCCACGCCCCGGCAGCGCACGCTGCTCATCTGGTAATCGCTGGGCTTTGTGCCGTACAGTTTGTGGATGCAGTTTTCCTTGAAGAACAGCAGGTATCCCAGACAGCTTGCAGCGCCGGTAAATGCGCCGTCACTGCCTACGCTCACGGCATAGCTGTCCGCTGCAATGCCCTGATAGCTGTACCAGTTGGTCGGGTCGCCCAGAGCACAGGCGTAAATGGTGTTTTCCTTCCGGCTGCATCCCCACACCCGGTTTCCCTGTTCCGTCACAAAGTCCAGTTCCGGCACCCGCCGCTCCACCTTCACCGGTGCGGCCGCTGCGTCGTTCTCGGTCACGGTGCCGTCAGCGCTCTTCCATGTCACACTGGTCTCCGTCATAGTCCAGCTTCCGTAATACCGGTTGCTGTCCTCGGCCCGTGTCAGCACTGCCACCATCTCGTCGCCGTCCATGGTCTGGATCATCACCTCACCGTTCAGTCCTTTTGCCACTGCATTGCACACTGTGTCCGGCATCCCGCTTATGGTCACAGTGTCCCCCTCCCGGATCACTCCGCCGATCCCCGGACACCGGATCTTCACCGCGCTCAGCAGCACTTCCACCCACTTTTTGTTTTTTGCACTGTAGCGTAGCAGCACCGCATTGCTGTCATAGGCTTCGTTGCTGTCACTTTTCAAAAACAGCTGTCCGTCCTCCGGCTCTTTCGGTTCGGTCTTGCCTGCGCCCGCCGGGGTGTATGTCCGGCCTTCGGCATCGCAGGGGGTCACGGTCACGCTTTTCCCGCCCATCTCCCACTGTGCGCCAAGGCGCGTCAGTTCGCCGGTGCCCGTGTCAAAAGCCACCTTGTCAGGCCAGATCAGCACTTTCGTGCCCATGCCCGCCATGGCCTTGCGGTCATCGGTCAGCACGTTCTCCAGCACCACCGCACCGGTACGTACTTCTTCGTCCGGGGTGTATTCCAGCGTCTTTCCGCGGCAGATCAGCAGCCCATTCAGGTGGTACATTCCGTTCACACCCTGTACCGTCCGCACATTCCTGCGCATTTTCCGCGTCTGCAGCGCCGGGTATCCCCGGCTGGAAAAATTCATTTCCCCGCTGAACTCTGCCTCGCTGCAGCCGTATCCTTCGTTCAGCCCGCCAAAGGCCCGCAGCATCTGGCGGCTCGTCTGCAGCACGTTCAGGTTCGTTCCATCCATCATCCCTCAGTACCTCCACTGCGCACCAGCGGCCGGTGCGTACCGCTTCCGCATCCATACGGCAAATTCCTGCAGGTAGTCGCTGTACACCTGCAGCTCATTCATGGCCCGTGCTGTCTCGCCCAGCGCCAGATCCATCTGCGCACACAGCCAGTGCACATACAAAGGGCAAAAGGCTTCCGGTGCCAGCAGCACCGTTTCGTATTCCAATCCTTCGTTCCAGTTCACATCCGCACCCACAGCATCAAAGTCCGCCGTCCGGCTGCGCTGCACAATGCTCGTGCGCATCCGGGCATCGCACTGGTGCAGCCAGCTCTGTTTCAGGCTGTCCGTAAACTGGTTGTTCGGCCGCAGTTCATCGGCCTGTTCTATCGCCTGTCCGGCTGTCATCTTATCAAGTCTCCTTTCCGGTCAGCTCCTGCTGCGCAGGTCACGGCTCCCTGCGTTCTTCCTGCCGCAGCCAGCAGTCGCCTCTGCTGCAAAAACACCCGGCACAGCCATGTGCCGCTGTACCGGGTGTCTGTTTTCATTTTGCAAAATGCTCTTTTCTTTGCAAGAGCTGTGCTCTTCGGCCTTACACGCGCTGCGCCTGCTGCACAGCAGCGCTTTCCGCCGCCACGATCTTTGCCATTGCCTCGCCGTCCATCTCTTCGCTGTGGCGCAGCACCTCAGCAACCGCCTTCGGTACCTCCACGTCCACACCGCGCTGGATCAGGTAGGTCTCACCGTTCACGCCCACGAACACCGGCGTTTTGTAGCGCTGGTTGTCCTTGAACAGCCGGATCACCTCCGTGTCCTTTTCCGGTGCTGCCTGCACAGCGGCTTCGGTTTCCTGCTTCTTTACTGCCATGTTGGTTCCTCCTTAGTTTGCCAGCGCCTTTGCGCTGTAGCGTGCCGAGCAGCTCTCAATGCGCACCATGTACTGCTCGCTCAGCCGTTCCGCCGTCTTGGTGGCCTTCCAGCCCACAGAAGCACGCTGGTTCAGCGGGTCATCGCCGTAGCCCAGCTGCTTCACAATGTGCTGCATACCGCCGCCTTCCAGTTCGGTGGTCGCGTAGGCGTGGGCACCCAGTACCAGCGTGCTGTACACAGCCAGCCCCGCCGGGCAGCCATCGCCCTTCCACACCTTTGCCTCGCTGGAAACCACGAACCGCACGTTGTTGATCTTGCCGATCTCGCCGTTGAAGATCTCCTCCGGTGCCGCATACTTGTGCGCCTCGATCCAGTTCGGGTCCTTGCGGATATCGTAGCTGGTGTGCGGGTGCACAATGGCCACAAAGCTGTCGCCAATGGTGTCTGCGTTCTGGGTCTGCAGCAGCGCCACTGCCTGGTCGATCAGATCCACCGTCAGCTGTGCAGTGGCATCCAGATCCGCACGGCTGGTCACGGCGGTCTCCGCGCCGCCCGTTCCGATCTTCGGTGCATAGATCACGTTGGTGCCGCCGTTCAGGATATCGCGCACAATGGTGTCCATGGTACGGCCGCCCTGGCTTGCCAGCACATTGGTGGCCTGCACGATGTTGTTGTCAATGGCCGTCAGATCCAGCATGTCGGTCAGGGGCACCCAGCCGCCGTACTGGTGCACCTCGGCGGTCACGGTGGTCACGTTCAGCGCCTGACCTGCCGGGGTCACGCCCTCGGTCAGCGGCGTGGTGGCCTTGGGCAGCGCATCATACTTGCGGAACTCAATGGTCTTGCCGTTGTTCGCCGGAATCGGGTAACTGTCGCCGAACTGGTCATGCACCAGTGCAGGCTCTGCCAGATCCAGCAGGGTCTTTTCGTAGTAGGTCTTCATCTCAGCCGTCATACCGGCTGCGCCCGTGGTGTTCTGCAGCTGTGCGCTTGCATCCGCAAACATCTGCAGATCCAGTCTCTTCTTGCTCATTTGTTTATCCTCCTTCAAAAGGGTTTATCTTTCTCGCATTCTTCGCGCGGGAAATCTCTCACAGCACAATGCGTTCTCCGCGCTGTGCCCTGCGTGCCAGCTCTTTCCGCTGCTGCCGTGTCATGTGGGCCACATCCACCTTCATCTCGGCCGCGCCGCCGGGGTGTGTCCCGTTCTCAGCCGGGCGCTGGCTGCGCTGCTGGATGCGCGTCGCCACGCCCTGCTCCACCTGTTTTGCCGTGCGGGCCGTCTGGTTTTCCATCAGGCGGTCAAAGTAGGCTGCACGGTATGCCGCTTCCAGCCCCACGCCCCGCCGGATCATATCCGCCACGGCAGGGTTGTTCAGCACTTCGTCCAGCTCAAAGTCCGGGTAGCTGTTTTTCAGCTTTGCCGCTTCTGCTTCCCACCGGGCACGCACTGCCGCTGCACGCTGCTGGTGCTCCGCGGCCAGCCGCAGCTGTTCGGCCTGCTGCTTTTCAGCATTGGCGCGCTGCAGCTGGCCCTCCATGCGGTCCATCTCCCGCGCGGTTTTCACGCTGATGCCCCGCTGCGCCGCCAGCGTTTCATAATATTCATCGTTCTTCACCCGGCCGTTTTTCACGGCATCGATCAGCCCGTCCATGTTGCTCATGTCAATGCCGTAGGCTTCGGCCAGCACCTTGCCCAGCTCGTTCAGCTGCGGGTTTTCCCGGATGCTCTGCACCGCCATCCGCGCAGCATGCTGCATGGCCTCTTCAAACTCTTCCGGGTACTGCTGCATCGCCTTCGCAAAGGCATTCCGGCGCTGTTCCGGTGTCAGCTGCACGTTTTCTTCGGTTTCGCTGCCCTGCTCCTGCTCGTTGCCCTTGTCCGGTTCAGCTTCCTCCTGCGCCAGCCGTTCGGCATCGACTTTGGCTCCCTCATTGAGGGAGCTGGCAAACCCAAAGGATTTGACTGAATGCGTTTCC
>OGYY01001690.1_pt1 | contig 18411 bp, 9 predicted proteins | sample 1576671 | NCBI WGS metagenome assembly OGYY01 (sample SAMEA3541593, study PRJEB24748) | human gut metagenome | biome: human gut; feature: human-associated habitat; material: faeces | place: China | collected 2012 | reverse complement strand
CTCGGCCTGACGCAGGGTCTCGTAGACCTCCTCGCGCGTGATGTAGTGGCCGCGATCGGTCTCCACCACGTAGTCGGCCATGTCGCCCACCGCGATGCACCAGTCGTTCGGATCGTCACCGCAGCCCTCGCCCAGCTTCGCGCGGCTCATGCGGCAGCTGCAGGGGCTCGCCGCGTACTTGCCCTCGTACTTGTCGAGCCAGTGCTCGATGTGCTCGACGGAGACGGACTGGTTCTCGGTCTCGATGGCCTTCTCGACGGGGATGACGTGCAGGCCCACGCCGCCGCCTCCCAGGGGAACCATGGCGGACGCCTTGGCGAGCGCGTTCTTGGAGGACTGCTCGAAGAACTTGGCCATGACCGGGTGCTCGTCGAGCTGGGACTGGCGCATGTTCATGAACTCCGCGGAGCCGGGCACCAGCATGGGCAGGACCCACTGCTTGGCGCGGGCGGGGTTCTCCCAGTTGTACTCGAGCAGGCCGATGTAGCTCATCTCGTCGAGGAGCTTCTCCAGCGGCTCGGCATCCATGCCGGTCGCCTTGACCATGGCGTCGAGGGTATAGGGCTTGCGCATCTTCATCTTGAGCAGGACGTCGGCCATCTCGTCGGTGGCGGCGGCGTCGAACGCCCAGTACTCATAGGGCAGCAGCTCGTCGCGCTTGAGCATGCGGTTCGTGCAGTGCTCGCACAGCGCCACGATCTTGGGGCGCGGGTTTTCGGGCAGCGGCGGGACGAACTCCGCGCCGATATCCGGCTCGCAGCAGCTGATGCCGGGGCCGTTGACCACGATCTTGTCGGTGTCTTGGGACATGTACCTCTCCTTATGGTTCTCGCGTCGCAGGCGTCGGCGCGTTCTGGAACGGGGGTCTCGAAAAGGGGACAGGCACGAAATCGAGACCTGTCTGCAACGGGTCCGCCGGGGCGAAGCGCGCTCGCGGCAGCGCCGGCGCGCGGTCGACGCGCATCGACGATGGCACCCGAATAGCGCACCTCAATTAAGTGCCTGTCCCCTTTTTGAGGTGCGTTGCGAGATGACTCGAGCTAGGCGCGCTTCCAGGCGGTCACGCGCTCGCGCAGCCACGTCGCCCACTCGTCGATGCCCTCTCCCGTCTTCGCGCTGATGGGGATGATCGTCGCCTCGGGATTGCGCATCAGGATGTTCTCCCGCACCCGCTCCATGCTGAACGTGTCGAAAACCGGCAGGGCGTCGATCTTGTTGACGAGCACGACGTCGCAGATGCTGAACATGAGCGGGTACTTGAGCGGCTTGTCATCGCCCTCGGGCACCGACAGGATCATCGCGTTGGCCGCGGCGCCGGTATCGAACTCGGCGGGGCACACCAGGTTGCCAACGTTCTCGAGGATCGCGAGGTCCACGGGCGCGCCATCGCCCTCCGCCAGCAGCCCGTCCAAACCCTGCTCGGTCATGTAGGCGTCGAGGTGGCACATGCCGCCCGTATGGAGCTGGATGGCGCGGACGCCCGTATCGGCGATGGTGCGCGCATCAACATCGGAATCGATATCGGCCTCCATCACCGCGATCGAGAGCTCGTCGCGCAGCGCTTCGATCGTGCGCGCGAGCGTCGTGGTCTTGCCCGAGCCGGGGCTCGACATAAGATTAAGCAGGAAGGTGCCGCGGCGCTTGAGGTCGTCGCGCAGCTCGTCTGCCTTGCGGTCGTTGTTCGCGAAAACGCTTTCCTTCACTTCGAGAATGCGCACGTATGCCATGCAGGTTCTCCAATCGGCTACACTCGTCTTGCGCGAAGCGAGCTGCGGCGGCGACGCGGACCCTTGCGTGCGGGCCGGCAGCGACCGACCCGGGAGCGGACCATCGTCTTTCGATGGCGGGGCGCCCACCCGCGCAAGTTGCACGCTTAACAGGTATTGCCAGTCGTTCGCGCAATTTGTTGACAGTATGTCAATTTACTATATTGACGTTTTGTCAATATAGGTCAAGACTGTATTCGGCAAGTGACGGGCAAATGTAAAAAGGAGACGAGACAGCTATGGCGATCGAATCGGAATCAAATCGCAAGCGGCAGGCGCACGACGCGCGCCGCGAGGAGATCCTTGAGGCCGTGCGCGCCGTCTGCATCGAAGACGGGCTCAGCCGCCTATCCGTTTCCGCCGTAACCAAGCATGTCGGGTGCACCCGGTCGTTGTTCTACCACTACTTCCCCACCAAGGAAGACGCGTTCGACGCGCTCATCGACGAGAGCATCGACTCCTTCGTCGACCAGCTCGTTGACTGGAACGCGCGGCGCGTCGCCGGCGACATCGAGGGCTCGCTCGACAGCGCGGTCGCATTGCTCAAGCGCCTGGTGCTCGAACGCGACGACGCGTTCTCCCGCTCCGTTACCACCGGCAGCAACTCCGCGCTGTATGCAACGTTCGTCCACCGTGTCGCCGACCGCACGGCCCGCTATATCTGCGAGTCCACCGTGGTCGATTTCGCCTCGCTGCACGAGGTGCGCATCGACCACCTCTATGAAACGTTCTACGTGCTCATCACCGGCCTCATCATGTACGTGCGCACCCATCCCGACGTCGAGCTCGAAACGCTCAAGAACATCATCGCGAGCACGCTGCATATCGAGGGGTACACGAGGAAGTACCCCGAGCGCCGACCAGAGCGGTAGGACCCCCGTTCCGAAACCCCGAATCTCAGAAAGGGGACAGGCACTTATTTGAGACCGCGCCGAATCGCGGATGGAAACCGAAGCGGCCCCAGAGCCGCGGACGCTCTTATCCGCAGGCAAAATCTCAAATAAGTGCCTGTCCCCTTTTTGAGGCGGCGTACGTTGACGTTTTGTCAATTTGTTATTGACGGTTTGTCAACGTTAGAGGAAACTCAGGAAATATGTTGATACACCGTCAATTTAGAAAGGGGAACCCATGTTGTTCCAGGTGTATGGCGAACATGCCATGTTCCAGTGGCTTGGCTGGGTCGCGGTCTTCGCGTGCCTCATCCTCGCCAACGAGGTCGCGCGCCGCTCGAAAGCCGGCGGCATCTTCTGCTTCCTCGCGCTTCCGGCGGCCCTCACGGCCTACTTCATCAGCATCTACGTCTGCGCCGGCATGGGCATGGAATGGGCGCTCAACAACCCCACGTACGTGCACATGAACAGCTGGTTCCACTATGCGAAGCTGTATGCCGCCACCGCAGGATGCATCGGCTTCATGATGATCAAGTACGGCTGGACCAAGCTCGGACGCGCCGACTGGTTCAAGGCCTTCCCCTTCGCCATCGTCGCAATCAACATCCTCATCGCCGTCGTCTCGGATTTCGAGAGCGCGTTCCGCGCGTTCGGCACCACCTGGGTCTCCACCGAGGGCGTCACCCTTATGGGCGGCTGGCATAACGTGTTCAACGGCATCGCCGGCCTCATCAACATCCTGTGCATGACCGGCTGGTGGGGCATCTACCGCTCCAAGAAGCGCGACGACATGCTGTGGCCCGACATGACGTGGGTGTTCATCGTTGCCTACGACCTGTGGAACTTCTGCTACACCTACAACTGCCTGCCGACCCACGCCTGGTACTGCGGCCTCGCGCTGCTGCTCGCGCCCACGGTGGCGAACTTCTTCTGGAACAAGGGCGGCTGGATCCAGAACCGCGCCAACACCCTGGCGTTGTGGTGCATGTTCGCCCAGGTGTTCCCCATGTTCCAGGACTACAGCGTGTTCTCCGTCGACTCGGTGAACAACCCGCAGATCAACCTGGTCGTGTCCGTCATCGCGCTCGTGGCGAACATCGCGGCGTTCGCCTACATCATGTACCGCGCCAAGAAGCTCGGCGTGAACCCCTACAAGCACGAGGTGTTCGTGGGCACGCGCGATTACGAGCAGGCTATGGCTCGCGCTGAGTAGCGAGCGTTCAACAGGGAGGCGAACCCCCCGATGCCATCCGGGGAGCTTCCCTCCCACAAGGACCCGCCCTGCAAGAGGCCGACTTCGCACAAGCGGAGCCGGCCTCTTTTTCAATTCATTGCCGCGGGATGAAAGCGATAAAGCAGGGACAGACGCGGCGCGGCGCGCGAAAAACGAAGCCGTATGCGCCGTCATCCGCGCTCGAGGCGCGCGATGGCGGAGCAACGCGCTACCCGCGCTTGAGGCGCGCGCGAATCAGGTCGTAATCCTCGATACCCCGCAACCAACCGTACTGAAGGGAGCAGTCGAGCCCCTCATGAGCAGGCGCGACCGCCTCCGAGGCGCCGCTATTGACTGCCGGCGCATCGCAATCCGAAATTGCCCGGGCGGGAAGACGGGCGGCGGTGGGCGATTTGGTGCACTTGGAGGCAGCGAGCCGGTTTTCGAGCATTTTCAGGCAGCTAGTTCCGCAAAACGGCGGCGCCCGCTGCCTCAAAGCGCACGGAATTCGCTCGCTGCCTGGAAGTGCACCAAATCCGGATGCCACCGGCGGGGGCGCGACATGGAAAAGGAGGCCGACCCGGGGGCCGACCTCCTCATGATGCCCATCCGCCAGGAGATGGATGCCCCCGTCCGCGGGGGCTACTTCAGGGCCACCAGGTCCCTCTGGTCCATGCGGTGGACGAACGCGGCCATGTCGGCGCGGGCGATCTGGTCGTAGGGACGGAACTCGGCGGTGCCGTCCTCGAGCTCCCAGCCCTCGGATACGCCGGACTCGGCGAGCCACAGGACGGCCTCGCGGTGCGGGGTGTCCTTAGCGACGTCGGCGAAGCTCTTCTCGGTCTCGAACTTCGGCTGCCCGGCCATGCGGTAGAGGAACGCGGCCATGTCGGCACGGGCGATCTCGGCGTAGGGGCGGAACTCGGCGGTGCCGTCGGCGTTCTCCCAGCCGGTGGAGATGCCCTCGGCCGCCAGCCACAGGATGGCCTCGCGGTGCGGGGTGCTCTCATCCACGTCGGTGAAGGAGACGTCCTTCGCGTCGAGCTCCGGCTCGCCGGCGAGGCGGTAGAGGAACGCGGCCATGTCGGCGCGCTTCACCGTCTCGTAGGGGCGGAAGTCGAAGGTGCCGTCGGCGTTCGCCCAGCCCTTGGAGATGCCGTTGGCGGCCAGCCAGGCGACCTCGTCCTTATGGGAGGTTCCCTCGTCGACGTCGGCGAAGGAGACCTTCTCGACCTGCTCCAGGCCGGCCCTCGCGTCGGCGAGCGCCTTCGCGGCGGCGTCGACGGCGGCCTGGTCGGCCTTGGCGTCGGCCAGGACCTTCTCGGCCTCGGCGAGCGCCTTGGCGAACGGGTTCCAGCTCATGGTCTTGTAGTCGTCGGCCTTCAGCTCCTTGGCCTCCTTGACGGCGGCGTCGAGCTTGGACTTGTCGACCTCAGAAACCTCGGGCTTGTCGCTCTCCATGTAGTGGAAGTTGATCTCACGCAGGGTGAGCATACGGTTCTTCGCAGCGTCGCCCTCGTAACCCTTGGCCTCGCCCTCAGAGGTGAGCGGCGTGATGTCAATGCTCTTCACGGCCTTGCCGGTCTCGGCGGTGAGGGTGTAGATGGCCTGCTTCTTCGCGAAGTCGCCACCCTTGAACTCGGTCTTGGTGCCATCGGTGTAGGTGATGACGGCCTCCATCGAGGTCACGGTGCCGTTGTAGGTGTCGCGGTTCACGATCTGAACGTCGCGCAGGACGCGCGGGTTCTTCAGGTTGAAGTGGATCGTGGTGGGCAGCGTCACGTACTCGGGCAGCTTACCCTCAACGTAGTTGTCATCGATGTCCCACTTGAACTCGAAGTCGTTCGAGCCCTCGTTGCCATCGAACAGGCCGGCATAGCCGGTGTCCTGCTGGACGAGCTTCGAGACGTTGGTGCCGTCATCGGTCTTCAGCTTGTCGTTGGTCATCGTGATGTCGAAGTCGGCCTGAGCCAGCTCCTTCATCTCCTCGACCGGAGGCGTGACCTCGCCCTCGACGTAGTGGAAGTTGATCTCACGCAGGGTGAGCATGCGGTTCTTCGCAGCGTCGCCCGTGTAACCGGAAGCGGTGCCGTCGGAGGTGAGCGGCGTGATGTCGACGCTCTTCACTGCCTTGCCGGCCTCGGCCTTCAGGGTGTAGACCTCCTGCTTCTTGTCGAAGTCGCCGCCAGCGAACTCGGTGGTGCTTCCATCGGTGTAGGTGATGGTCGCCTTCATCGAGTTGATGGAGCCGTTGGAGCTCTTACGGTTGAGGATCTCGATATCCTGCAGCGGACGCGGATCGTTGAGCTCGAAGTGAATCGTGGTGGGCAGCATGACGTACTCGGGCAGCTTGCCACTGTCGTCGTGGTTGTAGTCGAGGTCCCACTTGAACTCGAAGTCGTTGTCCGTCTCCTTGTTATCGAACAGGCCGGCGTAACCGCCGCTCTGCTCGACGAGCTTCTTGACATTGTTGCCATCATCCGTGGGGAGCTTCTCGTTGGTCATCGTGATGGTGAACGCATCCTGGCCGAGCTCGAGGATCTCGGGACCGAGCTCACCGCTCTTGTCGGTGAGGAAGTCCTGCGTGGGACCGACGAGCCAAGCCTGGCTGTCGAGCTTGACCTCGCAGTCCTTCTTCGCCTTGAGCTGGAAGGTAGCGATGGCCTCGGAGCCGCTGTAGAGCGCCTTGTCACCCTTGTTGGCGAGCGCGATGTTCACGGAGTTGTTCTCGTCACCGAAGGTATAGTGGCCGGACTTGTTCTCCATGCCCTTCGTGCTCTCGGCCACAACGGGGTCGCCGCCCACGAACTCGAAGTCGGCAACGGGGTAGCGCACGAGCGCACCCATGGCGTTGACGTTCTTGGCGTTCTGAACCTTGACGGAAACCGTGATGGTCTCGCCCTGCTTGACGGAGGTCTTCTCGGGGACCACGGCGATGGCGCCGCCGACCTTGCCGGTCTTCTTGGTGCCGCCATCGAGCTTCGACATGGTGAAGGACATATCGTAGACGTCGTAGGCGCCGTTCAGGTTGAAGTCGGCGGAAGACTGAGCAACGTGGGAGTTCCAGTCGGTCTCACCGCTGCCGTGGTTCTCACGGCCGACGCAGTTGCCGAGGTGCTGGTAATCCTCGTCACCCACGGTGGCGGGAGCCTTCAGAGAACCGGTCTCCTGGCCCTCGGTCTCATCGATCTTGTAGAGCGCGAGCTCGGTAGCGGAGAAGAAGCCGCCCACGGACTTCTGGACGGTAAGGCGCAGGTAGCGAGCGGTAGTGCCCTTGAGGTCGACCGTCTTCTGGGCCATCTTGCCAGCGCCGGAGTTATCCCAATCGGTCACACCGTGGTCGGTCCAGTGCGCGCCGTCCATCGAGGTCTCGATCTTCATCTGAGCGACGTTGCCGTTGCCGCCGTTGTCCTGACGCGGCGTGTAGACGAACTTGTCGAGCTGGAAGGACTTGCCGTAGTCGATGGTCATCGGCATGCCGATAACGCTATCGGTGGAGTGGAACATGTTCTCGGACTTGTCGTTGTGGTCGAACGCGTTCGAGAGCTTGCCCCAGTTCTCGCCGCCTTCCCACTGGATGTCGACGGGTACGGGAGCGTTGCGCCACGGATCCTCAAGCGTGCGGACCTTCAGCTCGGAGCTCCACTCGGAGACGCCCTCGGCGGTGCGGGTGCGGATCTTGAAGGTGTGCTCGCTGAAGTACTCGAGCGACGTCACGTTGAAGGACTCGGTCTCACCGGACGGGATGCTGTTGATCATGCCGTCGATATCGATGTCGTAGCCGATGGCCTTATCGATCTTGTTCCAGGTGAGGTTGATGCTCGTGGGCGTCAGGCCGTCCTCGGGAGCGTTGAGCGTCGGGATGGCGATATCCTTCTTGACCTCGTCGCTGGGCAGCTTGCCGTCGTTCTTGAAGCCGGTGACCGTGAGGGTCTGCTCGTTAGCCTGGACGTCGGTCTTGGCGAACTTCACGTACAGCTTCGGGGTCGTGGCGACCTCCTGCTTGGAGAAGCTCTCGTTGCGGACGGCCTCGCTCTCGGCGGTGGCGTTGTAGTTGAGGTTCGGCTTCGTGTTGTAGAAGTAGATGACCTCGCCCTCGGCGGGAACGGCCTTGTCGAAGGCCTCCTGGCTGTCAACCTTCTTCTGAGTCAGAACGGTGTCGCCGTTCTTGGCAACGACGGACTGCGGCTCCTCGGAGACGTTCACGATGAACGTGGTGGTGCGGTCCTTCTTGTAGCCCTCGTAGGTGCCCTCGGACTTGCCGGCGGTGAAGGTAGCAGAGCCGTCCTTAGCCTCGGACTTGAACGTGGTCTTCACGTTCGAGCCGTAGCTGATGGTGCTCTCCTTGCCGTACGCCTTGTCGGAGGTATTGGTCTTGTTCTCAACGTAGGTACCGGTGTCCTCGAACAGCGTGTACTCGTTCTTGCCCTCGGTGGCGAAGAACTCGACGTTGCGGATGGAGCGGTCGACGTCCTCGGGGTTGTTGTTCGGCTCGTACATCGGGACGATGGCGTTAGCCTTCACGAAGACGGGGAGCTTCCACAGCGGAGCGTCGAAGTTGTTGAGCACCTGGCCGCCGCGATACTGCTTGCCGGAGAAGTAATCGATCCAGATGGTGTCCTTGCCGCCCGGCAGGTAGATGCCATTGCGGACGTCGTTGCCGTCGCCCAGGCCATTGTTGGCGTCGTCGCCATCGGTGTTCTGGTAGATCGGTGCGACGAGGAAGTCCTCACCCATGGTGTACTCGTACTGGGTAGCGGTGCTGTTCGCATACGCGGAATCCTCAGAGAGGAGGATAGCGCGGACGAACGGCATGCCGGTGTCGCCGTTGCCGGTGTCGATGTTGGCAGCGGAGGCAGCGGTGGTGTAGATGTACGGCATGAGCTGAGACTTCAGCTTGAGGTACATACGGGAGATGCCGGTGTACGGATCGCCGTGCGTCTGCGGCGCCTTGGCATAGCTGCCCCAGCCGTCCATGTCGAGCATGAGCGGTGCGAAGGACTTCCACTGGTAGTCGCGCGTGGTGATGATGGGCTGGCCGCCGAAGATGCCGTCGTTGTCGGAAGCAACGTTGGGGTTGCCAGCAAGGCCCTGGCCGATGAACGTCGGGATGTGGAAGCGGATGTACTCCCAGTTACCGCCGGTCTGGTCGCCGGTCCAGATGGCGCCGAAACGCTGCGTGCCCGCCCAACCATCGAGGGTGATGATGTTGGGACGGAAGTTGGCCTCTTCGGTCACGATGTCGTATGCGGTCTTGGTGCCGTCGAGCGCCATGGAGTAGCCGGGGCCGACCCAAGCGACGTCGGTCTTCAGCGTGGTCACGCCACCCTTCTTGACCTCGGAACGGAAGTCGCGCAGCAGCTGCCACTGGGTATCCGGGTTGCTGTCCGGGGTGAGGTAGGACTGGGTCCACAGACCGGTTGCGACGCCCTTGCCATTCGCGTACTCGGTGAACTGACGCAGGTTTTCAACGTTCGCGGCGACCGCAGCCAGACGCTCATCGGAGCTGGAACCGTCAGAGTTGACGCCGCCGGTCTTGCCGTAGCCGTTCTGGCCATAGCCCGCGCCATAGCCGTCGTTGGGCAGGAAGTAGCCCAGCGGCATGTCGTTCTCCTGGTAGTTGTCCAGGCGATCGCGCGCGGAGAACTCCTCGGAGAACTGAACGCCCGCGGGGATGTTCTCGGTACCGACGGTGGGGCCGGTGCCGTTCAGGGTCTCGACGGTGGTGCCGGGCTGCATGCTGGTGCCGGTGCCACCCTTCTCGTACTTGGTCACGCCGCCGTTGGCATCCTCAGCAGAAGCAGAGCCCTTGAGCTGCCACTTGTTGTAACCGCTCTTGGCCTCGGCAGACCACATGTCGCGGTTCCACGCGTTGAGGTGGCCAACATAGAAGGCGTACTCGGGCAGGAGGACCGGGTTGCCGGTGACCTTGAAGTAGCCCTGCAGCAGGTCCTGGGCGATGGGAGCGGTGGACGTGCCCTTCGCGGCGTCTGCCACGAAGTAGTAGGCGTCGAGCTCGTTCTCCTTGTGCGTGGCCACGGTGGTGTCGCCGGAGGTCTTCCCGAAATCATACGAACCATCGGCAAAGGTGTTGCGCAGAACGCCGTAGCCCTTGCTCGACCAGTAGAACGGGTTGGGGCTGGCGACGCCGCCGTCGACCCAGTTGCTCTCGTTGGCGATGTTGATCGTCTTGCCGGTGTGGATGAAGCGACCGTTCTGGGTACCGCCGCCGAAGAAGTTCTCGCCCTCATGCTTGACGAGCTTCTGGACGGTGCCGCCCTTCTCGAGGTCGAGTGCGGCGGACTCCTCCATAACGACCGTTCCGTCGTACTTGACGGTCATCTTGGCGGTCGCCTTGTCAAACTCGATGGTGGTCTTTCCGTTCGCGGCAGAGATGACGAACTTGCCGTCCTGTTCCTTCACGCTGGCGTTCGGGCGCGAGTACTTCTCAGAAGTATCCGGCTGCGCCTGGATCTTGGCCGTGTGGGCCTCGTTCTTCGGCTTAGCGTACGCGCTGAACTCGCCCGACGGGTCGACGTTGTAACGGAAGATGCCGTCTTCGAGCAGCGTGATCTTGCCGGTAACGTCCGTCTTGCCATCGTTGAACGTGATGGTGACCACGTTCTTGTCTGCGGTGGCAGACTTCACGCTGGCGAGCGGCGCAGCGTTTGCCGGAGCCGCAGCGGCAGCAAGCGACAACGCCGTAGCGGCGACGACCGCACTGCCCTTCACCCAGCGATGGCTAAACAAAGGATTCTTACTCATCTAAGTTCCTCTCTCATCCGACTCTTAGATGTGGTTGGAAGCCAACCAACCCTCGAATAACTGGTTGGTACCAATTATCCAGTGATGGGAATGAGTACAACGCTATCCTTCTCTGCGGCGCGCGGTCATTTTGTTTCGACAAACGGTATTGAAATAGACGCAGGCGGCATACGCTTATAATATGACAGGCCATCTACCTGCAGTTTTAATAAAAAGCCAAGGTTACGGTACCCGTTGTAAAATGAAATAAGAACGGATGAGCAATCTGGTATCGCTATTAAGAAACCTCTTAATTAATATGCTTAACGTGCAACTGGTATTAGAAATACAACTGGTATTAACGTGAGATTCCAGATGATCCACCCGTTCCCCACGAACGCCCAATCACTCAATCGATACCCAACAAGCTGAGCGGACAAATCGCACGCAACGATTACCCCGCCTCATTGCCCAACATAGGTTTGGCGAACCGATGGGCACCACCCTCAATTCTCAATTTAGCGCCTGTCCCCTTTCTGAGGGGCGCGCGGCATGGGGAAGGAGGCCGACCCGGGGGCCGGCCTCCTTGTAGAGCCTATCCGTCAGGAGGCGGCTGCCTCCTTCCGGGAACGCTACTTCACCAGGTCCTTGACGGCCATGCGCTGCAGGAACGCGGCCATGTCGGCGCGGGCGATCTGGTCGTAGGGACGGAACTCGGCGGTGCCGTCCTCGAGCTCCCAGCCCTCGGATACGCCGGACTCGGCGAGCCACAGGACGGCCTCGCGGTGCGGGGTGTCCTTAGCGACGTCGGCGAAGCTCTTCTCGGTCTCGAACTTCGGCTGCCCGGCCATGCGGTAGAGGAACGCGGCCATGTCGGCACGGGCGATCTCGGCGTAGGGGCGGAACTCGGCGGTGCCGTCGGCGTTCTCCCAGCCGGTGGAGATGCCCTCGGCCGCCAGCCACAGGATGGCCTCGCGGTGCGGGGTGCTCTCATCCACGTCGGTGAAGGAGACGTCCTTCGCGTCGAGCTCCGGCTCGCCGGCGAGGCGGTAGAGGAACGCGGCCATGTCGGCGCGCTTCACCGTCTCGTAGGGGCGGAAGTCGAAGGTGCCGTCGGCGTTCGCCCAGCCCTTGGAGATGCCGTTGGCGGCCAGCCAGGCGACCTCGTCCTTATGGGAGGTTCCCTCGTCGACGTCGGCGAAGGAGACCTTCTCGACCTGCTCCAGGCCGGCCCTCGCGTCGGCGAGCGCCTTCGCGGCGGCGTCGACGGCGGCCTGGTCGGCCTTGGCGTCGGCCAGGACCTTCTCGGCCTCGGCGAGCGCCTTGGCGAACGGGTTCCAGCTCATGGTCTTGTAGTCGTCGGCCTTCAGCTCCTTGGCCTCCTTGACGGCGGCGTCGAGCTTGGACTTGTCGACCGCGGGCTCAACAGGCTTCTTCACCAGTGCGTCGTGCTTTGCCGTGAGATCCTTCACCAGCGCCTCGACGACGGCTTGCTCACCGGCCGCCGGCGGATTCTCGAGCATCGCCTTGGCGTCCTTCATCGCCTGGGCATACGGCGCCCAGGTCTCATCCGTATAATCTTCAGCCTTCAAGCCCTCGGCCTCATAGCACTTCACCAGGGCGTCGAGTGCCGTAACATCCGCGACAGCATGGTTGCCCTGATCGTAGAAGCGAACCTCGGCGATGGAGGCGTATGCGTCCTTCTCCTCGCCACCTGCCTTCGTGGCCTCGATCTTGACGAAACGCGTGGGCGTTGCCGCAAAGCTCATCTGCTGCCACGCCTTGCGATTGGTGAGGACCTCGCCGTTATTGTCGAACGTGAAGGTTCCAACAAGCGTGCCCTTGCCGTTGCCATCGAGCGAGGAGACGGTGTTGCCCACGTAGACCTTGGCTTCGAAGATATCGCCGTTCGTGCCGTTGTCCTGGCGGGTCTTGAACGCGATGTCGGTCAGCGCGCGCTCGGAGCCCAGGTTGAAGATGAGGTAATCCGGGAGCACCTCGCGGTCGCTGTAGCTCGAATGCCAGAACGTGTTCTCGTTGTAGTCGAGCGCGTTGCGGAACGGCGACTCAGACGCCGAGCTGCTCGCCTTGATGATGAAGACGCCGGAGCTCGCATCCTTATTGAAGTGGCTATCGAAATCGATCGGGCTCAGCTTGAGCGATGCGATAGCCTCATCGATCTTCACGGCATACTCGTGCACCTGGTCCTGGGTGATCTCGTTGGAGTCGAGCAGTGCCTGCGCGTCGGCGACGACATCGGTCAGGCGCTTGTAAGAATCAGCCGTGTACACGGACTCGTCGTACGTACCCGCACGCTTGATAGCGTCATCGAGCTCGCTGGTGTCGATGCCATCTCGAACGGTGATCTCGTACGACGCGGTCTTGGTCTCGTCGAGCGCCGACGCGACGGTGATGGTGGCCTTACCGACCTTGTTCGCGCGGATGTAGTTGACCACGTCGTCGCCCACGCGGACACGCGTCACGCTTGCGATCTCGGGATCGGAGCTCTCCGCGGTGTAATAGGGATACGCGTTGCCAGCGGGCAGAACCGTTGCCTTCACGGTGGTCACACCGCCCACGAACAGCGACTTGACGTTGTCGCCAAGCTCCACCGCATCCACGGATGCAGCGACCGCGGGGGTCTTGAAGTTGATCTCGCGCAGGGTGAGCATGCGGTTCTTCGCATCCTCGCCCTCATAGCCCGTCGCGCCGATGCCATCGCACGTCAGGGGCTTGATAGCCACGGAAGCGACCTTCTTGTCTGCGTCCGCTTCGAAGGTGTAGACGTCCTGCCACTTGTTGAACTCGCCTCCCTTGAATTCCTTCGTCGTGCCGTCCTCGTACGTGACGACGGCCTCGATAGCGGTAACCGTACCGTTGCCGCCCAGGCGGTTGAACACCTCGACGACGCCCAGCTCGGTAGGCTGCTTCAACGTGAACGTGAGCGTGGAGGGAAGCTTCACGTACTCCGGGAGCTTGCCGTTGATGTGGTTGTTGACGATGTCCCACTTGAACTCGAAATCGTTCGAGTTCTCGTTACCGTTGAACAAGCCCGACCAGCCCAGGAACTGGATCATCTTGTTCACGTTGGTGCCGTCATCCTCGGTGAGGATGTCGTTGGTGATCGTCATCTTGGAGAAGTCCTCCATGGCCAGCTCGCGAACGGCAGGCGCGGGCTTCTCGGGGAGCTCGACGTTACCGGTGTCGACGTTCTCGATCGCATCGCATGCGGGACCGATGAGCCAAGAGGTCGACGGCAGCACGACCCCGCCGTCCTTCAGCGCCTTGAGCTTGAAGGACGCAACGGGCGCGGAGCCCTCGAACAGCTTCTTGTCACCCTTGTTCGCGTAGGCGATGTTCACCGACTGCTGCCCGTCCGTGAAGTCGGTGGTCACAGCGGAAAGGTCTTCCATCTCGGAGAGATGGGCGCTCTTGGTGAGACTATCGCCCACATAGCTGAACATCTCGCCATCGAAGCGCACCAGCGAGCCCACGGCGTTGACGTTGGAGGCGTCGTCTGCATACACGCCGACATCGATGGTCTCCCCCGCCTTGACGGTGTTCTTGTTGGGAATCACGACGATACCGCCGGAAACCTTGCCCTCCTTCTTGGTACCGCCGTCGAGCTTGGACATCGTGAGCGCCATATCGTAGACGTCGTAAGCCTCGTTGAAGTTGAAGTCAGCGCCCTGGCCCGCGACATGCGTCTACTGTTCCACGTAGGGAGCACGGTTCTCACGGCCCTTGAAATTACCCGTGAGCTGAGAATAGTCCGCATCGGTCACGGCGCCGTCGCCGGCGATCGAGCCGACCTCGAAGGCGTCGGTCCCATCTTCCTTGGTGATCACGATCTCGGACGCGGAGAAGAAGTTGCCCACGGACGCAAGCGGCACCATGCGGATGAAGCGCGCGGATGTATTGAGATCCACCGTCTTGGCCTCGGCGTTCTGCGCCCAGCTGAGCTCCTGGGACTTCCAGTGCACGCCGTCCATGCTGGTCTCGACGCGCATCTTGGTAACGGTGCCGTTGCCGGCATCGCTGCGCGGGTGGTATACGAGCGTCGTGAACTTATATGCCTGGCCGTAGTCAAGCGTGAGCTCCTTGCCGATATCGTTGCCACCGGAGTGGAAACCGCCGTCGCCGGTCTGGAACTGCTTGTCAAACGCCAGGTCGACCGAATGGTTGCCGTACAGGGTGCCGGTCCAGGTGGTCTTCTTGGTAACGGGCACGTTGCGCCACGGATCCTCGAGCGTGGTCACGTTCAGCTCCTCGCTCCAGTTGGAGACGCCTGAAGCCGCGCGCTGGCGAATCTGCACCGTATGCGTGCTGTGGTACGGCAGGTCTGCCACGGTGAGCTGCATGAGGTCGGACGCGGGAACGCTGTGCAGCATGCCGTCGATCATGAACTCATAGCTCGTAGCACCCGCGACCTTGTCCCAGCTGAGCGTATAGCTCGTAGGCGTGAGGAGGTCCTGCGGAGCGCTCACCGAGGGCACGGCGAGAGCGGCGTCGACCTCGTTTGAGGACAGCTTGCCGTCGTTCTTGAAGCCGGTGAGCTCAAGCGTCTGATCGTTCGCCTTCACGTCGGTCGTGGCGAACTTCACGTACAGCTTGGGCGTGGTGAGAATCTCGGTCTGAGAGAACCCCTCGCCCTTGACGGCCTCGGGAGCGTCCGTCGAGGCGTCGTAGTTGAGGTTGGGCTGGGCGTTGTAGAACACCACGCACTCGCCCGGCGCGGGCTTGGCGGCGTCGAACTCGGCCTGCGTTCCGACCGTCTTCTCTGCAAGCGCCGCATCGCCGTTCTTGGCAACGATCTTCGACGGCTTCTCGGAGACGTTCACCACGAACGTGGTGGTACGGTCCTTCTCGTAGCCGGTGTAGGTGCCCGTGGACTTCTTGGCGACGAAGGTGGCCGTGTCGCCTGCGACCTTCGAGGTGAACGTGGCGGACACGTGGTCTCCGTAGGAGATGTTGCCCTCCTTGCCGTACTCCTGGTTAGAGGAGTCGGTCTTGTTCTCCACATAGGTACCCGTGTCCTCGAACAGCGTGTAGCTGTTCTCGCCGTCGACCGCGAAGAACTCGACGTTGCGAACGGTGCGATCGATCGAATCGGGATTGTTGTTCGGCTCGTACATGGGCACGATGGCGTTCGCCTTCACGAAGACGGGCAGCTTCCACAGCGGGACATCGAAGTTATCGAGGACCTGGCCGCCGCGATACTGCGCGCCGGTGAAGTAGTCGATCCAAATGGTATCTGCGTCACCGGGCAGGTAGATGTTGTTGCGCACATCGTCGCCATCGCCGACCTTGCCGCCGGTGCCGTCGGTGTTCTGGTAGATCGGGGCGATGAGGAAGTCCTCACCCAGGGTGTACTCGTACTGCGTCGCGGTGCTGTTGGCATATGCGGAGCTGTCGGTCAGCAGGATGGCCCGCACGATGGGCAGGCCGGCGTCTCCGTTGCCCGTATCGATGTTCGCAGCGGAGGCCGCGGTGGTGTAGATGTACGGCAGCAGCTGGGACTTCAGCTTGAGATACATACGCGAGATGCCCGTGTAGGGGTCGCCGTGCGTCTGCGGCGCCTTAGCATAGGTACCCCAGCCGTCCATATCGAGCATAAGCGGCGCGAAGGATTTCCACTGGTAGTCGCGCGTCGCGATAACGGGATCGCCGCCCCAGATACCGTCCATGTCGGAGCCGATGTTGGGGTTGCCCGACAGCGACTGACCGATGAACGTTGGCACGTGGAAGCGGATATACTCCCAGTTGCCTCCTACCTGGTCGCCGGTCCAGATACCCGCATAGCGCTGGGAGCCCGCCCAGCCATCGAGCGTGATGATGTTGGGACGGGCCTTGGCCTGCTCCGTCACGATGTCATATGCGGTCTTGGTTCCGTTCAGGCCGAACGAATAGCCATAGCCCACCCAGGCGATATCGGTCTTCAGGGTGGTCACGCCGCCCTTGGTGACCTCGGCGCTGAAGTCGCGCAGGGTGTGCCATTTGGTCGTGGGCTTGGCATCGGGCGTGAGGTCGGACTGCGTCCACAGGCCGGTCGCGACGCCCTTGCTCTTCGCGTAATCGCTGAACTCCTTGAGGTTCTGCACGTTTGCCTCAACAGCGGCCAGGCGTTCCGGAGAGCTCTTGCCGTTGGCGAGGACGACGCCGGTCATGTTGTAGCCGTTCTGGCCGTAGCCGGCGCCGTACCCGTCGTTGGGGAGGAAGTAGCCGAGCGGCATGTCGTTGTCGAGGTACTCGTCCATCTTGGCACGGGCGGAGAACTTCACATCGGTCTTCACACCCTGCGGGATCTTGCTCGTCTCCACAGTCGCCGGAGTGCCGTTCAAAGTCTCGACGGTGGTGTTCGCCTGCATCTCGACGCCGGTGCCGCCGCGCTCCCACTTCGTGGTGCCTGCATCGGCCTTATCAGCCGGTTCGCTTCCCTTGATCTGCCATGCCTTGTAACCAGTCTGCGCGATGGCGGACCACATGTCGCGGTTGTATGCGTTGAGATGGCCAACGTAGAACGCGTATTCGGGCAGCAGGACCGGGTTGCCGGTCACCTTGAAGTACTGCTGGAGGATCTGCTGTGCGACGGGAGCGGTCGACGCGCCCTTCTCAGCATCGGCTACGAAGTAGTACGCATCGAACTCGTTCTCGTCGTGCGTCGCCACAACGTCGTCGGTCGTCTTGCCGAAGTCGTACCGGCCGTCGAAAAACGTGTTGCGCAGCACGCATAGCCCTTGTCGGACCAGTAGAACGGGTTGGGGGATGCCACGCCGCCGTCCGTCCAGCTCGACTCGTTTGCGATGTGAATCGAATTACCTGTATGGATGAAGCGGCCGTTCTGCGTACCTCCGCCGAAGAAGTTCTCGCCCTCGTGCTTGACGAGCGTCTGCGTGGTGCCGGCGCGATCGAGATCGAGCGGCGACTGCTCCTCCATGACCACCTTGCCGCCCGACCTGATCGTCATCTTGGCGGTCTTGCGATCAAGCGAGATCGTGGTATCACCCGAGGTAATAACAAAGGCGCCGTCCTTTTCGGTGACAGACGCCTCTGGATGGGTGTACTTCTTAGATGTATCGGGCTGGGCCTGGATGCGTGCCACATGCGCTGAGCTGCGCGGCTGCGCGTAGGGCGAGAAGACGCCGGCCGGATCGACGTTGTAGCGGAAGATGCCGTCATCGAGGAAGGTGATTCTTCCCTTGACATCGCCTTCGAACGTCACGTCGACGACGTAGTTGGCATCCCTGTTGACGGTCGCGGATTTGACGCCTGCGAGGGGCGTCGCGAACGCCGGGGTCGCTACGGCAAGCGACAACGCCGTGGCCGCCAAGACCGCGCTGCCCCTTACCCAGCTACGCTTGAGGACTGGCTGCTTATACATCCGTACTCCTTCCATCAAGGATTCCGACGCGCCTTGGACAAACGCATCGCTGGCAAGCTGATTTATAATCAGCTAACCAGATGACGACGATTCTTATACTATCTGTGCATTCACGCATTCCCCAATTTTCCTCGACCAACGTGGTCTTTACCTCAGCAAACGGCTTATTAAATATGCAAATAGGACAAGGTTAGTATTCATTTTTCAGACTGCGGACCGCCCGCGGAGCTCGCATTCTCAATTTGGGGACAGGCACTTTTCTGAGACCCGTTTTACGTCTAAGACGTCGCATCGTTCTCCGAGCTAGACGCCTCACCATGAATCCGCGCGCCGACGCATCGATGCGCGCGCTGCATCCGGACACCCACCCGCTAGCGCCGCGGCTGCCGAGCACCCGGCCCCGTAGCGACGGCAAGG
>OGYY01001685.1_pt1 | contig 18447 bp, 13 predicted proteins | sample 1576671 | NCBI WGS metagenome assembly OGYY01 (sample SAMEA3541593, study PRJEB24748) | human gut metagenome | biome: human gut; feature: human-associated habitat; material: faeces | place: China | collected 2012 | reverse complement strand
CGGTGTCCTGCATGTTGTGGTAGACCAGCTCGGAGTCGTACTGCGCGCCGACGCCCGCCAGGTAGCTGCGCTCGGCCTCGGGGATGCCCAGGCGCTCAAAGGTGTTCTTGATGTCGTCGGGCACCGACTCCCAGTCGTGCTTTTGGTCGGTGTTGGGCTTGACGTAGGTGACGATGTTGTCCATGTCCAGGCCCTCGATGGAGGGGCCCCACGTCGGATCGGGGAAGCGGTTGAAGATCTCGAGGGACTTGAGGCGCAGGTCGAGCATCCACTGCGGTTCGTCCTTCTTGGCGCTGATCTCGCGCACGATGTCGGGCGTGATGCCGGCGTCGAGGCGCTCGAATCCCTCCTCGCCATAGGTGAAGTCGTAGAGGCTGCGGTCGATGTCCGCGACCTCGGTGCGGTTCTTGGTCATTACGTCGCCCCTTTACGCCTGCTGCTCGGCAGCGGCGGCCTCGGCCTGGGCGCGCTGCTCGGCGGCCTCGCGCTCAAAGGTCTCAAAGCCGTTCTTGTCGATCCAGGGGATGAGCGAGGCGTCGTCCTCGCGCACGATGTGACCCTTGACCATAACGTGGACGCGGTCGACATCCAAGTGCTCCAGGATGCGCGTGTTGTGCGTGATGATGAGCATGGAGCCGTCGCAGCTCTTGCGGTAGGCGTCCATGCCGTGGCTGACGGTGGAAAGCGCGTCGACGTCCAGGCCGGAGTCGGTCTCGTCTAGGATGGCGAGCTTGGGCTGCAGCAGCAGAAGCTGGAGCATCTCGACCTTCTTTTTCTCGCCGCCCGAGAAGCCCACGCCCAGCTCACGGTTGAGGTAGGAGGTATCCATGTTAAGCTCGGCCGCGAGCTCCTTGACGCGACGTCGGAACTCCTTGCCCTTCATCTCCAGGCCGGGGCGGCCGGCGATGCTGGCGCGCAAAAAGCTCGACAGCGGCACGCCCGGGATCTCGACCGGGGCCTGGAAGCTCAGAAACAGGCCGGCGCGCGAACGCTTGTCGGTGGTGAGCTCGGTGATGTCCTGGCCGTCAAAGACGATACGTCCGTCGTTGACCGTGTAGACGGGGTCGCCCATGACCAGGTGGCCGAGGGTGGACTTGCCGGCGCCGTTGGGGCCCATCAGCACGTGGGTCTCGCCGGCGGCGACGTTGAGGTTGACGTTGTGGAGGATGGTCTTCTCGTCCACGGAGGCGGTCAGACCTTCGATGGAAAGCAGCGGATTTGCGCTCATGCTGTCCCTCTCTGTATATGGTGTACTCATGGGTGTACGAAACCCTAGGAATCTTCTCGGAATAAAGTTACTATGGGTTCGGCGTTAGTCAAGGGAAAACCCGACTAATCCACTCGACTTTTCAAATTCTGGGACAAAATAACCTGTTGTGTTTGTCCCACTTACTTAAGATTTGGGACAAACAAACCTGGTTATGTTGTTCCAGATGCGATGGGAGGGTAGGTATGCTCATTTCTTCTAAGGGCCGCTATGCCCTCCGGTTAATGATCTATATCGCGGCGCTGGGTGACGCCGAGGGCAAGATTGCTTTGCGCGAGGTTGCCGACCGTGAACATATCTCGCAAAAGTATTTGGAGCAGCTGGTTCGTCCGCTCATGAAGGCGGGCCTGCTTAAGAGCGTGCGCGGCAAAGGCGGTGGCTACATGATGGCCAAGGACCCCGCCGAGGTGCGTGCTGGCGACATCCTGCGCGCTGTCGAGGGCAGCACGGCGCCCGTGGCGTGCGACGGCATCGACAACAGCTGCACCCGCAGCGATTTGTGCTCAACCGTCAAGTTCTGGCGCGGCCTGGACGACGTGATCGAAAAGTACGTCGACGGCGTGACGTTGGCCGACCTGGCCGCCGTCCCCGAAGTCAACTTCAACATCAAGCTGTAGGTTTAGCGCAATTCCTTAAGATTTCGCGGAGGGTTGTTGCCGTTTACCGAGGGGTTGTTGTGCAACAACGGGTGAGCTGCAATACTTAATTCTATCTTTGCAAACTGCACTTTAACTACACCAATGCAGGGAGGATCTTATGCAGCCCAAGCATTCTGCTATTGTCGCGGGCCTGACGCTGGCGCTTTCGTTTGGCGCCGTTTCCGCGCCGGCACCCGCCGCTGCCGAGGAGCCCACTCCGGGCGTTGCCTCGGATGCGACCGATATCGATAAGGGTCTCTATACCCAGCAGTCCTTCTCGGGCGTGCTGAGGTCGGTCCAGGGCGTTTCGTTTGTTAACGTGACCCCCGAGATGAAGTACTTTACCAAGTACTAGAGCCACGGCAACTATAACCAGGGCTTTTCGTATGGCGACGGCTATAACGCGCTGGGTTATTACCAGTTCGACCGCCGATGGTCGCTCATTCCGTTTATGAAGCAGGCCTACAACTACAACCCCGAAAAATACAGCATGCTCAAGGATGCGATTGATCGAGGCAGCGAGATTTCCAACGCGAGCAATGCCATGTACGAGAACGGCCAGCTCACCGAGCTGGGCCATATCGCGCAGGATGCCTTCCAAGGTGCTTATAACACCGACCCTGTTGAGTTCTCGGCTCTGCAGGATGCGTATGCGCACAACTCGTACTATGCGGTGACCGAGGCGTGGCTCAAGAGCGGCCTGGGCATTGATATTTCGGGCCGTGCCGATTGCGTTAAGGGCATGGTGTGGAGCATCACCAACATGTGCGGCACCGGTGGTTGCAGGGACTTCTTCCGTTGGGCAAACCTTTCTAACAGTATGACTGATCGCGAGTTTGTGACGGCGCTTTCCAACAGTGTGGTCAATAACGTGGCGACCAAGTATTCGAGCCAGCCCCAGTATCATGAGGGCTGGAAGAACCGCTACCGCAACGAGCTGAAGGACTGCTTGGTTTATATCGCCGAGGACGAGGCCGCTGCCGCTGCGACGCCCGTGCAGCCCGAGCCCACGCCGGCGCCCTCGCCGACGCCTGATTCGAATGACGACTCGAGCGACGATGCCAACGATGACAGGATGGATGCGCCCTCGACCGGTGCTGACGGTGATGGCTCTGCTGGTGGCACTACCAACAACGGCTCTACCTCGAACGGCTCCGATTCAAACGGCTCTGCTGCGGGCGATTCGTCTTCAAGCTCTGCCGGCAATACGGACAGCGACGCTTCTGGTTCGACCGGCGCTGGCACCTCTAACTCATCCACCGGCTCGAGCGATTCGTCCGTTGACACCGGCTCTAACAACGGCTCCGGCTCTGACGCAACCCCTGGTTCCGATGCTTCCAAGGATGACTCGAATAAGGCGCCGGACGTCCCCGTTGCTTCGCCGGACAAGAAGCCTTCTTTCTCCGAGCAGCTTGGTTCTACGCTGGGCTCTTCGCTGATGGCTGGCGTCAATAACGGCTCGACCCAGAACAAGGGCAACTCTGATCAGGTTTCCACGGAAAAGATCGAAGCCGCAAAGGGCGACTCCAAGGACAAGGCTTCCGAGAAGACCGAATCCGATAAGGGTTCTAGCTCTGAGGAGAAGAGCGACAAGTCCGAACAGAAGAAGGACGAGGATAAGAAGTCTGAATCTGAGGAGAAGGACAAGAGCAAGGACAAGACCGAGGACGGAAAGCAGCAGGGCAAGGACAGCGGTAAGGGCAACACCGACAACCAGAACCAGGAGCAAAATGACTCCAAAACGGTGACCACCACGACCACGACGACTACAACTACCAAGTCCTCGGGCGGCAACATGCCCAAGACGGGCGATCTGATTGTGATGGCGGGCCTTGCCAGTGCAAGCTTGGCCACACTGGGCGCTACGTCTATCGTAAGTGGTAAGCATAAGCTCGATCAGCAGAAGAAGGCTTCTGGGGAGGACGGCTTGGAGGAGTAATCTTCCAGATCGTTTTCTATAAGAGTTTGGGACGGGGTCCGGTGCGGCGGCATCGGCCCCCCTTTTTTTGTTGTGCAACGATTTGTTATGCCCCCTCGGGGGTCTGTTGCTACCGCTGCCCGAAACGTTTGCATGTCGATAATGTTGCGCTCTACCCGCTCGCTACAATGGGCATCGTGCTGCGTTAGAAGGAGAGTTTACGGTGTCTGAACAGGTGAATTGTGGTTTTACTCATGCGTTTGGTGCACGGTTGCTCAATCATGCGGATAGCGCAGCTCTACCGGTTGATGCACACGACTTTTCCGATGCAATCAATCGGTGTTTACTCGTCGATAAGACTATGTTTATTGCCGATATATTGGACAGTGAAGCACCTGTTGCGCTTTGCTGTCGGCCCAAGGGTTTTGGCAAGAGCATGAATTTATCGATGCTCAAGTGCTATTTGGAACGACCTGATCGCCGGCTGCCGGATCGAAGCCTGTTCGCTGGTACCCAGATTTGGCAGGCGGGCGGCGGTCGCTATCGTGATGAGTACGCGAGTTATCCGGTCATCATGCTCGACTTTACAGCTGCCGCTTCGAGGCATGGCGCTGGTGCTGCGGCAGCAATTCGCGGGGCTGTCGTGCGCGAGTGCGCCCGATTACTGCCGCTGCTTGCCGCGCCTGATCTGTCAAGACGTGAGGTTCGTCTTATCGAGAGGGCGGCGCGTGGGGTGGCCAGCGATAAGGAGATCGATGCGGCGCTTGGCGTGCTTATTAAACTGCTTCAGACAGCTTTCGATGAGCGGGTTGTTCTTCTGATAGACGACTACGACGCGGTATGTCCAAAGCGTTTGGACGCTCAGGACGACGGTAGCGTGGATTCCCTAGAGTCGCTCAGCCGAATGTTGTTCGACACCATTGCCGATGCCGGCGACTCGTTGCGATTGACGTGTCTGATGTGCGAACGCCCCGGTCATGCCGAGTTTGCGTTGTCCCAACGTGGGGTTTCCTATCGGTCGGCGACAGCGTTGTCGAGTTGGTGTGATCGATGGTTCGGTTTTTCGGACGACGAAGTCCAAGTGCTGTTGGATTGCATCGGTCGCAACGGCTGTCTGGATGACGCGCGTGAGTGGCTCGAGGGCTATCTGTTTGGTGGTTTTTATTGCTCGAGCCCGGAGCGCGTGGTGGACTACGCACATCGCGGTTGCGTCGCGCCTGTTCGGGCAGATCTGTATGGTTACGCTGACCGTCTGAGCGCATGCGTCGGTGACTGGAATCTCATGCGCCTGTCCGCATTGTTCGATTTGCTTGAGCCGCATGGGTTTATTGAGGCGCCAGTGCATGTGCATGCCGAGGTGGCCGATGTCGCCAAGCCCGAAGATATCTGGACAGCGCTGTATCTGTCTGGATTTCTTACGACGGACATGACGGGGCATTCGGAGGACGGCGCGTGCCTTCGTTCCCTGCGTCTGCCTAACAACGAAGTGCGTCAGGCGCTCCGTCTTGTAATTCTGGAATGGTTTGAGTGCGCCGTTGAGGACGTTGGAGTTATCGACTCGTTCCATGACGGGCTGTGCCGAGGAGACGAGGACACTGTAAAGCAAGCTTTGAGCTGTGCTATCGGCGATCTGGGCATCGATGTGGGCCAATCAGATGTGCCGACAGCCTATCATCTGGCGCTTCAGGGGCTCTGCTTTGGACTGCCCGGCTATTGCAATCCCAGCTCCAAGCGAAGTGGCGTCTCGGATCGCTGGGATATCCAGGTGATTCCCACCGGTCGGGTGTTTGACGTGGCCGACACGCTCGGCATGCTCGATGAGCGACCGCTCATTACGGTCAACATGTTGTACGACCCTGGCGTCGATGCCCTGGGCCTGGAACTGTTGGCGGTTCAGGCGCTGCTCGACATAGAGCGCGACGGCATCGATGATATCCGCGTGCCGCGCCCCGCCGTCGGGCGCATGCGTTGGGGCTTTGGCTTTGACGGTCAGCGTGTGTCCGTGGTGTGTCAACGACTGTAGCGGCGGGCGAAAGCCCTTTACTACTCGGCGTCCTTCAGGGGCGGCATGGGCTTCCAGTTGGGATCCTTAACGATCTTGCGGGCGTCCTTCATGCCGCGACGCAGCGCCGGAATGCCGGTCTTAAAGCATTTGTCGACTGCTGCCAGACGAATGAACTCCTTGCAGAAGGTCGCGGCATTGCCCAGACGGAACAGCACGGGGTGGTAGTCGCCGTAGATCTGCATGTAGCGTGCCAGATAACCGCGGTTGCGCATGATGTAGTAGCGGTTGGTGTCGCTCGTGGAGTTGAGCTGGCGCTTGCCGGCGATATCCCAGTTAGAGACGGCGCGGGCGCGCTTGAGCACCACGTCGGCAACCACGGCGGCGGGGAAGTGCTGGCTGGCCACGTAGCCGTAGCAGGCATCGTCGCCGTAGATAAAGAAGCGCGCGTCGGGCAGGCCAATCTTGTCGACCACGCGGCGCGAGAACATGCCGCCCTCAAAGCACAGTTGGTTCATGGTGCGGTAGCCCTCGGGTCCCAAATCCCACTTGGCGATGGGGTTAGGGATGCCGAGCGAAAGGATGAGCTGGTACTGCCAAAAGAAGGCGCCGCCGTCAAAGTCCAGGCGCGAACCCTGAATGACGTCGTAACAGTCGGTCCACTTGGCCAAGCGCTCGATGCCTTCGGGGATGACGAGCACGTCGTCGTCCATCACCCAGAACCACTGGGCGCCCAGGTCGTAGGCGCATTTGGTGCCGGCGGAGAAGCCACCCGCGCCGCCACCGTTTTCAAGCTGCGGCGCGTATATAACGCGGTCGGTGCCACCCTGTGAATCGGGCTGGTCGGTGTCGATGCCCCACAGGTTGGCGAGGCGCTCGTTAAATGCGGTGCACATGGCCTCGGTCTCGCGCGAATTCTCGTTATCGACAATCACGATGCGCCAGGGCGTTGCCGTGAGCTCGGTCATAGAGTCGAACAAGTTGGCCAGGAGTTCCTGGCGCTTGTACGTAACGACGACGATGGCGAGCTTATCGATGGGGGCGGGGAGGGTTGAAGGCATGGGGCAATATATCCTTTCACGCGCGGCGCGCATGCGCTGCACGGAAGCTATCGAATACGTCCTTGGGACTGTCCTATTGTAAAGGCTCGGCGCACTTTGACGGCAAGCTTTGAATAAAACGCAGGAACCTGCCACGGGCCCGCCGCATGACGTGCGGCTACTTTGCCCGCAAGAGGCTCCATAGATTATATAAACGCACGCTGGCGCGCTAACCCTTTGATACCATGAAACGACAGGTATTTCCTAAGGAGCACATTTGTCTACTAATTCCTCTGGCAGCCCTGTTCTGTCGCTGCTTATTCCCATTTACAATGTTCAGCGCTACCTGCGCGAGTGTCTCGATTCCGCCCTGGCGCAGACGCTCAAGGATATTGAGATCATCTGCATTAACGACGGGTCGACCGACAACTCGCCGGCGATTATTCGCGAGTATATGGAGCGCGATAGGCGCGTCAAGATGATCGACAAGGCCAACAGCGGCTACGGCGACTCGATGAACCGCGGTCTGGAGATGGCGCGCGGCAAGTACGTGGGCATCTTGGAGTCCGATGACTTTATGGCGTCCGACGCACTCGAAAAGCTTGTCTCGGCCGCCGATAGCAATAATGCCGACTACGCGAAGGCGAACTTTGATTTCTACTGGTCTAAGCCCGAGGAGCGCCGCTCGCTGCACGAGATGTTTAGACCTCAGGATTGCGGCAAGCCGGTGCACCCGAGCGATACGACGCAGTTCTTTAAGCAAAAGCCGTCGATTTGGTCGGCCGTGTACCGTCGCGATTTTCTTGAGCGCAACGGCATTACGTTCCTGCCGACTCCGGGGGCATCCTTTCAGGACACGTCATTCGCCTTTAAGGCGATCGCATGTGCCGACAAGGCTGTTTACCTGCATGATGCCGTGTTGTCGTATCGCCAGGACAACGAGAATTCCTCGGTCAATTCTTCGGCTAAGGTCTTTTGCGTCAATACCGAGTATGCCGAGATTGAGCGCTGGATTCGAGAGGATTATGCCCGCGACCACGCAAGTGATGACGTCGCGCGCATGCTCAAGTTCAATCAGCTCATTAAGTACGATTCGTACATGTGGAACTACGTGCGCTTGGCGCCTAAGTTCTATAAGGAGTTCCTGGTGCAGATGGCAAAGGAATTTCAGGCGGCCTTGGACGCGGGGGAGTTTTCGCTTGACGACCTCAAGCCGTGGAAGCGCGCGAATCTTGCTGCCATCCTCAAAGATCCTGAGGGCTGGGTTGACGAGCATCCGAGTTTTGCGACGGATGGTGCCTTGGGGCGTGCTAAGTATTACGCCTCGGTTGGAGGCCCAGGCGTGGTCGCCGCCTTTCTCATCGAATCGCTGAGGGGGTAGGTCGGCATGGGAGAGACCTCGTGTCCTAAAGCTACCATTATCGTCCCCGTTTACAACTCTGCGCGCTCCATTCAGCGATGCCTCGATTCGCTGTTGGCTCAGTCCGAGCGCTCGATTCAGGTTGTCTGCGTCAACGACGGTTCAACTGATGATTCGTTGAACGTGTTGCACCAGGTCGCGCAGGCCGACGATCGCGTACTGGTGATTGACCAGGAAAACGCGGGCGTCTCGTGTGCTCGAAATGCCGGTATCGATGCCGCCGAGGGCGAGACCGTCTTTTTTGTGGACGTCGACGATTACATCGATGCCCAGACGGTCGAGCGCGTACTGCATGCCATGGAGTCTGTAGATGCCGAGGCCGCCGTTTTTGGCGGCGTCTGTGAACCAGCCGATGCTGCCCCCAAACGCGTCCAGCAACTCATGAGCCCCAAAGCCGGTACCTTCGGCGCCCGTGATCCCCAGTTGCTGTTCCATGCGAATGCGCAGCCGTATGCCTGCCGTGCGGCTTTTTCGCGCGAGCTGCTCAATCGCGAAGGCATTCGCTTCGCCCCCGGCTTGGCTTTGGGCGAGGACGTCGTCTTCCAATTTGCGGCTTATTCGCTTGCCCGCAAGACCGTCGTCATGCCGGACAAGTTTTACCACTACGTGATGGAGAGCGAATCGGCGACGCACGAGTTCAACAGTGTCGAGGCTCGCGCCAAAAAACTTGACGCCCACATGAGGATGCTCGAGGAGGTCTTGGAGGACTGGGCGGCCTACGGTCTTTTGGACCTGTGCCCCGGTGAGCTGATAACCTGGTTTTTGGACCTCATTGTGTTCGACCTGGCGCGCTTGGATGCCGATGACTTCCATCGCGTGGCGGCTCGCGTCAACATGGACCTCACCACGTTTTTGGGAACGGAGTGGGCGGATATGCCTGCTAAGGGCGCCGTTTGCCGTGTTGCCCACAAGCTCGTTGCGGCGACCTCGGGCGTTTCGATGGTAGACGCCACGCTGTTCTATCTTTCGACTCGCGGTCTCAAAGCCTGCCTGGAGCGCTTTCTCTAATTCCAAGCGCTGCCGCCCGCCGCAACTCGGCTGCTAAAATAACCCTGTTACACGCTATTCAACAGGAGGTTCTCTTGCAGAACTCTGATACCCCTAAAGTTTCGTTGCTCGTCCCCATTTGCAATGTCGAGCGCTATCTGTGCGAGTGCCTCGATTCTGCCGTGGCGCAGACGCTCAGGGACATCGAGATCATCTGTATCAACGACGGCTCCACCGATAGCTCGCCGGATATCATCCGCGAGTACATGGAGCGCGACCCCCGTGTAAAGATGATCGATAAAGCCAACAGCGGCTACGGCGACTCGATGAACCGCGGCCTGGAGATGGCTCGCGGCGAGTACGTGGGCATCCTTGAGTCCGACGACTTTATGTTTGAGGACTCGCTCCAAAAGCTGGTCGCCAAGGCCGATGCTGAACATGCCGATGTGGTAAAGGGCGACTTTTACCTGTATTGGTCCACGCCCAGCGAACGCCGTGAGCTGTTTGGGATCATCGACGAGCATATGACGGGCGCCGCTTATCGCCCCGTCGATCGCCCGGGCATCTTCTACCGCAAACCTTCCATTTGGTCGGCTATCTATCGGCGCGAGTTCCTCAACGACAATCAGATTCGGTTCCTTCCCACGCCGGGTGCTTCGTATCAGGATGCGGGTTTTAACTTTAAGGTCTGGGCATGCGCCGAGCGTGCCGCGTTTATTGCGGACCCCATTTTGTGCTATCGCCAGGATAACGAGAAGAGCTCCGTTAATTCGCCTAACAAGGTGTTTTGCGTGTGCGACGAATATGCCGAGATGCAACGCTTTTTGGATGAACGCCCCGAGCTTAAGGCTCAGCTTCAGGGCATTTTAATGCGCATGAAGGTCGATACGTACCGTTGGAATGATGAGCGCCTGGTCGATGAGTTGCGCGAGCAGTTTTGGGAGAAGACCTCTCCCGAGCTCAAGTCCGATTGGGATGCCGGTCGCTTTGACCTGTCGCTGTTCGATCCGCGTGGCGAGACCGACTTGCGCCTGATGGTCAAGTCGCCCCGCGCCTATATCGATTCGCGCTTTGGCTTTAAAAAGCCGGGCAAGATCAATACGTTTAAGCACTACTTTAAGATTGGCGGGCTGCCGCTGGTCTGGCGCGTGCTGACGTATCAGCGCACCTACGGTGATAATCCGCACCCCGATGACGTTCCGGTCGCACAGTAGGAGCGAGTGATTATGGCTACCCCCAAGATTTCCGTTGTCGTTCCCATCTACAAAGTTGAGGAGTGCCTGGCCTGGTGCCTGGACTCCCTGCTTGCGCAGGACATGCCCGATTGGGAAGGCGTGTTAGTCAACGATGGATCGCCGGACGGTTCGCGCGATATTGCGGCTGCCTATTGCGAAAAGGACGCGCGCTTTACGCTGGTCGATAAGCCCAACGGCGGCCTGTCGAGCGCCCGCAATGCGGGTATCGCTGCGTCCACGGCGCCTATTGTTGCTTTTTTGGATTCCGACGACCGCTTTACGCCCGATGCATGCCGCGTGATCGTCGATGCCTTTGAACGCGAGGATTGCGACGTGTTGACCTTTGGCGCGAATCCGTATCCGCTGGAGGCGGGGTATCCGTGGCTTAACTATGTGCTGAGCCCGCGCGATGTGTCGTTTGAAGGCTATAGCTCTGACCTGCTGTTTAAGGAAGCGTCTCGCCCCTTTGCATGGCGCACCGCCTGCAAGCGTGAGTTTTTGCTGGGCAACGGGATCGTGTTTGACGAAACCGTTAAGTATGGCGAGGACCAGGTCTTCGATTTTGCCGTGTACGGTCGTTCGCGTAAGACCGCGCTTATCTCGAACAAGCTGTATGACTACCGCGTGGCGCGCAAGGGCTCGCTTATGGACACCATGCGCTATGACGACGAGACGCGACTGCTGGAGCACGTGAAGATTTACTCCGCGGTGCTGGCAGATTGGCGCCGCGACGGTCTCGATGCTCAGCACGCCGATGACCTTGCATATTTCCTGTGCGATCTGGTGCTGTACGATGCGCTCAGGTTGCTGGGTTCGGACTGCGGTAAGGTGTTTGCTGCCGTTGCCACGGCACTTGCCGACTTTGCTGTGGGCAGCGATGCTGCGCTCGCACAATGCGCTCCTTCTGTTGCCGCTATGGTGCGTGCGGCGCTTACCAGCAAGGCCCCCAATGCCCGTGAGTGCAAAAAGCTCATGTTCGATTACGACGTCTTGAGGTTTGGGCGCCTGGGTGCCTGCAAACGCATGGCAGCGAACGCCCTGGGAAAGCGAGAAGTGTAAATGAGTATCAAGCGTTTGGCGCTTTGCCGCAGCCAGGGCCGTCTGTTTGTGCTGCTTCGTTTTGCCGGTCAGGATGTCGCCGCGCTTATTGAGCGGGAGGGTTCTCAATCGTTTGCCCATGCGACGACGAGTGGTTCTTGTGTGCCGTCGCTGGTGCTCCCGGTCGATCATGGCCGTGTGCTGGCGCTTTGCCCTTCCGTTTCCGATTACGAGCGCGAGCTCGCCGTCTTGGTGCTTCCGTTTTTGGATGGCTCGTCGATGGATGTCGTTTTTGCATCCGGTTGCCAAAGGTTGGGCTCCATTCGCCTCGATAGCCGCGTGGCCAAGCTGGAATCCAAGATTAACTACAAAGCAAAGCCTGCGCTGTGTGCGCTTATCCGCGATGCGCAGCGTGGCGAACACTGCGGCCGCTACGAGATCGATGCCATTCGCTATTTACCGGCAGACGCCGGCGCGGTGTGGCGCTATGAGGTCACCTGGGCGGGAGACCCCCAGTGCGCACCTGAGTTCCAGATCTTCGATACGCATATGAATGCCATCGATGTCACCGTGCATGTGTTCGAATCGCAGGTCAATGTGCCGCAGCAGGACGGATGCCGTGTCAATAAAACGTATCTGAGCGTAGAGATGCCTCAGGATATACGAGATTTTGTCGCGATTGTGAGCGATCCCACAGAGCGGATCCAGAACGGGTTTTGCGCTATGGATGGTCGCCTGTACAACGGCATGGTCGACGATAGCTGGAACCGCATGAAGGACGCGCGTGCAGACGACGCAGCTTATCGGCGTTGGTTTGAGCAACATCGCGCAAAGCCGGCCGATTTGGTGTGCCAGCGTGTCGCTTCGGCGGCCTTTGCCTATAGGCCGCTTGTGAGCATTGTGGTGCCGTGCTACAAGACTGATCGGGTCTACCTGCGCGAGCTGCTGGACTCGGTGCTAGCCCAGAGCTATGACAACTGGGAATTGCTGCTTATGGACGCCTCGCCCGAATGGGACGCGGTGGCCGCCCTTGCGGCAGGCGCTCACGACGAGCGCGTTCGTCGCATCGAGCTTCCCGGCAACGGCGGCATTGTGCTCAACACTAACGCTGGCATTGAGCAAGCGACGGGCGACTACATCGCGTTCTTGGACCACGATGACATCCTGGAACCGGACGCGTTATTCCACTATGTTGCCGCGCTGAACAAGGTTGCCGAGGGCGAGCGTCCCCAGGTCCTGTTCTGCGACGAGGATATGTTCCAGAAAACGGGGGAGTGGGGCCAGCCGGTCTTTAAGACGCGGCTCAACGTCGACCTGCTCTATAGCCATAACTGCGTGACGCATTTTCTGATGGTGGAGAAGGCACTTATCGATCGCATTGGCATGTCTCCGGAAGATGTTGCGGGTGCCCAGGACTACGACCTGACGCTCCGCTGCCTTGCGGCGGGCGCACGGTTTGAACATGTTGCGCACGTGCTGTATCACTGGCGCGTGCATCCGGGATCGACCGCCGATGGTTCTGCCGATAGCAAGCCGTATGCCATCGAGGCCGGGCGCCTTGCGCTGCAGCGCCACTTTGATTCGTTGGGCGTTCACGGGACGGTCGAGGAGACCGAGACGCCGTTTGTCTACCGCATGCGCTATGCGCTGCCGGAGCCTGCGCCGCTGGTGAGCATTGTGATTCCCACCAAGGATCACATTGAGACGCTCGACGCCTGTGTAATGTCGATCGCCCAGAGAGTCACGTATGCCAATTACGAGATTGTCTTGGTGGAGAACAACAGCGAAGCCCCGGAGACGTTTGCGTATTACGAAACCCTGCCAGAGCGCGTGGCTGCAGCATCTGAAGGCAGGGGCATCGCGCGCGTTGCGTACTGGCCGGGCGAGTTCAATTACTCTCAGATCATTAATTTTGGCGTGGAGCATGCCAAGGGCGATTACCTTCTGCTGCTGAACAACGACACCGAGGTCATAAGCCCCTACTTTATCGAAGAGATGATGGGCTATATGCAACGTCCCGATGCGGGCGTGGTGGGCGCCAAGCTCTACTTTGCCGATCATCTGGTGCAGCACGCGGGCATTGTGGTTGGCGTGCGTGGCGCACTTGCCCATGCCAACCAGGACTTCTCAGCAAAGCGCGAGGGCTATCTTGCCCGCGCTGTGCGCCCGGGCAACTTTAGCGCCGTAACGGGCGCCTGTCAGATGGTCCGACGTGACGTATTTGAGCAGGTCGGCGGTTATAACGAGGAATTCGCCGTCGGTTTTAACGACGCTGACTTTTGCCTGCGTGTGTGGGAGGCGGGTTACCGCACCATCTTTACGCCCTATGCCGAGCTGTATCACTACGAGTTCACCTCGCGCGGCAGGGAAGAAGCCAACGAGGATAAACTGCGCCGCTGGAAGCGCGAGCAGGCCCTGTTCATGCAACGCTGGCCGGAGTTTTTCTTGACGGGCGATCCGTGGTTGGGGCCAAACCTGTCTGCCGAGAGCGAGTACTTCTCGCTTTAGCGGTCAGTTCCATCTAAAGGTGGACATCACCCGTGCCAGGAGTTAAGGAGAGGGCGCAGCCACCACACGGAGGGTGTGCCAAGAGCCGTGCTCTTCCGGTGTGCCAGCAACAAGTCTGCACGAATCGCATCCCATCATTGCTTTTTTATTACTTACAATGCGACGGCGCGTCTTCCCCCCTCGATATATGTAATGCTCTCATAGTAGTCTTCGAGCTTAATGTATTTCCCATTCAGCTGGGCAAACTCCCGTAGCTTCGAGTTGCAGGCAGCATCCCAAGAGTAGACTTCGAACTTCCAACCGCGCTCAGCCAGCCTCTTCGCATCTGCCAAAAAGCCTTTTCCAGAATTAATGCCCGCACCGTCACCAGTAAGCAGGGCGATGGTGCCCGGCTTCGGGACATCGTAGCCCAGTCTGAGTAGGTCCGTCTGAAGTGCGTGGTCGGTTGCCTCTGCCTCGCCATCTGACTCACTGCGAGGAATCAGCGTGGTTTTGATCCCAAGTTTTTTGACCGCATCCCAAAGAGCGTCATCCCCTGGAGGGATGCTTCCGGCTAAATAGACCGCTTCGACGGTTCTGCCACGAGAGACGAGGCTCAGCAGGCCTTTGAAATAGGTACGATACTTGCCGCGATCGACAGTGGGCTCTTTTATGGGCAGTACACTATTGAGCCCGGCGTAATGAATGTTTGAGTTATCCCAGAAAATGTACATCAAAATTTCTTTCCATTTCGAAAAATCCTGTTATTAAAACGAGGAACAGCGACTACTGAAAGCCGTTCATCTCGCATGCCCCTCAGCACGGTATTCGGGCTTTTGCCCCTAAGGAGCGGATGGCCGCGGTGACGATTCCGGCTCAAAGCTAGAGAAAAAGAGGTGAAGATTTGAGCCCCGGTGGAGGGAGTTGGTGCTTTGCTGGGCATAGCACCACGTTTCTTTCACGGTGTCGCCCGGAACCTTCACCTCTTCGCTTTGTAGCAGTTCGATGAAACCCTTGGGGTCGTTTCGGTATTTCTTGCCAAAAGCCGCGGACAATCGTTTCTTCTCCTCATCGCTGAACTCGCGTGCGGAGCCGTAGAGCGCGTGTTCGAGGTTGCGGGACATGAAGTAGACGCTATAGGGGACTGCGCGCTTTCGATGCTTGAGCTCGCGCGTGCCTGCGAGCTCAAGCATCGCGGCGGACTTTCTCGCGTTTCTGTCTATCACTTCAGAGATGTTTTTGGCAATGATAGAGTCGCACCCATAGGTAAACCCCTCGCAGCGCCCCTCGACGATACGCTCGTTTGGTATGAAGGCGCCGTCCAGGTCGACGATATGGATAATCCGGTCGAGGTCGGTCCATTCGTACTCATGCCGCGTCGCTATGCGATCGATGACGAACTGGCGCACGGTGTCGCGCACTCTTTCTTTGACGGTGAAGGAGGTCTCCCATGTGAACGGCAGTACCGTGGTGACGTCGCAATGAAAGGCGAGCGACCTCGCTTCGTGTGATGCGCCATCTGCGGCGAGGTCGAGTGCAGCCTGCATTGGTTCGAGGAGCGCGTTTTCATCGCTTGGTCCCTCCACGAGAATCAGGACAACACGCTTCTCTCTCGCCATGGTTACTCGCCCCCCATGGAGGACAGGAGGGAGTCGAAATCGAGGTCTTGTGGGCTTCCCGCCTCAAGGAGTGCGGAGCCTATTGCGGAGGTTCTGGTCGGCTCGTAAAGCTGTTCCTTTTGGCCTCCGAGGTTGATGGCTCTCAGGTATTGGTTCCTGAGGTTGTTTGAGGGGGCCATGCCCCGGAACCCGATGTAGCGGTTGTTGGGGTTTGAGGTAGAGAAAACGAGGCATCCGACGGGAAGACACTCGAGCGCGCGAAGATTGTGGGCTGTGAAAATTAACTGGCCCTTTCCCTGCTCTGTTACGACCTCGAGGAGCTCACCGAGCAGGAACTCGAACACTCCGGAGTCGATCTCATCCACGACGAGGCAGGCGCTGTCGTCGTTGTAGACGTTTATCAGCCATCCGAGCATTGACGCGATCTTCTTGATGCCCTCCGATTCGGTTCTGAAAGGGACATGGATTCCCTGTCGGCAGGACAGGAGTTCAACGCGCTCGCCTGGGACGCCATCCTCCATCGTTTCGCGGTGAAGGGTATTCACTTGGATGCTGAGCCCCGGAACGATTGCCCTAAGCGCACAGTTGATGGTCTCGATAGTCTTGCGAACCGATTCACATACCTCCAAGGGAAGGACCGTTGTCTGATCGATGGGGAGCGATACGTCGCGGATGACGGGGGTTTCTTTCACCTCTTCGGGTGGCCATCCACCTGCGCTGCTGCCCGGGGAGGCGAGCAGGAAGATGTCGAACGCTAACGCAGCGCTTCGACGCGTGCCACAGACCCTCATTTTGTCGTCAGCGAATCTGTTCAGCAGCGTTGTGGAGTCCATGAACGGAACCAATACGCTCTCGTACGCCGTTTTAGCCGCCTCTGATAGGGAGCTATTCTCATGACGCTCAAGATAGGACTTTCTTGCAGCGACCGCGAAGTTGACCATGGCGTTTGAGAACAGCCTCGATGAAGCCTGCAAGTCGGGAGAGCGCCGTGCCACGGTGAGATCGAGGTCGGCATCCCTTCCAGCGAGGTTCCTGAGCGCCCGCCACCGGATGACGGGCTTCATGTTCTGGGTATCTTCGGTATCGGCCGCATCATAGGCTGCGAGAGTCCTCTTGACGAGCCTATTGGCGCGGACGGAGAGATTCTCGGAGAGGAGGCGTGGCCTGTCGTCAAGTCTGTCGAAGGAGAACGAGTAACAGACCATGAAGGGCTTCCCTGCTGCCACAGTGTCGCCGAGCCCGTCTACGAAGCCAAGAGAGGAGGGAGAGCCCTCTGTCACCTCTGCCTCGATGCTGATTCTGGCACACTTGGCAGAGGGCCCGATCAGATCGACACTTTCGCGGTCGAGTGGGAAGCCGCACATTAAATCCTGGACTCGCGCGAGGGATTCGACGACGGCGGTCTTGCCCGACCCGTTCTGGCCGTATATTCCCATCACGCTGGAACCGAAGGGGCTGTCCTTGAAGCTTATCGAGCCGTTAACAACGTTTTTTACGTTTGAAAGCGCTATAGAGCGAATGCGGATCATGCTATCCTCCTTGAATGCAATCTCTATTACTATATATAGAAAACTTGATATTAAATCAAGATTAGAATGTCTAAAGATGGAAATGAAGTTTATAGAGATTATCGCACTAAACTGATTACCGGCTATTCCAAGATGGTGGGCGGCTGCGGACGATTTCCTGGATCGTTGGATTGCGGTCATTCCTAGCGACGCCTGAAATTCGTTCGTTGTTGCCCAGCCGCTGGGCTTGGAAGTGTTCGATCCGGCACCGGGATCTCCGATGAACCCCCTGGGCGACCAGCCGGGCCAGTCCCGCCCGGATGAAGTTGCCAATCAAGGATGTATTGTTCATGGTGAAACAGCCTAGCCATAGTTCCGAATTAGCAATTCCGAATTAGCAAGTAAGACTATTCTATCGGTGAAGCCCCAACCGCCTCTGATACAAGCGAAACATTGGGGCATTTTTTTGGCGATTTTTGGTAAATGCGTTTGCTATTGCCATGATAAGTTAGCGAAACTGCCTTACCGACTTTCTCCAGCCATATTGATTGCTGGTCTTTTGGATTGTAGATATGCGCCCTTGCGTTGCTGTATGGGCTGGCATTATTGATAGATAGGCTGAGCTGGAGCATTTTGATGTCTTCTGCGTGCGCTCATACACTCTCCGTTTGCCGCATACTTAAACGATTTACGTCGACGTTTCCCGCTGCTGCAGGGATTCTATCTGATATGAGTCTGGTCGGGATTTGATCTCAATTCACTGATGAGTACCGCCACTAGGCATTTCCCAATTCTGTTTATTGGCTTGCCATCTAGATCGGCGCAATCATGCCTGTTGTCTTGTTGGACCATCATCGCCGTTGCATCCTACTTGTTGCTCTGGCCTACTTTGTGTTTTGTTGCACGGGCCTTCTTATGCTGTGAGTGCGGAAAGCCTGTTTACAGACAAGGTCACCTACTACGAGTCGGGTGTCTCAGAGGCTGCTGAGCCTGAACCGATGCCGACCATCTGGAATTGGACGGCTTCGCGGTCGAGGCATTTGGCTCGACTGGTACGTTCACCTTTTCTGGGCCAACAGGACCACGAGAGATTGGGCCCGATCACAAAAGTGTTGTGCCACGCGCTGAGGTCCGTGAAAGCCTTTCGCAGCTCAGGGTGGATGGGGTAGCATCTGCTGTCTAAAGCGTTGAAGAATAAAATGATATTAAAAGCACCGCTGCCATCATAGCTCCGGTGACGCATAATTTCTTTCGCAAATTGACAACCGCATAGCGGAACACGGCCCGC
>OGYY01001682.1_pt1 | contig 18498 bp, 14 predicted proteins | sample 1576671 | NCBI WGS metagenome assembly OGYY01 (sample SAMEA3541593, study PRJEB24748) | human gut metagenome | biome: human gut; feature: human-associated habitat; material: faeces | place: China | collected 2012 | reverse complement strand
CACCGCAGGCAATGATTACATGGGCAAGGAGCTCAAGAACATCACCATCACCGTGGTGGCTACGCAGGACACCGTAGAGAGCGACAGCTTCAACGACAGATACGATAACGCTGCCGAGTATCCAGAAAAGGTACCCACCACCGTTACCGTTGCAACGGCTGAGGAACTGAGAACGGCACTGACCACCCTCACGGATGCAGGCTCCGGCGACAACAAGGTCATCATCAACGGGGATATCACGCTGGCAGAGGGCGAGACCTGGACGCCCGTTACGGTGGATGGTTATCGTGGCGCCGGTGTCATTACGGTGGAGGGCAACGGCCATACCATCTCCGGCCTGAACAACGCTCTGTTCGCCGGCGGTTTTGCCGGTACCTCCGGTATCGTAATCAAGGATCTGACGTTGGATAAGATGACCATCAACGACAGCACCAATACGCAGGGCATCGGTGCATTCATCTGCAATGTGGATTCCATGCCGAAAATCGATCTGGTCAACTGCCATTTGACCAATTCCACCATCACCAGCACCGCTGGCGCTCGTGTGGGTGGCCTTGTGGGCTGGTCCTCCGGCTATAACAAACCCAATGACGGTCCGGTGGATACCTATGTGACCATCACCAAATGCTCTGTGGATAACTGCGAAATCACGGCCAAAGGCTCTGTGGGCGGTATCATCGGTCACGCCGGTGCAAACCCCGCCACCTATCACTCCATCACCGACTGCACGGTGACGAATACCAAACTGCACTCCACGGATGATGGCAGCTGGCGTGTCGGCGTAGTGGTGGGTACGGCCAATGTTGGCGAGGTCACCATCAACCATGCCGTTTCTACCGGCAATACCCTTGCACAGGACAGCAAGACCGCTCCTGCCGGTCAGAGCGAGCTGTACGGACGCTTTGTTCCCGGCACCACCGGTAAACTGACCATTGACGGCACTGCAATAAGCTAAATCAGTACCGTTTTGAATGCAAGTCCCGCCTGTATCGACAGGCGGGACTTTTTTCGCAATTCCCGCCGTTTTTTCTGAAAATGCCTTGACAAGTACCATACTTCCCGGTATAATATCCCCTGTTAAAGTCATGTATAGTGGCTCTTAAAGAGCACCCTGGAAATAGCCGGGTGCATCGGAGGGAGGGAAAAATAGATGTCCGAAGTACACGTCAAGGAAGGCGAGTCCCTGGATAGCGCTCTGAAGCGTTTCAAGAGAAGCTGTGCGAAGGCTGGCGTTCTGGCTGAGGTGCGTAAGAGAGAGTGCTACGAAAGCCCCAGCGTGAAGCGCCGCAAGAAGTCCGAGGCTGCCCGCAAGAACAGAAACAAGAGATATTATTGATCTCACTGCGAAGGTCTGAGCATCTGCTCAGACCTTCGTTTTTTCTTCCTGCATTTTTTTGCGGCCTTCGATTTTTTAACTCGAAAATGCAGCGGCATAAAAAGAGACAGAAAATTTTTCTCTGTATAATTTTATCGGAAAATTTTTCTGCTTAAAATTTCTCAGTCCCAATTTCCTCGATGAGAATTTCTCCTTGTCCAGTGCGTCCAGCTGGACAAATTTTCTTCGTCTGTCGGACGCAGCGGAGGTACGGCTTTCGGGCAGAAGCTGTCCGCCATTGCCCCAAATCGTCAGCCTTTCCCGGTGAAGAGAAATCCCGTGAGATCCTCCACCTCCGGCAGCATCACGAACCCCTCCCGGATGCCCAGCGCTTGGCCCATCTCCATTTTCCGCTTCAGCGTTCCGGCGTCATCAAAGAGAACGAAGTGCGTCTGGCCGCCCCGGCGATAGGTGAAGTACCGGGCGGACAGATCCTCGGCGTAGAACACAGACCGCCCCTGCATCCGTATGGCCAGTTCCTCCCGGCTCAGCCGTATCCCCTCGCCGCTGGGGCAGGGCAGGGGGAAGTCCATCATCAGCCGCTCCAGATCCAGCGCCAGCCGCTGAGCGCCGTAGGCGGCGCAGGTCTCCTCCAGACGACCCTGCAGGCTACCGCCAGAGAGGGCGGTACACAGCAGCACCACCGTCTCCGGCGAGGCAGCGGCGTAGATCTCCGGCACATAGAGGCGGCGGCCGTAGGCCGTCAGCAGCGGTGCCAGCTGCCGGATCAGGGCCGCCCGATCCTCCGCCCACCGGCCCTCCGACAGCTCCTCCAGATCCAGCACTATCCCGGAAAAGCCCCGCCGCAGACACACCCGCACCAGCTGACGGGCCAGCGGCTCCGGCTGCTCCACTGCCGGGGCCTGCCGGTCGGATACCACCATCAGGCCACCCCGCAGCGCCGCCGGGAGGGGCGCTGCCAGCAGATGGGAGCCCGGCCCGATGCGGTAGGCTGCATGGGCCAGCTGGGCCGTGGCGGCTCTGGCCTGCGCCAGCCGGTTCGGTGCGGCGGTGAGATACAGCGTCATGTTCAGTCCCCCTTGTCATCCGGCGGATTTCATGGTATGATAGCGCTGACAGGCAGAGAGAAGGGCCGGCATGATGCGGAGAGATTCTCTTTGCCCGTGGATACCATAGGCAGATTATGTAGGCAGGAGCGGATGTATGCGAGTATCATTGGTGCCGGACCGGCTGTTTGAAACCTATGAGGAGATCACCCCGGAGTATCTGCGGCAGCGGGGCATCCGGCTGCTGCTGAGCGATCTGGACTATACGCTGGCTCCCAAGTATGTCCCTCACCCGGATGACCGGGTAAGGGAGTGGCTGCGCCGCATGGAGGAAGGCGGGGTGCAGGTGATGATCCTGTCCAACAACCGCTCCTCCCACCGGGTGGAGACCTTTTGCCGGGAGCTGGGCATCCCCTATGTGGGCCATGCACAGAAGCCCCGGACCACAGGCTTTCACCGGGCCATGGAGCAGGCCGGGGTCACCGCCGCCGAGACGGCCATGCTGGGGGATAAGCTGCTGACGGATATGCTGGGGGCCAATCTGGCGGGGGTACTGGCCCTGATGGTGGAGCCTGCCGGAGGGCCAAAGGGTGCATGGAACTGGGTGCTCCACGCCTTGCAGGCACCCTTTAAGGCCGTCTGCCGCCGCCGGCACACATAATTTCCCCGGAAAGCGGGAAAAAATATGGCAAAGCCCTTGCCAAAACGGGACATATCATGTAAAATACAACTGCTATGCAAATTCATGAATCCGAGGAAATACTCCCACAGAAGGAGATTTTCTCATAATATGGGAGGATACAACTATGGCAACTATTACCGCCGGTGATTTCAGAAACGGCAAGACCTTCGAGTACGAGGGCAAGATCATGACGGTCGTGGAGTTCCAGCACGTCAAGCCCGGCAAGGGCGCTGCCTTCGTCCGCACCAAGATGAAGAACGTGGTGACCGGCGCCGTCACCGAGACTTCCTTCAACCCCACCGCTAAGTTCGAGGAGGCCTTCGTGGAGCGCAAGGACATGGCTTACAGCTACAACGACGGCGACCTGTACTATTTCATGGATCAGGAGACCTATGACATGGTTCCCCTGAACAAGGATATTCTGGGCGACGCCTTCCGCTTCGTCACCGAGAACACCGTCTGCAAGGTGCTGAGCTACAAGGGCAGCGTCTTTGGTCTGGAGTGTCCCAACTTCATGGATCTGGAGGTCACCGAGACCGAGCCCGGTCTGGCCGGCAACACCGCCACCAACACCCTCAAGCCCGCCACCGTGGAGACCGGCGCTGAGGTGAAGGTGCCTCTGTTCATCAACATCGGTGATAAGATCAGTATCGACACCCGTACCGGCGAGTACATCGGCCGGGCCAAGTAAGGAAAGGACCACCGTACTTAGAAAGGAGAACAAACATGGAGATTTCTGAGAAGGTAGCGTATCTGAAGGGTCTGGCCGAGGGGCTGGCTCTGGACACCGAGTCCAAGGAGGGCAAGCTCATTGCCGCCATCATCGACGTGTTGGACGATATGTCCGAGAAGTTCGTGGATCTGGAGGACGAGCTGTGCGACGTGGAGGACGGTCTGGACGCCGTCAGCGACGACCTGTGCGAGGTGGAGGAGGCCCTCTACGAGCTGGAGGACGATGACGACGAGTATGACGAGGACGAGGATGATGACGAGGAGTACTTCGAGACCACCTGCCCCGTCTGTGAGGAGGAGATCGTGTTCGACGAGGACACGCTGGAGAGCGGCGAGATCCGCTGCCCCAACTGCGGCGAGAAGCTGGAGTTCGACCTGAGCGATCTGGCGGATGCCGAGGATGAGGACGAGGAGTAAGCAGCTGACTTGCGGCAAAAATAGCGATGAAAAGGCCCGGCGCATCATGCGCCGGGCCTTTTTGCGTGCTGTATGGGGGGAGTGCTGGGGCCGCAAGGCGGTGGATGGCGTACAGGTCACGGGCGGTCTGCCGTCCAATGGTATGCCAGCCGGGGCGTTCCGTCCCGCACATGGATCGTGCCGCAGGGGAGGAAGCCGTTCTCCTCCAGCAAATGCTGCATGGTGCGGTTGTCGGCGTGGGTATCCGCTCGGACATTCCGGGAAATGGCCTTGCAGTAGTCCGCAGCACAGCGGAAGAGACCGTGTGTCCGGCCATCCCCGGCCAGACGGTGGATGGTGAGGTAGGGGGCGTCGTTCCGCCAGGCACCCTCTATCCGGGAATAGGTGGGTTCGGGGGTATCCAGCAGCGCAAACACCCCATGTATCCCGGCTTCATCGCTAAGGACACGGCAGATGCCCTGAGCGATATCGGAGCGGATCAGCTCCGGCGACGGATAGGAGCGGCCCCACTGGGTGGGATTTCCGGTTTGCAGCATATATTCCTGCGCCGTGCGATAGATGGCCATAAGCTGCGGCTGATCGGCGGCAGCGGCTCTGCGGATGGTCAGCATGGAGGGCTCCTTTCATGGTGGAGATGTACATCGGTGATAAGGAGAGTATAGCATATCCGGGCGGCCGCCGCAAGAACGCATCGGATGGTTGGAAGAGGCTTTCATAAGCTGCGGAAAGGGCTGAAAAAAGCCCACGGGATAGCCCGTGCGCTTTTTCGTTGTGGGATTCGTAGAAATGGTGTCTTGACGGCCACCGGCGCTTGACGGGGGGAGGGGATTGGAGTAAAATAAGCCCACAAAGGTGGGGTAGGGGAGTTTGCGCCTGCCCCAGAGACGGAGGGGAGAGCATGGAAGGCGGTCTGAAACGGTTTTTCGAGGGCAGCTGGCAGGAGACGCAGTCTCTGCTGGGCGCACACCGCACGGCGGAGGGCTGGTGCTTCCGGGTCTATGCCCCCAATGCTCGGAGCGTCCGGGTGGCGGGGGACTTCAGCGACTGGCAGGGCCTTGCCATGAACCGCTGGCCGGAGGGCATCTGGGAGACCACGGTGCCTCAGGCGGAGGCGGGGCAGGCCTATAAATACATCGTGGAGGGCGCCGACGGGCGCACCCGCTGGAAGGCGGACCCCTACGCCGTTTACAGCCAGCTGCGTCCGGCGAACGCCAGCCGTCTGTGGGAGATGGCACCCTATCCGTGGCGGGATGCGGCATGGCGGGAAAAGCGCCGCCGGGAGCCTCTGTGGGAGGGGCCACTCAACATCTACGAGGTGCATCCCGGCTCCTGGCAGCGGCAGGAGGACGGCGGCTTTCTCACCTATCGGCAGCTGGCGGACCGGTTGGCCCCTTATGTCCGGGACATGGGTTATCACGCCGTGGAGCTGCTGCCGGTGACGGAGTATCCGCTGGATGACTCGTGGGGGTATCAGTGTGTGGGGTATTTTGCACCCACCGCCCGCTACGGCACCCCGGAGGATCTGAAATATTTCGTGGATCGGATGCATCGGGCCGGGATCGCCGTAATCCTGGACTGGGTGCCGGCCCACTTCTGCAAGGACGAGCACGGGCTCATCGATTTCGACGGCACCTGCCTGTACGAGTACGGCGACCCCCTGAAGCGGGAACACGCCGGATGGGGGACACGGGTCTTTGACTTCGGCCGGGGCGAGGTGCGGAGCTTCCTGCTGTCCTCGGCGGCGTGGTGGCTGCGGGAGTACCACATGGACGGCCTGCGGGTGGATGCCGTGGCGTCTATGCTGTATCTGGACTATGACCGGCAGGAGTGGCGGCCCAATGTCTACGGTGGCCATGAGAATCTGGAGGCCATCTCCTTTTTGCAGGATCTGAATCGGATGGCCGCCGCCATGGATCCGCCGGCCCTGACGGCGGCGGAGGAGTCCACGGCGTGGCCCAAGGTCACATGGCCCGTAGAGGAGGGAGGTCTGGGCTTCGACCTCAAGTGGAACATGGGGTGGATGAACGACATCTGCCACTATCTGAAAATGGATCCGTGGTTCCGCCAGTACCACCACAAGGATGTGACCTTCTCCATGGTGTACGCCTTCTCGGAGCGGTTCGTGCTGCCGGTGTCCCACGACGAGGTGGTTCACATGAAGGGCTCCCTCCGGGGGAAGATGCCCGGCGACGACTGGCGGCAGCTGGCGGGGGTGCGGGGCTTTTACCTGTACCTGCTGGCGCACCCCGGCAAGAAGCTGACCTTCATGGGAACGGAACTGGCCCAATGGCACGAGTGGGATTTCGCCGGACAGCTGGACTGGTATCTGCTGGAGCAGGAGGACTGCCGCCGGACTCATGAATGTATCCGGGAACTGAACCGCTTTTATCGGAAAAACCGGCCCCTGTGGGAGAACGACAGCGACTGGAATGGCTTCGAGTGGCTGGTGGCCGATGACAACCGCAGCAACGTCATCGTGTTCCTGCGGCGGGATCGGGCGGGCCATGAGCTGGTCTGTGCGGTGAATTTCTCCCCGGAGGCGTGGGAGGACTACCGCTTCGGCGTGCCGGGGGGCAAGCGGTATTATGAAGAGGTGTTCAACACCGACAGCCTCCAGTGGGGCGGCTCCGGTGTGTGCAATGAGGGGCTGCTGACCGTGGAGGACGTTCCCTCCCACGGGCGGGAAAGGTCCCTGAGGATCAGGATCCCGCCGCTGGGCGGGGTGATCCTCAAGGGCCGGTCCAGGCGGCCCGCAGAATCGAAAAACGGAACGGAGGGACGGACATGAAAAAAGAATGTGTCGCCATGCTTCTGGCCGGCGGACAGGGGAGCCGGCTGTATGTGCTTACCGGCGACATGGCAAAGCCTGCGGTACCCTTTGGCGGGAAGTTCCGCATCATTGATTTTCCCCTGTCCAACTGCGCCAACTCCGGTATCGACACTGTGGGCGTGCTGACCCAGTACCGGCCGCTGGAGCTCAACAGCTACATCGGCAACGGTCAGCCGTGGGAGCTGGATCGGCTGGACGGCGGCGTTCACATTCTGCCGCCCTACCAGAGCGCCACCGGCGCCAGCTGGTACAAGGGGACGGCCAACGCCATCTATCAGAACATCGGCTTCGTGGATCTGTACGATCCGGCGTATGTGGCGGTGCTCTCCGGCGACCACATCTATAAGATGGACTATGCCGTGATGCTGCGCCGCCATAAGGAGACCGGGGCTGCCTGCACCATCGCCGTGATGGAGGTGCCGTGGGCGGAGGCCAGCCGGTTCGGTATCATGTCGGTGGACGGGGAGGATCGCATCACGGAGTTTGCCGAAAAGCCCAGGGAACCCAAGAGCAATCTGGCGTCGATGGGTATTTATATCTTCACATGGAGCAAGCTGCGGGAGTATCTGGTGGCCGACGAGGCGGACCCCACCTCGGAAAACGACTTCGGCAAGAACATCATCCCCGCCATGCTGGCGGCGGGAGAGCGGATGACCGCATGGCGCTTTGACGGCTACTGGAAGGACGTGGGGACGCTGGTGTCCCTGTGGGACGCCAACATGGATATGCTGAGTCCCGGCTCCGGACTGAACCTGCTGGATCGCCGGTGGCCTATTTACAGCCGCACGCCCTCCTGTCCCCCGGCCTATGTGGGCTCCAAGGCGGACATCGGCAACAGCGCCGTGGCCAAGGGCTGCGAGGTGCTGGGCGAGGTGAAGAACAGCGTCCTCAGCTACAACACCCAAGTGGGGGAGGGGGCCGTCGTCTCTTACTCCGTGCTGATGCCCGGCGCCGTGGTGGAGTCGGGAGCCGTGGTGCAGTACGCCATCGTGGGTGAGAACTGCCGCATCGGCAGGGACGCTCAGGTGGGCGCTCCGCCGGAGACGGCACAGGATCCGGATGACTGGGGCGTGGCGGTGCTGGGACCCGGTACCGTGATAGGGGACGGGGAGATCGTCTCCGCCAAGACTCTGCTGGACCGGCATCACGGGGAGGTGAAGGCATGAACCACACCATGCACGGCATCATCTTTTCTTACGGAAAGCCCACGGGGCTGGGGGATCTGATCGCCCACCGCATCCCCGGCTCCATGCCCTTCGGCGGCAACTACCGGGTGGTGGACTTTATGCTCTCCAGCATGGTCAACGCCGGGATCCACGATGTGGGCGTCATCATGCACGGCAAGTGCCAGAGTATGCTGGATCATCTGGGCAACGGCCGCAGCTGGGATCTGAGCCGCAATCGGGGCGGGCTGACGCTGCTGCCGGCCTTCGCCTATGCCGAGAGCCGCAACTCTGCCGGACGATTCCGGGGGAAGGTGGAGGCACTGGGCTGCGTGCTGGAGTACCTGCGAGAGATCAGACAGGAGTATGTGGTGCTGGCGGACAGCGATCTGGTCATCAATCTGCCGCTGGAGCAGGTATTGCAGGAGCACATCGCCTCCGGGGCCGACCTGACGGAGGTTTGTACGGCGGAGCCCGGCGACCCCAGCGATACCTATCTGGAGATGGATGAACAGGGCCGCATCGTGGATGTGGCCTACGATGTCCACACCCCGGCGGGTTACCGCTGCCTGAACGTATGCATCCTGCGGCGGGAGCTGCTGGTGCAGCTGGTGGAGGAGTGCATGGCCCACAACCGGTACAGCTTCCGCCACCACATTTTACAGGATCAGAAGGATCGGCTGCATCTGCACGCCTATGTGTGGCAGGGGTATGCCGCCCGCATCGATACGGTACAGACCTACTACCGCCGCAGCATGGAGCTGCTGGATCCGGCGCAGCGGCGGCTGCTGTTCGACCCCCAACGGCCCATTCTGGCCAAGGAGAACGATGCGCCCCCGACGTATCTGGATCCCGCCGGGGTGTGCGAGAATTCCCTCATTGCCGATGGCTGCGATATTCAGGGCAGCGTGAAAAACTGCATTCTGTTTCGGGGTGTCCGGGTAGAGAAGGGAGCGCAGGTGGAGAACTGCGCGCTCTTTAAGGGCACGGTGGTGAAAAAGGATGCCACCCTGCGCTGCGTCATTGCCGACAAGGCTGTGACCATCCGGGAGGGACGCACCCTCATTGGAGACGAGAGTTATCCTGTGGTGGTGGCCCGCAACGCCACCGTATAAACGAATCACGTCCCTCCCCGCAGGCTGCGGGGAGGGGGTGCAAGGAGGTAACGGCATGGATATCTTATATGTGACCAGCGAGGCGGCTCCCTTCTGCAAGACCGGAGGTCTTGCGGATGTGCTGGGAAGTCTCCCACCGGCGGTGGCTGCCGGTGGGGATCGTGCGGCGGTGATCCTGCCGCTGTACGGGCAAGTTTCGGACGCATGGAGAGAGAAAATGCGCTGGCACGGCTATACCTATGTGGACCTGGCGTGGCGGCATGAGTACTGCGGCCTGTTCTCGCTGGAGCACCGGGGCGTCGTCTGGTATTTTCTGGATAACGAGCGGTACTTCCGCCGTGGGGCGCTGTATGGCCAGATGGACGATGGAGAGCGGTTTGCCTTCTTTTCCAAGGCGGTGGTGTCGGTGCTTCCCATGCTGGAGTGGCGGCCGGAGGTGATCCACTGCAACGACTGGCAGACTGCACTGGTGCCGATTTACTTGAAAACTGTGGCTGAAAACGTTTCCACCGTGTTCACCATTCACAACATCGAGTATCAGGGCAAGTACGGCGCCGACACGGTGGAGGATCTTTTCGGCCTGAACCGGGGAGACTGGTACGAGAGCGGCGTTCTACAGATGGATGGGTGCGTGAACCTCATGAAGGGGGCCATGGTGACGGCGGACGCCGTGACCACCGTCAGCCCCACCTACGCTGCCCAGCTGCGGGAGAGCGCCTATGCCGCCGGACTGGACAGCGTGGTGCGCAGCATTCAGTGGAAATTCTCCGGCGTGCTCAACGGCATCGATATGGTGAGCTATGACCCGGAGTGCGACCCCAATCTGCCCGCCCGATACACGGCGGCGGAGCCGGAGGGGAAGACCTTATGCAAGGCGGCACTTCAGCAGGAGCTGGGCCTTGCTCAGGAGGAGGGGACACCGGTCCTCTCTATGGTGACCCGGCTGGTGGGACACAAGGGCGTGGATCTGGTGTGTCAGGCGCTGGATGGCATCATGGCCACCGGCTGTCAGCTGGTGGTGCTGGGCAGCGGTGACGGTGGATATGAGAATTTCTTCCGCCACGCTCAGAACCGCTATCCGGGACGGCTGTGTGCCTGGATCGGCTACAACGAAGGCCTGTCCCGCCGCATCTATGCCGGCAGCGACCTGTTTCTGATGCCCTCTAAGAGCGAGCCTTGCGGCCTGTCGCAGATGATCGCCATGCGCTATGGTGCTGTACCCATCGTCCGGCAGACCGGAGGTCTCAACGACACCGTCCGGTCCTGTCAGGTGGGGCAGCCCGACGGCAACGGCTATGTCTTTGCCGCCTACGACGCCGGGGCCATGCTGGACACCATCGGGCAGGCGGTGGGTCTGTACCACGGCGATGCAGAGGGCTTCCGCATGGTGCGGCGGCGGGGCATGGAGGGCGATTTCAGCTGGGATCGCAGCGCCGGGGCCTACCGGAATATTTATGGAAAGCTGCTGGGGCGGTAAGTCCCGGATGCAATACAGGAGGATATTTATGACTTATACGAAGGAAACATTGCAGGAGGCCATCGTGCAGAAGCTGCGGCTGAACTACGGCTGCACGGAGAAGCAGGCCACCGACGGAGAGATCATGAAGGCCTGCGCTCTGGTGCTGCGGGATATCATGGCCGAGCGGGGGGTGCGTACCCGTGAGGAGGTGGACAGTCAGGAGAAGCGGAAGGTCCACTATATGTCCATGGAGTTTCTCATGGGACGCAGCCTGATGAAGAACGCCTACAATCTGGAGCTGCTGGAGCCGCTGACAGGGGCCGTGGAGGCGCTGGGCTTCAAGGCGGCGGACATCTTCGACATGGAGCCGGATGCCGGTCTCGGCAACGGCGGTCTGGGCCGTCTGGCGGCCTGCTATCTGGACAGCATGACCACGCTGGAGATCCCCGCCACCGGCTACTCCATCTGCTACGAGCTGGGTATCTTCAAGCAAAAGATCGTGGACGGCCAGCAGGTGGAGCTGCCCGACGACTGGAAGAATCTGGGCGATGCATGGCTCATGCCCAAGCCGCAGGAGACGGAGGAGGTCCACTTCGGCGGCAAGGTCCGCACCCGGTGGGATAACGGCCACCTGATGGTGGTGCATGAGGACTATACCCGTGTGCTGGCGGTGCCGTGCGACATGGAGATTGCCGGGTACGATACCCAACAGGTGAACACCCTGCGGCTGTGGGACGCCAAGAGTCCCAAGCCCATCGACATGAAGCTGTTCAGCGAGGGGCAGTACCTGCGGGCCGGGGAGGAGCGGGCCATGGCGGACGTCATCTCCAAGGTGCTGTATCCGGAGGACAACCACTATGAGGGCAAGTCCCTGCGGCTGAAGCAGCAGTATTTCTTCGTTTCGGCCACCATGCAGTCCATCACCCGGCAGCACATCCAGACCTACGGCACCCTGAAAAACTTCCACGAGAAGAACGTCATCCAGATCAATGACACCCATCCGGCGCTGGTGATCCCGGAGCTGATGCGTATTCTGGTGGACGATGCGGGCCTTTCCTGGGACGAGGCGTGGCACATTACCACCTGCTCCGTGGCCTACACCAACCACACGGTGCTGGCGGAGGCGCTGGAGTGCTGGCCCCAGCAGTTGTTTGAGACGCTGCTGCCCCGTGTCTGGCAGATTTTGCAGGAGATCGCCCGCCGCTGGCAGGAGAAGGTGGAGAACTTCTATCACGACCCCGAAAAGACCGCCAAGATGGCGGTCATCTGGGACGGCGTGGTGCGGATGGCCAACCTCTGCATCGCCGGCGGTATGGCCATCAACGGCGTGTCCGCTCTGCACTCGGATATCCTGCGCCACGATGTGTTCCGGGACGCCTGCCGGATGGAGCCGGAGAAGTTCAAGAACGTCACCAACGGCGTGGATCATCGCCGCTGGCTCAGCCAGATCAACCCCGGTCTGGACGGGTTGATCCGGGAGCTCATCGGGGACGGTTATCTGACCCATGCGGGCCATTTGCAGGAACTGGACCCCTATGCTGAGGATGGGGCGGTGCTGGCCCGGCTGGAGGAGATCAAGCGAGCCAACAAGGAGAGCTTTGCCCGGTGGGCGTACCGGCAGCAAGGAGTACAGCTGAACACGGACGCCATCTTCAACGTGCAGGTGAAGCGGCTTCACGAGTATAAGCGGCAGCTGCTGAACGTACTGCACATCATCGCCCTGTACCAGCAGCTGCAGGACGACCCGGACATGGACTTCCCACCACAGACCTTCCTCTTTGGCGCCAAGGCCGCTCCCGGCTATGCCGTAGCCAAGCGCATCATCCGCCTCATCAACTCTCTGGCGGATCAGGTGAACAACGACCCCATCTGCAAGGGGAAGCTGCAGGTGGTATTTCTGGAGAATTACCGGGTCTCCATGGCGGAGATGCTGATGCCTGCCAGCGAAGTGAGCCAGCAGATATCCACCGCCGGCAAGGAGGCCAGCGGTACCGGCAACATGAAGTTCATGATGAACGGTGCACTGACCATCGGCACGCTGGACGGCGCCAACGTGGAGATGCACGAGGTGCTGGGGGACGAGAATATGTTCCTCTTTGGCCTGACGGCGGAGGAGGCCTCCCACATGAGCCGGGGCTATGACCCATATCTGCTGTACACCCGTGACCCAGTGCTGCGCCGGGTGCTGGATCAGCTGAAGGCCGGGTTCCGGGATGGCATCAGCTACGAGGATCTGTACCAGAGGCTGCTATTCGGTGTGGACTGCCCGGCGGATCAGTATCTGCTGCTGGCGGACTTCGCCTCCTACTGCGCCGCCTCCCAGCGGGTGACGGACACCTACCGGGATCGGGAGAGGTGGAACCGCATGAGTCTGCACAACATCGCCCGCAGCGGGATATTCTCCGCCGACCGGTCGGTGGCGGACTATGCCGATACCATCTGGCACGTGCCGTATAAGAAGTAAGCACCGGAACTGAAAAAAGCACTCCCGGAGGACGCATCTGCATCCTCCGGGAGTGTTTTTTACTCTATGGGGCTTCTGCGGGAGAAGGCTTTGCAGGGGAGTTACTTCCGCAGGGCGGAGTCCACCACCACGGCACGGGCCTTGGCCAGCTTCAGATCGTGCTGGAGCCGGGCGGGAGGCACCTGCTCCCGCAGCTGGGGAACGGTCATGCCGTAGAGGGCGGCCATCTCCCGATACTTCTCCTCCAGCTCCTCCTCGGTGATAGTGATGCCCTCCTGACGGGCGATCTCCGTCATAGCCAGCTCGTAGCGGGCGGCGGCAATGGCGTTTTCACGGGCGTGGTCCCGCAGGTCGTCCATGGTCAGCTGCGCTGCTTGCAGGTAGTCAGACAGAGAGGCGCCCTGACTCTCCAGATGCTGCTGAAGCTCCTGAAGGATGCCGGTGAGCTGACTCTCCACCATGGAGTCGGGCAGCTGTACCTCCATGCCCGCCACCACCTGCTGCATCAGGGCCTCGGCAAAGGCGTTGGAGGCAGCCTGCTGCTTTTGCAGGATAGCCTGCTCCATGATGCTGCGGCGCAGGTGGGACACATCCTCGAAGCCCTGCTCCTGTGCAAAGGCATCCGTCAGCTGGGGCAGGCTCCGCCGGACGATGCGGTGGGCTTTGACGTGGAAGGTGGCATCCTTGCCCGCCAGCTCCGGCACATACTGGGTGGGGAAGGTGACGTGGACATCCCGCTCCTCCTCCGGGCGGATGCCCGCTACCTGCTCCTCGAAGCCGGGGATGAACATCCCGCTGCCCAGCAGCAGGGGATAGCCTTCGCCCTTGCCGCCTTCGAAGGGTACGCCGTCCACGAAGCCCTCGAAGTCCAGAGTGACCTCGTCGCCCATGGCGGCCCGGTTCTGCTCCTGTTCCACCAGATGCTCCGTCAGGAAGCGCTGGACGGCCTCGTTGGTGTCATCGTCGGAGAGCTCGACATTCTCCCACGGGGCGGACAGGCCCTTGTACTGACCCAGCTTCACCTCCGGGTACAGGTCGATGAGGGCGGTGAAGGTGTAGCCGTCTGGGCCGATGGTCTCCACGTTCAGGGCGGGAGGGGCGGCGATCTGGATGTCCTCGGAGGCAATGGCCTCCACCAGTGCGGCGGGGAAGGTCTCATTCACCGCCTCCTGATAGAACAGATCGTGGCTGTATGCCTTTTCCAGCGCCTCACGGGGAGCCTTGCCCACGGCGTAGCCCTCCACCGGGTACAGGGCCTTGACCTCCTGATAGGCGTCGTTCAGGGCTTTTTCCCACGCATCACGCTCCACAGTGATGGTCAGGCGCAGCTGGCGGTTGGCCAGCTCCTCTTTCTTTTGCAGGATCATGGGGATTCCTCCATATCTTTTCATTTATAACATATCTATTATACTCGAAATCTGCCGCCGCCGCAACCGGGAAATGGATTTGTAAAATAATTGTGACTTATATCACAGGAACACTTCCTTTTTGGGCGGGGCTATGCTATAATGCCCCTCACGGAAAACTGTTGAAATCAGGAGGATTCTCATGCAGACCATCAAGACCTTCATCAAGGACCACCCCCATATGTGGTGGGGCCTGTATCTGCCGGTGTATCTGGGGGGCTTTTTCCTTATTGAGCACTTCATCACCGACAACTATTGGGCCACCCAGACCTTCATCGATGAATACATCCCCTTCTGCGAGTACTTTGTCATTCCCTATGACTCGTGGGGCTTTCTTCTGCTGGCGCTGGGCCTTTACCTGATCGTCAAGGATGCCGAGGGCTTCCGGCGGTATATGTGGAGCATCATGCTGACCTTCGGGTTTGCCACCATCTTCTGTGCGCTGGTACCCAACGGACAGGACCTGCGCCCGGCGGTGATGGAGCACCACAACTTCTGCACGTGGCTCCTCCAGAACACCTACAATCTGGACACCAACACCAATGTGCTGCCCAGCGTCCATGTGCTGGGGGTGCTGGACGCCCTCTATGCCGTTCACCGGACGCCGGGACTGCGGCGCACCGGATGGCGCACTTTCGCAGACATATGGGGCGTCATCATCATCTGCTCCACACTCTTTGTCAAGCAGCACGCCTTCATCGATGTGGTGGCGGCTCTGGTGGTGGGCGCCATCGCCTATGTCATCATCTATGTGATCATCGGCGGGCGGCGGGATCGCCGCATGGCGGCAGCGGGAAAGGAGGTCCCCTGTGGAGAACATACCGATCCTTGAGGGCATCAGCCCCGATGAGGTAGAGCAGATGCGGGTGTGCTTCGGCGTCCGGGAGGAGCGCTTCCGGGCCGACACCGTGATTTATGACATCAGCGAGGGCCGGGGAGAGCTGGGGCTTCTGACCGCTGGCAGCGCCGTCATCCAGCGCATCGACCGGCAGGGGGGACGCACCATTCTGGAGCATCTTCCCACCGGCAGCGTGTTCGGAGAGATGCTGATGTTCGAAAATGTGGCCGGGGACAGCATCACGGTGGTGGCGGCGGAGTCGTGCCGGGTGTGGTTCATGAGCGCCGAGCATCTGACCCGGCGATGCGAAAAGGCCTGCACCCATCACAGCCGACTGGTGGAGAATATGTTCCATATCATGACCGGCAAGGCCGCCGCCCTCTCCGAGCGGGTGGAGGTTCTGAGCCGCCGCAGCATCCGGGAGAAACTGCTGTGCTACTTCGGCCTTCAGACCGGCGGCGACGACTGCGGCAGCTTTCATCTGCCCTTTACCCTCAGTGCTCTGGCGGACTATATCTCCGCCGACCGCAGTGCCATGATGCGGGAGCTGCGGAAAATGAAGGAGGAGCATCTGGTGGATATCGACCGGGGACAGGTGACGCTGCACCATGCCCTTGCATGAAAAAGGGAAAGTGCAAGGAAATATTTGACGAACCATGGGCGGATGTGATAAGATAAGACGAGCACACACGGGTGAGGAGTTCCGTGTGTGCCCATGGAACGTAGCAAGCCATGACTTTTGAGGAAAGAAGGAACATCCATGTATCGTATCGTAACGAAGGAAGCGCTGAAGCCCACTGTGATCCTGTACGAGATCGAGGCACCCATGGTGGCCAAGAAGGCCCAGCCCGGTCAGTTCATCATTCTGCGTGTGGACGAGAACGGCGAGCGTATCCCCATCACGATCCACGACTATGACCGTGAGAAGGGGACCGTCACCATCATCGTGCAGACCGTGGGCGCAACCACCGAGAAGCTGAGCCACAAGCAGCAGGGCGATTATCTGCATGACTTTGTGGGTCCTCTGGGCAAGCCCACCGAGACCGAGGGTAAGAAAAAGGTCTGCGTTGTCGGCGGCGGCGTGGGCTGCGCCATTGCCTACCCCGTTCTGAAGAAGTTCCACGACTGCGGCGCTGAGGTCCACGCGGTAGTGGGCTTCAAGAGCAAGGACGTGGTGATTTTGGAGGACAAGTTCAAGGCCGTATCCTCCGTGATGAAGGTCTGCACCGACGACGGCTCCTATGGCCAGAAGGGTCTTGTGACCGAGGCACTGAAGGAGCTGCTGGACGCCGGCAATCAGTATGATGAGATCTTTGCCATCGGCCCCATGGTCATGATGAAGTTCGTCTGCAAGACCACGGCCCCCTACGGCGTACCCACCACCGTCTCCATGAGCCCCATCATGATCGACGGTACCGGTATGTGCGGCGGCTGCCGTCTGACCGTGGGCGGCGAGACCAAGTTCGCCTGCGTGGATGGCCCCGACTTCGACGGTCAGCTGGTGGACTGGGATCTGGCTGTCAAGCGCAACCAGATGTATCATGATTTCGAGGTGCATAAGCACGAGGAAGTCTGCAATCTGTTCAAGCAGGAGGTAAAGTAAGATGGCTGCAAAGATCAATATGCGTTTGGATAAGAACGAAATGCCCTCTCAGGACCCCAATGTCCGGAATAAGAATTTCCTCGAGGTGGCTCTGGGCTACACCGAGGAGCAGGCTCTGGACGAGGCGGCCCGCTGCCTGAACTGCAAGAACCATCCCTGCGTCAACGGATGCCCCGTCAACGTCCGCATCCCGGAGTTCATCGCCAAGATCGTGGAGCGGGACTATGAGGGTGCCTATCAGGTGATCCATCAGACCAGCTCCCTTCCTGCCGTCTGCGGCCGTGTCTGTCCGCAGGAGAGCCAGTGCGAGATGCACTGCGTCCGTGGCAAGAAGGGCGATCCCGTGGGTATCGGCCGTCTGGAGCGCTTTGTAGCCGACTACGCGCGCGAAAACAGCACTGAAAAGGCGGTCAAGCCGGAGTCCAACGGTCACAAGGTTGCCATCGTTGGTGCAGGCCCGGCCGGTCTGACCTGTGCAGGCGATCTGGCACGCATGGGTTACGAAGTTACCGTTTTCGAGGCGCTGCACACCGCAGGCGGCGTTCTGATGTACGGTATTCCGGAGTTCCGTCTGCCGAAGACTATCGTGCAGAAGGAAATCGACACGCTGAAGGACCTCGGTGTTGAGTTTGTTCTGAACTTCGTTGTAGGCCGTTCTGAGACCATCGACGAGCTGTTCGGTGACGGTTTTGAAGCAATTTTCGTTGGCTCCGGTGCCGGCCTGCCGACCTTTATCGGTGTTCCGGGCGAGAATGCAAACGGCGTTTACTCCGCAAACGAGTACCTGACCCGCATCAATCTGATGAAGGCATACAAGGAGAACTCCGACACCCCGATCTACCACGCCAAGAAGGTTGCAGTAGTCGGCGGCGGCAACGTTGCCATGGACGCGGCCCGCTGTGCAAAGCGCATGGGCGCCGAGGAAGTTTACATTGTTTACCGCCGTTCCGAGAAGGAGCTTCCGGCTCGTCTCGAGGAGATTCACCACGCGAAGGAAGAGGGCGTTGTATTCAAGTTCCTGACCGCGCCGCTCGAGGTGCTGTCTGACGAGAACTTCAACGTCACCGGCCTCAAGTGCCAGCAGATGGAGCTGGGCGAGCCTGACGCATCCGGCCGCCGCCGTCCGATTCCGGTCGAGGGCAGCGAGTTCGTGCTCGACCTTGACTGCGTTATCGCGGCAATCGGCACCAGCCCGAACCCGCTGATCCGTCACACCACGCCGGGGCTGGATACCAACCGCAAGGGCTGCATCGTGGCTGACGATGAGCACGGCATCACCTCCAAGGACGGCGTATTCGCCGGCGGCGACGCCGTTACCGGCGCAGCTACCGTTATCCTCGCAATGGGCGCAGGCAAGCGTGCCGCTGCTGCGATGGACGAGTACATCAAGAATAAGAACAAGTAATT
>OGYY01001677.1_pt1 | contig 18546 bp, 9 predicted proteins | sample 1576671 | NCBI WGS metagenome assembly OGYY01 (sample SAMEA3541593, study PRJEB24748) | human gut metagenome | biome: human gut; feature: human-associated habitat; material: faeces | place: China | collected 2012 | reverse complement strand
CCCTGTCCCGGGGGACAGGGCGGCCGGTATTTGCTTATTTTCCAGCGGGGGCGATAGTCAGACCGTTGAGGTCCAGACCGCCGCCGACGGTGTCGATCAGCGTGATCGCGCCGGTCTCATCGAAGGAGTAGAGGCGATGCGCCGAGTCGGTCACATAGAACAGGCCGGTCGTCGGATCGTAGTCCATTTCGTTGAGGCGGTTTTCGACCATGAGGTCGACCTCTGCAAGCTTCGTGAATGTGGTGAGATCCACATCCGCGCGGATGAGCTCGGTATTGCCATAGCCTCTGGCGAGGACATAGACATTGCCGTCCTTGCAGGCAACGGTACGCGGAGACGGGATGTTCGTCATGCCAGACATATCGCGGTAGGCCGTCCAGTAGTTCAGCTGCGTGGGATCCATACGGGACGGATTGAACTGGAACAGGTAGAAGCCCGCGACAACATACAGCACCTTATTTACCGGGTCATACGCGATATCGTTGGCATCGGTGAAGGTGTAGACCTGGCCCTTCAGCGTGGTCTGCTTCGACGTGAGGTCGTAGTAGTAGATGTAGGGCAGGCCGCCTTCGTTGACGACATAGTACAGGCCGCCTTCGTAGTCATAGGCAAGACCCGTGATGTTCGTGCCGCCGCTGAAGGTCGCGACCTCAGTCGCTGTGGAGTCCGGCAGCTCGGGGTTGAAGCTGTAGAGAGCATCGTGCTTGGCGGAGACCGTGTAAGCCGTGGAAACAGGCTTGCCGGTCATGTCGACCACAGTCAGCGTGCAGGTGGCAGTAACGCCGGTCTCTACGCTCGTAGCGGTGATGACGACGTTGCCTGCGGCAACGGACGTGACCAGACCGCTTGCATCGACCTTCGCAACGTTCTCATCGGAGGAGCTCCAGGTGATGGCCTGGTTCGCCGCGTTGGACGGGCGGACCTTGCCGGTAAGCTGGAAGGACTCGCCAAGGGCCAGACGGCCGACAGTCTTGTTCAGCAGGATGCCGTTGACCTTGCCGACAGGCGTCTGCTCTGCGGTGGGGATGGAGCACAGGAGGCCGAGATAGGCATCGCCCTGCTTCGTCGTACGGCCGGGAGCGGTCTGGACGGAGATCTTGCCGAGGTTCACGAGCTCAGGCGTGCCCTCGCCCAGCATGAACATGTACATGCCGCTGCTCATGGCCAGCTGCTTCGTGTGATACGTTGCATGCAGGTACAGACGATCCGTGCCAAAGTCATAGGTCATCTGTGCGTTGTAGGACATGCTGCCGTAGTAGGTGCTGCCGGTGCCAACCTGAGCGCCCGGGATATCCATGACGAAGGTGCAGGCAGCTGTCTTCGGATCGATGGTGTAGAGCTTCGCCTCCACGCCGATGGCGGTGCTTCCGGCTGCGTAGAGGACGCCTCTCTTGTCGATTGCAAGAGCCGTGACCTTCTCGGAGGTCGCCGCGATCTCGGTGACGTCGCCGTTATCAAGGTCGATCGTCACAAGCTTGCCGCTGAGCGTCAGGCCGTACATGGTGCCGGTCGTGTAGTCCATGGCCATGCCGGTGACCTGATCGGTCTCCACGTCGAGGTTGACGCTGCCAAGGTTCGTGTAGGACGAAACGTCCGAAGCATCGAAGCGGTAGAAGTCGCCCTTGGAGTTGTAGGCGTAGACACAGCCGTCGTAGTAAGCGCCGGTGCGCAGGGAGTAAGCACCGATGGCAGAGGTCGTCACCGGGCAGGTTCTCAGGTTGTTGTCCGGGACCTGCAGCCAGAAGTCATAGTAGCCGCTGCCGCCGTTCTGGTCGTCGTTCAGGAACGAGAGGAACGTGCCTGCGGAGGCGTAGACCGTGACGTCGATGCTGTCCGTGAACGGGCCGCCCTCGACCTCGGGATTCTTGTTCGTGATGGAGACCGTGACGGTCGCCGTGCCGACGCCGTGGAACGTGGCAACACCAAAGCGGTCAACGGTGACGACATCGGGGTTGCTGCTGGTCCAGGTGCGGGTACGGACAGTCGGGCGGACCGGGGTCGTGACGGTATCGAGCTGCAGCGTGCCGCCGACAAGGCCGGTGACACTGTCGCCGTTCGTAATCTCGATGCCCTCAACGGGGATGTGCTTCGTCTCCGGCTCATTCTCCGGAATGGTGAACATTGCGGTGGACTCAACGCCAGACTTCGTGGAGACGTTGCCGATCTTCACGATCGTCGCTTCGAGCTTGTCGGGATCCCATTCCTGCGGGTCGATGCGGACGAGGCACAGCGGAGAAGAACCGGCATTCATGCAGGGGTTCCAGTAGATGTTTCCAGTGTTGTAGTCATACATCATAGAAGCATAGTACCAGGTATCCTGACCGAGGGAGCCGAGCTTCGTCGTGCTCAGGGTGTCGGCATCGACCATGTAGAGGTTGCCGGACATATCCGAGACGATGATGTAGCCTTCTGCAGTGACGGTCATGGCGGGGGTGATCGCCGGGCCGCCGATCTCGCCGGAGTAGGTGCCGAGCAGGTCGATCGCGCCGGTGTCGAGGTCGACAATGGCGAGGCCGCGGTTCGTAAGATCGACCGCATACATACGACCGGTGTTGTAATCGAAGCCCATGTTGCCGAGCTCGACGCCTGCGGTGAAGCCGATGAACTCGATATCGCCGAACGTGGTCTTATCCGGGGTTTCGCCCTTGTTGACCTTGAAGCGGTAGAGGGACGTGCCGACGCCGAACGTGCTGTCATCCATAGCGCGGGCTTCCTTCACGACTGCGTAGACATAGCCGTTGTAGTAGGCTGCACCCTGCCACATGGCATCGGTCGTGCTCTCCTCGCCGTCGATGCCGACGACCGTAAGCTTCTGCTTCGCGATCTGCGTGAGCTGCGTGGGCGTTTTGTCGGAGAACGTAACCCAGGTAAAGCCATTGGCGGCGTTCTTGTAGTCCGCCACAATATAGGTGTAGATGGCCTCTGCGGAGCCAACGACGCGGACCGTAGCGGTCGCGGTGTAATTGACCCACTGCGGGACGGTGGAGCTGGTTTCTTCATCCCAGTGCCAAGGATCCCAGACCTTGCCAGTCGCGGTGATCTCGGTCTCGCCCTCGCCTACGGCGGTGACGAAGCCCTGCTGTGTGACGGTGGCGATGGTCTCGTCCGCGGAGGCCCAGGTCAGTTCGCTTGCCTTAGCGTTCCACGGATTCCACTCGACCTCAAAGCGCTTGCGCTGGCCCTGCGTCATGGTAAGCTGATACGGGGAAAGCTGGAAGCGCTCTTGCGGATCCACGCCGATGGTGAACAGGTCGGACGTCTTGTCGGTCGGAACGAACAGGGACGTCTGGCCGCCGGGGCCGTAGGTGCCGACCTCTGTGCACTTGCCGGTGGCAAGGTCGACCTTGTAGGTCATGCAGACATTGATGTAGGTGTTGCCTGCAGCCGTCTGGCTGTGTGCATACCAGTACATCGTGTCGGTGTTGTGATCATAGCCCATGGACTGGATGACATTGCAGCCGGAGTAGTTGGCGTAGTTTACGAAATCGGTCGTGCCGATGTAGGTGCACACGCCGTCGCGCTCGAGGCTGTAGAGCTTACCGGCGGTAGAAATGCCGTAAAGCTGGCCTTCCGTCGTGCAGCCGAGGGTCAGGATCTCACCGTCAGAGCCGGTGATGTCGGCGATCTTCTCAAGGGAGATGGAGCCGTTGGAGTAGAAGCTGATCTGGAAGAGAGCGTTGCTTCCGTCATCCTTGCCGTCGCCGTCGCGGTCGCCTTCATAGTTCCAGCCGACAGCGTAGAGGTGGTTGCTGACCGTATCCGAATCGCTCTTGCCCTTGTCAGAATAGTCGAGTGCCATGTCGTACAGGACCTTGAAGCCGCTGTCGCCGACCTTGCCGGGCTGAGTGACGAGGGTCTGAGAACCCCAGTAGGTGTTGTACGGGGTAACAAGCACGACCGCGCCGTCCGTTGCGCGCTGGGCCACGAGGTAGCCGTTGACGTACTCTGCAGAATAATAGCGGTTCGAGCTGTCGAACGTCTCGTTGCGGTAGTCGCTCATGTCTGCCTTGTTGGCGCTGAACCAGCCGCCTTCAACGGCAGCGCGGTCAAACGTCTCGCAGCCATACAGGCGGTCGGAGCTCAGCTTCTGCATGGCAGGCTTCTGATCGGCCATTGCGCCGAGGTCGAGGGAGACATCGATTTCCGTCTCATTGCAGGCGTAGTCCGCCACAACGATGGTGAAGTCGGGGCCGAAGCCGGTGATGTCGTAGTCCTGGGTAAAGGTCTTGCCCGGCTCATTCTTGACTTCATACTTGCCCATAATGATGCCGTCGTTGTTGACGAAGATCAGGGCCGCGATGTGCTGGTTGTCGTTGAGCTTCAGCGGAAGAAGGACCTTGCCGTTCTCGATCTTGAGATCCTGCTGGAGGGTCGCCTCATTCTCCACAACGGGAGCCTTGTCGTCCAGCGTGACATCAAAGGAGAAGGAATCGTCCATCACGTCGTCGCCGTCATCGAGCCATGCACTGGCAGTGTAGGTGACGGTCGTGCCGTCGGGCAGCTTGTTGTCGTTCTTGTCAAGGCCGTTCCAGACCTCGCCTTCCTCTGCCAGAACATACAGCGGGATGATCTGGCCGTAGCCGGAGTTATAGTAGGACTTTGCCATATACTCGCCGGTCAGGTCGAAGTAGACCTCGTTCGTGACCTTATCCTTAACCTGGAAGTTGATCTTCTTCAGGTTGCGGAGCAGGCCGACGTCGATCTCGGCAAGCGGGTTGGCATAGGAGAAGGCATTGTACTCGTCGCCGGAAGCGCCGGTACGGATGTACGGGTTCGTGCCGATGGCGGCATTGTTCGTGAAAATGCTGAGCGGATACAGGCTGGCTTCGTCTTCGTCAGCAGAGTCGAACGCAGGAGCCTGAGACCAGTCGCCGTAGAAGCCGAGGAACGGCATCTCGAGGTCGGTCGTGTCATCCGTGGCGGACTTCACATAGAGGAAGCCTTCGACATACATGCCGTTCTCGAAGGATGCGTCGAGATAGGCCTTGTCTTCCGCGGTCAGCGTGATGGTGGCAGTCAGGGTGACGGACTCGCCAGCCGGAACGGTGACGCTCTCGAGCGCTTCCGTGCCGGAAATGACGGCATTCTCCGTCAGATCGGTGCTGACCTCCAGCTCTGCGCAGTAGGCCGTGATGACATCGACATCATCCTTGTTGACGGTGCCGTCGCCATTGACGTCCAGATAGGCATAATGCACATTGTCCTCAGCGATGGGAGCATCATCGGTGACGTGCAGCAGCAGGACGCGGGCGTCGGCCGTCGTGATCTCGCCGTCGTCATTGAAGTCATACTTCATGATGTTCGACTCGGTCGCACCGGCCACGGTCAGGGAAGCGCCCAGCGCATAGGGAGCGTGGCCGATGAACGTGCCGTTGGTGTAGGTCACGACAGTTTCGGTGAGAATGGAGGCATTGAACGTATAGGTCAGATCCTTCTCACCGGACATGTTGTTGATAGTGAACGGGAACGTGTAGACACCGTTTTTGGCGTCGTCGTCGCCCAGCTCCGCCTTGGCGCGGTTCTCATAAGCCTGCGCGTTGGACAGATAGGCAAGGGAGCTTGTTGCCTTGACAAGGTTGGCAAGACCGGCGCCCTGGCCTCTCGGGGAGACCTCGAGGCCGTTGGAATCGAGGATGGGATCCGCCGTGCTCATCATGAGGTTCGCAGCAACCTGACGGAGCTCTGCTTCCTGATACTGCGGATAGTTCTGGCGCAGATACTGCATGAGAACAGCCATCGCACCGGCGATCTGCGGGGTCGCCATGGACGTACCGCTCATAAGGCCGTAGTTGGAGCCTGCGATGCTCGGATCACGGGTGGAATAGATGTTGCCGCCGACACCGGCGATCTCCGGCTTCAGCTTCAGGTCCGGGGTGACGCCCCAGGAGGAGAAGTCGCTGAGGGTGCGGTCGCGCTTGACCTGCACGAGGTCGCCGTTGCAGCATGTCAGGGTCTTGACGCCCTCGGCGAACTGCGCCTTCATGTACTCGCCGTCTGCCTTGGAGACAAAGACTGCGGGGATGTTATCGCCGCCGTCATTGATCTGCATGTTGAGCATGCCGGAGGCATTGTTGTAGACCACGATGCCGATCGCACCTGCAGCCTGTGCAGCGGCCTGCTTGTCGGGGAAGGAGCTGGAGCCGCGGGAAACCAGGGCAATCTTACCGCTGACATCCACATTCTCATAGTCGCTCGCCTCGCCGTAACCGCCGATCGGAACGAACTCCACAGACTGGCCCTTGAAGTTGCTCAGGAACTTCGTGGCGTTCGTCGTTGCGGTGTCGTTGTAGCCGATGGTGCGGCCGTTCACGGTGAAGTACAGGGATTCTGCACCGTCGTTGTCGATGGAGGCAACGGACAGAGCGGCAGAAAGCGTACTCGGGGTACCGACGACGCCGTCATCGGGGTTGCCGGAACGGGAGAGATTCCATCCGGTGCGGTTCTGATATGCAGCGTTCGTTTCGTTGCCCGCAGCGATCAGGACCTCGATATCGGTGCTTTCGAACAGCTCAAGCGTTTTGCTCATGTCGCCGGTCGTAAAGCCGCCGGCTGCACCAAGGGAGAGGTTGCAGGCATCGACATCCAGACGGACGCAATCTTCAAGGCCGGCCATGATGGTGTCCCAGCCGGCGCCGCCGCCCGCGGAGAAGACCTGCATGACGATGATCTGGGCATCCGGCGCAACACCGATGACACTGCTGCCTTCGATCTTATTAGCAGCCGTGATACCGGCGACATGCGTGCCGTGGTCATGCTTTGCCGTTGCGTGCGATACATCGAAATCATGCGTGTAGTAGTTGAAGATGAACGGAAGCTTGCTATTATAATAGGAGCGATTGCGCAGACTCGTCATCTGGCCCGCATTCAGCGTGTTCCAGATGGCATCGACGCCTTCCTTCGTCAGGGAGCTCTCGGTGAGCTTATCCTCGGACAGAGCGCCGAAGTTCGGATGATCGACCACGATGCCGGTGTCCAGAATGGCGACCTTCATGCCCTTGCCGGTGAAGCCCGTTGCATTGAGCTGATCGGCGCCGATCATGGTGGTGGCATTGCTGGTCATGGGCTGCAGCTCACCGTCAGACGTCAGGGTGGACTCCTCCTCGGGAAGCGAGAACGTCGGGGCGACGTAGACATGATCCACACCGGGAAGCGCCTCGAGGGCTTCCTTATTGCCGTACTCCGTCTTTACGGCCACGCCGGTCGTAGCGATGGTGTAGGTGTAACCCAGCTCGAACTGTGCGTCATTGCGGAACTTCTGCGTGAGGTTTGCCTTGAGCGCATTGAGCTCGAGACGGAGCGCAGCCTCATAGGCAACAGCCTTCGGCGCGCGGGTGGCGATGTCGTCCTTCGTGAAGCCTGCCACGAGCAGCGGGCTCTTCTGCATGACGACGATGAACGTGACAACCTCGTCCGCCTTGGGCTCGCTCTCGGCAAGCTGTGCGGAGAAGCGGTCTTCGCCGTTCTGCACGAGCTTCGGCTCACCAGCCTCAACGGGCTGCTGCGCGTCGGTCTCGACAGTCGGTTCTTCAGCGATATTGCTGCTCGGGAGCTGCACCGGGCCGTCCGTGGAGATCTCCGGGACGTTGCCGTCTGCAAAGCCGCTCTCCGTGGCAAAGGCCATGGGAACGCCCGTCAGAACAAGTGCCAGCGCAAGGAGCAGAGACAGGATCCTTTTCTTCATTGCGGCTCCTCCCTTTCTCAGTGCTGCACCAGCGTGGCATACCGCACGATGACGGTGGCCACCTGACCGCGGGTGGAATTACCGGTGGGATCGAGCTTATTCTCGCCCACGCCCTTGATGAGGCCGGCCTCAACGGCCCACGTCATCGCGGGAACGGCATAGGCGCTGACGCTGGAGGCATCTGCAAAGGCCTTCAGATCGCCCTTTGCCGTGGTGTCGACACCGGCAAGCTTGGCATAGCGCGCAAAGAACGCGACCATCTGCTCACGGGTGACATTTTCCTCCGGAGCAAACTCCGTTGCGCTCACGCCGTTGGTGACGTTGTTCTGATAAGCCCAGATGACAGCGTTCGTGTACCAGCTGTTCTTCTCGACATCGCGGAACGGTGCAGTGCCCTTGACGGAGGGCTCCCCTGCGATGCGGTACAGCACGGTGACGAGCATGGCGCGGCTCATCTCGGTATCGGGCTGGAACTTCGCGCCGCCCATGCCGATCATGTAACCGCGGCTGACGACGAAGTCGATGCCCTCGTGATAATACTCGTTCCGATCGACGTCCGTGAAGCGGGAAGCCGGGCACTCGACGAGCAGCGTAGCGGTGGACTGCAGCTTTGCATCCTTCGCGCCGCTGATGTAGCCGCCCTGCAGGACGACCTGCGTTCTGCATTCCTGCAGAGCCTCAAACTTGAGGGTCAGGACGGTGCCGGCCTTGGCAGCCTTCGCACCGGCAAATGCCGCAACGACGGCGTCCTTCTTGCCGGAGTTGACCTTCAGGCTGAGCTCCGTGCCTGCGGGCCAGGCCTCTCCTGCCTCTGCGCCGACGAACTTCAGGCTCTTGCTGTCGTAGGCAAAGGTCAGCTTTCCGTCTGCCACGACGCCGTCTGCCTCCGTGTTCACGGCGACGCAGACCTCATCGCCGCGGATCACATGCTGGGATGTGACCTGAAGCGTGAGGAGAGAGCTCTCGATCGCAGCGACGCTGGTCAGACCCAGGCCGAGCACCAGGGCGACTGCCAGCAGCAGCGAAAAGAGCCGGCGAACGTTACTTCTCATAATCTCTGTTCCTCCTTCTTTTTGATGCACCCGAGACGGGTATGCGGGCCCGCCGTTCCTGCCGAGTCGGCAGTATTGCGGCGACAAGCTGCAATTTTTGCAGCTCATACCCAATGTTACCATAAACACAGGAAAATCGCAAGCATTTATTCTCGATATTTGTCTCATAAATAGTCGTATAGTCCTGACGGCGTAAAAATTTGGTAAAAAATACCCGTCCGGCACCGGTCAGGTACCGAACGGGCCATATCTTACTTCTGTTCGCTGACGTATTCCAGTACCCAGCGGAACAGGCGTTCGAGCGCATCGGGCCGCGTGATGTAATTCACGCGCTCACCGTCGCCGCGCGGCTCCAGATAGCCGAGCTTGTAAAGCCCGTAGACGTTCCGGGAGACAGTGCCGGAGTTCAGGTTCATCGAGGCCGCAAGCTGCGCCGCCGAAAACGGCTCTGCGGCACAGCGCCGCAGGATCTCCAGCTTGTCCTTGCCGGTCAAGGCGCGCATCATGGCGCACAGTGTCTCGGCATCCGGCCGGACCTGATGTGCCGCCGCAAATTCAAAGCTGAGGTTCGCGCCGAGATAGGCAATACGCACGGTCTTGCCGCCGCTCTCGAACCACTCCGTCCAGAAGCCGACCATGTTGAAGTTCCACAGCGCGATCCAGACCTCATCCGGCTGCATCTCCTGCGTGAAGAGATACGACGCGCGGAACATCTCCTGCTGGAACGTGTCGACGGAGTGCGTCTGAAAGTACTTTTCCCAGATGGCCAGCTGCGCGCGATTCCGCTCGGTCAACGCCTGCATTTCGGCCGCCAGCTGCTCGGCGACCGGGCGGAGCAGCTCCGTCAGCTCGCGCAGATAGGTCTCGAACTCCGTCAGCACGCGCAGGATCTCCCATCGTGCCTCCATGGAGCATGGCAGCCGTTCCAGCTGCACCTGCAGCGGCTCCGGCTCCTCCTGCGGATCAAGCGGCTCCAGGACGAGGCCCATGGTGTTCATGTCGTTGATCTTGAAGCCAATGCCCGACATATACCGGAACATGCGCAGCAGCTCGGCGGCAAACGAGTCAATATCGGTGCAGTTGAGCGGCGTGGCCACGAGCATGGTGTGCGCAAGACAGCAGCAGGTCTTCTCATCCGTTCCCGGCAGCTTTTCAAAAAAATAGCGCAGCCGTGCCTGATGCGGGTCGAGCGTCTGCGTGACGGCTGCGGAGACACGATCCAGCTCCTGCGCCAGCTGCAGGCCCTGATCCTCCTTCTCGAGCAAGTAGCGGCCGAATTTTCGGTTTACACGCTCATAGTCTCTTGTATATGCTATTCCATTTATATAATAGTATAAAAGATAGACGGTTTCCGCAAAAAGGCAGGGTTTATCGATCACACGAACCTTCACAAGATCACTCCTTTGCGGCTATTGTAGTATACGCCCGCGCAATTTGTCAACACCCGTTTCGGAAAAAACTTGTATATTTTGCTGGAATCTGCCGCATAAAAATCGGTCGTTCCTGTCATTGTCACAAAGCGCTCCCCTGCCGGAGTTGACAAATTTCTGCCTTTCCGGTATGATAAACCAAACGGCATATCCGAAAAACGGAGCTGCCGCAGGAGGGACTATGAAATATGATTTTATCACGGTGCTCGACCGCACCGGCGCGGATTCCATTGCCGCAAACATCGATCCCTGGGGCGTGAGCCCTGCTCCGGCGCAGCGCATCCCCATGTGGGTCGCGGACATGAGCTTCCCGACCGCGCCGCCGATCCTCGAGGCGATGCATAAGCGTCTCGCTTTTCCGAACTTCGGTTATTTTTCCATGCCGGATGAATATTTTGACTGCATTCTCCGCTGGCAGGAGACGCGCAACGGCCTGACCGGCCTGAAGCGCGCGGACATCGGCTATGAAAACGGCGTGCTTGGCGGCGTCAGCTCGGCCGTGCAGGCCCTGACCGTCCCCGGAGAGGCCGTGCTGCTGCACGCCCCGGCCTACATCGGCTTTACCCATGTTCTGGATAATCTCGGCCGCAAAGCGGAGCTTTCTCCCCTGCGCCGCGATGAAAACGGTGTCTGGCGCATGGATTACGAGGACATGGACCGCCGCCTGAAGGAGCATTCCATCCGCCTTGCCATCCTCTGCTCGCCGCATAACCCGACGGGCCGCGTCTGGGAGCGGTGGGAGCTGGAAAAGGCCATGGAGGTCTATGCCGCAAACGACTGCTTTGTCCTCTCAGACGAGATCTGGTCCGATCTCATCCTGCCGGGCTATCGGCACATCCCCACGCTTTCCGTCTCGGACGATGCACGCCGCCGCACGGCCGCATTTTATGCCCCGAGCAAGACGTTCTCGCTGGCGGGCCTCATCGGCTCGTATCACATCATCCCCGACCCATGGCTGCGCGACCGCGTGACGCGGCAGGGTGACCTCAGCCATTACAATTCCTGCAACGTGCTCTCGCTGCATGCCCTGCTCGGAGCCTATTCGGACGAGGGCGCGCAATGGCTCGACGAGCTGCGCCCCGTGCTGGCGGACAACATCCGCTATGCCTGCGATTTCATCGCCGCTCACTTCCCCGGTGTGCAGGTCATGCAGCCGCAGGGAACCTATATGCTGTTTCTGGACTGCGCCGCATGGCTGCAGGAGCACCATATGACGCTGCGGGAACTGGAGGAGCGCGGAGCGCGTGCCGGTGTCATCTGGCAGGACGGCGCGGCGTTTGCGTGGCCGGACTCCATCCGGATGAATCTGGCCCTGCCGCACAGCAGGCTCGTTGAAGCCATGGAGCGCCTTCGTGTCCATGCCTTCTGCTGAAGTGCTGGCGGGCTTCCTCCGCGCGCACGGTCTGCAGCTTAATGCGCAGCAGCAGGCAGCCGTCGGAGCGGTCGAGGGGGCCGTCCTGCTGCTGGCCGTCCCCGGCAGCGGCAAGACGACCGTGCTCGTGACGCGGCTGGGCTATCTCGTGCAGTGCTGCAACGTCCGCCCGGAGGAGATCCTCACCATGACCTATACCGTCGCTGCCACCCGCGACATGCGAAGCCGCTTCTCTTCCCTGTTCGGCGAGGAGCTCGGCAGCCGGATGGAGTTTCGCACCATCAACGGCGTCTCTGCGCGCATCATCCGCGCCTATGAGCAGCGGATGGGACGGACCGCCTTTTCCCTGCTCTCGAGCGAGGCAGAGCAGACCGCCCTGCTGCGCGTGCTGTATTTCCGGTGCAAGGGCGAATACCCGACGGACGCCGAGCTCAAGCAGGCCCGCACGCTCATCGCCTATGCAAAAAATCAGATGCTGGGCAAGGAGGAGTTGGACCTGCTGTGGAAGGAGCTGGACTGCTTCCCCGCGCTCTACCGCGCCTATCAGCAGGCGCTGCGCAATGCCAGGCAGATGGACTATGACGACCAGATGGTCTATGCCCTGCGCATCCTGCGGCAGGTCCCGGAGATCCTGCACGAATTTCAGGCGCGCTATCACTACTTCTGCGTGGACGAGGCACAGGATACCTCGCGCATCCAGCATGCGATCGTCTCGCTGCTGGCCGGCGCGAGCGGCAACCTGTTTCTCGTCGGCGACGAGGATCAGAGCATCTATGGCTTCCGCGCCGCCTGTCCGGATATGCTGCTACACTTTGAGGCGGACCACCCCGGCGCAAAGGTCCTGTTCCTCGAACAGAACTACCGCTCCACGCCGCAGATCGTCGAGGCGGCCGACCGCTTTATCCGCCAGAATGTCTCCCGCCGCGACAAGCACATGCAGCCCATCCGTACCGGCGGCGCAGCCATCCGCCAGATCCCGCTGAACCGCCGCGAGCGGCAGTACACCTACCTGCTTGAGGTCGCGCGCGATTTGCCGGAAAACACGGCTGTGCTTTATCGCGACCATGATTCCGCCCTGCCGCTCATCGATCTTCTGGAGCGAAACGGTGTTCCCTACCGGGCGAAGCAGACGGACGGCACGTTTTTCTCCAGCCGGATCGTGCGGGACATCACGGATATTATCCGCTTTGCGCAGTCCCCATGGGACGGCGCGCTGTTCCGCCGCATTTATTACAAATTCTGTGCCGGGATTCCGAAGGCCGTCGCCGAGCGTGCCGCCGCCCATAATCCCACCGCAGAGCCGCTCCTGCTGGCCGTGGCGGACGACGACGTCTCCCCGTATACGCGGCGGCAGTGCCGCATGCTTCAGACCCATCTGCAGAACCTCCGGACGGAGAAGGCCAACCGCGCCGTCTACCGCATCGTCGCCTTCATGGGCTACGGCGACTACCTGGACCAATGCGGGGCCGACAAGAGCCGCGCAGAAATTCTGGAGGCGCTCGGCGCACAGGAGCCGGATCCTCTGCGCCTGCTGGAGCGTCTGGACGAGCTGCAGGCCCTGCTGCGGCAGCCGAAGTCCGAGGCGCGCGGCCTGATCCTCTCCACAGTGCACTCGAGCAAGGGCCTGGAGTATGACCGGGTCTTTCTGCTCGACGTCATCGACGGCGTGTTTCCAAAGGAGGGCGAGGACGTCGACCGTGACGAAGAGCGGCGGCTGTTCTATGTCGCCATGACCCGCGCCCGCAACGAGCTTGCCGTCTTCACCTTCCCGCCGGAAAAAACGTCCTCGGCCTTTTCGCAGTTCCTGTTCCGACCAAAGCGCCGCATCCCGCGCAAGTCAAAGAAAAAGACTGCGGCAGACAGCTTTCTCCCCGGCACGCCGGTGCAGCACAGCGCCTATGGCGCGGGGCGCATTCTGGCGCGGGAGGGCGACCGTGTCCGCATCCGCTTTTCCAGCGGCAGCGAGCGGGTGTTTTCGCTGGCCGCCGCCGTTCCGAACGGGCTTCTCAGCCTGCGGCAGGAATCCTGCAGAAATAGCGCAAATGCCGATTGACACGGTAGGCAATTCGTTGTATCATAATTTGAACGGCCCTGCGCCGTCAATCCACAGTGCGGAGGACATCTCACCATGCTCAATTCTTTCTCCCGAACCGAACTGCTGCTCGGCCACCCGGCCATGGAGGCCCTGAAGCACGCACGCGTGGCGGTCTTCGGCATCGGCGGCGTCGGCGGCTATGCCTGCGAGGCGCTTGTCCGCAGCGGCGTCGGCGCCTTTGACCTCATTGACGACGACAAGGTCTGCCTGACGAACATCAACCGCCAGATCATCGCCACGCGGAAGACCGTCGGCCAGTATAAGGCCGACGTCATGCGCGACCGCATGCTCGACATCAATCCGCAGGCCGATATCCGCGTACACCGCTGCTTCTTCCTGCCGGAAAACGCCGCAGAGTTTCCGTTTTCGGAATATGATTATATTCTCGACGCCGTCGACACTGTCAGCGCCAAGCTCTCGCTTGCCGTGCAGGCGCAGGCAGCCGGTGTGCCGATCATCAGCGCCATGGGGGCGGGCAACAAGCTCGACGGCAGCCGCTTCCGCATCTCCGATATCTCCGAGACGCGTGTATGCCCGCTGGCACGTGTGATGCGCCGCGAGCTCAAAAAGCGCGGCGTGCGCCGCCTGAAGGTTGTCTGGTCTGACGAGCAGCCGACCCGGCCGCTCGAGGACATGGCCAACAGCTGCCGCTACCACTGCATCTGTCCGCCGGGCGCCGCACATAAGTGCACGGATCGCCGCGATATCCCCGGCAGCACGGCCTTTGTGCCGCCGGTCGTCGGCCTGCTGATGGCAGGCGAGGTCATCAAGGACCTGACGGCTTCCGTCAGACAGGAGGGCGCATGGAACTGACGCTCGAAGAATTGGAGGCGCTGGAGCCTGGCAGCTATACCCTGCTCGACCTCCGCTCGGAGCAGGAGACCGCCTACGGCACCATTCCCGGCTCCGTTCCGGCCAACGCCGCCGCCCTGCCGGAGGGGCTTCCAGCAGAGCCCGGCCGCATCGTGCTGTTCTGCACACGCGGCAAGCTCAGCCTTGAAACGGCTGAACGCCTGCGCGACGAAGGCTTCGATGCCTGCAGCCTCAAGGGCGGCTATCTTGCCTGGCTCATGCGGCAGATGCAGCGGCAGGAGGCAGAGGAGCTGTGCAGCCGCGTGGAAAACAGTCTGCGCAAGCGCTTCCGCCTGAAGCTGTGGTGCAACTTTACCAAGGCCATCCGGCAGTATGAGCTTGTCAAGCCGAACGACCGTATCGCCGTGTGCATGTCCGGTGGAAAGGACTCCATGCTCATGGCAAAGCTTTTTCAGGAGCTGCAGCGTTATACGAAGTTTCCCTTCTCGGTGGAATACCTCGTTATGGACCCCGGCTACAGCCCGGAGAACCGCCGCGTCATCGAAGAAAATGCACGAAAGCTGAATATTCCCATCCACATTTTCGAGTCGAACATCTTTGACTATGTCTACAATGTGGACAGATCTCCCTGCTACCTCTGCGCGCGCATGCGCCGCGGGCACCTGTATGACTATGCCCGCCGGCTCGGCTGCAACAAGATCGCGCTCGGGCACCACTATGACGACGTCATTGAGACGATCCTCATGGGCATGCTCTACGGCGCGCAGGTCCAGACCATGATGCCGAAGCTCCACAGCACGAATTTCCCCGGCATGGAGCTGATCCGGCCGCTGTATCTGATCCGCGAGGACGATATCAAGGCCTGGCGGGACGCAAACGAGCTGCACTTCATCCAGTGCGCCTGCCACTTCACGGACACCTGCACGACCTGCTCCAATCGGGAGATGCGCTCGAAGCGGCAGGAGATCAAGGATCTGATCCGCACGCTGAAGCAGCGCAATCCGGATGTGGAGGCGCATATTTTCCGCTCCGTGGAGAATGTGAATCTCGACACCGTCATCGGCTGGAAGACCGGCGGAAAAAAATACAGCTTTCTCGACCGCTATGATGAAGAAGCCTAGAATAAATCCCTCTGCTAGACACGCAGAGGGATTTATTCTATGTTACATTGGAATCAGCAACAGCGTTCCGGCCGGGACCTCGTCTGCCTGCAGGTCATTTGCCGCCGTGACCGTCTCCGGCGCAGTGCGGCAGGCCTTTGCGATATCCCAGACCTGCTCCGGCTGCTCCGTGCGCCGCAGGATGACGCCCGGACGCCGCGCATCTTCCGGCTCCGGCTCCGTCGTGCCGCCGCACACGGCCTTGAGCGCATGCCGCGCCGTGCTGGCAAGCGTCACCTGCACCGGGCAGCGCAGTGTCACGCCGTCCGCCCCTGCCGCACAGAACAGCTCGCCCGGCGTGATCTCCGTGACGCGGCAATCCGCCTGCGGCGCAAGCGCCGTTTCCAGCAGCACGTTCGTCCGCAGCGTCTGGCCCTGCAGCTTCCCTGCCGGGTCGGTGAAAAGGACGTTCGCAGCAAGCGGCAGTTCGATTTTTGCCATGCCGTTCTCCTGCCGCCGCACTGGCTCCCCTGCCAGTACCCAGCCGTCCGCTATGGCGGAGGCGGGCTCCCGCCCGGCCGCCTGCGCCGTCTCGCGGAACGTCTGGACATCGAGGATGCCCTCCATTTCCCACGTCTCCCACTCCGGCTTCAGCTCGGCATCGAGGCAGTAGGCATCCTCGATCAGCTCTACCGGCTGCTCGCCGCAGACCGTGCACTGCGCCAGAATGCCCGCGCTCAGCAGCAGGCGGCGGCAGTCGAGCTGGCCGTCCGGCTCCGTCTCGGCCGAGGTCAGGGCGAGGAATACCGTCAGGTCTCCCTCATCCAGGTCCTGCTCCAGCTCCGCAAACTGCGAGAACGGAAGCTCCGTCTCCTGCCGCTGCAGGCTGCCGTCCGGGGCCTCATAGAGGATATGGACCGTCAGCCGCCCCTTGAACACCGCCTTGTTCCCGATCGTCTTCCGCTCAGCCGTATCCAGCGCATAGACGCATTTGAGCAGCCGCTCGACCGGCGGCTTCGACGCCGGGATCTCGATCTCCTCATTGAGCGAAAAGCTCTTTTCGCCGAGGCCGCGCGGCAGACGAAGCGGCAGGCGCTTGCGCCGGAGCTGCAGCGTCGGTGCCGGCTCCGGAAAGTCGTGCAGCGTCCGCGTGAACGCGGCATAGACCGTCAGCGTGCAGGAGACGCCGACGCGCACGAGCAGCTTGCGCGAGTGCACGAGCCGTGCATCCACGCTGCACAGGCGGCAGACGCATTGCAGGCGGCAGTCGCTCTGCTCCCCCTCCCAGCCGCGCCGGGCGCTGAACGGGATCACGGTCTCCAGCCGCTCGAGCCGTCCGTCCTCTGTGACGAACAAAATACCCACCTGCACCTCCCCGCTGACCGACGCACTTCCCGCGGTACACTCCTCCGCGCGGACGAGCAGCGTGCCAAACGCATCGACGACGCGGTCCGCATCCGCGCAGCTGTCCGGTACGATGACCTCGGCTGTCAGCTCCTGCGTGACCGTCTGATCGAGCACGCGCCCGAGATAGTCCAGCTGCTTTTCCTGAAAGACAAGCTCCATCGTCTTCCCTCCTTCTTGTTCTGGGAAAATCATATGCAGGCCGCGCGCGCAATATTTGCCGATTATCGCCGCCGCGCAAGGCAAAGCCCTGCGACCAGAAGTGCGATGCCGAGCACGACCAGCACGAATTCCGAGCTGAACAGCAGCGAGAGCAGCAGCCCCGCGCCGAGCGCCATCATCACCGAGCCCAAAAGCTCCATTTTTCTGCACATAAAAAACCGCCCCCTGCCAGCCTATGCGCAGAGGGCGGTTTTATGCAGGAAAAGTCGTGCGGCGCTTATCGGGCGCTCGGTCCGGAACAGATCAGCCAGCACAGGCCCTCGCGGATACGGAGCCTGACCGTCGGTTCGATCCACTCATTGCTGATGGTCAGCGAGTCGCCCCGGCGCGCTTCTGCGTCGCGGAGCGGGTATTTCGCGCCCTCGATCGTCACACCGCGCAGAACGGCGTCGATGGGAAGCAGAGAAAAATAAAAATATTCCGTGCGCGGCAGGACATACTCCCCCGGTCCGATGCACGTCACGCGATTATCGGGGTCGAGCAGGATGGCCTCGACACCATCAGCGCGAGCCGTTTCCAGCAGCTGCAGATTGGCAAGGGCATGATCCAGCCGCCCGCCGGTGCAGCCCACAGCGATCACAAGGCCCGTCTTGCCCTCCTCAAAATAGAGCGGCAGCGTATAGGCCAGCAAATCCTCCAGCTTTTGCAGGTAGTCCTGGGTCTGCTGATAGGCGAAAATAAAGTCCCGCACCTCGGGAGTCAGGCCGCTTTTGGGCTTGAGCTCCGCAATGTAATAGGGGTTGGGCAGGAAGCGCACATCCAGCACCAGATCCGCATCCAGCGGAATGCCGTACTTAAAGCCAAAGGACAGCACGTTCACCACCATCGCCCGCTCCGGCTGATCCTCAAACAGCCGAATCAGCTCACTGCGCAGCCGCGCAGTGGACAGGGAGGTAGTGTCGATGATAAAATTCGCTCTGGCCCGGACGCGGCTCAGCAGCTGCTTTTCCTTCACCACCGCAACAGCCAGGGGCGTACCGTCCTTACTGAGGGGATGGGAACGGCGGGTCTCCTTATAGCGCTTGATGATCTCCTCGGTCTCAGCTTCCACATAGACAATGGAATATTTGCAGCCCATGGCGTCCAGCGCATCGAGACTGGTAAGCAGCCCGTCGAAATTCTGGCCCGCGCGCACGTCGCTGACCAGCGCCACCCGATCATAGCGTCCGGTGGTGGCCAGGCATACCTCCGCAAACTGGGTAATGAGCTCCGGGGGCAGGTTGTCCACGCAGTAGTAGCCCAAATCCTCCAACGTCGGCGGATTGCAGCGGCTGCACGGCGGTTTATCCATTTCGATGGCCTCATACAGCGTGCGTGCGGGCGCGCCGCTCATGCCATAACACGAGCTTTCGGCGTGGTAGCCCACGGAACCATCGT
>OGYY01001667.1_pt1 | contig 18594 bp, 14 predicted proteins | sample 1576671 | NCBI WGS metagenome assembly OGYY01 (sample SAMEA3541593, study PRJEB24748) | human gut metagenome | biome: human gut; feature: human-associated habitat; material: faeces | place: China | collected 2012 | reverse complement strand
GGGAGAGCCTTGCCGGCGCGTTCGCGCTGGCGCTCGGCATCGGCGTGCAGAACTTTCCCGAGGGCGCGGCGGTGGCGCTGCCGGTGTACCAGGCGGGCAAGTCGAAACGGCGCGCTTTCTGGACCGGCGTGCTCTCCGGCGCGGTGGAGCCGCTGTTCGGCGCGCTCGTCGTGCTCGCGGCGGCGGGGATCCACGCGCTGATGCCGTGGCTTCTGAGCTTTGCAGCGGGGGCGATGCTCTACGTCGTGGCGGAGGAGCTGCTGCCGCGCGCGGGCGGACGGCGGGGGACGTGCGGCTTCCTCGTGGGCTTCCTTTTGATGATGATACTGGACGTCGCGCTGGGGTAAGCGCGAAAAATCCGGCATAGAATGGCGCGAGGTGATCGACCATGCACATTCATGTTGTAAAGCGCGGCGACACGCTTTCTTCCATCGCCGCGATGCACGGCGCCCTGCCCGCGTTCGTCGCGGCGGACAACGGCCTTGCGCTGAGTACGCCGCTTGTGATCGGCCAGGCGCTCGTCGTGCGGACGCCGAAGACACTGCACACCGTGCGCGCGGGGGAGACGCTTTCGTCCATCGCGCGGGACTATGATTTGAGCGTCAGGACGCTCCTGCGGCGGAACTTTTTCCTCCACGGACGCGAGCTTCTGCGCGAGGGCGACGTGCTTGCCATCGACTACGCAGACGAAGCGCCGCTCGGTACGCTCGGCGTGAACGCCTACGCCTACCCCTACATCGGCGGCGAGCTGCTCGACTCGGTCCTGCCGTACCTGACGTATCTGACGCCGTTCACTTATGGCATCACGCCCGCGGGATCTCTCGTGCCGCTCGACGACGCGCGCCTGCTCGAACGTGCGGCGCGCTATGGCGCAAAATCGCTCATGCACCTCTCGACGCTGACGCCGGAGGGGAATTTTTCGAGCGAAAACGCCGCGGCGCTCCTGCAAAACGACCGCGCGCAGAGCGCGCTCCTTGCCGAGATTTTGCAGACGATGGCGAAAAAGGGATACTACGGCCTCGACGTCGACTTCGAGTACGTCCCGCCGGAGCTGCGCGAGGACTACGCCGCGTTCGTCTGCTGTCTGCGCGAGGCGCTGAACGCCGAGGGAAAGCCCGTTGTCGCCGCACTCGCGCCGAAGACGAGCGCGCAGCAGCGCGGACTGCTCTACGAGGCGCACGACTACGCGTTGCTATCAAAAGCCGCGAACGCCGTGTTCCTGATGACCTATGAATGGGGCTATGCCTACAGCGAGCCGCAGGCCATCGCGCCGCTGCCGCAGGTGCGCGCGGTGCTCGATTACGCGCTCTCGGTCACGGCGGGGGAGAACATCTTCCTCGGCGCGCCGCTGTACGCTTACGACTGGCCGCTGCCCTACGAAAAAGGCCGTACGCGGGCCGAGACGTTCTCGTCGCAAGAGGCCGTCGCGCGGGCGCGGCTGGTGGGGGCGGAAATTGAGTTTGACGAAACCGCGCGCTCGCCCTGCTACCACTACTTCGACAAAATGCGGCGCGAACACGTCGTCTGGTTCGAGGACGCGCGCTCGCTGCGCGCGAAGATCGCCCTTGCGGCGGAAAAGGGCTTGCAGGGCATCGGCTTCTGGCAGGCGGGGCGGGAGCTCGCGCAGGCGTGGCCGCTGCTCGACGCGCTGCTGACGCTCGAAACCCTCTAAAAAATGCAAAAAACCGCCCAACGGGCGGCAAAGATTGACAAATCGTGTAAAACTTTGTAAAATTACATCAGGCGCTGCACAACGGCAGGCGGTTAGTCACGTACCCCGAAAGGGGGTGACGAAATGCGAATTACGTTTCATATCAAGCAGTTTACTGTGACGATTATCGTAAAAAGCAGAAACCGCCACTCCGGCAAGTGACGGTTTCTATGATTGAAACTACTTACGAACCGGACTAACCGCTTGTCGCAGCGCCCTTTTCTACCTCCATTATACCCCGCTTTCATGCGTTGTCAAGACGGAAAATTTTTCCTCCGCTGCACCGGTTCGTCCCAAAAACCGCTTTACAGCTTTATAGCTGTAAACGCTCCGCGCAAATGCGCGGGCTGCACAAAATGAGGAGGAAAAACATGTACAACAACACCTATGAACGACCCAGAACCCAGATCGAAAAATGCGAGCACTTAGCGCGGATGAAATTCGAAAACCCGATCGAAAGGGCGCAGCGCGAGCGCGACGAGCGCGTCTACCGCTTTTCGAGCATCGACGAGGCCATCGGCGTGCTGAGCGTCGTGCGCCGCGCGTGGTGAAAGGGGAGGACGCGATGGGAAAAACAGCCAATTACGGCCTGCCCAAGTGGGAAAAGTCGGACTTTATCAAGATGGATGACGTCAATGCGGCGTTTGGCAAGATCGACGAAACGCTCAAGGCCAACGCCGACGCAGTGGCGGCCAAGGCGGTGGCGGAGACCGTGACCGCGATCGCGCAGACGATTGCCAGCAGCAAGATTTGCCGCGCGAAGTTCGGCATACACCGGCACCGGTCTATCGGGCCAAAATCACCCGAACAGCGTCGAATGCGGCTTTTGCCCCGCGGCGCTGGTGCTGTTCCGCGCGGACGGCGGACAGAAAACGACGGTCATACGCGGCGTGACCGCCTGCTCGTCCGGCATCATCGTCAATACCCTGTGTTGTTGCGCCTTTGTTTGCATAAAGTTTCTGGTAGGCGGCGTAATAAATATCTTCACGAAGCAGGTATCTGTAAAGCCTTGTGAATATGCCGCCTTTGTGTTCGCTGGGACACCTTTCAATACGCTCTAAAATTTCAGATGTTGGTTTCATTGAGGTTTCTCCTCCCTTTCATTCTTACATTTTAGATGTTACTAACTGGCTCCATTTGCCATGTAAGGGTTATTATCCCTCTCGGACTACTATGGAGCCTCCGTTGCCATATCCGGCGAATGAGCCGGACTTAGGCAATCCCCAGTTAGCGTTGTGCTTAGGTGAATGAAGATTGTCGGATATGCTTTCGGTTCGTTATGACGTGTTCTCACGCCTGTTTCATAACGTGTTGGCAGTTGCCCCGTCGTCAAAGATAACGTGACAGCGTTATGACATGGGTTTCAAGACTTTTCCCACACCTGCAAAAAACAGGAACTGGAACCTCACATTTGATAAACCCAATCTTATCCTCGTACCTTCTTAATATCAGGAAACAGTCGCACCTAAGTCTTTCGGTGACTATTCCTTTCTCTGCTATGCGATGTTCCCGTAAAGGATTTCTCCTTAGTCGGTAAGGCAGAATATTTCGCGCACTGCCGTGTGCGGCAGTACCTTAAACTGCTTTGCACAACGCCCTATCTGGGCGCACCTTGACGTTCTGAGTGTACACGCGATAAACGATCGCGGACACCTCAGCGCGGGTGATGTTGCCCTCGGGCTTGAAGGAACCATCCTCATAACCCTTGAACACACCCATGCCATTCAGAACGGCAACAGACTCAGCGTAATCATCGCTGATGCTCTTGTCATCCTTGAAGGCGTTGGCGCTGACGGCCAGAGACAGAGTCATGACCAGAGCCAGCACCATTGCGAGTAACTTTTTCATAGATGTTACTCTCCTTTCATAAATTTCCATCTTCTTGCGGCCGAACACCCGCCGTCTCTCCCGCTTTCCCGTGGTTGCTGCCAAAATTCGTAAATTCTCAAATTATTGCAATAACGATCAAGAATCACAAAAAATCGGCAGAATCAACGAAAAAACGTTCGATTCAGTTGCTATCGCATCCCCTTAGCGACGCGGAAAAAGCCCGCCGCGCAAGGGCTCGCGGGCGCGGCTGGTAGCGGTTTGGCAGCGATCCGCAGCCAGCATAATTTTAGCACTCTCGACGGGCGAGTGCTAAAATTAAAAGTTTGTTCATCAAAAGATGTATTTTTGTTCACAGGGCGTGCCTATACTCATAATTGTTCCGAGGGGAACGAAAGAAAAGTAAACCACGCGGGCTGCAAGAGCGGCTCGCCAGAATAGATTTGGAGGCTTTGATTATGTTTGAACTGAGACCTTTTGAACGCAGAAACAACCACGTTGCGGCTTATGATCCCTGGGATCAGATGGAGCGCGCATTCTTCGGTGACGGCTCGTGGGGCCGCGGGCTGAGCGAGTTTAAGACCGATATTCAGGACAAGGGCGACAGTTACCTGCTGGAAGCTGATCTGCCGGGCTTCAAGAAAGAGGACATCCACGTCGATGTGGACGGCGACACGATGACCATTCGCGCCGAGCGCCACAGCGAGCACGAGGATCAGGACAAGAAGGGCAATTACGTCCGCTGCGAGCGCAGCTACGGCAGCTACCAGCGCGCGTTCGACATCAGCGGCGTCGAGGTCGCGAATATCTCCGCGCAGTACAATGACGGCGTGCTCAAGCTGAACATGCCGAAGAAGAGCGCCGTGGTGAACGCGAAGCAGATCGAGATTCAGTAAAGCACTTCAAAAAAGGCGGCGAAAGCCGCCTTTTTTGATTTTGGATTGCGCGCCTGCGGGCGCGCAATTTTTTGCGGTTGTACGGGGGTGTACAAAAAATATTGGCGAAAGTCCGCTCAGGTGAGCGGGCTTTCCTTTTTTTCGGCGGGCCGCGGCTGGAAAAGGGAAATTTCGCTCCCCGCGCGGCGGCGCGGACTACTGTTACTTGCCGCCTGACCGCTGCGCGGGTCATCAGAACACAAAAAGCGGCTTAAGCCGCTTTTTTCATATTTGTGCTTATATATTATATGTATGTGGTGGCGGATAATGGGGTTTTCTGTGGTTTTATGTCAAGCTGTAACAGAAGCGGCGGTTTGTTACAAGTGTGTTACAGATGGGGTGAAAGCGTTGACTTGAAATTTTGCTTGTGGTAAGGTGACAGTGCAGAAAGGGTGGGGAACGGTGCGTTCCCGACTTAGTTACGGGATCGGCATGCCACGGTAAGTAAGCCGAGAAACGCCGAAACTTGCTCCTTTCTGACAAACGAACCATCTTTAAGGGGATGCGATAGCAACTAAAATCGCGCGTTTTCCTGCAAAACGGTCAAAAATGCAAGAAAATCGAAATGTTTTGCAACTTTTTCGGTCAACCTTCATTTTCGCCCGCGAACAGCAAAATGCCCGCTTTTCGCTGCCGGAGCGCTCTAAGGGGATGGAAATTTATGAAAGGAGAGTAACATCTATGAAAAAGTTACTCGCAATGGTGCTGGCTCTGGTCATGACTCTGTCTCTGGCCGTCAGCGCCAACGCCTTCAAGGATGACAAGAGCATCAGCGATGATTACGCTGAGTCTGTTGCCGTTCTGAATGGCATGGGTGTGTTCAAGGGTTATGAGGATGGTTCCTTCAAGCCCGAGGGCAACATCACCCGCGCTGAGGTAGCTACGATCGTCTATCGTATCTACACTGCCGACGTCGCCAAGAACGATAAGTCCGGCCTCTATGCCACTTATAACAAGTTCAGCGACATGGCTGGTGCCGGTTGGGCTCAGGGCTACATCGGCTACTGCGCCAACGCCTCCCTCGTCAAGGGCTATCCCGATGGCACCTTCAAGCCGTCCGGCAAGGTCACCGGCTATGAAGTCCTCGCCATGATCCTCCGCGCTGTCGGTTACGACAAGAACAACGAGTTCTCCGGCGCTGACTGGGCGCTCCATGTTGCGCAGACCGCGCAGCAGCTCGGCGTTCTGGACAGAGTGGCGAAGACCACCGACCTGAACGCTCCCGCTTCCCGTGAGCTGGTCGCTGAGCTCCTGTTCCAGGGCATCCAGAAGGCTCAGGTCACCTACACCCCGGCCTTCGGCTATGTGACCGATAAGGTCATCGGTGCCAAGAACAACAGCCTCGGTGAGAAGAACTTCAAGCTCGACTCTGCTAAGTCCTCCGACAAGTGGGGCCGTCCCGCCACCAAGTGGACCTACAACACCGGCGACAAGGCCACTACCTTCGTTGAGAAGCCCAACCTGACCTACACCAAGGCTGTTACTGAGTGCGACGTCGCTCACGACGCTGGCCTGAAGGTCGACACCGCTTACACCCTGTATGTCAACGGCCAGAAGCAGCCCACGACCTACACGGTCAACCTGACCGACACCGTCACCAAGATGGGTGCTCAGGGCCGTCTGGTTGAGGTCTATGACGATACCATCGTCATGATCGACACCTTCCTCGCCAAGGTCACCTATGTTGCTCCTGCCGCTTATGACGCTCAGGGCCACCTGCGCACCGAGGCTACCATCAAGCTCGATGTCTATGCCACCAAGGGCTCCACTGCTGCTACCACGCTCACCCTCACCAACGGCGAGGATGCGTATCCGTATGCTGTCGGCGATTACGTTCTCCTGAACGCCTACACCAACGCTTTTAACAGCGCTACCGAGAGCGGCCTCATCAAGACCGGCGCTGACAAGTACGGCGAGATCGTTTCCAAGGCCACTTCCATTGACGGCGCTCAGAGCGTGATCTACTACAACGCCAAGCAGCACAACGTCGAGGGCACTGTCTATGACGATGCTGCCAAGTTCTACTTCGACAACGCGGTGGCCAGCACCAACAAGTTCACCTGGTTCTTCGATCAGTACAACAACCTCATCGGTAACGTTGAGATCGCTGCTGCTACCAGCTACGGCGTCATCAACTCCATCTGGTGGGCTGGCAACGCTGCGGACGGTTCCGGCGTTGCTAAGGCGAATGTCACCTACATGGACGGCACCACCGCTGTGGTCGACCTGAGCAAGATGACCTACTTCGACGATACTGCTTCCGGCGTTGTGGCCCCCAAGATTGCGACCGGTAAGGTCACCCACAGCACCGGCATCCAGAACAAGGTCATGAAGGTTGATGGTGACTACTTCTACGTTGACTCCTACATCAACACCAACGCTGTCTGTGATGTCAACGGTATCCTGAACGGCCACCTCTTCCAGTTCACCACCCAGGCAAACGGCACTCTCGCCGCTGTCGAAGTCGCTACCGGTGTTGACGCCAAGTTCTTCAACGAGAACCTGTTCGTCAGCAAGAACACCCAGTACAACGGCAAAAACCTGATCGTTGACGATGCCACCGTCTTCCTGGTCCGCAACAACACTACCAATCCCTACACCTTCAAGTCCATCGTTGGTCTCGGCAACATCGACAACTATGCTCAGGCTGAGGTCGACTTCGTCGATCTGAACGGTGATAAGGTCGCCGATTACGTCTACGTCATCGCCGATCCCGTTGCCGCCAAGGTCACCAGCCTCTTCTACTATGCCAACGAGCAGGTCTCCTATGACGCCAAGACCGGTGTCTACACCATCCCCGGCTACGTTGACGGCGTGAAGGGCAACATCTACGGCTCCAAGGACGACGCTATCGTCCTCACCCTGCTCAACGCCCTCAGAACCCAGGCTACCAATAAGGTCGCCGGCGGTCTCTTCAAGGTCGCTCTGAGCAACAACTACGTCAAGGATTATGTCGCCATCGCTGCGATCGGCACTGAGTCCTCCACCACCGCTGCCATCACCGCCTTCACCGGCTATCCCATGGCTGCTGCCTACGCCGGCTACACCGTTAAGGTCGACTCCATCGTGGGCGCTGACAAGGACACCTACAAGAACTCTGTCTACACCGACTATGTCGATGGCACCATCACTGGCGACAAGTTCTACACGGTTTCCGGCAACGGCGTTGACGGCCTGACCAAGATGCCTCTGGCTCTCGGCGACGTCACCACGCAGAACGTCATCGTTGTTTACAACGCTGATCCCGCTGGCACCTCCGCCACCCTCAACCGTCTGGCGCTCCAGGTTTACGCTGTGAACAAGGTCGACACCTCCACCAACCCCGATCCTCTCGCTACCTCTTACACCTACACCCTGAACATCGTGAATAAGGACACCGGTGCTGTTCTCCAGTCCTACGCCAAGACTGTTAAGAATCCCGTTAATGGCACCTACACCATCACCCTTGCTGGTGCTGCTGCTGAGTTCGGCGTCTCTACCGCCAAGCTCACCGCTTTCGGTCCCGACTCCATCACCCTCACCATCGACAGCACTGTTGGCAAGCTCACTGATTCTGGTGTTCTCAACGCTTACTACGCCAACTAATCATTGACGTAAGCGCAAAAAATCTCTGAATAGAGTTTCAGCCCTCGGCTCTTTTGAGCCGGGGGCTGTTTTTTGTTTTTCTGCGCCTCAGTCCGCGTCGCAGCCGAGCACCACATAATGATATGTTTTGCCCGCCTCATTGAACTGGATGGCAGGCGGGGCGAAATACTGATCCTCTTCCTGCTGGCAGAACCAGCTTACGCTGCTGTTGTCCCATATCGCCGCGTTGCCCCGGTTATTCGAGTTGTAAAACCCGCTGACGCCGCGCAGCGCCCAGTGCTGCGTGTCGCTCTGCTCGCTCACCATCACCAGCAGCGGGTAAAAGCCGCAGTCGATCTTGTTGGGATTTTCCGCGCCGCTCAGACCATTGCCGGCGTAGCTGCCGTATTTGATGCGGCAGATTTTACCGTTTGCGATCGTCTGCGCCAATGCCGTGATGCGCTCCGCCGCCGTGCCGTCGGCCTCGCTGCGCGCGTCGGTCTCAGTCTTGAGCGCCGCGTCGATGCTCGCAAACGCGGCGTTGAAGTCCTGCATTTTGATCGGGTCCTCCTTGACCCATTGCGGAAGTTTGTAATTTGTTGTCGTCTCCATGCTCTTTCCCCCAAATTTTGATAATGTTGGAAAAGGCAGCCCACACCCCCCTGCAAACGCGGGAACACTGATGCATGATTTGCCTTTTCATGATACGCCGTATCATGAAGCAGCGTTGCACACAACGCGGCAAAAAGCTGTACCGCCTCCGGTATTAGAATTCACGATACAACAAATTGCCGCGTTTTGTGCAGCGATCGCCGTTGTGCGTGGGAACTTTTTCGGCTATCATACGTCTATAGAAGTATCCGAAAGAAATGAGGAACGAACGATGAAGAAGCTCCTTTCCCTTCTGCTCCCCCTCGCGCTCCTGCTCTCCCTGACCGCCTGCGGCGAAAAAAGCGCAGACGAGGCCGCGCGCCAAACCCCGCCAACACTGACGGTGACAAGTGCAAACGCTTGCAGCGTCACCCTCAAAAGCAGCAGCTACGACTGGACCTACCCCCAGGGCCTACAGAGTATGACTGTCATTGCCTGCGGCGCGCACCCGCTGGACGAAACCTCCCGTGACATCACACCTGTACTGGAAATGCCCTTTGCAGTGTCGGCCGCCTATTTCTACACCGTAACGCTCGATTTCAGCGATAATTCGCCCGATTCCGTCAGTCTCCGCTGCTGGCCGTCCGACGCCTGGGGCAGCACCGGCATGTCGTCCGGGACCGTGACCGCCCAGCGGCAGGATAACGGCACATTCCGCGCAGAACTGCCGCAAAGCGACGGCATTTTCGCCGTCGACGCGCTCTGGGACGGCAGCAGCGCGACCTACACCTTCTGCACGCAGGCGGAGGGGAGCGAAGAGCTCCACCCGGGCGCGGTGCTCAGCATCGGCGAGAGCGAAGACATCCGCAAGATCGACATCTCGTGGCGCAGCGGCGGCGTGAACATCTATGCCGCCGAGCAGAGCGCGCAGATCAGCGTGAAGGAGGAATCCGCCGCGCCGCTCGCCGAGAGCGAGAAGATGGTCTGCGCGATCGACGGCGACACGCTGCGCATCCGCTTCCTCGGCGACGCTTACCGCGGCAGCTACGATGGGGAAAAGTATCTCGACGTGGGACTTCCGGCGGAGTTGGTCAACGCCGGTCACTTTGAGAAGATCGAGGTCGAAACGACGGACGCCTACGCCTATGTGAGCGCCGATGCGCAGAAGATCGACCTTTCGACCGTCGGCGGCGACGCGCGCGTGATGTGCGCAAGCTGCCCCACGGTCGAGATCGAGACGGTGAGCGGCAGCGTGGGCGTGGTGGACGGCACGTGGGCAAGGGTCGATATTTCGACGCTCTCCGGCGCGATCGAGCTTGCGGGCGATGCGGAGAGCGCCGAGATCGAAACCGCGAGCGGCAAGGTGGATATCGCCGGCGCGCTCGGCGCGCTGGACTTCGAAAGCGTCAGCGGCAACCTGATTTTGGCTACCGAGCGTGCGCTGCGCCTTGATGCCGAAACGGAGAGCGGCAGCATCTATCTGACGCTCCCGGCGCAGGACGGCTTCACCCTCGACTATGAAACGGAAAAGGGCTCCTTCGACTCCGCACTCACCGAGCGCGAGGGCACGCTCATCGCCTGCGGCGATCACGAAACACACTACACCGTGCCCGCGCTCGACGGCGGCGCGGTGAGCGAGCTGGAAATTTCGACGGCCAGCGGCACGCTGACGATCAAAGCCTCCCCCGGCGGCAACTGAAACGAGCAAAAAAAGAGAGCGGCGGCGCCGCTCTCTCTTTTTTCGTTATTTCTTGTCGATCGCAAGCCACGTCTGGTCGAAGCCGTAGGGGAGCAGCTCTTTGATGTGCAGGTGCTTTTCCTCGTTGTCCTTGTTCAGGCACACGACCTCCATGTCGGGCCCGAACTCGTAGAGCACCTGACGGCACGCACCGCAGGGGTAGCAGTAGTCGTCGCTGCGGCCGGCGATGACGATGCGCTTGAAGCGCCGGTGCCCCTCGCTCACGGCCTTAAACGCCGCGGTGCGCTCGGCGCAGTTTGTCAGGCCGTAGCTCGAATTTTCGATGTTGCAGCCGGTGAAGACCGCGCCGTCCTCGCATTCGAGCGCCGCGCCCACGGGAAAGTGGGAATACGGCACATACGCCATGTCCAGCATGGCGACGGCCTTCGCCTTGAGTTCTCCTAACGTTGCCATAAAAACGCCTCCTCACCAGTCTACGCCGAGATCAGGACGGACTTGCGTATCCATGATGTCCTCGGCGTTATAGAATTGCAGATAGCGGCTGCGCGAGTGGCGCAGCGTGGTGCCGTCCGGATGCAGACGGTCGCAGATGACGGCGGAAATGTCGGGCTTCACATAGCTGAACGAACTCGTGCCGACGCTCGCGAAGATGCGGAAGCCCTGGCTTTGCAGGTACTTGAAGCGCTCACCGGTCTGGTGCCAGTCATCGCCGTCGGGACGGCCGCCGTGCGGATAGAACAAAATCTGCGTGGGGCCGACGAGCGAGCCGACCTCGTCCGCCCAGCGCTCGGTGTCGTTGATGACGGTCTGGAGCGATTTGGTGTCGAGGCGGATGTGGCCCCAAGTGTGGCTGCCGAACGTCCAACCCGTTTCCTTGAGCCGCTCGATGACGGGCTTGACGGCCTCAATCTCGCTCGCGCGGTAGGCATCGAACGCGGGGCGGTCGGGCGAATCTGCCGCGATGTCGCGGTCATCCTGCGTGCGGTAGCCTAAAATACCCTGATAGCCCGTCAGCGAGAAGATGGCCTTCGCGCCGTTCAGCGAAAAGTCGGGGTGCTCGTAGACAAACTGGTCGAGAATGGGCGTCGCGTCGAGTTCCTTGGTCAAAAAGGTCTCATTTGTGTACGGATCGGTGCACTGCGCCCAGATCTCGCCGTCCTCGCCGACGACGAGCTTGCTCGTGAAGCCTTCGTCGAGCATGTAGGGGTAGTAGTTTACGTCGTCAAAGCTGATGATGAGCGGCTTTTTGCCCTCTGGCAGCATCAGGGTGTTTCGCACCATATGCGTGCCGGACTCGTCCGTCACCTCGCTCCAGACATCCTCCATTGCGACTAAGATGTAGCCCTTGTCGTACACGGACTGCAAAATTTTGTTGTATTCGTCGACCGTCACCATCCAGTCGTCGAGGCCGTAGCGCTGGTCCTGACTGGCATTGCAGTCGTGGAAGGCCCACTGCGGATAGGCAATGATCGGGTGGAAAAAGAGGTGCTCCACCACCTGATCCGGCCCCCAGGCCTGCGTGAGCTGGTCCTCGGACCAGTAGCTGCGCACGGCGTCGTAGGGATCAGTTGTATCGTCAGTATTGTTGTCGGTGTCGCTGCCATTCTCGTCCGTGACGGTCTGATCGTCGCCGTCGGACGGCGTCGTCTTATCGCCGCAGGCAGTCAGCAGCGACAGCACCATCAGCGCGCTGAGCAGCAGTGCAAAAAAGTGTTTCATGTCAAAATCTCCTCTCTCAAAACTGCGCGGTCATTATAGCAGACTTCACTTCTTTTGACTACACCTTTGGCGCTTTTGTTCCCATTTGTAACTATTTACCACAAATAATGAAAGCGTCACAGCTTTTCGCATCCGCAGACGCGAAATGATTTCGAATCGTTTTTTGGCGCGACATGCGCGTGCCAAAAAACTCTTCTCGCTCCGCGCGTGTCGAAGCCGCCCTTTGGGCGGCAAGGCACGAAGCGGAGTGTAATTCTCAAAAAACAAGGGACACGGTTTCCGTGTCCCTTGTTTTTTGAAGAATTAAAAGTCTGCGTTGCCCACCGTTCTCGGATGCAGCTCCACGTCGCGGATGTTGCCGATGCCCGTTAAATACATCACCATGCGCTCGAAGCCGAGGCCGAAGCCCGCGTGACGGCAGGAGCCGTAGCGGCGCAGGTCGCAGTACCACCAGTAGTCCTCGGGATTCATGCCGAGCTCGCGGATGCGCTTTTCGAGCAGCTCGATGCGCTCCTCGCGCTGGCTGCCGCCGATGATCTCGCCAATGCCCGGAACGAGGCAGTCCGCCGCGGCGACGGTCTTGCCGTCGTCGTTGAGGCGCATATAGAACGCCTTGATCTCCTGCGGATAGTCCGTGACGAACACGGGGCGCTTGAAGATCTGCTCGGTCAGGTAACGCTCGTGCTCGGTTTGAAGGTCGATGCCCCACTCGACGGGGTAGTCGAACTTCTGGCCGCTCTCCTTTAAGAGCTTGACGGCCTCGGTATACGTCACGCGGCCAAAGTCGGAACTCTCGACGTGCTGGAGACGCTCCAGCAGACCCTTGTCGACAAAGCTGTTGAAAAACGTGAGATCGTCCGGGCAGCGCTCCATCACGCGGCGAATGATATGCTTAACCATCGCCTCCATGACCTCAAGGTCGCCGTCGAGGTCGCAGAACGCCATCTCCGGCTCGATCATCCAGAACTCGGCGGCGTGGCGCGCGGTGTTGGAATTCTCGGCGCGGAACGTGGGGCCGAAGGTGTAAACGTCACCGAACGCCATAGCGAAGTTCTCGGCGTTGAGCTGGCCGGAGACGGTCAGGCTCGTCTTCTTGCCGAAAAAGTCCTTGCTGTAATCGACCTTGCCGTCGGGCGTTCTCGGCGGGTTCTCAAGGTCGAGCGTCGTGACCTGGAACATCTCGCCCGCGCCCTCGCAGTCAGAGCCGGTGATGATGGGGGTGTTGACATAGACGAAGCCGCGGCTCTGGAAGAACTCGTGCACGGCGTAGGCCGCCGCGCTTCTCACACGGAAAGCCGCGGAGAAGAGGTTCGTGCGCGGGCGCAGATGCTGAATGGTGCGCAGATATTCAACGCTGTGGCGCTTTTTCTGCAGGGGATAGTCGGGGGAGGACACGCCCTCGATCTCGATCTCTGTTGCCTTGACTTCGAGCGGCTGCTTGGCCTCGGGTGTCAGCACGACGGTGCCGCGCACGATGAGCGCGGCGCCCACGTTCTGCGCGGCGATCTCCTTATAATTAGAAAGAGAATTCGCATCCATCACGACCTGCAAATTGCGGAAGCACGAGCCGTCGTTCAGCTCGATGAATCCGAAGGTCTTCATATCGCGGATGGTCTTCGCCCAGCCGCATACGGTGACGCTTGCGCCGCCGTACTGCTCTTTGTCGGCGAAGAGCGCGGCAATTCTCACTCGTTCCATAATAATTTTCCTTCCTTTTGTGGGTTTTCACGGGATAATAGAGGTATTATATGCCACTTCCCATGCAAATTCAAGCCCCGCTTTGTATTGACTTTTGACAAGTTGTATGTTATCATACAACCTTACCTCAAAAGGTAAACGTGAAACTTTCACCTATTACTTTACAGGAGGATTTTAACGATGAACAAGTATCTGGATATCGCCCCCGAGGTTGCCGAGGCCCTTGCCGCCGGTAAGCCCGTCGTGGCGCTCGAATCCACCATCATTTCCCACGGCATGCCCTATCCCCAGAACGTTGAGACCGCGCTCAAGGTCGAGCAGATCATTCGCGACGCGGGCGCCGTGCCCGCGACCATCGCCATCATCGGCGGACGCCTGAAGGCGGGCCTTTCCAAGGAAGAGATCGACTACCTCGGCCGCACCGGCGCGGGCATCCCGAAGGCTTCCCGCCGCGACCTGCCCGTGCTCGTCGCGCAGGGCAAGGACGGCGCTTGCACCGTCACCACCACGATGATGATCGCCGACATGGCGGGCATCCGCGTGTTCGCCACCGGCGGCATCGGCGGCGTGCACCGCGGCGCGCAGGAGACGTTCGACATCTCCGCTGACCTCGAAGAGCTGGCCAACACCTCCGTCATGGTCGTGTGCGCGGGCGCGAAGTCCATCCTCGACCTCGGTCTGACGCTCGAATATCTCGAGACCCACGGCGTGACCGTCATCGGCTACGGCACGAGCGAGCTGCCTGCGTTCTACACGCGCAAGTCCGGCTTTGGCGTCGACTACGAGCTCGACACGCCGGAGCAGCTGGCCAAGGCGTTCCACGTCAAGCGCGAGCTGGGTCTGCGCGGCGGCTTACTCGTCACGAACCCGATTCCCGAAGAGTACTCCATGGACAAGGAAGTCATCGACAAGGCCATTGCCGAGGCCGTGGAGGACGCGAAGAAGGACGGCATCCACGGCAAGGCCACGACGCCTTATCTGCTCGCCAAGATCAAGGACCTGACCGGCGGCGACAGCCTGGATTCCAACATCCAGCTCGTGTTCAACAACGCGCGCCTCGGCGCGGCGGCGGCTGTGGAGCTCAGCAAGCTCGAAAAGTGAGATATTTTGTCATCTATCTCGCCGCGATCAATATTCTGACGTTCTGCGTCTACGGCGCAGACAAGCGCCGCGCCAAAATTCAGGGCGCGCGGCGCGTGCCCGAAAAGACTCTATTTGCACTCGCGCTGCTGCTCGGCAGCGCGGGTGCTCTTTTCGCAATGAGGGTCTTCCACCACAAAACGCGGCACTGGTACTTCAAGTTCGGCATTCCGGCGATCTTACTTGCGCAGATCGCTCTGGGGGTGTTCGTGTATGTGCGTTTTTTCGCGGTGTAAAAAATTTTTGGGAAATTTTCGGTTTTCGTGAAACAAAACAGACGTTTCTTGCGTCTAATCAATGAAGCAAAGGGAAACTGGGCGAAGAGGGAAGATAAAGAATTTATGAATTTTCCATTTTCCTGTTCCCTTATTTCCCGCGGCATGGTAAAATGTATGTGTATGAGAAAGGCTCTGTGCGCGCGGAGCCGACAACAACAAACACGAAAGGATGAAGATCACATGAAAAAATTTCTCTCCTTGCTATTGGCTCTGACATTGGTCCTGAGCCTCGTCGTCGTGCCTGCAAGGGCGGACGCGCCTGCGGATGGCTATGCCATAACCGGCAAAGCAACGATTAGCGCATCCGCTTCTACTTCCGTTGATAGGGGCACCGAGATTACGTTTACGCTGGACACATCTAGCCTTGGTGTCACCAAGACCGAGGGCGGTACTACAACCTCGCTCAACAGCGAAACCGACTACCGCTTTGACTATGCCTGGTCCGGCGCCACCGCGCAGGGCAACGGTCTGAGCGCAAAGGTCACCCCGATGACGCCCGGAACGCTTAACCCCTCCTGCACCATCAAGGCGATCGTCGGCAGCACTGTCGTTGCGCAGCAGGTCGTCGCTCTTGCCACGGCAATCACTGTCAATGACAAGCTTCTCCCGGGCGACATCACCACCGTCACCTTCAACGGCAGAACCTATTCTGTGACGAACGGCACGGTCAACATCTCCCTTCTTGATAAAGAAACCATCGCCTCCGCCGACAACAAGTGGTCTGCCGCCGCAACCGGCTATGTGATCGATAATACGACGAACAAGCCCACCTATTCCGATTCCACGCATAAACTGACGGTGAAGACGACGGCAACGACTCCGCTTTCAACCGAAATCACAGTTACGACTACGGCAGCCACCGTGACCGCAGCGGCAAGCCTTACTGAGGTCATCTCCGGCGGCAAGACCACGCTCACCGCCACCTCCACCGGTCTCAGCAACGCCGCCACCTATGCGTGGTTCTACAAGATCGGCGACAAAGCCGAGACTCCGATCGGCACGGGTAAGTCCCTCGTCTGGACGGTCCCCGCAAACGTTGCGACCGCGACCGACTACTCTGTTTACTGCAAGGCAAGCGAGGGCGATAAGCTCGCTAAGACGAGTGACCCCATCACGGTCAAGAGCCTTCCCGACACCTATACCTTCACTGTCGTCCCCGCAAGCGTTACGCTGACGCAGATCGGTCAGACCGCGACTTTGGCGGCGAGCTTTGTGGATACCTCATCTTCCGCCAGCCTGGTCGTCCCGACCTACTCCTTTGTTTCCGCCAACCTCAACATCGCAACTGTGACGAACCAGACGACCGCCGCGCCGACGGTAACGCTCAGAGCAAGCGGCTCTACCACCGTCACCGCAAAGGCGACCTATAAGGGCAAGGACTATGTGCAGAACATCCCCGTTACCGGCGCCCTGATCGAGGCGACCCTCAGTGCTGTTCAGAACGGCACTTCTGTGAACTACAGCTACAGTGATCTTGTTAACGCCGCGCAGGCCGCCATCAACAAGACCTACAGCACCGCCTACACCTACGAGACCGTCTATTCCCTCAGCGGCGTCACTCAGGTCGCCTCTACCGCTGCCTACGGTGTCGGCACGAGCAATGCTTCGTACAACTATCCCGCCGGCGGCTCCGGCTATCTTTACTTCAAGGCAAACCTCAGCGGCATCGGCACTGCAAAGTTCACCGCCACCGTGACCACCCGCGTTGCCAATTCTAACGTTCCCAAGACCTACAGCGTTACGTTTAACGTTCCCGTAACGCCCAGCTCGACCACCTATGCCGACCAGTATCCCGAGCCGGTCGCGGCTTACGGCAACACCTATCGCTATTACGTTCAGGTTCCCTCCGGCGCAAGGTATTACTATGTTGCCGGTGTGAACACCGAGCCTGTCGACTGGAACAACGGCAGCACCCAGAAATACTATCCCACCACTGCCACCGCCAATCTCTATTCCCTGACCGACACCAACTTCATCAATGGCAAGTGCACGCTGTATGTCGTGACGCAGGGCACCGACAATAAGCTCTACTGCGGCACCATCAGCGTCTACCAGAAGAACTACAACATCAACTACAACGGCGTGGCCGGTGAGACTGTCCAGTTCGCGCAGAGCGACTTCAACGACTTCATGAACAAGGTCGCTGAGGCCCGCGGCGACGCCAGCAAGAGCAAGTCCTATCCCTATGTCACCTTCGATTATGTGTCCTTCTCCCTGCCCACCACCGCGCAGGGCACGCTGTACTATGGCGGCACCGCCATGTCCACCAGCAATTCCTCCGGCGCGTTCAACACCCGCACCAAGGTCACCAACCTCGATAGCGTGACGTTCGTCCCCAACGACAAGACCACCGCGAAGACCATCACGCTGAACTTCACCCTGTACGCGACCCGCTATTCCAGCTCCTCCACGAGCCGCGGCACGACCGTGAGCTACTCCGGCAGCGTCGTCGTCAACCTCGTGCGCGAGGACATCAAGTACACCGTCTCTCAGGGCGACAGCGTCCGCTTCGACGAGAGCGCCTTCCTCAGCTACCTGCACTCCACCAAGGGCTACAGCAGCAACTACACCATCGACTACGTGACCTTTGACCAGAGCGCCGTCTCCGCCGTCAACGAGGGCTCGCTCTACACCTACTACAGCGGCTACAACTACGGCGGCTCCGTCAAGACGACTGACAAGTTCTACTACAGCGCCACCGCCAGCCAGAACGCGCTCAGCGACGTCGCGTTCCTCGCCAGCCGCTACGCCAAGACCGGCGAGACCGTCTACATCCCGTTCACCATCTACGCCCGCTACGGCACGACCGGCACCGGCACCCGCCAGCTCACCGGCACCGTGGCCATCAAGATCGGCCAGACGATGAACTTCATCGATGTCAAGACCACCGACTACTTCTACAACTCCGTCAAGTGGGCCGTCGGCAAGAACATCACCAACGGCACGTCCAGCACCACCTTCTCCCCGTACAAGTCCTGCACCCGCGCTGAGATCGTGACGTTCCTGTGGCGCGCCGCCGGCAGCCCGGAGCCGACCACCACCCGCAACCCGTTCCGTGATGTCAACGCCGTCACGCACTCGAGCTACTACAAGGCCATCCTGTGGGCCAGCCAGAAGGGCATCACCTCCGGCACCAGCACCACGGCGTTCTCCCCCGATCAGGTCTGCACCCGTGCCCAGATCGTGACCTTCCTGTACCGCTACGCGGGTCAGCCCAGCGGCTACTACTCCAACCCGTTCAAGGATGTGGGCGCCACGAGCGAGGCGAGCTACTACAAGGCCATCCTCTGGGCCGTCGGTAAGGGTATCACCACCGGCACCAGCGCCACGACGTTCTCCCCGTATGCTTCCTGCAACCGCGCCGAGGCCGTGACGTTCCTGTATCGTTACACCAACGGACTATAAAACCTAAAAAATGCGTCCAGCGAAAGC